>PVMK01150763.1_pt1 | contig 40159 bp, 43 predicted proteins | sample 1853481 | NCBI WGS metagenome assembly PVMK01 (sample SAMN08533507, study PRJNA380276) | Marine sediment metagenome, whole genome shotgun sequencing project.
TTCTTATTTTATGTGGGGCGGCAACGCCGCAGCGATACAAACACTATCATTTTTCATTATTAGCACGGCGTATAGCGTTCGCGCCATATGCCGCGCGAAACTCTACCATTTTTCTTACAAACTCAATAGCATCTGACGTAAAGGAGATCATTGCGAAAAACAGCACTTACGCTGTGCCAGAACTTACTCTCGGTCGCCGTCTCATCCAATGCCCTCACCAAACAACCCCATACGTCCACATTTTACTGACTACAGATAACCCAGCGCCCTGGCAGACCTGAATACAATATAACCACCCAGCACCAGCACAGCCAGAAGGAATATTTTCTGGAATCGATCTTCGTCGATTTGACGACGGGTCCAACGGCCAACCAGCAGGCCGATGATTGACGGAATAAGCGCCAATAACGACAGTTGCGCCTGCTCTACAGAGATCAAATCGTTCCTTTCCAGGGACACTGCAAGCGTGAAAACGGAGATCGAAAAAAAGACGCCCATGGCTTGCACCAGCATGTCGCCACGCAAGCCTATCGCCTGCATATAGAGTACAGACGGCACCATGAATGAACCCGTTAAACCGGTGAGAATTCCATTTACAGCGCCAAGCGGAATGGCAAGCACGGACTCATACCGCAGCGGCACTGTGAAGTGAAATTTGAACAGACGAGAAAGCGCGAAAAAGAACAGCACTGTTCCCAGCAACATGGTCAGCCAGTCAGTGTCGACAACGTTGAGATAATCGGCGCTAAACCAGATGAATACCACGGCGGCAAGGAAATACCGCCACATCCGCCCGAGAATGGTCCGCAGATATTTGCCTGAATACGCCTGCCACAAATTTGTAATCAATGTCGGAATAACGACCAGCGCAAGGGCCTCCAGGAGGCCGATCGACAACGTGAGGACAATCAACGCGATAATCGGAAAGCCGAATCCGACCACACCTTTAACGAAGCCGGCGATCATAAATGCGACAGTCGCGATGCCAAAGATCTCCATGTTGATGATCCTATCTGAGTTACTATATTTATTGAAATTCGCTTTTTGGCCGAGACTGGTTTTGCAGCCAACTGAATGCTGCGATAAGGAACCCCATGCCAGATATCAAACTAGCAATCGAAGACGGAATTGCACATATCAGATTCGATCGCCCGACGGTGTTCAACGCACTATCGCCGAGCCTGCTACAAGAACTCATCTATCTGTGCACCGACATCGCAGCAAATGACGCCTGTCGTGTGGTGGTGCTCGAAGGCGTAGGTGAGCACTTTTCGGCAGGGGGCTGATCTGCCGAAATTCATGCAGGATCTGGAGTCAGATCCACAAGCAACTGCGGATCTGGGCCGTCGTGCAACTGACTCACTTGCTGCACTACCACAGATCACAATCGCCGCGGTGCAGGGCTACTGCGTCGGCGGCGCATTGGTATTGGCCGCCGCTTGTGACATTCGATTAGTTGCTGACGATAGTCGCTTCTTCATTCCGGAACTCGATGCCGGAATTCCTCTTGCCTGGGGCGGCATGGGACACCTGGTGCGACTGGTTGGAGAGTCACTTGCAGCTGATCTTGTACTCAGTTGCAGGCACTTTGGCGCGGATGATGCGCTGCAATCGGGATTCGCAAGTCGAATTATTGCCGCCGCTGATCTGCGCGCCGAGACTGAATCACTGGCGCAATCCATCGCTCACAAAGCACAAATTGTTCTGCGCACAACCAAACAACAACTGAACTCGATACGAGATGGTACTTTCGACGCCAGTAATGACGCCCACGCACTGCTTGCGGCATTGGCCGACCCGGACGCGCGGCAGGCGTCTCTGGAGTACGTCAGAAACAATATTCATAAAGGGGACCCCAGGCAACGTTAGCCCGGGAACGATTACTACAAGATCAGGAGCAAAAATAATGAGCCAGATAACGGCCGAACTTAAGTCTGGTACAGTCGTGCGACTGTCGAACGGCAGACATGACTGGACCGCCGACGAGCCGCTTGATGCCGGTGGCACTGACGCCGGACCGAATCCTTATGAGTTACTCCTCGGGATCCCTGGCCGCATGTACCTGCGTGACTATTTCCATGTATTGCCGCCACAAGGGAATGAACCTGCAGTCCATTCATGCATCGTATGAAATCTCAAATGTGCATGCCGACGATTGCAAGGACTGCGATGACTCTGAGAAAGGCTTTATCGAAAAGATTACGAGTAATGTCAATATTCGCGGAGACTTTGACGATGCGCAACGAAAAAGGCTAACGCAAATCGTGGGGCGCTGTCCTGTTCACAAGACGCTGAGCCGCGGCGTCGGATTCGAAGACAACACAACGTTCACCTGAAGAATTGCTGTCATTTGGTGCTGCGCTTCAAATTCGACTATCGACGGTCCTTACCTTGCCGACGATCGCTTCGTTACCAGGCGCGGGATCCGTAGGCACGTTCTGCGCCAACAAAAGCGAACATACCGCAAAACCGGTCCCAATCAGAAAAACCGCGCCATTCGAGTTGACCCACACCAGGCCAAGCAACGCAGGAATAATGACAGCGGCTATGTGATTGATGGTGAATGAGACACCCGCGCTGCTGGCGAGGTCTGCCGGATCGGCGATTTTGTGAAAGTACGTCGTCATCGCAATATAGAGCGCGAAGAACATATGATCGATGATGTAAAGCCCCGCACCAATGTACGCATTCTCAACAAACGCATACGAAGTGAAGACGATAATCAATCCTGTGTACTCAATAGTGAGCGCATTGCGCTCACCAATACCACGAATCGCTATCCCGATGCGCTCGGCAAACAGCCAGTTGAACGCATAGTTAACCAGAAATAACAGGGTTACCTGGGCGGCCGAAAAACCAAACTTCTCCACCATCAGAAATGCAGCAAATACCATGAAAATTTGCCGACGGGCGCCAGAAAAAAACGTCAGCGCATAATAGAGCCAGTATCTCTTGCGCAGAACGATGTGGCCATGTTGTTGAGTGGCGCTTGGAAAATGGGGGAAGGCCAGCCACATTACGACTGCCAGCCCAATGCACAAGACGCCGGCAATAAGGAAGTTCCACACATAATCCAGCTCGAACAATTCAAGGAAAATCCACAATGAGCCATAAATAACCAGTGAAGTTATGGCGGCAACGGAAATCAGCTTGCCAAGGACCTGTGGCGCGTCCTCTTTGGACAGCCACTGCAGCGCCAGCGACTGCTTCACCGCCTCGAAGTAATGAAAGCCAAACGACATCAGGACTGTTGTGAAATACAGGCCATAGACTGTTGGGAAAAAGCCAGTCAATGCAACGCCAAGTCCCGAGCAAGGCCAGTGCTATAACGGCGAAGGTCTGCTCTTTAAGCACCAGCAAGACGAATACTGTCGTAAATGCCAAGAAACCCGGAATTTCCCGCAAGCTCTGCAATATGCCGATTTCGATACCCAGTAAATGCGGCTCTTTCAACAACGAAATTGTTTAGCAACGCTGTCCAGGTATTGAATGCTATTGGCATAGCAATACTCATCAACGTCAACAAAGCCACCGGTGTCTGCCAGCTGCGTTTTTTCACAAAATATTATTCTCGATTTTTTTGAGTTTGTAGCGCATCACTGAGTCGGCGAACGAAGAGCGTCAGCTATCCGTCTGAACTGAATTCGCTGGCTGATTCGCCGATACATTGCTCCCAGCCGTAAAAACCGGCACAGGAATATCGCTGTCTTTGTGATAGTCGCGCCACTCTGCATCGGGATCGGAGGCCCCTGACAAAATTATGTCCGTATACAACGAATAAGCGTTTGCGGCGAGTTGCGCCATCTCACTGCCAAAGGCGGACGGCATTTCCAGATCTCTGCGGTAAATATGCTCGTAATTCGCACATGCAGCATGCATAAATGGTTTGTACCAATCAGTCGCTTCGTTGAAATCATCGAGCGCCATACGAGCAGCATTAAACGTTTCCACATTCCAATAAGCTGTCCAGTACGATTGTTGAACGACCTGCCAGATAAAATCAAAATCTGCTGTCTCTGTTTTCTTGCGTATCTCGGAACGCAGATCCCCGTTTCGCTCAAATAGTTGAACAAGGTTCTCTTTAAGCTCGCCGGTAATGCCTGGCTGCGATCGCAGCCCGGATGGATCGTTTTCCGGCGGCGGTGGAATCATCAATACCTGGTATGACGCCATTTTCAGCATCGCAGTCGCCAACCTCTCCCGACAGCTGGCAACCGGGTCGGCAGCGTTACAGATACTATTGATTTCCAGGTAAAGCTGCCTTGATAGCTGGCTTCGTTCTTCTTCGCTGATGAACTCCATTAGTGGAATCCGATCATATATTTCAGCCGACTTCTGCACAGTCGCACGCATAACCGGATTATCCCGATTTTTCTGCACGGCAGTGTGTCTGCCAAATATTTTACCAAGCCACCCCAACTCGAAAATTCCCTTACATGTCCTGCCTGCTGTCGCTTATTCCCGGATGCATACTCCCTGACGCGACGATTCATCAACCATACGTCATTGTATCGAATTCGATCGGGCTTTTGACGCGCCCGGACGAAAATACTCACCTGTAATAATTCAACAGGCATGCAGGTCCCTGTAGATTGACAGAAACACTGTTTTCGGCGAGGCAAATTCATAAATGCGAAAATTCTTGATCGCAGGCGTGCTGATTTTAACGCTTTCCGGCAGCGCATTGGCCGCCGAGGACCCGGTCGCGCCGAACTGGTCGCTGACTACAGCAGATGACCAGGTTGTAAAGCTTGACGATGTAGTTCAGCAGCAAACCACGGTCCTGCTTTTCTGGGCAACCTGGTGCCCCTATTGCAAGGCACTGATACCACACTTGCAAAGTATTCGTTTGGAATATGGCGATGACGTCAGGATTCTTGCCATCAACATCTTTGAAGACGGCGACCCGATTGGCTTCATGCAAAATGCCGGCTACGATTTCACGCTCTTGCTCGATGGTGACAAAGTTGCCGAGACATATGGGGTAACGGGCACCCCGGCGGTTTTTGTAGTAGATAACGAGCGTAAATTTCGCTTTGATCTGCGCAAACTACCGCGGATCGAGCCACCGGATACCGGCGAACCTGCAGGCCATCGTCGCAAAGCAGCCTATCGCGCACCATTTTGGGCTGCGGAAATACGCAAGAGCATCGATGCGGTAATCAAAGACCCGTGAGTAACATTCGAATCAGGCATAAGAGCAGTGGCCTGTTACTGGCTGAAGGTCCGCTTGGCTGGGGCATCACCTCGTTTGAGGGCAATTTCTACATCGCCTCGAGGTACCTGATGACAGATCGCCTTCGCGCAAATTATTTACCTGGTTTGTGCATCTATAAGTTCCTCTACGTCTGGATGGATTTACATCTCGATCAGGGCGACCGAATACGCAGCCTTGCCTGGATGTACTGGTTGCCGAACCCGTTATTGCCGTTTATCTGGTTTCGTGTTGCACTGCCAGGTACGCATCCGGAGATTGTCATTGAGGAGTATTGATCCATGCGCTGTTATCGACATCAGGACCATGACGCCATCGCCGTCTGCCAAAACTGCGGTAAGGCTGCGTGCGCCGATTGTTGTGACGATACGGGGCCGGCAGTCGCGTGTAGTGCGGATTGCGCGGCGGAGGTACAGCAATCCTACGAGCTAAAGAGGAGCCTGATGCAAAGCTTCGGCGTTGGCATTCGGCCACCAATGCCCGCATCCGTCCCGACTTATTTCTTTTTCGGCTTGATTCTGCTGGCAACCGGTATCTACCTTTCATTCACCCGGCCGGAAATCGACTTTCTCACGCTGGCGATGTCGGCAGTGTTTTTCGTAATGGCCGGTGTCACATACAAACGTTATAACGACGTCTGCTCCAGTTGTTAGGCGTCGACTATTGCGGCTTTCATTCAGCCGTATAGATTTCGCCATCGGGATGGAACGCGTACCAGGCGAACCAGAAAGCCATTAATGTCGGCAGTTCGTTGCCGTTCTCGGCAAGAATCCTGGCTGTTTCGTTGGCCCTGTCATATAGCACTTCGAAGCGCATACCGTTGAACTCATCAGTGAACCGTCCGGAGCCTTTCTGCAACTCTGCAAACGGATAAGCCTTGAATTCGCCATCGATTTCCAGGCCCATGACTATTGCTTTTCGGCGGTAAAGTCGACTTTCTTCCTGAACAGGAAAATATAATTTTCCGCTGCGGCTATAACCGGGGTACGGGTCAACTCGATAATTTCGTCGGTAGCCGGTCTCCGGCGACAGCACATCCGTTGCCGGATGGCGAGCATACCAATCCTGCCAGGTTGTGTGCGAAAGCGGGACCGCAGTGAGTCGTGTACCGCTCATAGCCCCGGTCACTGAAGTTTTCAGAATTTGTGACCATAGCGATCCTGTTTGCCGGTCGTACAGCAACACATCGCTGTTATATAAGAGTCCCGAAACACCAAACTCGAAGCTCTTGTTATTAATTTCGGCGTTAAAAGCCATGCCACTGCCACATAACGGACAGTAAGTAACGACAATCGCCTCTCCACCGACTGTGTCATTGACGATCTCGTGATAGTTGAGTATTCGGATCGGATAAGCGCGTGCTACGCCGTTTACCTCGACCCCGAGAACACGATCTTCCTCGCTCAGATAATCGGCATTGCGTGCAACGATGAATGCCGGGTAATCGAGAGACGGAATTCCGTCGCGCCCAGGGCCGCCACTCAGTATCTGTTTTGCCGGCACGAGCGCATCGTCCAGCACGAACCCGTTTTTGGATGCCGCGAATGACTCGATCGGTGCCAGCAATATCGATAGGGCAAAGAGATATGCAGCGTACTGAGAACGTATGACGAATTGGCGAAACATACAAATGGGACCACAAACAAGCGTCCCGGTTCCGCGGGCTCAGTATTGAACGTGTGTAATTCGCGGTGAAAAATGCAGGAACGACGTAGCCGTGGGTGGGGGGAAGGGAATCGCGACTACATCGCTCCTACTAATTTTCTTTTATTTGAATCCCGCCAGCGCCTCACGACTACCTGGTTGGTAGCCCTTTCGTCACAGTCCAAAACCATAACTAAAGTTGAAGATAATGGCATTAAGCCCCGGATACATATCTCGCTGTAGCTGATTGCCAATAAGCTGGTCTGACGGAACTTCGCCGTCCTGCATGTAGTACTCAAGCCGGAAACTTATGTCGTGACCCGAATTAGTCTTCCAGCCATATTTGGCGCCAGCCGTAAGCGCATCGAAATTACCCAGGCGATAATCCGCCGACGCGAACAACGGCAGCGGCTCTCCGGCAGACAAAGTTGCCCGATAGAAATTTGCCTCCGTTTGCGTGTAAAAGCGCACGTGCGGTTCTATATAACTGGAATTTCCAATCGGGAATTTCAATCTGGCGTCAACGGTATGCGAATCGATATCCCAGTCATCGGTCATATACCGATAGGAAATATCCAGTACCTTGCCGCTCATATAGTACTTGGCTTGCGTGTACAGGCTGTGTTTTGCCCGTTCATCCGGCCGGCTTTCGAAAAGAAACTGGTGCGACGGGCCCTCTACGCCGGGCGTTGGTACTCTGGGTAACGTGTCTCCGGTAATCGGATCGACCAGGCTCAATATCTTGAACGGATCACTCAGATACCCACTCGAGTCACTGTATGAGTAATTCACCTGCACCAGCAGATTCCTGCTGATTACCTGGGTGACGCCGAACAACAGGTCAACGACATCCTTGGTCTCATTCCCAAGCCGATTGGAGAGGTCCCCGACATCGAGCATCGGCGTCAACGGCATCGGCGTGCCGCCAATCGGCTCAATATCATCCTTCGATAGCGCGAAGCCCAAACTGACCGTTGTATTCTTCTTGTTGAAATCCCGGCTAATTCCGGCATTTACGCCGCTATGTACGTAGTCATATTCTTTGGAAAAGCTTATGCCCACGTTACCGTTATACAGGCGCCCCAGAGGTTGCTGCCAGCTAGCATTAAACGCGTAGCGCGTATCCCAAAACGTATCGTCGAGCGGCAGCGTATCTGGTGCAACATCAAATGTAGAGTTACCAGATGGACGCGTAATTGTTTGCACAACATCCAACGGTGCTGCACCGACCGGCGTCGCGCCTGTCAAGGAATCAACAGTAAGACCGAGCGTCAGTATTTTGTCGTCGGCAAACAATCGACGTGCCAGCAAGGCAATACTTAAGTCCTGAACACGGTCGTCATCTTCACCGTAGTAGAGCAATGCCGTATTGAATTCCCAGGCAGGTTCCTCCTGAGCCTGCACCTGAATGGCCGTCGTGCCAAGCAACGCACAGGTTGCCGTCGCAAGCGCCTTCGAAACTGACTTGGGCTTCTTCTTTATCACTGGACTCCCTTCCTTCTGATTAATTACAGCCACAACCGCCACCACCAAATCCGCGACCGCCACTCGAGCCCTCTTTACTGAAATAAATATGATCGTCGGTAGCAGCTTCGATCGGATCTGTTACGAGCTGCATCTCATCCTTTGCAAGTATGTCCCGTTCCCAGGGCTCAACACCAAGCGAACTACAGGCTGAAATTGCCAGTAAAGCCGGTACGCAAATAATAAGTTTCATTGAATATTGTTTTTTGTTTGACACGTTTCGTTTTCCTTATCTGGACGCGGCAACTTGCGGAGCTGCTGTCAAAATTTCCTGGATCGTAGCTTCATATTCATCCGTCAGTTTGGTTTTAAAACCAAGATGCCGGGTCACAATTTTTCCGTCACGACCAATAATGTAGGAACTCGGCATCGCCACAACACCGTATTCGGTCGCGAGGGCGCCTTCGTTGTCCCGGACGATTTCAAAGTGCGCCGGATAATCAGCCAGGAATCCTGCAACCTCTTCCTCAGAGGTGTCTTCATTGACGCCGATAATGACCAGGCCCTGATCTGCATATTTGGCCTGCATTTCATTCAACCACGGGAATGAGCGTCGACACGGGACACACCACGATGCCCAGAAATCGACAATAACGACCTTGCCCTTGTGAGCAGTCAGATCGATTAATTCCGGCTCATCGGCAGCATTCACAGCTGTCGACAATAACATTATTAAACAAAGAGTTAGGGTAAAACGGGCATTTCCAGGCAGATGCATAACGACTTCCTTTTCAGGCGAATTTGTTCCTTTCCGATGGTGTAAGACGCCCGTTCGCAGAAAATCCTTCGGATATTTTCAGTTTTTTTGGAAGTCGTGAAATATGGCGGGCGACCAGACCCCAACGGGCAGGAGGAAGGCCACTGCTCACTGCTTAATAGAAAATCAAATCACGAGAACGCTGACCAGGCCGAAGTAAATCAGCAGGCTGGCCACATCCTGGATAATGGTACAAATGGGGCCGCTTCCCAGCGCGGGATCAGAGCCGAGGTTTTTGAAAAGCCACGGCAAACCAAAACCAACTGTGGCTGATATCGCACCGCCGCCAAGCACCGCGAGACCGACGGCCAACGATAACGAGCTGTCACCGAAAGCGACAAAAACCATAATAGAAGAGATCAGGCCCAGCGTTGCGCCAATCGCCAGTCCAATCACGAGTTCGTCACGCAGTAGCCCTTTGATGGAAACGTCCTCTGCCGACAAGCCACGAACAGCCACCGAAACAGCCTGGGTCCCTATCGCTCCTGCGATGTAGACGAGCGCCGGCACAAAGAATGCGACTGCCATATTCGCCGTCAGCGATTGTTCGAACCCTGCCATGACCAATGTGATGACAGATGATGCAAACAAGCCAAATATCAGCCAGGGGATCCGGCGGCGGAACCTGTCCAGCAAGGGCGCATTCAGGGCAACGACCGGCCCTAGCTCGTGAGGCGCAATACCCGCCAGTCGTTGCAGGTCCTCCATGTGCTCGGCACGCAGAATCCTGAACAATGCCTCGGGCGGGACTGCACCGACCAGCCTTGCATCGCTGTCCACCACCGGAACGGCGATCATCTCCAGCTGCATCGCGAGCACGGCGATCTGCTCCTGATCGTCCTCGCAGCGGACAGCCTCATGTTTCGGCTCCATGATCTCGCCAATCAGGCGCTCACTGTCTGCGAAAAGATCATTTATCCGCACTATCCCTTCCAATCGGTCTGCAGCATCAGTCACGAATACCGTGTCCGCGCATTCGAATTTCTTGCCGCGAAGTGATTCGATGACGTCACTGACGGATGTGGCGGCAGTGGCCCGTGGAATGCGGGTGACCATATGTGAGGCGGCTGTGTCCCGCTCAATGTCTACGCTCTGTAAAGCTTCGGTTGTCATGATCGCCCGGTCCTGCAGTGGAATGTCAGGTAGGTATCACATTATTTCGACCTGCACGCAAGGGTGTAAATGTCATGGCGTTTCCCATCCCGCCTTTTTTACAGCGAAGGATTTTTCTATCTCACGCTTCTAACCAGCATGGAAAATAATTTAAGTACCGCCACAAAACTGACGATCGCCCTGCGGCCACTCTTCTCTTTCGGCTGGCGAATGTTACTTACGCTGACCGTGTGCCGCATTATCTTTGTAGCCTGGCAGTGGCAACGCATCGTCGATGCCGACATGCTCGGTTCCATTTTTTTCCAGGGATTGAAAATTGATCTGGTATTGCTCGGGCTTATGCTAAGCATCCCGGTGCTATTTTTTCCTATTCTTGCATCGAACCGTTTCCTCGTTCCTGCCTGGCGAGGGCTACTCAAAGTTTGCCTGCCCGCCGCATTGCTCGTCATCGTACTCATGGAGTGCAGCACACCGTCCTTCGTCGACCAGTTCGACAGTCGCCCGAATATCCTGTTTCTTGAATACCTTGTTCACCCGCGCGATGTGGGTGCCACGCTTTGGGCGGCCTACAAACTACCCATTGTTTTTGCTGTGCTATTCGTCATCACAGTTACCCTGGTCAATTCACGGCAGATTGGCCGGCTCGTAACACCAATTCGGCCGACCGGAGTCGTGCCGTCAATACTGGTTACTCCGGTCCTCCTGATTCTTTGCCTGGGCCTCATCCGCTCGACGCTGGATAATCACCCGGTCAATCCCGGTAGCACTGCGGTGTCCAGCGATCCTTTCGTCAATGATCTTGCTTTGAGCTCTGCCTTTAACGCTTTATACACGGTTGACACAACTCGCCATGAATCGGCAGGTGGACATCAATATGCAGGGATCGAAAGTGTCAATTAGCAAATTAGCTGCAGACGGGTACACTGATTTCATCAACAAATTTTTCGTTTTTGACAACTTTTTCTGAAACAGCGAAGGAATGTTGCCTGAATCGCGTCTAACGAGTTGTGTTGATTCTGAATTTGAGCCTCGAATGTGAATTTCTCTCAGCTAAAAACTGATCGGACACTGGCGAAACGCGTCGCGGGCGGTGATGAGCCCGCATTCGAGGAGTTCTTTCGCGAGTATTTTCCACGCTTGTTCCGTTTCACGCTGGCACGCGTAAACGGTGACGCTGACCTTGCCGAAGAAATCGTGCAACGAACGATGTGCCGCGTGGTACAGAAAATGGGCAGCTTTCGCGGTGAAGCGTTGCTCTTCACATGGCTTTGTCAGATATGCCGCAATGAAATGGTGGCTACTTACCGGCAGAGAGGAATACAGGAAAGTCAGACTGTGCCTTTGGAAGACCATCCGGCAATACGAGCCGCTCTGGAGTCGATAACTGTCGACACGGACACACCAGAGAAAAACCGAACTCAGGAGGAGTTGGCGCGCTTTGTTCGATTAACACTCGAATACCTGCCAGCTAAATATGCGACCGCCCTTGAATTGAAATACATCCGCGGTTGCAGTGTCGATGAAATTGGCGAACAACTCGATATCAGCACCAAGGCGGCGGAGTCCGTACTTAGCCGCGCCCGTGCTGCATTTAAGGAGGGCATTCAGATCACTTTGGGACTTCGAGCCAGACTTTTTGCTGGACTAAAATTTGGAGATGCACGAAAAGTGACTGACGTTTAAAGATTATGAGCAATGATAAAGAGCAAGGCATGCGAGATACGAGTTCTGATGACACGGTTGCGAAACTGATGCACCTGGCTGGTCCAAGGGCAGCTATACCGGCTGATCTCGAACAACGGGTGCATGATAACGTTCGCCTGGCATGGCGCAATTCAACGAGCAAAAAGAGCCCGTTGCGCTGGATCGTCCCGGCAGCTATGGCAGCGACGATTCTGCTGGCTGTCGCGATTAACGACCGCGCACCTGAAATAACACTGCAGCCGCTCGGTCAGATCGCGACTGTAGCTGGCGCGTAGCCGATGCCAAATCTGATTACTCCATTGGTGACGCGATTTATGCGGGCGATTTTCTGCAAACAGGCGCTGATCGCGGCTTGAGTATTTCCCTGTCCGGAGACATATCACTGCGTATCGCTGCAGACACATCTGTTCGCTTCGATACCGCCGACGAATTCACATTGATTCACGGACAAATGTATGCCGACTCGGGAGAACGCGTTTACCGTGACCGCCAGATTACGATCCACACGACTATGGGATCTGCGACAGACGTCGGTACGCAGTTTTCCGTTGCTTATAACGGCCGGCAACTGAACGTCGCGGTTCGTGAAGGTCGGGTTGATGTTTCTGGCGACCAGCCGTCAGTTACCGCTATGGCTGGTGACAGGCTGACATTCCAGACAGGCAATGAGGTTGTAATCGATCAGGTTACACCGTACGACACGTCATGGAACTGGGCGACATCGCTGGCCCCCAGCTTCGATCTGGAGGACAAGTCTTTGTTGGACTTCCTGAAATGGGCGTCCCGTGAGACTGGCAAGGAATTGGTGTTTTCGAGCAACGATGTGCGCATGGCCGCAATGCGGACAGAGCTTTTTGGTTCGGTCTCGAACTTCACGCCGGATGAGGCCATTGAATCTGTCCTCGCGACGACGCAGTTCAGGGTTCGGGTAGACGAAAAAAGCATAACTGTTATGCAGTAACGCGTACCAGGCACGCCAAAGTCCGGCGCGCCGGTTGGTTGGCCTGTGGCGATGTTCTACACTGCCCGCATGTCTTTGCGGTCGCGCCTCAGCGCCTCATTTGTCCTCATTTTTGTCTGCCACAGCAGCCTGGCTGCAGAAACATTGTGGCAGGACCAGCCGTTGCGAGACTACATTGCCTGGCTGGCCAGCCAGGACATCGCGATTATCTACAGCAGCGATCTGGTCCGGCCTGAATATAAAGTCACAACTGAGCCAGTCAATCCGAATTCTATTGCTGCATTGCGTGAAACGCTGCAGCCATACGGCTTGTCGCTGGCACAGGGCCCGGGTGACAGCCTGCTGATTGTCAGGCGACAAACTGCCAGTGGTCACATTGACCTGACTGTCATGGAAGCCGGTACTGCATTTGGTATAGCGGACGTACGAGTGTTCGTGGGCGGCAAACTCCTGGGCGTAACTGACGGAGACGGCAAACTCGCGATATCAGACCAGGAGCCCGGCACGCTTGAATTGCTCGTTGCCGCGTCCGGCTACATTGATGTTGCTCCGAACATTATCGAACTTGCCACCGGCCAGACACTGCCAGTCAGAATTTATTTGCAACCACTGCAACAAGCGCTGCCGGAAATAGTTGTTACCTCGAGTCTCTATAGTCTCAGGTATGACCCCGCCGGCTCTCACACATTTCTCGATCGGGACCTTACGACGAAACTGCCTGACGTCGGTGACGACGCTGTGCGATCGATTGACCGCTTGCCCGGAGTCGCCAATGGCGGAGTCTCTACGCGCAATCATGTTCGTGGCGGCGTCAATAATGAACAATTATTCTTATTCGATGGCTTGAGGTTGTACGAGCCCTATCACCTCAAGGATTTTCACGCTCTGTCGACGATTGTCGACCAAAACGCGATTGCAGCCATCGATTTCTACAGCGCCGGTTACCAGGTTCCGTATGGCGATCGAATGAGCGGTGTCGTCGACATTTCCTTGCGAGACCCCCCCTCGGAAACGGTGACCGAGCTTGGCTTAAGTTTCTTCAGTGCGTCTGTACTATCGATGGGTCGCTTTGGCAATTCAGACAGGGGTGACTGGCTGGTGACCGGCAGACGTGGCAACCTCGATCTTGTCGTTGATGTTGTTAACTCTAATTACGGTACACCAAGATACGAGGACACAATGTTCCATGTTGGCTGGGAGCTAAGCGACCGGAGTTACGTCAGTGCAAACGCACTCTTGTCTTACGACAAGATATCTGTTTCTGAACTCGACGACAGCGAACATGCGAGCGCGAAATACAGAAACCGAATTTTCTGGTTCAAAGTTGATACGGCCTGGAGCAGAAACCTTTCCAGTTCCACGATCTTGTCTGCAACCCTGATTGACAACGATCGCGTCGGTGATGTTGACGTTCCGGATATGAACTCCGGGAACGTTACGGACGACCGCAATTTTCAATCTGTGACGCTCAAGCAGGATTGGCAATGGGCTGCTACCAGCAAATGGTTATTTAGCTCCGGTTTTGATATCAAACGCCTGGAGGCTGAATATAAGTACAATTCGACACTCAATATCTTTCCTCCCTTCGATCAGATACTGGACAATCAACCCTTACTTGTCCGCAACATCCAGACCGCACCACGCGGAGCGCAATATGCCGTCTACCTGGGAAGCAGATGGCGGCCGTTCGAAGACCTTATTCTGGATGCCGGCATCCGCTGGGACCAGCAAACCTACACGACCGCCAGCGATGATTCGCAAACCAGCCCGCGCTTTAACGTGCTCTATAACTGGGGGGAGCGAACCGAGCTCAGGCTCGGTTTCGGCATGTTCTACCAGGCACAGGAAATCAATGAATTGCAAGTAGCAGACGGTGTTACAACGTTTTTCGCGGCACAGCGCGCCCAGCATGCGGTTGCGAGTCTGTCGCACGAACTGACATCAGGCATTGATATCCGTGTGGAATTGTACAAGAAGAGATATCGGCAATTGATGCCACGCTATGAGAACGTTTTCGATCCGCTTGTATTGATACCGGAATTGCAGATAGACCGGGTGCGTATTGACGCCGAAGCAGCCGTTTCGAAGGGCGTCGAGTTCATGGTGACCGGGGAGAACAGCGCCGAATCCCTGCTTTGGTGGCTTAGTTATACCTGGTCCGTGATAGAGGACTCAACCGATGAAGGGTACGGTGAAACGCAGCTGGGACCAGAGCCACACTGTCAAAGCCGGAATCAACTGGGATTGGAACAAGTGGAGCATTAGCGCTGCAGGTTCGGTACACACCGGCTGGCCAAGAACGGATCTTATGGTTGAAACAATTAGCAACCCGGATGGGTCATCCGGGCTGGTTGCATCCACTACGCCGCGAAATGCCCTGCGGCACTCCGTATTTCACTCGATCGATGCCAGGGCAAGCCGGCGCTTCGATGTATCACGTGGTGAGCTAACGGTTTTTCTGGAAATCACCAATCTTTACAACCGGCAAAATCCATGTTGCACGAAATACCGTCTGCAAACAGACAATGGTGGCAATCAATCCCTTACTGCGAACCAGGGAAACTGGCTACCGATTATTCCGTCACTGGGTGTAAGCTGGCGATTCTGACGTTCGGCTTATCGAAACCTCTATAAACGTCCCTTTTTCGCGATTGCGGCGTCAGCGCCGTGCTCGAATCCTCATGTATCGTATAGTCACTGCGGTTCTCCGCGCGGCGCTTCCCTTTACTCACAAATGTGACGGTTTCTAGAGGTTCCTTTATGGCTGCGGGTCATTATTCATCGCCCCATTTGGTGACGACGTTGATGCCAATATCCTGCAGAAATTTCGTTGGCAGAATTCCGCCTGCAGAGACGATGACCTCATCGTTTTGAATGGTTTCCATGCCATCTTCGAGCGCAATGGTTACGGATTCAGGATCAATTTGTTTAACGTTTGAGCTCAACAGCACGCGGATTTTTCCCGCGTTTTCCAGCGCCTCCAGCTTCTCGCGATTCTTCTGTTTCGCCCTGCTAAACGCAGCAGACCGATACGACAACGTAACAACTGTGCCCTGCTCTTCTGCAATGCTCGTAGCAGCCTCGAGTGCACTATCGCCGCCGCCAACGACGAGCACATGTTGATTCTGGTATTGCTCCGGATCGATCAGGCGGTAGGAAACTTTTGTCGTATTTTCGCCCGGTACACCAAGTTGACGCGGCGTGCCGCGACGACCGATTGCGAGGAGTATGGCTCGCGTGTTGTATTCACCCTGATTGGTCTTGACCTGGTAGCCGGTGCCTCCCGTAGCGGGCACCACAGTTTCAACGCGCTCGTTATAGTTTATTTTTACACCAGTCTTCTTCTCGACACCTTGCCAAAATTCGATCAGATCCTCTTTTTGTACTTCTTTGAATCTTACTTTGCCTACTATCGGCAGTTCGGCAGGCTGCGTCATTACCAGCTTGCGCCGTGGGAAATGTGCGACTGTTCCGCCCAGGGATTCCTGCTCAACCGTCATTGATTTCATATTGCCGAGTTTGGCGGCAAGTGTCGCAGTGAATCCCGCCGGACCCGCGCCAACGATAATGAGGTCGAGATCGTTGTTGTGTCCGGGTTTCAGAAGTTTGCTAATCGACTGCATCGCCTGCCGTCCCTGCTCGATCGCGTTGCGTATCAGGCCCATGCCACCGAGTTCACCAGCAATGAAAATACCTGGAATATCAGTTTCAAAGTTTGGTTGAACAACAGGGATATCGACGCCGCGCATTGCTGTACCAAACACGAGCTTGATTGCCCCGACCGGGCATGCGGTCTTGCATGCACCGTGACCAATGCAATCTGACGGTCCAACCAGCCATGCTTTTTTTCCGATCATGCCGAGCACTGTATGCGCGTCCTGCTCCGGGCAGGCGGAGACGCAGGACTTGCAGCCTATGCATATGGTTGGATCGATTTCGGGATGTAATGTGGGCGGCTCCAGCATGCCGGCCTCTGTCGCCGCTTTTAACGCCGCCAGGCTGCGGCGTTCCAATCGAGCGTGCCGGCGCATGTACCAGAAGGTGATCAACAGCACCGGAATCAGGTACAGAAAATTAAAATAGGATCCGCTCACGAAAATCGTCAACCACAAAACCAGAATGCCGAGAGCATACCGCGGTCACGCCGGCAACGAATGAAATAGTTCACGCATCGACAATTTTTCCCAGGTCGGAGTCGACTTTTGTATCCGTTAGCTGTAAATAGTCGCCCACGTCAGTTGGTGCAACTTAATATCCTTGTTGCGGATGATTCTCATTATGCCCGGAACTGTCGCTGATTCCCGACAACTTGTTGATTTTTTGATAGATTTTTGTGAATTAGTGGAACCCATTCACGCTCCATATCGTGTAAAAGGAGAGTCAACCGGGAATGGAGCAGACCCGCGTATAGCCGATCCGGGAACTGGCGTTACCGGGCTGGCTTTTTGATCACTACAACAATAATTCCCTCGCTTATTGCAGGGAGTGGAGAAGACATGTCATTTGCGTTTTGGGGACTAGCCATTGCGATGTCAATCGCAGCGATTGGAATCGTTGCGATCCCGCGTTTTTCGGGAAAACCGCGTTTCAGTGCAGCAACACTCCTGCCCAGTGTGTTGATTCCGCTGATCGCCCTGGGGATTTATTCGCAGCTGGGATCACCCGATGCTTTGTCCGTCAACGGCAGTCGCGCTGATCGTAGCCAGGTCGGTACAAATTCTTCCAACGGTAGTAAATCAAATAAAGGGACGGCGTCGGTTGCCAGCCTGGTGGACGGACTTAAGGAAAGACTGGAGCAGGAACCGAATGATGCCGACGGCTGGATTTTACTTGCGCGCTCATATGAGCACATTGGCCGCCGTGCGGAAGCGGTTGCGGCATACGACAATGCTAAATCACTCGGCAAAACTGATCCGACGCTGGATGCATCATTGTCAGGCGAAACTCCTGCACAGGAGCAGCCGGTTTTGGCTGCCGGCCCCTCACTTCGAGGGCGAGTCGCACTGGCTCCTGACGTTGCGGCACAGGTACAGCCCAGCGATACAGTATTTATATTCGCCAAAGAGACAGCAGCACAGCGAATGCCTGTGCTCGCATTGAGAAAATCCGCGTCTGACTTACCACTGGATTTCGTGCTGACAGACGCTCAGGCGATGGTGCCGGGCACTCATGTTGCAGATTATGACCAGCTGGTCGTTACCGCCCGGATCTCACGAAGCGGAATGGCGGGTGACGCATTCAACGGACTTGAGGTAACAAGTAACCCGGTTTCCCCACTGGCCGGTGACGAAATTCTGCTGCTGATTGAGTCTAATTCCGCCGGTGATCTCCCACAGGGAGGTCCGAACGATGAATGACCTGGCACTTGATCGCGTATATGAAACGAGCAAGCTCCGCGAGCGCTTCATTGGCACCAGGGAAAGCCGCAAGAGCAGCGCTTTCTATGGTTACACACTCACGATTCTTGCGGTTGGTGTGGGCTGGTTATTGCGTGATCACGGTCTGATCAACCCTGAAGAAGGCCTTGGCTACTGGCTTGGAATTGCCGGTGGTTCAATGATGTTGATGCTGTTGCTATACCCGCTGCGCAAGCGCATAAAAATGCTGCGCTTCATTGGCAGCACGAGTCACTGGTTTCGTGCACACATGATTCTTGGCATGCTGGGGCCACTGCTGGTCCTCTATCACAGCAATTTTCAGCTTGGTTCGTTCAACAGTCGGGTGGCGTTGTATTGCATGCTGTTGGTCGCCGGCAGCGGCATCGTTGGGCGACACATCTATGCCCACATTCACCGTGGTTTGTACGGCCGTAAATCCAACCTCGTTGAATTACGCGCAGACCTGACGCAGTCCCTCGAAAACAATCACGGGCTCGCAATGCTGTTGCCGAGTTTGACCAAGAAACTGGAAGCGTTGGCGGCTGAAGTAGAAGGATGCACTGTTACCGGCACGATGAGTACCGGCACTAGCCTGAAATGGACCTTCAAACAATACGCGGTGTGGTTTTCGTTGTGGGCTACTGCACGGCGTGAGTTGAAGGCCCGCGCTGCCGAATCCACAACGGTGGCGCGTGATTATCAACGCCTGCGGAAAGCCAGCTCAGCCTACGTGCGTAAATTCGTACGTCTGACCGGCCGCGTTGCCCAATTCACGCTTTACGAAAAACTGTTTTCTCTCTGGCACGTACTTCACATGCCGTTTTTTTTCATGATGGTTATTTCAGCCCTGCTGCATGTACTGGCCGTACACATGTATTAGGAAATGACCGGAATGAAACGATGGCTATTCGGATTAACTGGAGTTATTGCAATGCTGACCTGCATCATTTGTCACACTGCTAATGCGCAAAGCATTGAATCTCTGGTAATGCCCGGAGATTTGATACAGGGCCATGCTGACCTGGAGTCGGAGTGTTCGTCGTGTCACAAGGCGTTTAGCAGATCTGATCAAAAAGAGCTTTGTCTCGATTGCCACGAGGACATCGACGATGACATCAACAGCGACAGCGGATTTCACGGCAAGTTCTCCGATGCTCGCAGCAATGAGTGCGCAGCCTGCCACACGGACCACGAAGGACGTGCTGCAGACATCCTCGGCCTGGACGAGTCAATCTTCGATCACCTTTTCACTAACTTTGAGCTGCGTGGCAAGCATGTTGAAACACGATGTGCCGACTGCCATGAACCCGCGGATAAACATCGCGATGCTCCGGGCGACTGTATTGGCTGCCATCGTGATGACAATATTCACAAAGAGAGTATCGGCACAGAATGTGCGGATTGCCACAATGAAACGGATTGGCTCGAGATCTCTTTTGACCATGACACGACCGACTATCCGCTAATTGGCAATCACCTGGAAGTCGCCTGCACCGACTGCCATGAAGACAAGTCCCTGCAGGTTACGCAAACTACCTGCTTCGGCTGCCATGCAGATGACGATTTCCATGAAGGTCGTAGTGGTGAGCAGTGTGAGAACTGTCATAGCCCGGTTTCCTGGACTGAGACAACCTTCGATCACGCGCGCGATACAGAATTCCGGCTTAAAGGCCAACACGCCCTGCTAACCTGCGATGACTGTCACTCAGATGACCCGTTCAGCGATCAACTCGAAACAGAATGTGTCGGCTGTCATCTTGAAGACGACGAGCACGACGGACATCACGGCACCGATTGCGGCAGCTGCCATTCGAATGATGAGTGGGCCGTAACCCTGTTCAACCATGACGATGACACGGACTTCATATTACGTGGCTCCCATCCAACCGTTGCTTGTGTCGATTGTCATGTTGAACCGATATTTGATGCGTCACCTGGCACGACCTGCGCCTCCTGCCATCTTGAGGACGAAGTTCATGACGGCAAGCAAGGCGACCGGTGCAACGATTGCCACACTGAAGAAAGCTGGCAGGAAGTGCCCAATTTCGTCCACGACCTGACCCGATTTCCGTTGCTTGGCGAACATGACAATCTCGAATGCGATTCGTGTCATGAAACCACGGTGTTTGCCGCGACGGACAGCAACTGCGTCGCCTGCCACGCCGAAGATGATACGCACAATGGCCGGTTTAATGATGAGTGCGGATCCTGTCACAACCCGGTCGCCTGGGATTTGTGGTTGTTCGATCACAACGTACAAACGGATTTCAGCTTAACCGGTGCCCATATAGACGTCGCTTGCGACGACTGCCACCGGGCGTCACTGGCGTCAATGCAACGCCTCGGCAACACCTGTAGCGATTGCCATCGCTCCGACGATGTTCATGACGGTGAGTTTGGCTCGGACTGTGGCCGCTGCCATGGCGACACCTCCTTCAGCGACGTGAGGTCACTGCAATGATTTACTCATTCAGACGCAAAAAGACTGGTCCAACCAGCGCAATCAAATTCAGGTTGCTTCTGGTCGCCATACTGCTGCTAGGAACGATGGTTAGCTTCGTCGCAACCGCGCAGGAGCCTTTTGATCATTTCAGCACAGGATTCGTGCTCGATGGTGCCCATACGAATGTGACCTGTGAGGGATGTCATGTCAGCGCTACATTTGGTGCTACGCAACCGGTCTGTGTGAGCTGCCACTCGCCGGGCGGTATTGTTCGCGCGTCCTCAAAACCGGCCGATCATGTCGCAACCACCGGTGGCTGTGCCGATTGCCACAATACCTCATCGTGGAACGCCGGCATCTTCATGGATCACTCCTCCATAACCGGCAGTTGCATCACCTGTCACAACGGTATCCAGGCGACTGGCAAGACACCCGATCATGTTTCCTCCGGCGATCAGTGCGACGACTGTCACAGCTCTACAGGCTGGCTGCCTGCTGTTTTCGATCACTTTGGTGTTGTTGGCAATTGTGTAGGCTGCCATAACGGTGTAAGTGCAACCGGCAAGAACCAGACCCACATTACCAGCGGCGACACCTGCGACAACTGTCACATCACAGCCGCCTGGGTGCCGGCGAATTTCGATCATGTCAATGTTGTTGGTAATTGTGTCAGCTGTCATAACGGCACAGAGGCGACTGGCAAGAACCCAACGCATATACAAACAAGCAATATTTGCGAAGATTGCCATAGCCCGACAGTTTGGGCACCCGTACTTTCGGTCGATCACACCCAGGTAATCGGTACTTGTGGCTCGTGCCATGATGGCAACACTGCCATCGGCAAACATCCGACTCACATCACGAGCAGCGATACCTGCGACGACTGTCACAGCACCGCTGGCTGGTTGCCCGTGTTTTTCGATCATGTGAACATCATTGGTAACTGTGTCAGTTGTCACAACGGCACAGAGGCGATCGGCAAAAATCCGACGCACGTGCAAACGACGGATGTTTGCGAAGACTGCCACAGCACGGTTGTCTTCGCGCCCGTAACGGCTGTCGACCACACCCAGGTAATTGGTAGTTGCGGCTCCTGCCATAATGGCACCGACGCAACCGGCAAGAGCCCAACCCACGTTCGTACGACAGATGTGTGTGAGGACTGCCACACTACGGTCGCGTTTGTGCCTGTTGTAGCCGTTGATCACACCCAGGTGCTCGGCAGTTGCGGCTCTTGCCATGACGGTGTTACAGCCACTGGCAAAAACCCGACGCATATCGCCAGTGGCAATACCTGTGACAATTGTCACAGCACCGTTGCCTGGCTACCGGCAAATTTCGATCATGTGAATATCACCGGCAACTGTGCCAGCTGCCACAATGGCACCGACGCAATCGGCAAAAACCCGACGCATATTCAAACATCGAATGTCTGCGAGGACTGTCACACGACGAACGTGTTTGCGCCGGTGATGACTGTTGATCACTCCCAGGTTATCGGTACCTGTGGCTCCTGTCATGACGGTGTCACGGCCACAGGCAAGAACCCGACCCATATTGAAAGCGGCAATACTTGCGACGATTGCCACAGTACGGTTGGCTGGCTGCCGGCGAATTTCGATCATGTGAATATCACCGGCAACTGCGCCAGCTGCCATAACGGCACCGACGCAACCGGCAAGAACCCGACACACATTCAAACTTCGAATGTCTGCGAGGACTGTCACACGACGAATGTATTTGCACCGGTGATGACTGTTGATCACACGCAGGTAATCGGTACTTGTGGCTCCTGCCACGACGGCGTCGTTGCCACCGGCAAGACGCCGACACATATCGCCAGCGGCAATACCTGCGATGACTGTCATACCACGGCCGGCTGGTTGCCCGCATTCTTCGACCACGCAACCATCACGGGCAATTGCATCAACTGTCATAACGGCACGGACGCGATCGGCAAGAACCCGACACACCCGCAAACAACCAACGTATGTGAAGATTGTCACAACACAAGTGTGTTTGCGCCCGTAATGATGGTCGATCACACCCAGGTACTTGGTAGTTGCGGCTCCTGCCATGACGGCGTTACCGCAACTGGCAAACACCCGACGCATATTACGAGCGGTAACAACTGCGACGACTGCCATAGCACAGTTGCATGGTTGCCGGCGAATTTTGACCACGTAAATATCAACGGCAACTGCGTTAGCTGCCACAATGGCACCGACGCAATCGGCAAGAACCCGACACACCCGCAAACGACCAACGTTTGCGAGGACTGCCACAGCACAGTTGCATTTACGCCGGTGGTCACAGTTGATCACACGCAAGTGCTCGGCTCATGTTCAACCTGTCACAACGGCGTTATTGCGGCCGGACAGAACCCGAATCACTTCAGTACCCCTAAAGATTGCGACACGTGCCACGTGACGAACGCATGGGCACCCGCTGACTACCGTCATACCACATTGCCATATGAACCCCAGGACCACCGCGGCAACCTGCAGTGCACAGAATGCCACCAGAGCAACACGGAGCAGGTGGCCTGGCGTTACTCGGCGTTCCAACCCGACTGTGCTGGCTGTCACGCCGGCGATTACAAACAGGGCCCGCACAAGAAAAGTGAGAGTCCGGACATCAAGTACACCGCCAGCGAGCTAAGAGACTGTAGTGGCGCTTGCCATATCTACAACAATGGTAATTTCAATAGCATCAAGAAGAACAGGCCAGGGCCTGAGCACCGGATATCCGGCGGTGATTTCTAAACTTTCAAGCGCCAGGCGTTGGCGACAGATGGCGGGATTGGTCCTGCTATTTGTCGCGCCCGTTGCATTCAGCGCGCCAGGATTCATTGCAGGATCGAAAGTAACCCGCGGCAATGTCCTGGCGGAAGTGACTGTTCATTTTGCCTGCGGCGTTGAATATATCGACCATTTTCCGACGCAACGCGGTGACACGATTCGCGTACAACTGCAATCCACAACTATTTGCAACGGCGTATCGCCACTGGTTGCCCGATCACGCGAACAGCTGCGGCCGTCACAAGCGGATCTTGTTGGTCTGCAGGAGATAATCTATGACGGCAACACCGTCGGCAATCAAACGCTGACCCTCATTTTTGACGAATCGGTTGGGCTTCGATATTGTGCACACTGGCACGTCGAACGTTATGACCATTCGACTGCACTTTGACGAACCGGCCATCCCTGTTCAGGCAAGATCCGGAGCGACCGGTGTCCGCGTGCAAAAAACGCCGGATCCCGAGCCTGCATACGTTGTCAATCTTTCCTCAAGCCGCCGGGCGCACGCCGAATCTGATATGCCAACCCTGGAGCTTGCTCCCGGGCTTGAGCTGTTTGAGTCCGAAGTCGTTCTGGCCGGGGTTACCTGGTACCGACTTCGCCTCGGCTACTTCCGGAATACAGCTGAAGCCCAGGTCGAACTTACGCAATCTTCAGGATCGCTTTCCGACAGCCTGGATCGATCATGCACCAAGATCCGTGACTGCAGATTCAGCCAGCCTGCCGACGGATGACAGGCCTGAATTGTCCACCTATGCGACGAACACTGCATTGGCATCCATAGGCCTCGACAAAATCGACCTACTGATGAGCGACGCGCGTAAGGCGATCGTTGCCAGGGAGTATTCGCGGGCGGTACAGATTTATACGAAGGTGCTGCGGGCACCCAATCACGACCGTCATCGCGAAGCACAGGAGTTCCTGGCGCTCGCTCGTGAGAAAAACGGGCAAATGGCGCACGCGAGAGCGGAATATCAAAGATACCTGGCGCTTTATCCGGATAGCGAGGGGGCCACCAGGGTGAGTCAGCGACTCGCCGCACTACTCGCTGTCGAACGCAAACCCGCCGACTCAGCAACTTCTTCCACAATGCGTGCCAGAAATTCGGCGCAGCGACAGAGTGACTGGAGAATTCAGACCTTTTTCTCGCAGTACTATCGTCGCGACGTCAATCAATTGAATGATGCCGAGGAAATCGTCAGTCAGTCGGCACTCTACTCCGACATAAATCTTGACGCGAGACGACGTGGTGAGCGCTTCGATTTCAGCAGTCGTTTATCCGCCGGCTATCGCAATGATTTTCTCGACGAAGGGGTGGGCTCTGGCAACCAACTGCGAGTTTCCTATGCGTATGCAGATCTGGCGGATGCGGCGACTGGTCTGCGCGGGCGAATCGGGCGACAGTCCCGAAATACGGGCGGCATTCTCGGGCGCTTCGATGGGCTGAACTTCGGCTACCAGGCAAGTGATCGTATTCTGGTCAACGCTGTCGTCGGCAGGCCCGTGAATTCGGCGACTGATGGGGTGAATTCCGAGCGGTCATTCTACGGCACCAGTATTAACTACGGCCCCATCCTGGAAAACCTCGAACTGGGTATGTTCTACATCCAGCAGGATATTGAGGGGGTCCGGGATCGCCAGGCGATTGGCACTGAATTCAGGTATTTCGGTCCGAATCAGAGCTTCTGGGGACTTATCGACTACGACACGTCGTTCAAGGAAGTCGGCAGCGCGTATTTGCAGGGCAGCTGGCGTTTCGATTCGCGCCTTACTCTGCACGGATCGCTCGACCGGCGTCGTAGCCCGTTTCTCAGCACAGGCAATGCGCTGATTGGTCAACCCGTCGCAACATTCGCCGAGTTACTGGTTCTGATGACAGAAGAGGAAATCCGGCAGTTGAGCCTTGATCGCACATCGATTGCAACAACTTATACACTCGGACTCTCGCACTCACTGACACCGCGGTTGCAAATTAATGCAGATGCAAACCAGACGTCGGTAGACGCGACGCCTGCATCGGGTGGCGTGGCGGCGACGCCGCAGTCGACCTACCGATATTATTCCGCCAACGTCACAGCCAGCAGCTTGTTTATGGAGGGTGATGTGTCGATCGTCGGTTTGCGCTACTCAACGTCGGACACGACTAAGGTCACGTCATTGACTCTCGACACACGCATTCCGATTGGCCGCACCTGGCGCATCAATCCCAGAATTCGCGTCGACCGTCGACAAATGTTGTCAGACTCAAGTTACGAATGGATATACACGCCCGGGCTGCGCATGCAGTTACGCAAGAGCCAGAAATTTCGCCTCGAACTGGAGGTCGGCAAACGATTCTCGAAGCGGGACTCCACCATAGTCAACCTGGATCGTGAATCTTATTTCATAAACCTCGGCTATCAGGCATTCTTTTAGCCCTCATGTTCGAGAAAATAGCAAATCGTAATTCAAATGTTCTGCTTAGCTACCTGATCGTGCTTATCGGATTAGCAGGTTGCGCATCGTCGCCATCGAGTGTGAGCGACAAACTGGACCAGTACACCGGTGCAACAATAACTTATGCCGACGTGCCGCTGGTTTTCTATCGGGACAATCCATCACAAGCCGCATATGCCAGAAATTTTATGCACGCTGGTCCAATCCAGGTAAACCGAAGCGGTACGTACCGATATTATCTCTGGATCAGTTCCTGGAGCACGATGCAGGTTACGGACGTTTCATCCGTTCGTGATGGCCTGGAATCGATTGTCGTGTTCGCTGACGGCGAACCACTGTTATTGGAGTTGAGTGGCTGGGCACCAGACGCTATCGGTGTCAGCCAGCCGGTTTACCTCAGCCCGGCTGCATCCTCGGCAGACGCTTATTACCAGGTTACGGTCGATCAGATCCGCCTGATTGCCGAATCCAGTGACATTCGGCTACGTACTGCGGGTCCGACTCCGCGTGAATTCGAACTCTGGGATGACCAGAATGCAGCGAAACAGAGCCTCGCCGAATTTCTTCGCCGGGTACAATACTAGCGACTAAATTGACTGTTTCCACAAAGGAAAGCTGCGACACCTAGTCGATCGGACCTTTAGCAACCAGCTTCTCGACCAACGTTTTGATCGTCAGGCCCTGCACAATTATCGAAAACAAAACAACTGCATAGGTGATGGTTAATATCGTCGCTTTGTACTCGTTAACGGGCAATGAAAGTGCGAGTGCCACCGCAATGCCGCCTCTCAATCCTCCCCAGGTTAGTATGGGTATCGCACCTTTGGTAAACGACCGCCAGCGTGCCAGGATTAAGATTGGAACAGATACGCTGATCCATCTCGCTATCAGAGTTACCGGAATGGCGAGCAAAGCAACCCCTATATGATCCATTCTTTGCGCAACGACCAATACTTCGAGCCCTATTAGCAAAAACAACACGGAGTTCAGAATCTCATCAAGCAGTGACCAGAATTTTTCTACGTAATCACGTGTTTTATCGCTGACAGCGTTTTTCATGCCCCGGTTACCAATGAAAAGCCCGGCTACAACCATCGCAATCGGGCCGCTCAGGTGTAGTCGGATTGCCACAGCGTAAGTCACCATTACCGTGGCCAGCGTAATCAGAACCTCCAGGTTGTGCTCATCAATCTGACCCATCGCCCGATAGCACGCGTACCCGGCAACCAGCCCCAATATGGCGCCGCCAACCGCCTCGGTAAAAAAGAGTTCAACCCCGGTCATTATGCCGATGGCTTCACCATGCATGTCGCCACCAACGGCAATTGCCACGACAATAGTGAATACAACGACACCAACACCATCATTGAGAAGTGACTCACCAGCCATCTTCGCTTCCAGTGATTCCGGGACCTTGACCGTCTTGAACAACCCCAGAACTGCAACCGGATCAGTCGGGCTGATAAGCGCGCCAAATACGAGTGCCCAAATAAACGGAAAGTCGATACCGAAGAAGTTGAGCAACAACCACATAGCCCAACCAATAAGGAATGTTGATATCAGTATTCCCAAGGTGGCCATGAGGCCGATCGACAGTAATCTCGATCTGAAAACTGAAAAGTCGACGTGCATTGCGCCTGCAAAAAGCAGGAAACTCAGCATGCCGTGCATCACCGTTTCGTGAAAGTCAATTTGCTCAAGGATGCCGGTGACGGTTTCCAGTAACTGTGTACGCGGGTTTAAAAATTCGATCAGGATTAGTGACAGCGAAGCTGCCAGCGCCATCACGACCAGGCCTACTGTATGTGGCAACCGCAAAAAACGATGGTTTACGTAGCCAAAAAATGCCGACAGGCCGATAAGGAACGCACCGATTTCAAAGATACTCATATCTTGTCTGACCCTTTTTGATTGCGATCATAAACCGGCGAAATCGCCGCGAGCTCAAGCGCTAATTAGCATACCACTGACTATCATAGGTATGAGATTCGGACTTGCTACGAGGCAGCCGTCGCCCACATGCGGCCACTGAAACCACCCAAAAGAACAGACGTCATTGCGAGGAGCGAAGCGACGCGGCAACCTCTATCAGGTTGTAGTAGTGCAGAACGAAGCCGTGCGACAGCGTCGGGAGGTTGCCGCGTCGCTTCGCTCCTCGCAATGACGTTGGTGCTATCCGGCCGCTTAGTTCAGGCATTGCCTTACAGCGTCTGTACGATCAAATCTGATTTATTACAGGTAGTGTTACCCACGTTCAAGCATACCGAGCAGCTCAAGAGAAATGCTGTACGCGTCCCCCGGCCACCTGGCTGACACGTAATTTCTGTCTTTCACGACAAAGCCTCTGTCCAAATGATCCATAGCATCGCGAAACAACGGAGTGGGGCCACGCAGGAAGTTCTTGTCATCAGACAACGCCGACCTTACCTCGTCTTCAACCGTGATTTCCGGATAGGTCAGGTAATAATCCTTCAACCATAACCTGGTCATGTTATAGGCCGCCAATTCCTGCGTTTTTAGCAATGAAGTTGTCTTGTAGTCGACCAAGACAGATTTACCTGTATCGGGGTTTATGCTTCGTGCAGCCAGCACCACTCCGTGACAGATTGCTGCCACAGGTTTTTGTGCGACAAAGAAGTCAACTACGAGTTGTTGCAATACATTTGATTCCAGGTATTCCCGGACGCCCTTATCATGCCCGCCCGGCAAGAATATCGCAGCAAAAGCACCCTCCTCGGTATCAACGTACTTCAAAGGGTTACAAAATGACTCGTCTTTCTCCATCTCTGCACAGGCAGCAACGGCATCTTGTCTCGCTCTCAATACGGGCTTCCATATACCCAGTTTCTCGCCACTAACCATCAGGCTATCGGGCGACGCTTTATGACCTGTGGGTGTCGCAAATACAACGCTGACATCCCTTTCTGTAAGTAATTTCCAGGGTATCGCCACCTCAGTAGGATCGAATCCGTAAGACGGAACCGGTATTAGCACCTTGCTCACTTTTTCATCCATTAACATCGCCGCCCATGCAAGCTCGTGGAGAATAATATAGAGTCATAAGAACAATGTATCCACCAGCCAAGTTTATCCTTACTGTACTTTTGCTCCTTGCCGCAGCAACCGTATTCGCGGCTGGTGACGGCAAGCACGCTGACCCGATAGCACCCGTTATTCTGGGCGTCACCGGTATATTGTTTTTTGCTGTGCTGGGCCGTTTCGGCGCTCGCAAACTGGGCCAGCCTTCCGTACTTGGCGAACTGCTGATGGGCGTTATCCTCGGCACCATTGGCTATCTGTTCAGTGTCGATTTTCTGCTGGTATTGCGTGAAGGGCCGGCAATATTTGAAATGGTCGACCTCGCATTGTCGGGAGTAAGCATCGAGCAAGCAGCGATTAGCACGCTGGGAGAGGAAAATGCGGCGACGATTCTCAACATATTGCAAGGCCCGGGTGGCGCCGAGTTAACCCAGATAGCACATGCGGTCGACGTGTTTTCACGTTATGGCGTTATTTTTCTGCTCTTCCTGGTTGGTCTTGGCACCAGTGTCAGAGAGATGCAGGAAGTTGGGACCGAATCTTTCAGAGTGGCCATTCTGGGTGTGGTATTGCCATTCATTTTTGGCTTCATGATGGCACGGGTGCTAATGCCCGAGTTGTCGGTCAGTGTCGATTTATTTGTTGCCGCAACATTGGGTGCGACCAGTATCGGCATCACTGCGCGGGTACTTGAGGAGTTAGGGCGAGTAAACTGCCATGAATGCCGGGTCATTTTAGGGGCTGCGGTCATTGATGATGTGCTTGGCCTGGTTATGCTTGCAATCGTGTCCGGCATAATCATTTCGGGAGGCTTTGAACCAGTCGGCACTCTGCAGACTATCGCATTAGCTGCCTTGTTCCTGGTGACGGCATTTGCGCTCGGCCCACGCTTCCTGCGTAGAGCGATAAAATTGCTGGATCACCTCGATATAGTCGAGGCGAAGATGTTCGTTTCATTCCTGTTTGTGATGGTTCTTGCATGGTTTGCGAACCTCGTGGGATTGGCGACGATCGTTGGTGCGTTTGCAGCTGGCGTAATCCTCCACGATGGCTATTTTCAAAAGTGGGGAGATGTACGTGAGCACAAATTCTCTATCCGGGATTTGATTTCACCACTTGAAGTTATTCTTGTTCCTATCTTCTTCGTATTAATGGGCATCCAGGTCAAGTTAGAAACATTTCTTGATCCGCATGTGATTATTATGGGTCTTGGGTTGATCGTTGCAGCCGTAATTGGCAAGTTACTATCCGGGCTGGGGGCCTCACACGGTAGCAGCCGCCTGGCGATCGGTATGGGAATGGTGCCTCGTGGTGAGGTAGGTTTGATTTTTGCATCTATCGGCAAAAGCCTCGGTGTTTTCAGTGATGCTTTGTTTTCTGCCCTGATTTTGATGGTTATTGTCACAACGCTGATGACGCCACCGTTACTCAAGATTTGTCTTGGCCGCATAGTGGATCAACATGAAGACCCGCCAGCAACCGCACAATAACGGGAGTCATCGTCGCGTTTCATGCCGCTCTCCGTATACCTATATATACGTATGCGCAGAGCGCCGGGATTGTTTTAGACTGCAATTGGCGAGGCGGAAATAAAGATACCTACCGCTTCACCCATCAGGCCGTCGTTAAGGGCAGTTTGCGGGGGCTCTGCCGACGACCGGATACCAGAAGGCATCAAGTCGAGGGAGGACGCCGCAAATGGAAAGCCAGCAGACTTTTTACGAGGCCATGCGTGAGCATGGTATTTCGCGCCGCAGTTTTGTGAAATTCTGCAGCCTGACTGCAGCAGGGCTCGGGCTTGCTCCTGAGTTCGCCGGCACGATTGCGCACGCGCTCGAAACCAAGCCGCGTACGCCGGTGATATGGCTACACGGCCTTGAGTGCACCTGTTGCACTGAATCTTTTATCCGCTCCGGCCACCCGTTGGCGGGCGACGTGATCCTGTCGATGCTGTCGCTGGATTACGATGACACGATAATGGCTGCTGCCGGCCACCAGGCAGAGGAAATCCTCGAACAAACCATCGCCAAATACGACGGCAATTACATCCTCGCCTGTGAGGGTAATCCGCCATTGAACGAAGATGGCATGTATTGCATCCAGGCTGGTAAGCCGTATGTGGAAAAATTGCGCCGCATGGCAGCCCACAGCAAAGCCATCATTGCCTGGGGCTCCTGCGCTTCCTGGGGTTGTGTGCAGGCTGCACACCCGAATCCAACCCGCGCCGTACCGATTCACAAAGTCATTACCGATAAACCGATCATCAAGGTGCCGGGTTGCCCGCCCATTGCCGAAGTCATGACCGGCGTCATCACCTATATGCTGACTTTCGACCGCTTCCCGGAACTGGATCGCCAGGGCCGGCCGAAGATGTTTTATGGCCAGCGTCTGCATGACAAGTGCTACCGACGGTCGCATTTCGATGCCGGCCAGTTCGTCGAGCGGTTCGACGACGAGGGAGCGCGCAAAGGCTACTGCCTGTACAAGATGGGCTGCAAGGGACCGACCACGTACAACGCCTGCTCGACAGTTGAGTGGAACGGCGGCCTGTCCTGGCCAGTGAAGTCCGGTCACGGCTGCCTCGGTTGCGCCGAAGATAATTTCTGGGACCGAGGTTCTTTCTATAACTCTGTGACCGACCTCAATGTCGCCGGTCGCGTCGAGTCTACCGCGAACAAGGTTGGCGGAATCCTGGCTGGCGCCGCCGCCCTGGGCGTTGCGGCGCATGCCGCGGCGTCGGTCATCAGCCATACGCGAGACAGCAATAAGGGAGGAGTCAGCCATGACTGAGTCAGTTACCGCAAACGGTTTTGCGCTCGATACCAGCGGACAGCGCATCGTAGTAGACCCGATCTGCCGTATCGAGGGCCACCTTCGCATCGAAGTTAACGTCGATGAAAACAACATCATCCGCAATGCCGTCTCCACCGGCAACATGTGGCGCGGCCTCGAGATCATCCTCAAAGGGCGTGATCCACGTGATGCCTGGGCGTTTACCGAACGTATTTGTGGCGTCTGCACGGGTGTACACGCCCTGACCTCGGTACGTGCGGTCGAAGATGCCCTGGGTATTCAGATTCCCGGCCAACGCCAATCACATCCGCAACCTGATGATGCTGGCACAGTACACCCAGGATCACCTGGTGCATTTTTATCACCTGCACGCACTCGACTGGGTTGATGTTGTCAGCGCGCTACAGGCCGACCCCAAGGCAACCTCGGCGCTGCAGCAGAGCATTTCACGCTGGCCGAAATCCTCACCGGGTTATTTTCGCGATACGCAGGCGCGCCTGAAGCGCTTTGTTGAATCCGGTCAGCTCGGGCCTTTCTCCAACGCGTACTGGGGAAGCCCGGCCTACAAACTGCCGCCCGAGGCCAACCTGATGGCCGTAACGCATTATCTCGAGGCGCTCGACTTCCAGCGCGAGATCGTCAAGATCCATACGATTTTCGGTGGCCGTAACCCGCATCCGAACTGGGTCGTGGGTGGCATGCCCTGTTCCTTCAGTCTCGACGGCACGGGCGGCATCAACATGGAGTGGCTCAACCTCGTGTCATCCATCATCGATCGTTCCATTGAGTTCATCGACCAGGTCTATATTCCCGACCTCAAGGCCATAGCGTCGTTCTACAAGGACTGGAACTACGGCGGCGGCCTGTCGAGCAAGAACCTGCTGGCCTATGGTGATTTCCCAATCGTTGCGAACGACTGGTCGAATGAAAACATGATGCTGCCGGGCGGCGCCATCGTCGACGGTGACCTGTCGCATGTGCACGACGTGGATGTGCGTGATCCCGAACAGATCCAGGAGTTTGTGAACCATTCCTGGTACGAGTATCCGGACGAGACCAAGGGCCTGCATCCGTGGGATGGTATTACCGAATCGCACTTCGAACTCGGCCCCGATGCCAAGGGCACCAAGACCAACATCGAACAGATTGACGAAAACGCCAAGTACTCCTTCGTCAAGGCGCCTCGCTGGCGCGGCAATGCGATGGAGGTTGGCCCGCTGGCGCGTTACGTAGTGGCCTATGCTCGCGGCCGCGAAGATATCAAGGATCAGGTGGACGGTTTGTTGCACGATCTCGGTCTGCCGCTGACGGCGCTCTTCTCCACCCTCGGCCGAACGGCCGCCCGTGGCCTGGAGTGTTCCTGGGCCGCACACAAAATGCGCGTCGTTTACGACGACATGCTCGCCAACCTGAAGGCCGGTGATACGGCTACGGCAAATATGGACATGTGGGAACCGAAGAGCTGGCCAGGCGATGTAAAAGGCGTCGGATTTTCCGAGGCCCCGCGTGGTGCTTTGGGCCACTGGCTGCACATCAAGGATACGAAGATCGAAAACTACCAGGCGGTGGTTCCGACCACCTGGAACGCGTCGCCTCGTGATCCGGCCGGCAATATAGGCGCCTACGAGGCCGCGTTGCTGGGGACGCCGATGGCGAATCCGGAGCAGCCATTGGAGATTCTGCGCACCATCCACAGCTTCGATCCCTGCCTGGCGTGTTCAACCCATGTCATGGCGCCGGATGGTCAGGAACTGGCAATCGTGAAAGTCCGCTAACAGGAGGGCAGTGACATGATTAGCAATGTGGCAAGTGGTCCTCACGATCCGGCCAACCTGAAACCTGTCTACGTGTTCGAAGCGCCGGTGCGCATCTGGCACTGGCTGCATACCATCAGCTTCCTGGTACTGGCGGCGACCGGCTATTTGATTGCAAATCCCCTGCCGTCGCTGGGAGGAGAGGCGAGCGATCATTTTTTCATGGGTAACATTCGTCTGATCCACTTCATCGCGGCCTACGTTTTTGCCATCGGCTTTGCGGTGCGTATTTACTGGGCGCTGGTGGGTAACCGCTATGCCCGCGAAATCTTCTACCTGCCGCTGTGGCAGTCCGAGTGGTGGAAAAACCTGTGGTACGAAATTCGTTTCTACCTTTTCCTGGAACGCAAACAGCACAAGACGCTGGGCCACAATGCACTCGCGCAGACGAGCATGTTTTTCCTGAATACGCTGATGACGCTGTTTATGATTGTCACGGGGTTTGCGCTCTATGGCGAGGGCCTGGGTGGCGGCAGCTGGGCGGACAAATGGTTTGGCTGGATCATACCGTTGCTGGGCGGTGGTGAGGCAACACACAACTGGCACACCATGGGGATGTGGATCATGTTGACGTTCATCATTATTCATATTTATATGGCGGTGCGCGCCGACATGGTCGGTAGGCAAAGCAGCGTTAGCGCAATCATCAGTGGCTGGCGTCTGTTCAAGGACGATCAGCCTTGATGGGTCTCGACGGAAAAGTCGACACGCTGATCCTTGGCATTGGCAATGTACTGTGGGCCGATGAAGGCTTCGGTGTGCGTTGTGTCGAGGCAATGAATGCCCGCTACGAGTTTGATGAAAACGTCCGCCTGATGGATGGCGGCACCCAGGGCCTGTTTCTCCTGCCATGGGTCAGCAGCGTGTCGCGGCTGCTGATTTTCGATGCTATCGACTTCGGCCTTGACCCGGGTGAATTTCGCGTTATTCGGGATGATGACGTACCACAGTACATGGGTGCCAAAAAGATGAGCATGCATCAGACCGGCTTCCAGGAAGTATTGGCATCGGCTGGTCTGCTGGGAGAGGGACCACAGCAACTCGCATTGATCGGTGTGCAGCCTGAGCGGCTGGATGATTTCGGCGGCAGCCTGAGGGACGGAACGCGCAAGCGGATACCGCAAGCGATCACCTGTGCCTGTGAACTGCTCAGTGAATGGGGAGTGGCGATGCGTGAACGGAAAATACCCCTGCAAGTAGCCGACCTGATTGGTCCGCAGGAACTGGATATGCCGCGCTACGAACTGGGACGACCACAATGACACACCCACTCATTCAACGCCTGTTTGATGAATACGATTATCCCGAGATAACGATCGAGACGCACGACGAGTTCATCAACCAGCCAGGTATCACGGTACTGTTTCTGGCCGGTGATCCGAAAACCGTTCGCGACACCACCGATGTTGCGGTCGTGCTGCCAGAACTTATCAAAGTCTTCCAGGGCCGGTTGATACCCGGTGTCGTGGCGGCCGGTGCAGAGCGTGAATTGCATCGTTTCTATGGATGTGCGGCGTGGCCAGCACTGGTGTTCCTGCGCGACGGCGGATACCTGGGTGCAATCACGCGCATACAGAACTGGTCAGAGTATCTGCGCGACATTAGTGCATTAATCGAATCGGAAGTCAGGCGGCCGCCGGGATTCAGGATTCCTGTTGTCAGCGCCTGAGTGACCAGACCAAGGATACAAAAATGAAGACTCTCGAAAGCATTCCGGTAAGAGTTACGGGACCTGGTAGTCAGCTGCAGGAAGCGGAGGCCGAGCGTCTGGAATTTGTTGCGCTGCCAAAAGAAATGAGCAGCTATCGCGCTCCGGATCTGCCAACGCCCGAGCAGGTGCTGCACTTGCGGGGAGCGAAAGCCGTCACCAACTGGCTGGGCCAGGCGCTCGCTGATTATCGTGTTGGTAGCAAGCCGTTGATCGTCGACATCTCAGGCCTTGATGCGACCAATCGCGATCTCGTCAACCAGATTCTCGGTGAGGGCGAGGTCAGCTTGAAGTACAGTGATGCGAACACCGAGGTACGCATGCAAGAGTCCGTGCTGGCAGGCATCTGGCGTACCTTCTATCTTGATTCTGCCGGTCATATCACACGTGACTTTATTGAAGTGTGCGATGTACCGGTGCTGGCACGACGCGCGCCGGACCGCGCGTCGGTAGAAGACCTGATGCGGGACACCGCGCCGGATGATGTGATGAACGCCCTGCCGATTCTGACTGAGCTGCAGAACCATGCGGCCGCCTGGCAAGTGGGCGATCAAGCGCATGTCATCAACCTCACCCTGTTGCCACTGTCGGATGGTGACCATCAGTTTCTGGATGAAGTCCTCGGTGTCGGACCCGTGACAACCCTGTCACGTGGCTACGGTGACTGCGCCATCACCAGCACAGCCTATCCGGGCATCTGGTGGGTGCGCTACACCAACTCCATGGGTACGCAAATATTGAATACCCTGGAGATTACGGAAATCCCGGAGGTTGCCTGTGCCGCCCAGGAAGACCTGGACGACTCACGTCAAAGGTTCCGCGAGCTGCTGGAGCCCTACTGGACCGAGCTGGCATGATTCCGCTTGCGGTCTCAAAACGGATCAAGGACAGCACGCGGCTGGAATGCCGCATTTGCTGGAATGTATATGATCCGGTCGAAGGTGATGAAATCGAACAGATTCCTCCGGGAACACCGTTTTCCTCCTTGCCTGAGTATTGGCGCTGCCCGCAATGTGATGCGGAGCAGGACAAGTTCCTGCCATTGCCGGAGGCTTAAGCCTTGCATCGGGTGGTAGACAAACTGTTGGCAGCGTACCGCGAAACGGTACAACCGAAAATGTGCGGACTGCCAATGTATAACGCACGACTCCAGATTGAGGCCGTCGGATTCAAGCGGCGCGACGGCCGTCTTTGTGGCGTGTTACTTACACCCTGGTGCATGAACCTGCTGCTATTGCCGGAGGAAGGCGACGAATGGCACAAGTTGCCGGCCGGAAAAACGGTTGAAGTGGAGTTTCCGTCCGGTCGCCATAGCTGCTTGTTGAGTGCGGTCGAGGGTATCGTTCCACATTTGAACTTGCCCTTGTTTACAACGGTGCAGGATTTTACCGATCAGGACACCGCGCGTCGGGTCGCACTGGAGACGCTGCGGTTGCTATACCTGGACGCAACGGACAAGCAACGTGCCACAAAGGACCCGAACAGGCCGAGACGGACAATGAACCGCCGCGACCTGCTGGGTTTTTGACGGGGGAGAGCCTGATGCACGAGCTTTCAATCTGTATGGCACTTATGGAGCAGGTCGAGCGTATCGCACACGAACACCAGGCCGGTCGCGTCGAGCGGATTGTATTGCGGGTCGGTCCACTATCGGGTGTGGAGGCACCATTGCTGGAACGCGCATGGCCGCTGGCGTCAATCGGTACACTGGCGGAAGACGCCGAGTTGGTTATTGAAACTGCGGCGGTAAAAGTCAGATGCACCCAGTGTGAAGCGCTTTCGGAGGTGGCACCGAACCGGTTGCTGTGTGCTGCCTGCGGTGATTTTCGCACACGCCTGGTGAGCGGCGATGAAATGCTGCTGGCCACCATGGAACTATTACCGTTGGACAAACCAACGGTTCACCAATCAGGTGTCCAGCAATCCCAATAAAGCTTAAGCGAATCGAGCGGACTAGCTGCCCGAACATTGCATGAGTGCCGGCGCTCGTAAAAGAAATTGGACTATGATTCAAACGGTTGAGGCATTTTTGGACAAGGTGGAAGGGTTACAGTTTGCGCCTGCCGGTCTGTCGCTTCCTGTGCCGGCACAAAAACCGACAGTCCCGCCCACTTATGCAATGTTCGGGCTAGGTACGATGCATCGAGATCCACCGCCCAATAACAAACAAAGCGACGCTTCCCAGCAAAAGGCCACCAGTAAATAACCAGTGGTGACTACCTGTTAACTGGTGCCAGAGCGTTTCAGACAGGTCGTGGTCGCTGCCCAAAGTATGGGCGTTCGCGAGGCCTGTCATACCGATCGTCAGCAAAGCCACTGTTAGTTGTCGCATGGTATTTCCTCTATCTAGTATTCAGGTTGATCAATTCCTGGCCATTCGGATCGCGTGGACCAGCGTTCCAGGTGCTGGGTGCGACCGCACGTCCCCAGTAAATTACGATAAACGCGTCTATGCACGGAGAGAATAGGCGTTACTACCTACAGTAAGCAGTACCGCAGCTCACCTATAATAAATAACAAGCTGGCGATCAGTGCGATGGCAGAAAATCTGCTGAGCGTGGAAATATGTGTCTTGCCGTCCCCATGCAAATCAAAGCAATTGACGAATTTCAGTGCGTCTGCGAAGCACGCGGTGTGGAGCGCGAAGTCAGCCTGTTCCTGCTTCAGGGTGAAGATGTCTCGCTGGGTGATTTCGTCCTCGTGCATGTCGGTTATGCCATCCAGAAGGTGACAGAGAGCGAAGCTGCCGAATCCTGGGAACTGTTCGACGAAATACTGGCAAGTTAATGTGTGACACCTGCGGCTGCAATATCACCGACGGCAATCGCCACCTCCTTGAGGCGGGTGGACACCTGGCACGGACCGAGTCCGGTATGGAATCGGTGACTGTACTGAAAGGCCTGCTGGATGCCAACGACCATGAGGCGGCGCACAATCGCGAGCACTTCGACCGGCATTCGGTGCTGGCCATAAACCTCATGTCGTCACCCGGCGCTGGCAAAACCTCACTCCTTGAAGCGACGATCGACAGACTGGGCAGCGAACTAAATATTGGCGTCGTAGAGGGCGATCTCGAAACAGAAAACGATGCCGATCGCGTCCGCGCCAAGGGCGTGCCAGCTATCCAGATCAGTACCGGCAGTGCCTGTCATCTGGACGCTCACATGGTGCATGACGCACTGCATAGCCTGGACCTCGATGCCCTCGATATCGTGTTCATTGAGAATGTTGGCAACCTTGTTTGTCCGGCGAGCTTCGATCTCGGCCAGCATTTCAACGTTACCCTGCTTTCGTCGCCGGAAGGTGATGATAAACCAGCGAAGTACCCGGTCATGTTTCGAGCGACCGATCTCATGCTTTTGTCGAAGTCAGATCTCATCGAAGTGCTCGGAGATTTTGACCCGGACAAGGCCGTGCAGCATTTACGGGATCTCGCCAGTCCGGCCCATGCAATAACCTTATCGGCCCGCACCGGTGTCGGCATGGATGCATGGTGTAACTGGTTGCGGCAACATCTGGCCGAGTGCCGTCTGCGCGTCGCAGCGGGAGAAAAAGTCCGCCCGGCAATTCAGCCGGACGGCGCAATATTGCACAGCTCACATTCCCCGTGACTCGGTCGGCAGAATACTGGCTTGGCAAACTGCATGAGCTGAAACTCACGCAGCCGGTCCGCATCATGAATGTGTGTGGCGGGCATGAGCGCTCGATATCGCTTGCCGGCTTACGATCCGCAATCCCGGCCGCTATTGAACTGGTTCCTGGCCCAGGTTGCCCCGTCTGTATTTGCCCCGAGGAGGATGTCTACGAGGCAATTCAAATCGCGTTACACGAGGACGTCATCCTTGTGGCGTTCGGCGACATGCTCAGGGTTCCTGTTAATGCGCCAAAGAGGGAACCCAGGACACTCGAGCAGGCACGGGCAGCCGGTGGCGACATTCGGCCGATCGCGACACCAACTGAAGTCGTTCGTATTGCCAACGAAAATCCGGACCGTCGCGTCATTTTCTTTGCCGCGGGTTTCGAAACCACTACAGCGCCCGTTGCGGCTATGCTGGCAGAGAAGGTGCCGGCAAATCTTCTCGTTCTGTTGTCTGCGCGGCTGACCTGGCCTGCTGTAGCAATGCTGCTGGATTCCGGTAAACCGGGTTTCGATGCATTGATCGCGCCCGGCCACGTCTCGACCGTCATGGGACCCGAGGAATGGCAGTTCGTCGTCGACAAGCATGACATTCCGACTGCTATAGCGGGTTTTCGACCGGACACATTGCTGGCCGCAATGTACTCGGTTTTGCGTCAATTACAGGAGGGCAGGCATTTTCTTGATAACTGTTATCCGGAAGTCGTGCGTCCAGGTGGCAATGAAACGGCGAAAGATTGTTTGCGCAAGGTCATGGATGTGACAGACGCCAACTGGCGTGGCATTGGTGTTATCCCCAATTCCGGATTCAGTTTGAAGAGCGACTATGCGCAACACAATGCACGATTGCAATTGCCCTCGTATGCGGACGAGTCGCGCAAACGCGTTGGACAGATGCCGCCCGGTTGTGATTGCGCCAGTGTCGTCCTTGGCAAAAAATACCCCAATCAGTGTCGCCTGTACGGGCTTGCCTGCACACCACGTAAACCCATTGGTCCGTGCATGGTGTCTGACGAGGGTGCGTGCAGGATCTGGTGGGCCAGCGGCTATCGTGACAACGAATCCGGATACAACAAGGCCCGCCGAGCAACAGGCTGAGCGGGCAAGATGCTTATCCACCAAACACAACCGGACCGCGCCAGCCAATCTGCCAGCTGTGCAGACACCATTGTAAAAACGGTCGTACTCAGGC
>PVMK01127312.1_pt1 | contig 40158 bp, 32 predicted proteins | sample 1853481 | NCBI WGS metagenome assembly PVMK01 (sample SAMN08533507, study PRJNA380276) | Marine sediment metagenome, whole genome shotgun sequencing project.
CAAGAAGCACCACTCCCCTCATCTTCATTCGCGTCATTCGGGTCCAGGCCCCGTGCTCAGATTTTCTGGTTTAACCGGGATTAGTCCTTGACGTACTTGAAGGATAAATTCAGTCTTGCCCGATAGGAAGCAACCTTGCCGTTTTCAATGGTCATATCCAATTTTGTAACTTCCGCAACCCTCAAATCTTTCAGGCTTGACCCGGCAGTCTCCACGGCGGTCGCAGCTGCCTCTTCCCATGACTTATCGCTTGTACCCACGAGTTCAATAATCTTGTATGTGCTTCCAGCCATTTGAATCCTCCTTGTCTTTAGTTATTGCTATTAAGTTAGCCCTGATGTCCCGAAAAAACCTGAAATTCCACCTCCTTTCCATAAAAGATATTTCCACACTTTGTATTATCTCATATTTTATCAAAACGTCCACTACCTTGCAACATTTTTAGTCATTTCCGGTCCAGTCTAAGAAGTCTTTTGATGTCCACACAGAAAATCCAAGACCGCCATTGACAAATTTTTTATGTCAGGCTATTGTCAAAAAAAACATGATAGGTGCCCGCAGGGGGTCAGCCTCTTTTGCGGGTGAAAAGGGAAGGCGGTGAAACTCCGTCGCACCATGGCCAGTGCTGTAAGCTCGACATTGATTTAATATCAAGGTGTAGTCACCTCCGGCAAAGCTCCGGTCAGACATTCAAACCGGATAAAAAGTCACTGCCCGGGTCAGTTGCAGGGCGGGAAGGCGAGCCGGGGCCGGGTAAGCCAGAAGACCTGCCTCTCATGGCGGATGGGTACGCCACAGCCCCATTCGGGTCAGAACTATTTTTGACCTGGATGGGGCTTTTTGTATGGTACGGCAAGAAAATTTAATCAACAGAAAAGGGAGATCAAATTATGTGGCAACAAACCTTGAAACAGATTCAACCTGTTTCACAAATGTGGATGGAAAAGGCCAGGAACCGTTTGGACAACCTTACAAAGCCAAAGGGCAGTCTGGGTGAGCTTGAAAAAATCGCTGCCCGGGCCGTGGCCGTCATGGAGACTGAAAACCCGCTGGACAAAGGGAAAGAGGTCTTTGTATTCGTTGGAGACCATGGGGCCGTATCAGATGGGGTCAGCGCCTACCCTCAGGAGGTTACCGGCTTGATGGTCAGAAATTTCTTAAATGGCGGTGCCGCGATAAACGTGCTTGCCCGTTGTGCAGGTGCCACTGTCTCGGTTGTTGACATCGGCATGAAAGAAGATATTTCAGATGCCGAAGGTCTCATAAAGAAAAACATAAAGCGGGGAACCGAAAACATTTCAAAAGGTCCTGCAATGACAAGAAAAGAAGCAGAAGAGGCCATCAATGTGGGGATTGAAATGGCGGAGAAGGCCTTTTCAAACCGGGCCTTTATGGTTGGGACCGGCGAAATGGGCATAGGGAACACCACACCCGCTACAGCACTTTTGGCGACGCTCCTGCCCGTGGATGTCGTTTATGTCACAGACAAAGGAACGGGGCTTGATCACGAAGGAGTCAAGCGAAAAACTGCTTTTATAAAAAGGGCATTGGAGGTGAATAAGGCCTTTCTCGAAGATCCGATCTCAGCCCTTGCGGCCGTGGGAGGGTTTGAAATTGCCGGTATCTGCGGGCTGTGTCTCGGAGGTGCTGCCCGCCGTATGATCGTTGTGGTTGACGGTTTTATATCCAGTGCGGGGGCGCTGGTGGCCATGCGTCTCAATCCGGAAGTTACAGACTATCTTTTTTTCTCCCACCAATCTTCGGAAAAAGGACACGGGACTTTTTTTGACAGAGAAAATATCCGGCCCATTCTTGACTTGGGTCTGCGGCTGGGTGAAGGGACGGGGGCAGCAATGGCCATGCAAATCATTGAAAACTCTCTGAGCATCTATAACGAAATGGCCACCTTTCAAGAGGTGGGCATTGAACCGGGGGCATAGGTTTGAAAACGCCATCCCTAAAAGGCTTTGGGACCGCCCTTCGGACCCTGACCCTGATCCCATGGTCATTCAAAGCCCGGTCATTCAAAGCCCAGTCATTCAAAGAGGGTGAGGCATTTTCCGCGTCCCTTTACTGGTTTCCGGTTGTGGGGCTTCTTTTGGGTCTTATTCTTTACGCGATAAGCCTTCTCTATGGTCTCCTCCCCTCACCCCGGTGGCCGGAAGGAGTAGCCCTCCTTATAGTCGCAGTTGAAATCTGGCTCACAAGAGGGTTGCACCTGGATGGACTGGCCGATTGGGCTGATTCCATAGGAGGTCTTCAGGGAAAAGAAAAGAGGCTTTCCATCATGAAGGACAGTTCTCTCGGGGTCTTTGGCGGGCTGGCACTGATCGTTTCACTGCTGGCAAAATGGATTGCAATTGAAAGACTTCTTGTTTCCGGGTCTATTATCTGGCTTCCGATCATATTTGTCGTTTCAAAAGATATGATGGTAGAGCTCATGACAACGCTGCCCTATGCACGAAACGGGGAGGGAACAGCAAAGCCATTTGTTGATCAGGCCTCCGGAAAACAGCGGGTCGTCTCCCATATCATATCTCTTCTTCTCTGCGCCCCTTTTGGCCCTCTGGCCCTGATTTTTCTGGGTGCCGGTCTCTTGGAAACCCGCATCTTCAGAATACGATGCAGGGATCGATTCGGCGGGATTACCGGTGACCTCCTTGGAACAGCCAACGAGATGGTTTATATCAGCCTCCTTATCGTGTGTGCCCTCCCGGGAAGCAAGATCCTCTCTTATACGGGATGGGGCTGGTTGATCTAATGGTAACTGTTCACAGGTTCAGGGTACATCTAATCTTACACCTGCCTACGGATTTTTCTTAGCCCTTGCTAGGCTATACATATTTTTGTTGACTTTTATCAATTTTTCATTTATTATACCTCACTGATAATGTTTTTACCATCGATTACCACAAATGAAAGGAGAACGTATGGCGACCGTTAAACAACTTCAATTTAGATTACGGAATGCGAAAAAAACATTAAAAAAACTCACCACAAACCTGTCAGCAACAAAGGTCAGGATAAAGAAACTGGAGAGTTTGCTGATCAAGGGCAAGGCCACAGAAAAAGCTGCAAAGGCAAAGAAGAAAAAAGTGGTGACAAGAAAAAGGCCTGTTGCAAAGAAGAAAAAAGCAACCAAGAAAGCGCCAGCCAAAAGAAAAAAAGTAGTAAGAAAGAAAAATAGGTTTCTGTTTATCAGCCAAACCTGCCTGGAGCTGGGGAGGAAAGTATCTTCGGGATTGAGTATTTCCCCAAAACGGCTTTATTTCATCAGGTGTTTATTTTGAACTCGATCACTTGCAGCGTCTCTGGATGTTGGTGTTCGAGTATACGATCACGGATGGCAGGTTTCACGTAACCGGGCTTCCCCATATGTAAGGGGTCAGGATTTAAGCACCAGAGTTAATCACTGGAGAAATCCTGGGTGGCCTAAGCATCCGGACCAAGACCAAATCCCCATCTCATAAGCTTCCCCACCATCCTCTCGCGATGGGTGCCGGGCCAAAAAAACCTTTCACAGGACGGGCAAGACCGGATCCCGGTCATATTTTTATAAAACACATACTCGGGCACGTTCTCCCGTGCCTCATCTGTGTCCACCTCCTCTAACAGGACATTGCAGATCAAACACCTGCTGAACCACTTTGATGGGTCAGACGCAAGATCGATTTTTTGCCGTAGTTCCGCCATTTGCCCACCCGTGTCAGTGGATCGAATCAGCACCGCGTTTTTATATAAATCTGTCGTCTCCTTCCGGCGTGACAGAAGCCTACCACCATCTTCCACCAGCTGATCAATCACTCCCGGTCCGTAATAGCTTTTGTAGCGGGTGTCATAACCCAGTACCCGCAGCCACTTGGCCAGCTTGCCCAGCATCGAATCGGCCACAAATCTGACTTTCAGAGTTTCCAAGCGACAAAATCTCCTGCCCACATTGACGATTTATCATAATTGTTATAAATCGTAAATCTATATGAAAAAATATTTGCCAGGAAAACAGCGAAGGTACTTCGCGACAATAGCTGTCGGAAGACCCATGAAACCTGCGCCTCAAAACCCACAACCCGTAATCTTCGAGGTATAAACCCATGGATAAAATGGTCATTGAAGGGGGAAGCCCCCTAAAAGGAAAGATAAAAGTCAGTGGTGCGAAAAATGCCGCCCTTCCCATCATTGCGGCCTGTCTCTTAACCGGCGGCTGGCATGGGCTTGACAATGTCCCCCGTCTCCGGGATGTGGAGACCCTAAAAGCCATTATGTCAAAGTTGGGAGTTGAGTTTCGCCAGAACAGCCAGACCCTGGAGGTCAACTCCAGCAATCTCAAAAACCACAAGGCTCCCTATGATCTTGTAAAAACCATGCGAGCCTCAATCGTCCTTCTCGGCCCCCTTCTGGCCCGATTCGGGAAGGCCCAAATCTCATTACCCGGGGGCTGTGCCATAGGGGAACGGCCGATCGATCTTCACCTGAAGGCCCTTTCCGCCATGGGGGTTGAGATGTCGCTGGATCACGGCTATATCAATGCGCATGTTGACAAACTAAAAGGCATTGATTTCTTTTTTGACATCCCCACGGTGACGGGCACTGAAAATATAATGATGGCCGCGGTAAAGGCCGAGGGAGAGACCATTTTGCGAAACGCCTCCCGAGAACCGGAAATACGCGACCTCGCAGATATGCTGCGTGCCATGGGGGCACAAATAGAAGGGGACGGGACAGACACTATCGTCATTCAGGGAGTTAAGGACCTGCAACCAGCCCGCCATACTATCTTGCCCGACAGGATCGAATCCGGGACTTTTATGATTGCAGCGGCCATGACCAGAGGGGAGGTGAAGATTGAGGGATGCCGCCTTGAACATCTGGGGGCGCTTATGGAAAAACTGGAATCAGCTGGCAGCGAATTCAAAATTATTGATGACGGCGTATTTGTCAAAGGCCCTGATGTCATAAAGAGCGTGGATGTGAAGACGGCGCCGTTTCCGGGATTTCCCACGGACCTGCAGGCTCAATTTATGGCCATCATGTGCATCGCGGACGGCTGGAGTGTGATTACGGAAACCGTTTTCGAAAACAGGTTTATCCATGTAAGTGAGCTCAAGAGAATGGGTGCAGATATTGAGATCAACGGCAACCGCGCCCTCGTAAAGGGGAAAGAACGTCTTCTCTCAGCCCCTGTAATGGCAACCGACCTCCGGGCCAGCGCGTCTCTCATACTGGCCGGACTGGTAGCCAAAGAGGGGAGGACAGAGGTTCACAGAATCTACCATCTGGACAGAGGCTACGAGACAATGGAAAAGAAGTTTAAAGCGCTGGGAGCAAATATCTGGAGAGAAAAAGCCTGATATGTTCCACCGCCCCCTCATACCCATGCTTTTGTCGTTCGGAGGGGGCATACTGGCCGGCCATAAAACATTTTCTTTTCTGCAGGGGGGATTGGTCCCCTTGTACATTTCCCTCGTCCTGTTCCTTTTGGGCGCCGTTTTTTTCTCATCCCGGCTCAGGATACTCTGTCTCCTCTTTTCCTTCTTCCTGACCGGCACCCTTATTGACTCAAGAACCCACCCCCCGTCCCGGTTGCTGGCGTTTGCCGCGCTGCAGGACAAAGTCACAATTGAAGGAACGGTCCTGGAAACTATCAGAGTTACCAGGGAGACGGCCAGGCTCCGAGTCAGAGCAAAACAGCTGTTTACGACGGGAAAAATCATTCCGGTCAACGAAGACATCATTGTGACCATCTATAAACACCCCCCGGATCTCAGACCCGGGGAAAGGATCCGTTTTCCCGCCCGGCTGAAACTTTTCAGAAATTTCAAAAACCCCGGTGGATATGACTACAAATCGGCAATGAAAAACAAGGGGCTTACCTGCGCTGCCAACGTGTCAGACGGAAGATATATCGTTTCCATGGGTTTGGGAGACCTTTCTTTTCAAACGGAATTTCTTGAAAAAATCCAGCGATCCATAAGAGACTTTTTTAGAACGAAGCTCAATGATCAGAACTTTGCCGTCTATTGCGCCCTCATCCTGGGACAGCGCCGGACCCTCACCAGTGAGTTAAGAGAACCCTTTAACCGGACAGGGCTGGGCCATGTGCTTGCGGTTTCGGGGCTGCACGTGGGACTCGTGGCATGGACGGCGTTTTTTCTTATCAAATGGGTCTTGTCTCTTTCATACCGGTTGGCCCTCAAGACAAATATCCAGAGATTGGCGGCCGTTTTGACATGTTTTCCGGTCGTAGGATATACCCTACTTACAGGATTTCAGATTCCCGGACAGCGTGCCATGATCATGGTCCTCACCTTTCTTGGGTCGTTGATCCTTGGAAAGGAAAGGGAAGTCTGGTCCACCCTTTCCCTGGCCGGTCTGCTCATTCTTGCCCTTGATCCTCACGCCCTTTTCAGTATCTCTTTTCAGTTTTCATTTTTGGCCGTTACAGGAATCCTCTTGCTGACGCCTCTTTTCCTGAGAAGACTCCCTTCTCCTCAAACATCCCAAAAAGGGAAAACCAGGCTCTTCAACAATGCACTTGTCTATCTTTTGGGGCTTATCGCAGTAAGTCTCTCAGCCACGCTATTTCTTCTACCAGTTACATCACTTTATTTTCACAGGATTTCTCTTGTCGCGGTTCCGGCCAATGTAACCGTCATACCCATCTTGGGGATATGCGTCCTTCCCCTGGGACTACTCTCGGTTGTTGCCCTGCCCTTTTCCCACCAGGTGGCCGGATTTTTTCTTAAACTTGGCGAATGGGGGCTTGATCTGATCATGGAGACAACCCGGTTTTGGGCAAGTCTCTCGTGGGCTAGTTTATGGGTAGTCAGCCCAAATTCAATTGAAATCATCCTATTTTATATGTTTATTTTTTTCACAATTTTTTTTGCACGCTCAAAATGGGCAAAGATTGGTCTTGCATTTACACTCATTTTTGTTCTCGCGGATCTGGGATACTGGTTTTACAGGACAAACCTTCACCAAGACCTCAGGGTCACTTTTCTGGATGTAAGAAACGGTAATGCCGCACTGGTTGAATTTCCCGGTGGAGAAAAAATGCTGATAGACGGGGGCGGTTTTTCCGATGCAACCTTTGATGTGGGCAAAATGGTGGTTGCGCCATATCTATGGCAATCCAAGATTCGCAAGATAGACTACCTGGTGCTGAGCCACCCCCAGTCAGATCATATGAACGGGCTTCGATTTATTGCTGACGCCTTTGGACCCAAAGAATTCTGGTGGAACGGCGACAAGGTGAAAACAGCATCGTTTGAAGAGTTGATGGACATCTTAAAGACAAAGGGGGTCAAAAAACTTCTCCCCGCTGATCTCACAGCCGGCAAAAGAATACATGGTGTCAAAATCCAGGTCCTGCACCCCAAACCAGACAGCTACTCTTCTGATCGGTATGACGCCCGGGCAAGACTAAACAACAATTCACTGGTGCTAAAAATTTCCTTCAGGGGAACGACCTTTCTGTTTCCAGGGGATCTTCAAAAACAGGGCGAAGCAGTGCTCATTTCAAACGCGAGTGATGCCCTTAAGAGTGATGTCCTCCTTTCGCCGCACCATGGAAGCAAAACCTCAAATTCACCCGAATTCCTCGAGGCCGTGAGTCCCTCCATCTGTGTCATTTCTTCCGGGGGAGAAAATCTTCCCAGGTCTTCCCAGGAACAGACCATCAGGCGACTCACCGAACTCGGATGCAAGGTGTTTTTTACCGGTCGGACAGGGGCTGTCCAGATAACGGTTGGCGTTGACAAACTCGAAGTTGACACTTTTCTCAAGGATGAAAAACCTGAGTTATTGGGCGCTCTCACATCCTTTAGCGGAATTGCATAACTCTTGACCATTCAACCCATCGGGACTATCCTGACTCAACAGTGGCGGAAGCAAAAATTGTGTCTGCCAAAACTTCTCAATAAGTCCGGGAGAAATAATAGGATATTTGAAGTGGGGTTCGAACCTATTGAGAACTTAACTAAATCTTGTGCAAAAAACACAAGCTTTAGTTGTTAATTGTATAAACCCCGGGTTACCAGGGATTAGATATAACGCCTTTACTTGAGGTAAAGTTCATATGGCCAAACGACCAAAATCCATTTATGTCTGCCAGAGCTGCGGGTACCAGACCCTGAAATGGATGGGGCGCTGCCCTGATTGCAGTCAGTGGAACAGCATGGTGGAAGAGGCAGCCAAGCCCCCCATGAGAAAGGGGGGTTCGTCCATGGATCAACCCCAGGCCATCGATGCCGTCTCCCTTGCCACCGAAATGCGACTAATGACCGGCATTTCCGAGTTTGATCGAACCCTTGGCGGGGGTGTTGTACCGGGCTCTCTTGTCCTCATTGGAGGCGATCCGGGAATTGGGAAATCCACCCTTATTCTTCAGGCCCTTGAAGGTCTCGCAAACACAGGATATCGAACGCTGTACCTCTCAGGAGAGGAGTCTTCCCAGCAAATCAAGTTGAGGGCCCAACGGTTGTCTGTCCATTCTGACAACCTCTATGTGATCACCGGGACCTGTATTGACGATCTCTTCGAGAGGCTGGAGCCATTGAAACCGCATGTTGTGGCCGTGGACTCAATTCAGGCCATGTATACGGACAATATTGATTCTGCACCTGGAAGCGTTGGACAGGTGCGTGAAGTCGCAGCTCGGCTGATGACCTTTGCCAAAAAATCCGAGATTCCCATTTTCCTGATCGGCCATGTGACAAAGGACGGCTCAATCGCGGGGCCAAAAGTTTTGGAACATCTGGTGGACACGGTCCTTTACTTTGAAGGCGACAAGGGGCATGTGTTTCGTATACTCCGTTCGGTCAAAAACCGCTATGGTCCAACCAATGAAATCGGGGTCTTTGAGATGAAAGACAGCGGGCTGAGCGAGGTGGACAATCCATCCCGGATCTTTCTTGAAGAAAGAGCCCAGAATGTACCGGGATCTGTGGTAATCCCCTGTCTGGAAGGGACGCGGCCCGTGCTGGTGGAAATCCAGGCCCTGGTTGGACCCAGTCCCTTGGGAATGCCCAGGAGAACGGCCGTTGGCGTCGATCACAACCGGATCTCTCTTCTGGTGGCAGTCCTCGGAAAAAGAATCGGCCTGGAGCTCGGGGATCAGGACATCTTTGTCAATGTGGCCGGGGGTCTGAAAGTGGATGAACCCGCCGCGGATCTCGGCATAGTGTCTTCAATGATGTCCAGTTTTCTGGATCGAACCGTTGAGAGAGATGTAGTGTTTTTTGGTGAAGTTGGCCTGGCCGGTGAAATCCGCGGTGTCAGTCAGCCGGAGTTGAGAATCAGGGAGGCAAAGAAATTGGGTTTTTCCCGATGCGTACTCTCCCGGAACAATATGGAGGGACTGGGGCACCTTGGGGATATGGAGCTTCTGGGGGTGGAGACCGTCCAGGAACTCTACGATCTTTTGTTTAGATAGTGTCCATCCAGGAAATGAGATATTTTTACAAGGTCAAGGGGATGCTTCTCCGCGCCCGCCATCGCTACCCGCTGGCAAGATCCCGGATTCCGTCAGGATCTTCATTGTTGCGGTCTTGGCGCTATTGTAGGCTGCACGTCCCCTGTCCATCCGATTGGGCCCCACGGCCGGGGCATTTGTCTTGACCTCTATCACCTCCAGGCCCCGCATTCTCACAATTTCGAGCTGCTGTTGGTAGGCCTCTTGCCTCGCGATATTGACCGCCAGATGCTGGATGTGCCAGGGCGTCAATCTCTTTTTCAAAAACCCGTTTTTATTCTCTTCCACATTCCCCGAAGAAATAAAATGAACAATAATTTTTTCAAGGTCACCAAGGTCCGCGATGGCCTTCACAGGGGCCTTGTTGGCGATCCCCCCGTCAACATAGAGATCACCCCCAATCCGAACAGGTTTAAAAAGCACGGGGACAGCGCCCGATGCCTGTATGGTCTTTACAAGATCTCCCCTGATAAAGATTTTTTCCTTTTTTCCGGTAAGATCGGTCGCTGCAATCCCAAGGGGAACAGGACATTCTTCTATATGCCTCACAGGGAGACCTTTTAGGGTTTGTGCAAAACCATTTCCTTTCAAATATCCCGTATACCCTCTGAACAACACCAGGGCTTTCCGGAAGATAAAAGACAGCGGATCAGGGTCCCAGAAATCCGTCTTTCGCACACCAAAAAGCATCTCTTTGATGCCGTGATCGTCCATTCCGGATGCGGCCATGGCAGCCACGATGGCACCGGAACTGGCGCCGGTATAAGCAACGGGAACGATCCCCAAATCCCGGATTGCCGCCAGACATCCGGCGTGAGCAAAAAACCCAAAAAATCCCGAGGAAAAAACCACCCCCACACGGAACGGAGCGCTCCTTAATCCCGCCATTTCACCACATCTCCCATGGCGGCAAATTTATGGCCGATGGTGCCCGTGTGGCAAAGTTGAGAAGTCTTTCCAGAAAGGCCCGCGTGCTTCTTCTCTCTTCCATCTCCTTTATGAGGTCCATCGCCCTTCTCCGGTCACCCGCCGTTGACACATCTTTTCCCATTTAGTGTCCGAACGAAAACTAGGGTTTTTGGTTCAGATCAAGCCTCCGGCCTGTAGGGCCTACGGCCCGGAAGGAAAGACGATAATTTTAACCGCAGGAATACTATTGAGTATTTCGAGGATTAAAATTTGAGTCTGACGCAGATATGGACGAAAAAGACAGTTTTCGTTCAGACACTATTTAGCGACTCAAAACGGCCGCTACACCAATGTTTTATGATGCGGCCTAATTCTCATATTGTCAATGTCCTTCAAGCTTATGGGGGGAATGCACCATATATTGGGATATCCCATCTTTTCTTATACACCATGTTGTATTTTTCCTTTACAATAGGACAATAAAATGATAAAAGGAATTCCATACTGTCAAAAACCGGCGGCCTGGAACATCTGTCACGGTAAAAACCCTGCAAATCCGGGGATTCCCTGTTTACCCTCGGTCAAAAACAACAGGTTTTTGACCCTATCTTCAGGCTCAACCTTGAAGCCTGATGCAAAGGAGGGCGCTATGAATATCAAAAAGGTTTCTATCCTGGGCTTCAAGTCTTTTATGGACAGGCAGGATATTGCCTTCCCCGCTGGGATCAGCGGGGTCGTGGGCCCTAATGGCTGCGGCAAAAGCAACATTGTGGATGCGATCAGGTGGTGTATGGGTGAGCAGAGCCCCAAACAGCTCAGGGGCCGACGGATGGAAGATGTGATATTCAACGGCGCTGGGGATCACAAGCCCATGGGAATGGCCGAGGTTTGCCTCACCTTTCAAAATGGTGATGGAAAATTCCCCGCCGCTTTTGCTCATGACAGCGAATTGTCGGTCACCAGACGTCTTTATCGTTCCGGAGAAAGCGAATATAGGATCAACAGTATCCCTTGCAGACTCAAGGATATTCAGGAGATTTTTATGGATACCGGTCTGGGCAACAAGGCATATTCCATAATCAGCCAGGGGCAAATAGGGACTATCCTGGAACAAAAACCGGAAGATACCAGGGTCATGCTCGAAGAGGCGGCCGGGGTCACAAAATACAGAAAAAAAGTGACCATCGCACATCGAAAGATAGAGGCCACCGAAGACAACCTTCATCGCGTGACAGATATCCTTGGAGAAATTGAGAGCCAGATAAGATCCCTAAAAAGGCAGGCAGCCAAGACCAGACGCTACAAGAGAATCTGTGAGGAGGTTCAGGGTCTGGAACTCAAACTGTATGCCAACACCTATGGTCAACTCAGGGAAGAATCGGGAAACAAGTCAAGATCCACTGTGGAGCTGGAAACTCAGGAAATTGCCAAGTCCGCCCAATTCTCACAGCTCCAGGCCCGGACAGAAGCCATGCACCTGGAGTTGGAGGAAAAGGATTCGGACCTTTCCATAATCCGGGAAAAGCACTTCCGGCTGAGGGAAACGGCTCACAAGAAAGAGACAGGCATAGAAACCCTGAACGGAGAATTGAACGGTCAGAAAAAATTGGAACAACGGCTCAGGGATGAGAATGAAGAAATAAAGAACAGGCTTGCCGACCTTGACAAGGAAATGAAGGCCCTCGCCGATGAATTGGATAAGACAAAACAGCGTTCCATGGAACTCCAGGAAGAAATTGCCATTCGGGAAAAAAGACTGGAGACCCGGCGGGAGATGCTACGCCAGATAAAAGAGGCCCATGAAGAAACAAGGACCGAATTGAACGCCAATGCTGACAGGCAAATGGGATTAAACCACGAGTCAGACTACCTGAACAAGATGCTTGACCAAATCACTGACGGCCGTTCCCGTCTGGAAAAGGAGATCGGAGAGGTTAACAGCAAACTTGAAACCCTCCTGAAGGCCTCCGAGAGAAAAAATCTGACCCGGGAAGCCACCACCGAAAAACTGCAGGAAATAGAAGTCTCCATCGAACACCAGGCCCAGGACGTTGAGGGCCTGGAAGAAAAAAAAGAGGCCATCGAGGCAAAGCTAAAATCAGCGGAAGCAGAGTACAATATGCATCAATCCCGCTTGACCACCCTGCAGGCCATGACAGAAAATTTCGAAGGGTACAAAATAGGGGTCAGGACCATAATGAAGGCCAAAGATCTACCGGCCCGCCAACAAGGGCGTGTCCTGGGTCTTGTGGCAGACATCATCCAGGTGGACACAAAATATGAACAAGCCGTTGAAGCGGTTCTGGCAGACAAACTCCAATACATCATTGTTGAGTCGCAGGAGGATGGCAAACAGGCAGTTGATTATTTAAAGGAAAGGACAAAGGGGAGAAGCAGCTTTATCCCTGTCAGGGACCTGAATGGAAATGGAAAACAGAAGACAAAAGAGCAGGGGTTTCCATTCCTCGCGGATTTTGTCTCCGTGCCGGAAAATTACAGAAATCTCATTGACACCCTTTTTGGAAATACAGCCTTGGTGAGGGATTTGGATCAGGCCATATCCGCATGGAAACGTAATGGAAAAGACACGTGTTTTGTGACGCTTGACGGAGACATGGTAGACCAGAGAGGTGTAATCAGCGGCGGAAAGCTTACCCAGAGTTCCCGCGGGCTTCTTTTTAGAAAAAGAGAAATTGTAGAACTGAAGGAAAAAACAGCCCACCACGAAAAAACCGCCACAGATTTAAAACTGGAACTTGAAGATGTGATCACGGGGATTTATGAAAAGAAAACTTCTCTGGAACAGCTCACCGAAAACAAGTGGAACTGCCAGGATGAGATAAACGAATTGGACAAAGTCCTCTTCCGCCTCGGGCAGGAACTGGATCAACTGGATAAGCTGCGTACCAGGTTGTCAACGGAACTGGAAAAAAGCGAAACAGAGGGATTAAGACACAAAAAAGAACTCTCCAGGATCAAAGCGGAACTTGACCGGCACCAGGAAAAACAAAGGCTCAAGGAGGACTACTTCCGAGAAAAAGAGAATGAGCTCAAAGAAGCTGAAAGCGAGTTTGAGCAATTTCGAGACGAACTCTCAAGACTTCAAACGGATTTCCGGATTCTCGAAGAAGAAAAACGTGGCCTTTCACGGCAGATGGAAAGGCTCGATGACTTCACCGACGAATCATCCAGGCGTCTACAGAATATCGAAGAGGAAATTTCATCAGGTCATCAAAGACGCCACGAGTTTCAGGAGAAGGTGAAGGCCATTGAAGAAGAACTCAAAGAGGCTTTTGAGGATTTGAAGGGCTCAGAAAAAGAGGTCAACCAAGCCGAACATGCGCGGCAGATTTTTCAGGACAAAATCAGAGAACAGGACGTCGCTACGGAACAGCTCAGGGGCGAGGTGGAGGAACTGAAAGAAACGATCAACAGGGCCAAAATGGAGCAGTCTGAAATCAAATTCAAGATGAACGGCCTGTCTGAAATGGTCAGGGAAAAATTCAACATGAATCTCCCCGATATTTTTGAGCAGCATCTGGACGAAGACTTCTCACAGACAGAAGTGGAAGAACAGATAGAAAATAGAAAAGAGATAAGACAAAGAATTGGTGATGTCAACCTGACAGCCATCAAAGAACTTGAGGCCCTAAAAGAGCGCTATGAATTCATTGGGAAGCAAAAGCAAGACCTGATCGACTCCATCGAATCGTTAAGAACTGCGATCAAAAAAATCAACAAAACGTCTTTGGAAAGATTCAAGCAGACCTTTCATGAAGTGAATGAGAAGCTCAAAGAAATCTTTCCGGTCCTCTTTAGCGGGGGCACCGCCGGGCTCCGGCTGACCGACGAGACAAGGCCCCTTGAAAGCGGCGTTCTGGTGGAGGTTCAACCACCGGGGAAAAAACTGAGTCACATGGGACTTCTTTCCGGGGGCGAAAAGGCTCTGGTTGCCATGGCCCTGCTGTTTGCCATCTATATGATCAAACCAAGCCCATTCTGTCTCCTGGATGAAGTGGATGCCCCTCTTGATGAAGCCAACATTGACCGTTTTAATGACCTTTTGAAAGAAATCAGAAAATTCTCCCAGGTAATCATAGTAACCCACAGCAGGAGAACCATGGAAATCACGGATCGGCTCTATGGAATCACAATGGAACAGGCAGGGATATCCAAGAGCGTTTCAGTAGACATCCAAGGCATGAAAGGTCAAGTTCAGGATGGACAACGTGATGACATGGCAACACTTCACTAAATATTCTACCCGTAACGACTAAACCCAGCATATAAGATTTCCGCCTTGCTACGTATATTTAAAAAGCACCCCCAACACCCCCTCCGGGTCCTGTGAACTGATAATCTTTTAAATATTGCAAACATGAATTAAGAAGCGCATGGCAAACTTTTTTGGAAAAAAAGATAAAGGTAAAGAAGAGACTAAAGAGGACATAAAGGACCCTTCAAGAGAAAAAGGGTTCTTTAAAAGGCTCCGGCAAGGTCTTTCCAAAACAAGGTCAACTCTGACGGGAAGGCTGGACCGCTTGTTTCTGGGCAAAAAGGAAATCACCGAAGATCTGCTGGATGAGTTAGAGGAAATCTTATTTACATCTGATATCGGTGTCACAACCACCCAGCAATTGATCGATTCTCTGAGAGAACAGGTGGCCAGAAAGGAGCTAAAAGATCTGGACAGGTTGAAGACCGTACTCAGAGAGCACGTTTATTCTTTTCTGGATGTTGCACCGGTGGAAAGTTCAGTCCCGGCCCCCGGAGAACCCCTGGTGATTATGGTTATTGGCGTCAACGGCGTTGGGAAGACCACAACCATCGGGAAGGCCGCGCACATTTTCAAATCAGCCGGGAAAAAAGTCATGCTGGTAGCGGGGGACACATTCAGGGCGGCGGCCGTTGATCAGTTGGTTATCTGGGGAGAAAGGGTCGGAGCCGATGTCGTAAGACAGGGTGCCGGGGCCGACCCTTCAGCCGTGGCCTTTGACGGAATTTCTGCTGCCATGGCCAGAAAATTTGATGTGGTGTTTATAGACACGGCCGGGCGTCTTCATACCAAGACCAACCTAATGGATGAACTCCGGAAAATCAAACGAGTGATAGGAAAAAAGCTCCCCGGGGCGCCTCATGAGGTGTGGTTGGTGCTTGATGCCACCACCGGGCAAAACGCCCTTTCCCAGACCGACATGTTCAACCAGGCCATGGGGGTCACGGATATCATTTTGACAAAACTGGATGGCAGCGCAAAGGGTGGAATAGTGGTGGGTATCTCGCAACAATTTGGAATACCGGTAAAATATATCGGAATCGGCGAAAAGGTCGACGACCTCCATGCGTTTGACGCTCAGGATTTTGTAAAGGCCATATTTGAATAACAGTGTCTTGTCAGATTCTTACAGATAAAGCCTAAAAAACCATCTCTCACTGTCACCAATTTAGCGACAGTTCAAGGCCCTGCGACAAGGCCCTTCCTGCAGCGGCAATTTCGTTCACGTCTCAAATATCTTTGACACCCACCACTTATGAATTATAACATAACCCTCATTTTGGTCTGGATCATAAAATAAAAGTCTTGGGACGAATGATAATGCGGGGGACCCAAAAGAATCGACACACACAGGAGCAACGGACACCATGAAACTGAGTCATGACAATAAGTTCGTATCCATTGAAGACATCCAGAAAGGTTTTGGGAATATAGGTTACATCTGCAGCCGACAAATCGCTACCACCCTTTATCTGGCCTTTCACCTGGAAAAACCCATCCTTGTGGAAGGACCCGCGGGCGTCGGAAAAACAGAGGTTGCAAAAACTGCAGCAACATATCTCGATAAGCCACTAATTCGGCTTCAGTGTTATGAAGGGCTTGATGAATCAAAGGCCCTTTATGAATGGAAATACGGAAAACAGCTGTTATACACCCAGATACTAAAGGAAAAACTGAATGAGATTCTGAAAGACACAAAGGGGCTGGGCCCATCCATTGCAAAGCTTCACCAGCACGATGATATCTTCTTTTCCACCCATTTCCTTGAGCCGCGCCCGCTGTTGAGCGCTATCCAGAGCAAGGAAGGCGCAGTTCTGCTTGTGGACGAGGTGGACAAATCAGACCAGGAATTTGAGGCCTTTCTTTTGGAAATCCTTTCCGATTTTCAGGTATCCGTTCCGGAAATAGGCACCATACAGGCAACTTCAAAACCCTTTGTTTTTCTGACCAGCAATAATACAAGGGAAATGAGTGAAGCCCTCAAACGTCGCTGTCTCCACCTTTTTATCCCTTTTCCCGACGCTAAACTTGAAAAGGAGATCATTCGGGTCCGCGTGCCCGATGTCTCTGAAGATCTGAGGAGCCAATTGGTATCCTTTATCCAGCAGGTCAGAAAACTTGACCTCAAGAAACTGCCTTCCGTCAGCGAGACCATCGACTGGGCCAAGGTGCTGGTGCTTCTTCACTCATCTGCCCTGGACCCGGAACTGATCAAAGAAACGCTCAACATTTTTTTAAAATTTGAAGAAGACATAGATGTTGTGAAGGAACACCTTTACCAGCTGGTAGACAAATCCAAGAGAGAAGGATCAATGTATTGATGCAACAGGTCCTGCAAAATCTAATCATGGCCCTCAGGGCCTCCGGTGTTCGGGTATCGGTATCAGAGAATATTGACGCCATGAATGCCGTACGGTTACTGGGCTATGACCACAGACAACGTTTAAAGGATTCCCTATCCGCCACCCTGGCAAAATCCCAGAATGAAACCGAAATCTTTGAGACCTGTTTTGACCGGTTTTTTTCATTAAACAACTTGTCTGCCCACGAAAAAGATACAACCTTTCCCCAGGAAATTGGCCCTGGCGAAAAAGACTCTCTCCTGGGTCAAATGCTCCTGTCTGGCGATCAGGCGGGGCTGTCAGTTTCCATGCGACAGACCGCAACAAAAATCGGGATTACGGGGATCCGGTTTTTTACACAAAAGAGCCTTTATATTCAGAGAATACTTAGGGGTATGGGCGTCGAGGATATCGACAGGGATATCAAAAACCTTCGCAAAGACGAAAGTGCTTATTCCCTGGAAAAGGCCCGGGTACTCAAAGGAGCGAGGGACCAGCTTTTTGAGAATGTAAAAGACTTTGTTGAACAACAATATTCCCTTTTCGCCGCTTCTGTTAACGAAGAACTTCTCGATAAATACCTCAAACGTATGAACCTTTCCAATTTGGAAAAACAAGATTTTGCCAGGATGCGGGCAATCATGAAAAAAATGATCAAACGCCTCAACGACCGCCACTCCAGGAGACGAAAATCTTCCAAAAAAGGCTGTCTGGATCTAAAAAAAACACTAAGGGCTAATCTCGCATATCAGGGAACCCCTTTTAAGCCGCGGTGGAAAAGCAGAAAAATCGACCGCCCGGACATTGTTGCACTTTGCGATGTGAGCCGTTCTGTGGAGGCAATGGCAAGATTCTTGCTTCTTTTTCTTTACAGTCTAAACGAAGAAGTGGCCAGGGTCAGATCATTTATCTTTTGTTCCAACCTGGTTGAGGCCACCCACATTTTCAAGGAATATGGTGTTGAAGAGGCTCTGGTGAGGCTACATAAAGGTGTCGGGCTCGGCATCATGCTGGGCAGGACAGATTATGGCCAGGTATTTAGAGATTTTAAAGAATCCTGGCTTGACGCGGTTACAAACAAGACGACAGTCCTTATCCTTGGCGATGCACGAAACAACTACGGCGATCCTGAGACGGGCATTCTGAAACTGCTTTACAAAAGGAGCAAGAGGCTCCTCTGGCTCAACCCTGAATCTCCGCCCTTCTGGGGAACGGGAGACTCCGCCATGAAAACATATCTGCCATATTGCTCCATGGTTCAAAAATGCACCACGGTTCGTCATCTGGAAAGGGTCGTCGGCTCCCTCCTCAGAACACGTGCTGTCTGACGTCTTGCGCCCAGATTGTTTTCCCCAACCCTAATTAAGGGATTTCTCATAAAGGACGAAAACCCCTGATTGAAATTTGAAACCCCAAAAATCTTGCATTATGAGCACCCGCATTATATTATTCCCGAGATCCGGTTAATATTACTTACGTTTTCTTAATTCTGAAACTTTCTACAGGCTTTGCGCAGACCCTAACACGTAAAAAGGTGGATGCAATGAAATTGAAGTTGAAACACAAACTTATTGGGCTGCCGCTTCTTGCGGCCGTGGTACCGGTATTTGTCATCTTCATTTTTACTTCCATTGAAGGCAAAAGCGTTATCACCAAAATCGAGACCGAGTTAAACCTTCTGGGTCGAGAGAGTACCGCCCAAATAGCATTGGCCGTTTATAATACGTGCGAGGCAACAAACAAGATCCTTCAAACGGAATTGGACCGAAGGCTCAACAACGCAGCTGATTTTTTAGGCAAAATGGGGGCGCTTTCCTTGTCCCCAGAGGCCGTGCCGCAAAAGGCTGTTAATCAGTTCACAGGGACGGAAAAAAGGATCTCCCTTCCACAAATGCTCGTCGATGGGCTGAGCGACCCCGCAATCTATATCGATCTTATAAAAAAGAAATTTAGGGGGAATTATTATCTTTTTCAGCGGATGAATAAACAGGGCAATATGATTCTTTTAGCGACATCCATGAGCACCCCAGCCTCCCCCCCCAAAGGTTGGGACTTACATACCTGCAATGGAAAAAGGCGTGCCCAATCCCACGATCAGCACCATACTTAACAAAAAATCCTACAATGGCCTTACCTACGTTGTGAACGGCTGGTATTTTAGCGCCGCCAAACCCATAACCGACAAGAAGGGAGAGGTCATCGGTATGTTACTTACTGCCACCCCCTATAAGACGCCAGAATCACTGCGCTATGCCATAAGTGACATGAAGGTTGGCAGGACCGGCTATGTTTATGTTCTTGGAGGAAAACTCCCCTTTCATCGGGGGCACTATATCATTTCAAAGGGAGGGCAACGGGATGGAGAAAACATATGGGTTTCCAAAGACAGCACCGGGCGTCTCTATATCCAATCCATTGTAAACAAGGCCATAAAGCTCAAAAAGGGAGAAGTCGCTTATGAACGGTATCCATGGCGAAACAAAGGTGAGACAGCAGACCGTTCAAAGGTGGTTGCCCTCACCTATTTCGAGCCTTGGGACTGGGTGATCGGGGCGGGAGCCTATGAGGACGACTACTATGATGCCAAACAAAATGTGGAAAATAGTATTGATCAGCTTTTGTGGGTCATGGTCATCAGCGGCCTGGGTGTACTCGTCCCCGTCATCGGGATTGCCTTACTCCTTGGCGGCAGAATTGCAAAACCCATAACCCGGATTACGGCTATTGCAAAAGAGATTGCCACAGGAAACCTCTCATCAGCTGCTAAATCCGTCCGGTCAATGATCGGAACAGGGGGGAGTGATAAGATAAAGGCATTCGACACCGAAACCGGTCTATTGCTTTCCGCCGTCAGAACGATGACCGAAAGCCTCAACTCACTGGTGGGCCAGGTTCAGCGTTCCGGAATTCAGGTGAACTCCTCATCTACAGAGTTGGCCGCCACCGTCAAACAACAGGAAGCTACCATGACTGCCCAGATGGCGTCCACCAACAAAGTGGTAAAGTCTGTGGAGAACATCTCACAGGTTGCCACTGAGTTGGTGGATACCATGCAGCAGGTGGCATCCATGTCCCAGGAGACTGCGGGGTTTGCGACCAGCGGGCAGGAGGATCTGTCACGTATGCAGGCGACCATGCAAAATATGGAAAATGCTTCCAAATCCATATCAGGAAGGCTGGAGACCATTAATGAGAAGGCTGAGAATATAACGAATGTAGTTGACACCATAACCAAGGTCGCTGATCAGACAAATCTGTTGTCGCTGAATGCGGCCATTGAAGCAGAGAAAGCCGGGGAGTACGGGCGGGGATTCCAGGTGGTGGCAAGGGAGATTCGGAGGCTGGCGGACCAGACGGCCGTTGCCACTTTAGATATCGAACAGATGGTGCAGGAAATGCAGTCTGCGGTATCTGCGGGTGTTATGGAAATGGACAAATTCATTACAGAAGTAAAATGCAACGCCGAAGACGTGGGCAAGATAAGCGCTCAACTGACCCGCATAATCGAGCAGGTTCAAACCTTGTCCCCAAGTTTTGAAGGCGTGAACGTGGCAATGGGTCATCAATCTGAAAATGCCCAAGAGATCAACACTGCCATGGTCAACCTGAGTGAAGAATTGAAGCAAACCCTAGACTCTCTGCGTGAGACCTACAGCGCTATCGAACAGCTCAATGAAGCGGCAAAAGGCCTGCAGGATGAGGTGTCGCATTTCAAGGCAGACTGAAGTTTTCGCTTCCGATAGAGGGACCTCATGAAACATAACCAAACCCTGGCAATCGTTTTTTTGGTCATCCTGGTTTTTACGGCGTTTACTTGTTCTAAAGTTAATGCCGAGTCAAAAGAACTGACACTGGCTGTTGGGTTGACCTTACCGCCCTATAATATCCCTGAGACCGACTCCGGAATCGAACTGGATATTGTGCGAGAGGCCCTGGAACCAAAAGGGTACACGATTAAGCCAAAATATGTACCCTTTGCGCGACGTAATCTCGAACTTTCCAATCGTAAGGTAGACGGTGTTTTGACTATCAATACGGACTCAGGGATTGATGCGTTCTACTCTGATGAACACCTCGTGTGCCAAAATGTTGTGGTCTCCCTCAAAGAAAATGCCCTTACCATAAACAATGTCCAGGATATTGCGGACAAGCGTGTCGTTGCATTTCAGGACGCTACCATCTACCTTGGCAAAGATTTCGCTGACATGGCACAGGCAAACAAAAAATACAAAGAGATAGCCAATCAAAACCTCCAGATCAATCTGTTGTACGGTCACCGCGTGGAAGCAATAGTACTTGATAAAAACATCTTTTATTATCTCAGAAAAGGTAACAAACAAGTGGATACTGCTCAACCCATTACCATGCACCGAATCTTCAAACCAACTCCTTTTAGAGTGGCCTTTCTCAACAAAAAAGTAAGAGATGACTTTAACGAGGGGTTAAGGGAACTACGGAAGACCGGGCGGTATAATGAAATTGTACAGAAATATCTTTTTCAAAAAATTGGGACCGGAGAATAGTCATGCGCCAGTGGAGTATCGTCACAAAGATAGTAGCTTCTGCCTGCGGTATTGTGGCTGTCCTCATAAGTTTGGGCGGCTTCGCCTTGATGAAATTTGAGATAAATCTCGTCAATTCATTCACGGATCAACACCTGGAAAAAATTCATCGCTCGATTGATATAAGGGAAGCTGAAGAAAAAACGTCGCTTAAGCAAGATGTAAAATTCAATGCAGAAATCCTGAGCGGCATTGGCGCTACTCACCTCTACAACCTTGATGCCACGGAAATGGAGCAGGCCCTGCGACCCTATATGAATTATAAAGAAATAACGGCCATAAGGGTTGTGGATGAAAAAGGTAAACCATTCGCTGCTGCATGGCGTTCCCCCCAAGTTACCGTGGGAAAGGCCTTTCCCGATGACCTCAAACTCGATGACAGTTCGTTTGTTCTCGTAGACTGTGTACGTGACGGAGGAAAACTCGGTACTTTTCAAGTCTACTACTCCCAATCGCTGCTTACCAAGAAGATCAGTGCCCTCAAAAAAAGGGCCTCATCAGAAGCACAAAGGTTTCGAAACGCCTCGCGCTCCCGTCTTGACCGTGCGCTTGTAAGTCAAAGTATAGGTGTCCTCGTTATCCTCCTCGTGCTGGTGGCCTGCCTGATTGTCTTTCTGAGGGCCCTGGTCCTCAAGCCTCTCAAAGAAATATCAAATATCGCCCGCAAACTGTCTGACTTTGACCTCACCGTCAAGGTGGAAACAAACAGAAAGGACGAAATCGGGAACCTGTTCGTCGCAATAAATGAAATGACCCAATCATTCAGGGACGTCGTTGGCCAAGTCCAGCGCTCCGGCATCCAGGTAACCTCGTCATCTACTGAATTAGCTGCCACTGCAAAGGAGCAAGAGGTCACCATGAGTACCCAGGTAGAGTCCACAAACAAGGTGGTAAAGTCTGTGGAGGACATCTCGCATGTTGCCACTAACCTGGTGGATACCATGCAGCAGGTGGCATCCATGTCTCAGGAGACTGCGGGATTTGCAAGCCACGGGCAAGAGGACCTGTCACGCATGGAGTCGACCATGCAAAACATGGAAAACGCCTCCAAATCCATATCAGGAAGGCTGGAAACAATTAGTGATAAGGCTGAAAATATAACGAATGTGGTTGACACCATAACCAAGGTCGCGGATCAGACAAACCTGCTATCGCTGAATGCGGCCATTGAAGCGGAGAAAGCCGGGGAGTACGGGCGCGGGTTTCAGGTGGTGGCAAGGGAAATCCGAAGACTGGCGGACCAGACAGCGGTTGCCACCTTAGATATTGACCAGATGGTGCAGGAAATGCAGTCCGCGGTATCTGCGGGTGTTATGGAAATGGACAAATTCATAACGGAGGTGAGGCGCAACGCAGAAGACGTCGGGAAAATCAGCGCTCAGTTGACCCGCATAATCGAGCAGGTTCAGGCGCTGTCTCCAGGTTTTGAAGAGGTGAATGTGGCAATGGGTCATCAGTCAGAGAATGCCCAGGACATAAGCACTGCCATGGTAAATCTGAGTGAAGACTTGGGACAAACCCTGGAGTCCCTGCGTGAGACCTACGGTGCGATCGAACAGCTCAATGAAGCGGCAAAAGGTCTTCAGGATGAGGTATCACGCTTTAAAGTGCACTGAAGGGGTGCGGGTGCGGGAGGACAAAACATGCTGATATTGTTTTTTTACCTGGGGGATGTCAAGTATAGCATCAAGTGCGAGAAGGTTCGAGAGGTGGCACCCATGGTCACCCTAAAGGACGTACCCAACACCCCCGAATACTTTGCAGGTCTGTTTAATTATAGGGGCATGATTGTCCCGGTTATCGATTTGTGCCGATTGATTCAGGGACGACCCTGTAAGATGAGGCTCAGCACCAGGATAATACTTGTAGATTATAAAAAGGATGACGATACGCCCTATGTCCTTGGTCTCATGGCGGAAAGGGTCACTGAGGCTGTGAGAAGACCAAAAGATGTCTTTTTGTCTCCCGGTATCAATATGGGTGAAGCCCCCTATCTGGGGGGTGTTGTTATGGAAGAGAAAAAAATGATTCAATATATAGACTTGGACCTCTTGCCGGAAAGTTTCAATTTTTTACCCATGCTCCAAAACCCCTCAGACAATGCCCAGGAAACATATTGAATCTTTATTAGAAAAAGAGATAGGCCTCTCTCCGGAGTCGATTGGCCCGGAAACCATCGCTAAGGCTGTTCAGGCTCGCATGCGTGCCACCGGGCTCATGGAAACCAGCGCCTATCTGAACCTTCTCAGGCGGTCCACAGCGGAATGGGATGAACTGGTAGAAACAGTGGTAGTTCCGGAAACATGGTTTTTCCGGAACAAAGAATCATTCACTTTTCTGGGCCTTTGGGCAAAACGCGAATGGCTGTCAAAACACAAAGGTAATGTGCTCAGGGTCTTGAGCATGGCATCCTCAACCGGCGAGGAACCTTATTCCATTGCCATGGCTTTGCTGGATGCAGGCCTTTCGGAGAGGCGTTTCTCAATCGTATCTGCAGATATCAGCAAGAACGCCCTTAGAAAGGCGGGGCTGGGGTTTTATGGCCCGGCATCTTTTCGGGGAAATGATATATCATTTCGGGAGAGGTATTTTGATGCAACAAGCGACGGGTATCAACTGCACTTTTCTGTTCTTAAAACAGTCCATTTTGTGAGAAAAAATGTGCTCAGCAATCAGTTTTTGTCAGAAGATTCTCCTTACGATATTATATTTTGTCGCAATCTGCTGATCTATCTGAGCCCTCTGGCAAGACAAAAAGTCATGGGAATCATTAATCGACTGCTGGCAAAAACCGGTATCTTTTTCGTGGGACATGCCGAACGACAACTCGTTACCGCTCCCGGGCTCCAATTAATAAAAGAGCCAGGGGTTTTTGCATTTTGCAGAGCGGTTGACTCAGACGTGTCAAAAGCACCTGCACGACTCAAACCGCGGGTAAAATTTGAAAGGAGACGTCACAGAAACGAAAAAGCCTCACACGCTCGCAGGGCTCATGCGATACCAGATTCCGCCAAACGCCCGGAGGACCCTGTGGGGAATAATTCATATCCGGTGACAAACCGGAGACAGCCTTCAACTAAAAAAATGGAGTTGCTTGACCAGGCCCGACAACGGGCAGACAAAGGGGATCTGGAGGAAGCCATCAGGTTGTGCGGAGAGGTATTGGATCAGGATACGACCCACGCCCAGGCCCACTATCTCCGGGGGCTGATATGTCTGGCTATGGACAATGAGGAAGATGCAGGGAAATGGCTCGGAAAAGCCGTCTATCTCGATCCCGAACACCACGATGCCTTAAATCATCTGGCACTAATTGCAGAGCACCGTGGCGATGGGAAAACATCAACACAATTGCGACAGCGTGTAAAGCGACTTCGCCGAAAAGAAGGTGTCCATTGAAAGATCTGGTAATCCTCAAAGAAGAAAACTGCTGGAAACGGATCGGGGTGTGGGGACGAGAGACCCCGCCTTGCCCGGAACTGGACCGGGTTATTCATTGCCGTAATTGCGAGGTCTTTACCCAGGCAGGAAGAAAACTGCTGGAACGTGATCTCCCCAAAGAGTACAAGGATGAATGGACCCAAATATTGGTTGAAAAAAAGGAAGAGGAGGTTCCGGGCTCATTGTCCGTCGTTATTTTTCGCATACAGGGAGAATGGTTGGCGCTCCCAGCCGGTCTGTTTGCTGAAATAATAGATCCCGGTCTGATACACAGCATACCTCACAGGAAAAATCTGGCGGTTCTGGGAGTGATAAACGTACATGGAGAAATCCAGTTATGTGTTTCACTGCAAAGGCTGTTGGGCCTCGACACAAAGACATTCAATGGAAAAGAGACTCAACAAAGATATAAAAGGATGATGGTGTTGAGTAGAGATGGTGAAAAGTGGGTATTCCCCGTTGACGAGATTCACGGAATTCATCATCTCGGTCCGGACTGTCTTCAGAACGTACCCGTCACAGTGGCCAAGGCCAAATCGACCTTTACAAAGGGAATCTTCAAGTGGGATGAAAAACATGTGGCATTCCTGGATCATGAACTGCTGGTTTACACCCTGGCAAGGAGCATTCAGTGACCGAGAAAAATGGGCACGATTTGATCGATCCTTCAATGATGGATCTTTTTCGCAGCGAAGTGGAAACGTATGCGGCGATCCTGAGTGACGGATTGCAGACCATGAAAGCCGATCCATCCGCCACGGAAAGACTGGAACCGATGATGCGCGCAGCCCATTCCATCAAAGGCGGGGCCCGCATTATAGAACTGAACCCGGCCGCAGAAGTAGCTCACTCGATGGAAGCGTGTTTTGTTGCAGCACAGAAGGGAGACCTCTCCTTAGGGCCGGACCAGATAGACATTCTCCTCAAAGACGTTGACATCCTCACCCGGATCTCCGACACCCTAGGAGAAACCCTTCAAGATTGGTTAAGGCAGCACCAGGCAGAGATTGACCAGCTTATTTCCGCCACAGAAGGAATCCTACAGCCAGAGGATAAAGGACCGCCTAAACCTCTCGTGTCAAAATCGCCTTCACCGCCGCCAGTGCGAACCGAACAAACACCCACGGCGACGAAGGCGGTTATCGCCGATACCTCAATGCTGGATCTCTTCAAAACAGAGATGGAAACATATATAACGGCTCTAAATGACGGGTTGCTGGCACTGGAAAACGATCCATCCGCCACGGAAAGACTGGAGCCGATGATGCGCGCAGCCCATTCCATCAAAGGCGGGGCCCGTGTCGTAGAGCTGGATCCGGCCGTAAAAATAGCCCACACCATGGAAGATTGTTTTGTTGGGGCGCAGAAGGGAGATTTCTCTATAGGACCGGGTCAAATCGATATCCTCTTTGAGGGCGTTGACATCCTCACCCAAATCTCTGGCGCCCTGGGGAAAACCCTTCCGGAGTGGTTGGCACAAAACCAGACAGAAATTGACCGGGTGGTCACCCGTCTGTCTGCAATCCTCACCGGAGAATCCCCCGAACACGAACCTTCTGCAGCGGCCCTTCAGACCACGGCCCCACCCCCGCCATCCGTGGAGCCACCAGATAATCCTGCATTGGTCCCCCTGGATGGCAGAGAGGGAAAGGCGGTTACCGAAAGCGCAAGTGAGGCCAAACCGTACTACGGCTCAGACACGCAGGACAAAGACCGTATGGTGCGGGTCACGGCCGAGAAGATCGAACGGCTTATGGGCGAAGCCGGAGAAGTGGTGGTGAGTACACGCTGGCTCTCTCCATTTTCTAGTTCCCTGCTGGACCTGAAGAAGAATCATATGGACATGTCTAACATCTTCGAAAAACTACGAGACGCCCTGGACAAAAAGGAGTCCGAAGAACACATCAAAGCGTTGCTGTCCAATGCAAGGGAGAAGGCCAGGGAATGCAGCCAGAACCTGGCTGATAGATTGTCCGATCTTGAGATGTTCACCAGCACCTCTGTCAGCCTCTCGGACCGTCTATATCACGAAGTTATCGGCGTTCGTATGCGGCCTTTTGCAGACGGCGTGAGCGGGTTTCCCCGGATGATGAGGGATCTCGCCAAGGAGGTGGGTAAAAAGATAAAATTTGATATAGTAGGAAAATCCACGGAAGTGGATCGTGATATTTTGGAAAAACTGGATGCCCCCCTGACCCATCTCTTGCGGAATGCTGTTGACCACGGTATAGAACCCCCTGAAGATCGTATAGCCGCTGGGAAACCCGAGGCAGGAAACCTGCGTCTGGAGGCCGTTCATCGCTCGGGGATGCTAATGATCACCGTTTCGGACGATGGTCGCGGAATCGATCTGGACCGGCTGCGGGCAAACATATTGCGCAAAGAAATGGCCACCGTAGATATGGTCGAAAAACTAACCGAGCATGAACTCATGGAGTTCCTGTTTCTGCCGGGTTTTTCCACCGCAAACAATGTTACAGAAATATCGGGGCGCGGCGTCGGCCTGGATGTGGTCCACAATATGGTCCATGAGGTGGGAGGTGTCGTGCGTGCCGTATCCGAACCAGGCGAGGGGCTGAGTTTCCACCTGGAATTGCCCCTGACTCTGTCTGTGGTACGTACATTCCTGGTTGAGATAGACAAAGAACCCTATGCATTTCCCCTGGCACGCATCGACCGCTGCCTGGTGCTCTCACAAGATGATATCCAGACTGTAGAGGATCGAGAGTATTTCCAGTTTGATAATGATAATATCTCCCTGGTAAATGTGCATGATGTACTTGGCACAAACGAACCTGACCGCCAGGAAAATCAATTTCATGTGGTGGTTGTCAGCGACAGGCTAAACTCATACGGTCTGTTGGTGGATAAATTCCTGGGCGAATATGACCTGGTGGTACGCCCCCTGGACCCCCGACTTGGAAAGGTCCCTGATATTAATGCCATGGCTATCATGCTGGATGGGTCTCCGGTCCTGATCTTTGATGTGGAAGATCTGGTACGCTCCATAGACAACCTGCTCACAGGGAGACGTCTTCGGAAAGTAAGCATCCCGACCGAAAGGATTGGGGCAAAAGACCAAAAATCAGTCCTCGTGGTTGATGATTCCATCACGGTACGAGAAATGGAACGGAAACTCCTGGAAAACAACGGCTACAGGGTTGAAATAGCTGTGGACGGGCTGGATGGCTGGAATGCCGTTCGTACCGGTCATTTCGACCTGGTTGTATCCGACGTAGATATGCCCAGAATGAACGGCATTGAGCTCATAACCAACATCAAAAATCACGCCACCCTCAAATCACTGCCCGTGATAATCATATCTTATAAAGACAGAGAGGAGGACCGCCTGGGTGGTCTTCGAGCAGGCGCTAATTACTATCTTACAAAGAGCAGCTTCCACGATGCCTCTTTTATCAACGCAGTTGTGGATCTGATTGGAGAAGCCTGACCGTGAAAATCGCCATCGCAAATCATCTAAAGCAAGCAGTGGAGTCCCTGAGCCAAATCGTACTTAGCGTTCCCGGTCACGAAATATGCTGGGTGGCCCAAGATGGTGATGAGGCCATACAAAAATGTGCTGTTGATACGCCCGATCTGATCCTGATGGACATGGTTATGCCCCGGGTGGATGGGGTTGAAGCCACCCGGCGGATAATGAGTGAATCTCCGTGTCCGATCCTGGTGGTGACACCCACTGTAGATGGCAGTGCAGCAAAAGTCTTTGAAGCAATGGGCCATGGCGCTCTGGATGCCATCAATACACCTGAAATGGGGACCGATCCACTAGCGCAAAGCAGCAGGGATGCCTTGCTAAAAAAAATTCAAATGATACGCAAACTGGGGAAAGTCGCACAAAAGACCCCCGCCGAAAAACCGGCCGGACAGATCCCTCCCTTAGTTGTTATCGGTGCCTCCACCGGTGGACCAAAGGCCCTTGGGGAAATTCTCTCAAACCTCCCGGCAGATTTGAATGCTGCCATCGTCATTGTTCAACATGTGGACGAGGCCTTTTCCGCCGGCCTGGCCGATTGGTTGAACCAACAAACGTCTTTGAGGGTAAGGCTGGCATCACAGGGAGGCAGGCCAAAAAAGGGAACCGTCTATGTGGCTGGAACAAGGAACCACCTGGTGATTACATCCGGCCACACATTTTCCTACACTCAGGAGCCTCGAAGCAGTAATTACCGGCCTTCGGTGGACGTCTTTTTTCAAAGTGTCGCCAAACACTGGCCGGAAAAATGTGTGGCTGTTCTCCTGACCGGAATGGGACGGGACGGGGCAGCGGGCCTGGATGTCCTCCGCCGAATCGGCTGGCATACCATTGCACAGGACAAGACGACCAGTATCGTATACGGAATGCCCAAGGCGGCAAATGAACTGGGGGCCGCCGCCGAGATCCTGCCCATCGCCCAAATCGCCCAAGCCGTCTTGCGTTCTTTGAGAAAGTTTCCTTTAGGAAAAAGTCGATATCAGATAGGATAGAGCAATGACCGAGACCAGCGAAAAGACCATGTCTGATTCTGTATCTCTTACGCCGCACCGGATTACAGTGCTTCTGGTAGACGATCAGCCTATAATTGGTGAAACGCTTCGAAGAATGCTGGCAACAGAACACGACATCGACTTTCATTTCTGCCAGGACCCGACCCAGGCTATCAAGATGGCCAATAAGATTTCCCCCACGGTAATCCTCCAGGACCTGGTCATGCCTGAACTCGACGGGTTAACACTTGTACGATATTTTCGTGCCAGCCAGACCACTCGGGATGTGCCCCTTATTGTCTTATCAAGCAAAGAGGAGGCGGTAACCAAAGCAGAGGCATTCGCCCTCGGCGCCAACGACTACATGGTGAAACTTCCCGATCGACTGGAGGTTATCGCACGTCTCCGTTATCATTCAAAGGGCTATATCAACCTGTTGGAAAGGAATGAAGCGCACGAACAACTCGAAAAAGCCAACCGAATTATCCGCAAAACGTTTGGGCGCTATCTATCAGAGGACGTTGTCAACAGTATACTGGAATCGCCCGAAGGGGCGGCATTGGGCGGTGAGAAACGTTTTGTCACTATCATGATGACCGACCTCCGCGGTTTTACCTCCATTGGGGAAAGGCTGCCGGCCGAAGATGTGGTAAGCATCATCAACATCTACCTGGAAACTATGACAGAGGTCATCCTGAAGTACCAGGGGACCATCGATGAGTTTATAGGAGATGCCATCTTTGTTATTTTCGGGGCCCCTATTCTGAGAGACAACGATGCCAAACGTGCTGTTGCCTGCGCCGTTGAGATGCAACTTGCCATGGCCGAGGTCAACAGACGATGCATGGAGAAAGGGTACCCGAAAGTGGAACAGGGCATCGGCATCAATACAGGCCAGTTGGTGGTTGGCAACATCGGTTCAAAAAAAAGGATGAAGTATGGGGTCGTGGGACGTAATGTAAACCTGACCGCAAGAATTGAGTCGTATACGGTGGGTGGACAAATTTTGATTTCCGAAACTACCATGGAGGAGTGCGGTCCGATCCTGAGGATAGACGATCAAATGGAAGTCATGCCTAAAGGTGTCAAAAAACCCATCACAATTTACGAAGTCGGCGGAATCGGGGCCGAGTTCGATCTCTTCCTCCCCGAAAAAAAATCAATTGAACTGGTGGAACTGGCAACTCCTTTGGACATCAGGGTTGTTCTTCTTTCGGGAAAACATGCTGCCAAGGATTCGCATGAGGCCAAAATGGTCGGTGTGATGACCAGTTGTGCAGAGATACAGACTAAAGTGGAAGCCCACAAATTGGATAATATTAAGATTTCCCTGTTTGACAGCGAGGGGAAGGAGATCACCTCAGATCTTTATGCCAAAGTCACAGAGGAGCCCTCCGAATCTTCCCACACTTTCAGGGCTCATTTTACATCGGTTCCACCGGAGGCTGAGGATTTTCTGGAAAGGGTTTTGGCCTCCAATAGTAGACAATAAAGGACAAAATTTCCTTTCCCCCAAACGCTTTTACTTAAATACTACATATGAAAATTAAATTTATCGGCGTTGGTTCCGCCTTCACGACCTCTGAGTATTATCAATCCAACATGATGATCGTTGCCCGAAGCGGCAGGAAAATGCTTCTAGATTGCGGCAGCGACGCAAGGTTTGCCTTGAGTGAATGCAATATCCACAACTGGAACCTCTCTCAACAAATTGACGCAGTGTACATCTCCCACCTTCATGCCGATCATATCGGGGGCATGGAATGGTTGGCCTTTAACACATATTTCTGCCCAGCAAGAGTGCCATTAAAGCTTTTCATGGAAAAAAGGCTTATGGATGACATGTGGAATCATTCTCTCAAGGGGGGGCTGGGGCGCATCGAGGGTAAGCGGATGAATCTCTCCGATTATTTTGACTGCCGGCCCCTGACCGACGGCGACTCATTTCTTTGGGAAGGTATCAGATTTGAGCTTGTTCAGATGCCACACGTCATCATAGACCCAAAAGGTCACAGCAGTTTTGGCCTCCTGATAAAAGAGGTTGCGGATGAGGGGCCGACGGTGTTTATTACAATGGACACCCAGTTCCAACCCGATCTGATCTCCCGGATCGGCAAAAAGGTGGCGGCCATCTTTCACGATTGTGAAACCACGCCTTTTAAGTCAATTATCCACACCCATTATGACGATCTCTGTACCCTGCCTATGTCCCTGAAAAAAAAGATGTGGCTTTATCACTATCAGCCCGACCCCCCGTGCAAACCAAAGACAGACGGTTTCAAGGGGTTTGTGGCCAAAGGACAGGAATTTGATTTTTCGTAATTACAAAACTATACCTTTACAGCGATGGTGCCTATGAGATAACAACCCCTCAGGGGGGGCGGATGGAAGCTGGCGGACTTTGTAGATGTAATAAGCAGATTGTCCTCCAAAAGCAATTCAACTGTAAATGACATCGTTTCAGAGGTTAGAGAAGCACAGGGGACGGATACATTTGAGGATGACGTTTCTCTGGTAGCGTTTGATTTCTGATCAAAGCATCCCGTTTTCTTTTATATCTTTGATAAATATTTCCACGAGTTCAGCAGCCAGACCTTTGCCGCCTATATCCCTTAAAATAGCAAAAGCCTCCTCCCTGTATCTCCCCTTCTGATAGGGTCTCTCGGTTGTAATCGCATCAAAACAATCGGCAACGCCTATGATTTTTGCCCCCATGGGAATGTCTTTACCCTTGAGCCCATCAGGATAACCTTTTCCATCCACACCTTCATGATGATGGCGGACATAGGCCAAAACAGGACCCAGGAACTCTATGTCTTTCAGGATATTTGCGCCGATCTCAGGATGATGGTGGATCTCTTTGAACATTTCCTCAGAAACTTTAACATCATCACTGCTAAACATCTGATCGCTAAACCCGATTTTTCCTATGTCATGGAGCATACCGCCAATCCTGATGTTTTCAATCTCGTTTTGAGCCAATCCCATACTACGGGCAAGCCTCTCCGAATAGATTGCCACCCTCATGCCATGGCCTTCGGTGTACGGGTCTCTTGCCCCCAGGGCATTGGCAATGGTAATAACCGTTTCGATGATATTTTTTTTCAACAGCGCGTTCAGTTTGCTAAGTTCATCAACCAATTGTTCCAACCTCATCTCTCTGGCCTCAACCCTAATCATCATCATTCCAACGGCCTCGGCAATTCTTTGGACTGTTTCCGAATGGCCAGGGGTAGTAAACTCCATTATATCGTTGGAATATTTGCCATCGGCCACCTCTTCTATGATAGAAATCAGTTTGTTGACCTCGTTCAAAGAGGCCCCGTATCCACTGGCTTTGCCCGTGCGATTCTTTTCCATTTCTGACACCCTTCAATTAGTGTTGGGACATTTTTTTTAATGGGATGAGCGTACCGCCTTTCTCTTGTTCCTGCCTCCCCGGCTGTGAGCAATGCGGCCCACTCTGTTTGTCATTTGTGGCGATTTTGGGTTTTTGTTTAAAAGTTGACAAAAATACAGTCATGGACGTATAATTTAAGGTTTTCACCCTACTTTAGATTATCTTAAACAATTTATACATAAGACAAATAACTCCCAATGTCAAAAGCTATAATCCACAGACAGTGAAGGCAAACACAGGATAGGAGAAAAAATATGGCTGCATCATTGCTTACGCTCAGAGATCTAACCGGTGAGAATCTGTTTTACATTTTTGAGAAAATAAAGTTTCTCAAGGCCGAGATCAAACAACGAAAATCTCTAAACATGCTCCAAAACAAGGTCGTTGGGATGCTTTTCGAAAAGCCCTCAACCAGAACCCGCACGAGTTTTGAATCAGCAGCCCTCAGGCTCGGCGGATCAACAATCTATCTTTCATCAAGCGAGCTTCAACTTAAACGGGGAGAACCCCTCAAAGACACCGCCAGAGTCCTCGGAAGTTATTTGGATGTACTCATTGCCAGGGTTTATCGCCACCAAACCCTCGAAGAACTTTCAGCATATTCCGGAATCCCGGTCATAAACGCTCTGAGCGATCTTGCTCACCCGACCCAGGCCATCTGCGACCTTTTCACGGTTCTGGAGGTAAAAGGAAGCCTCCGTGGTGTTACCATTGCCTACATTGGGGATGGGAACAATGTATGTCACTCTCTATTATTGGCCTGCGCCCTTACAGGAGTGAACATGAGTGTCGCATGTCCCAGGGGATATCATCCTGATCCGGGTTTTCTCAACGATGCCCGGCGAATTGGCGAGGAAACCGGTTCAAAGTTCAAGATCTCTGAAGACCCCAAAGACGTCGCAGACGGTGCAGACATTTTATACACTGATGTGTGGGTCAGCATGGGGGAAGAAGAGGAAAAAGACGTAAAATTGAAGGCATTTCAAGGCTATCAGATCAATGACGAACTTCTTAAATTGGCCAACAACGATGCGTTTGTGATGCATTGTCTCCCGGCTCACCGGGGAATGGAAATAACGGACGATGTCATGGAAGGCCCTCAGTCAATCGTCTGGCAACAAGGCGAAAACAAGATGCATGGTGCAGCGAGCATAATGGACTTCATTTTGTCTTAGGGCTTTCAAAAAACAGCTTTTCAAACCATTTTTATTCTATTGATTTTTGAGTAAGCCCTTATCTGATCATCAGAGGTTAAAACAGATGTTCTTTATGTCTGCATAAACCCCGGTGTTACAAAAGAGTTTGTCGAAATATCTAAAAACAGTCGTTTTTTTGGCTTTAAGCCATTTTATCGATTTAAGCTGGACAATTTCTACAAGTAAAAACACTAGACCAAATATTCCGCTCTGTCAAACGGAAAGAGGTTGAACATACATCAGACATTTTAAAAAACCACGGCGCCCGCATGACCTTGAAAAAATGAATGCTTGACTTGATTTTGTCATCTTTTAGAAATATAATATATTCTGATACATTTTCAGCAAGTATAATTGGTAACCGTTCACAGGTTCAGGGTTCAACGTTCAGGGTTAAGGACAAAAACGGCATTGAAGACCCAAAGTTATCAATAAGAATGTTCATTTTCCAAAATAATTGCCAATTTGGCTTCAAATTTTGGATTAGGCCTGACGAAGCTGACACTTTTCTCGTAAATACGCATCCCAAACGCAGTCCGGGGACGAGAATGGAACCTTGAACCCCTGAACCTTTGAACCCGTGAACGCCTACTATAATTATCACAGGCCAACAGCTATCTCGAAAGGAGAAAAACATGAAGTTCGAAAATCTAGAGGCCATTTTGAATTTTGCCATTGAAAACGAAATCGAAGCGGTGGAATTTTACACCAGTCTGACCAATGAAGAAACGTTTTCCGGATCTACTAAAATGTTCTCGGAATTTGCCGAGGAAGAACGAAAACATCAAAAGATGCTGGAGGACTTCAAGGCTAAGGGTATTACCGCAAGCATCGAAGGATACAAGCTGGAATGGATTACGGACATCAAGCGCAGTGATTATGTTGTTGATATGGAGTACAGTCCAGGAATGGGGTACAATGAAATCCTCCTGCTTGCAATGAAAAAAGAAGAAAAAGCCCTGAAACTGTATAACGAGTTTTTAACGCAAGCGGATAGCGATGAAAGCAAGAAGTTATTCAAAATACTTTGCCAGGAGGAAGCCAAACACAAACTGGCCCTGGAAACCATGTACGATGACTACATGGCTCGAATGGGCGACTAGCCGGTTTGTTCAGCCATTAACTTACGATTCAAGATCTCCTGGAAACAGGGTAACCATAGTCTGCGGGTTCGATCGTCCTCGCTGATGGGTTCCATCTGCCCATGGGACGACACAGAACCTTTATAGCATTGAAAGTAACTATGGTGCCAACTGATTATGCTTTCTTTTCCCGAATCGTCGGGTCAAGAAATTCGGTGTATCATGTTTCCCCATCAAAGCATGAGTCGATAGTCTTCATTCCCGGGAGTATCCTTCTGGACCGAAATTCCCTCATCAATTAATTTCAAAACTCGTGGCTTTTCATCGGGGAATCTATAGCCCTCATAGCTTTGGGTAAACAGCAGTCCGCCGTTTCTGCCTCTCCAGTAATTGCCGGCATGATCAAAACACACCTTTGAGGTAACCTGCAGTTTTTCCATCATCAGTTTTAGTTCGATTAACTGGCCACGTGGTGTCAGCAGTTCAAGTTCCCCTTTACGGTGAGCCTCAAAAAGCGGAGACCCGGGTGACGGGAAAAAAGGGCGGGATCGGATATAGTTCGGATCTATTGCACTTAATACGCGGGCTGTATTTTTTGCATGGTTTTCCCACATCTCTTTCCCGCCCAACCCAGGCATCCAGTATTCGGACAGCTGAAATCCGGCCTCCATTGCTTTTTTGCCCCCGCTGATATGTCCCTGGCTCGTAACCCCTTTTTTAATTTTTTTTAGCAGTACGTCATCACCCGTTTCCAGACCCACATGCAACCTGTCCAACCCCGCCCTTCGAATTTCCAGCAACTCCTCCGGCTTTCTCTGGGCTAAAGTCCTGGACCTGGCGTAGGTGGTGACCCGATTCAAAGAGGGAAAGGTTTTTCGCAGATGTTTCAGGATCTCCACAAGTTTTTTCGGCGGCATGATCAGACTGTTACCGTCCTGCAGAAAGGCAGTTTTTCCACCGGAACCAAGCCAATCATAGACCATTACAAACCCATGACGATCGAGATCAGGTTTTTTCTCAAGCAAGGCAATGGCCACATTTCTGTTTACCTCACCCCCGTAGCCAAGCTCTCGGGAAACGGTTTTCAGTTCGTTGCAGATAGCCGCGATCGTGTCGATATCCGCCTTGACTTCTTCTGTTGATCTCAATTCGAATTTTTGCCCTTTGTACATGCTGCAGAATCCACACATGTTCCAAGGGCAATTCCGCGTGACCCTGATCAGTAAAGAACAGCTCCCGCCCTCACTGGGCGGTCTGTATACACCCGTTTCAAAGTTGTATTTTGTTACAGCTGCAACATTCATATGTCATCCATTTATATAATATCGTTTTCAGTCAAGCACCTGTGCCAGACCACCGCAAACAGAGGGAATGAAAAAAACCGCGCAGACGGTCTGATTCAAGTGACATGGACAATAATTTATTTTGAATCAGGCTAAATAAGGATAAAAGACATCATAGAGGAGCATGTCCTCTTCTATATCATGCGGTTGATGCAAAACACCCTTTGGGATCCTGATAAATGCGCCTTCTATCAGAGGAACATCCCCTATCTGATCAATCCACATCTTGGCCTTACCCTTCACCACATAAATGATGTCATCAGAATTCTCATGGATGTGTTTTTCCACCTGACTACCCGCAGGCAAACGTACCAACAGACAGGTGAGATCGGCATTTTCATCCCTCTTTGACAGAAAGTAACTCACTTTGGCGCTTGCCAACTGCGGATGTGGCTCCCATTTGATTTTGTCCGGCTGAATAACCTTGCTTTTCTCCACGGGCGGCTCCTTAAAGTATATATGCGAAAATATTGAACGAGATTTTTACAATAGACACCTTTGGTTAATGAGTCAATCAAAAGTAAAGAATCCAGGTCCTCAGGATCTGGTTTTGCCTTTGTTTTGTAAAATAGCCTACTGATGGACATCAGGGATCCAAATTTGTCTATTTGTGGTTTTAAGATCAACACTCCAACACTCTCTCCAGCCATAGTGTCTACGAACCGAAGGCCAATACTCCGTGTGGTTTATCCAGGCATAGTCAAATCTGACCCAAACCCAGGCGCCAAGTAATAAATAAATTCAGTTGACAAATTTGTTGTGAATAGTAAAAGGATTTTATAAGGCTCGGTGGCAAATAATAGTCACCATTGATAGTTCAATATATCGCAATTTCTACAAGGTATTCATATTAGGTTCCAAGGAGGACTCCGATGAGCTGGGAAGAGTTAAAGCAGGAGACAATTGATAAAGGCCTTTGTATGGGATGTGGCGCATGTGTGTCTGTTTGCCCCGCTGAAAATGTCAATCTAGAACTGGGATGTGTGGATCCTGAAATGACGGGTGAATGCGAAGGTTGCGATAATTGCAGTAGCGTCTGCCCAGGTGCATTTATTCCAAGATCAGAGATGGAGGAGATGATATTCGGGAGAAAACGCAAAGAGGACGAGAATTTTTTTGGACAATACAAGGAGCACCTGGTTACCTACGCAAAAGATGAAAAGGTCCACCATGCAGGAGTAGCTGGTGGTACGGTTACGGGTCTTCTCCTATATGCGTTGGAGAAGGGGGTCATCGATGGAGCCATTGTTGCAGGATACGATGAGAACGAACCCTGGAAGGTCAAGGCAAAGATCGCCACAAAAAAGGAGGATCTTCTAAATTGTGTAAGGTCCAAATATGCCATATGCAATATCTTAACCGCGCTACGGGACGCAGTGGATCAGGGCCTTGAAAAGATCGCTATTGTGGCCCTGCCTTGCCATACGTATGCCCTTCGTAAGATGCAACTTTACAATCTGAATGAGTTGGCGGATAAGGTGGAGTTGATATTAGGGCTATACTGCCTTTCCCAAACTTATATGATAGGAACCGAGTATATTATCAAAGAAAGATTGGGAATACCCTTGGAGGAGGTAGCTCAAATATCTTATCGCGGACGGTTGGGCGATCCTTTCGGAGGCGGTTTCTGGGTGAAGACCAAGAGTGGAGAGGAAAAATCCCTACAGTTGATCGCCCACTGGGGCATGGTCCCCACTATTTTCATCGGATTTCAAGTAGAACGATGCCTCGTCTGTCTGGATCACACCTGCGAACTAGCGGATCTTTCTTTTGGAGATGTGTGGGGAAGGGAGGAGGAATTAAAGAAGATTAATGAGTACGGCTGGACAGGTGTTTTTGTCAGGACGGATAAAGGAAAGAAAATTTTTCAAAGGGCAGTTGAAGCGGGGTATATTGTTTCAGAGCCAGGGGGCCCAATTGAGTCTTACTATCCTGTGAATCCAGGGCATCCAAAGAAAAAATTCGCGGTCCCGGCCCGAATTGAATACCGGAAAAAATACGGCTGGCCGGTGCCTGAAATTACCTAACCAATAAAACAGCTTATAATAACCCTAACGTTGCATAAAATTTGAGTTCAAAACGCTATAGATTGGGTCAGCAAGGGATGTTTGGTCATTTTTAAGGACGAAAGCGTACTAAACATACGGTGAGGCCTTGAAAATGGACAAACGTTTCTTGATGGCCTGATATAGAGCGAGCAAAGCGGTTTTGGGCCAAATATTTATGCAACGTTAGGGTGAAATCGGAGGTGGAACTTTGTGAAAAAGAAACAAAGAATAATGAAGGGCTTTTTAATAGTTTTCCTGGCTATTTTCATAAATCCAGTTGATATAGCGACGGCGCAAAAGACGCCCAGCCGTAATCCATCAGATGAGCCCCCACCCGAAGAGGAAGTAAAAAAGGTCCCGGGCTCAAAGATCGTCTTTTTCGCAGACTCATTTGATTTTGGACAGATCCCGGAAAACAGACGGGTCACCCATATATTTCGTTTTAAAAACACTGGGACAGCACCTCTTTTGGTAGCCCGGTACCTAAAGAGCAAGCCGGTGGAGGGCTGCTGATCCGCTGATTTGGTTGTAGGTTCTACAACCGTCAAACCCGGAGAAACCGGGACCATTTACGTTTCTGTCATCATGCACAAAGGGATGGGAGGCCCCATCTCTTTCACATCTTTGTCAGAAATTCTGACCTGAAAACAGGGTTACCATCTTAAAGGTTAAGGCCGATATTGTCCCTTAGAGACATGGAGGCGTTCCCACCCCGGGGCTTTTTCCTCCCCAGAGAGGTGGCAGGATTCAAATTGGGATCTGAGAGCGTGGGAATCGAAGTTATCCCGGAATCACTAAAGGCCTTTGGATATCCTGAGGAGCTAAAGTACGCCTATTTGGGAAAATATGGAAAAAATAAAAAAAATATGCGTCTTTTGGCCGCAGAATACACTGATGTGGGGGCGGCCAAAAAGAACTTCTCAAAGATGGTTGAAAGATTGGAAAAAATCGCCAAAAAATCAAATCAGATCATAAAAAGAGATGTGGCAGGCAACACTGTCTATTCTTTTAATAAAGGTGCTAAGGAAAATTTATATTTTCAAATTGACGATAAGGTGTTCTTGCTCTTTGTTGAAGGCTCCGTGGCCACGCAGTCTCTGGAGGATGTTTTAAAACATATTCAAGCTCAATAACCCCTTTCATCAGTTAACCTTGAACCGTGAACCCTTCAACCATGAACCTGAGTAGCTACAAGATATGAGCTATTCAAATCCTGAAAAGGCTGAGGTGGTGGTCGCAACCTCCAAAAAGGGAATTGTGCTATTCAGGGCGCTCATCAAGAACGATAAACAGCTTAAAGTATTGAATCGCTTACGCAGGAAGATTGTTGTAAAACCAATCTTACTGACCCCCGATTCTCAAACCTGAACAGGCGGCATGTGATTGTTGGCCTCCACCCAAAAAAGGGAGAGATTAAGAAAAGTTCAGTTGCTTAGATTTGATCATGCAATTGTCGGAAAAGAGCCTGGACTATGTCAGACAATTTCATTCTATCCCGATGGGGATAACCATGACATAACACAGTTTCCGATCCGCCCCTCCTAATCATGATATCACAGGTTATAAGGATTGGTCTTTTCCGGCCCCTAGTGGACCCGTACG
>PVMK01125432.1_pt1 | contig 40135 bp, 37 predicted proteins | sample 1853481 | NCBI WGS metagenome assembly PVMK01 (sample SAMN08533507, study PRJNA380276) | Marine sediment metagenome, whole genome shotgun sequencing project.
TACCTACACTTACACCGGCGGTGTCATCTCCGGCCCGGATAAGCCCTACGACAAAATCGATTTCTCGGACATGCGCGACGTGGATCTGAAGCGCAGCCAGACCGGCGGCTGGATCGCCATGATCCAGCATTACTTCACCGGCGCCTGGGTGCCGTCCCCCGAGGGGCGCAATTACTACTATTCCAAGGCCGTCGCCAACGACCGCTTCGTGCTCGGCGTCATGACACCCCCTCTGAGCGTGGCGCCCGGGGGAACGGGCAGCGTGAAACTCACGCTTTACGCCGGACCCAAAGTTCAGCAGCGCCTGAAAGCGCTTGCGCCCAATCTGGAACGCACCGTCGACTACGGGTGGTTGTGGCTCATCGCCGAGCCCATATTCTGGATGCTCGAGTGGATTCACGGTGTCATCGGCAACTGGGGTTTTTCCATCATTGCCTTGACCATGCTCATCAAGCTGGCTTTCTTCCACCTCTCCGCCACCAGCTACAAGTCCATGGCGCGCATGCGCAAGCTCCAACCCCGGGTCATGGACCTGCGGGATCGCTTCTCCGGCGACAAGGCGAAGCTCAATCAGGCGATGATGGAGCTGTACAAGAAAGAGAAGATCAATCCCCTCGGGGGTTGTTTGCCGATCCTGGTGCAGATCCCGGTGTTCATCTCGCTCTACTGGGTGCTGCTGGAGAGCGTGGCCCTGCGCCAGGCGCCGTTCATCCTGTGGATCCATGATCTCAGCGTCCACGACCCCTTTTTCGTGTTGCCCGTTTTGATGGGCATTACCATGTTGGCCCAGCAGAGGCTCAATCCGGCCCCGCCGGACCCCATGCAGGCGCGCATCATGATGGCCCTGCCCTTCGTGTTCACCTTCCTGTTCCTGTTTTTCCCGGCGGGGCTGGTGCTCTACTGGTTTATAAACAACCTGCTGTCCATCATCCAGCAATGGGTAATCACCAAGAAAATCGTCGGCAAGATCTAGTGTCTGGATAGGGCACCAGTCGCCCGGCAAGCCGTAGAGGCTTTCATGCACAGCACGGACACCATCGCCGCGGTCTCCACCCCCCCGGGACGCGGCGGCATCGGTATCGTGCGTGTCTCCGGCCCGCAAACGGACGCTATTGCCGAAGCCCTCCTGGGCCGCCTGCCAACCCCCCGGACCGCTCACTACTGCGCCTTTCGCGACAGCGAGCAAACGGTCATCGATCGGGGCGTGGCTTTGTACTTTCCGGCGCCCGCTTCTTTCACCGGCGAAGACGTGTTGGAGCTCCAGGGACACGGAGGCCCGGTGGTCATGGACATGTTGGCCCAACGTGGGCAAGTCCAGCCTCCTCAACCTGCTGGTGGGACGCGACTCCGCCATCGTCACCGATATCCCGGGGACCACCCGGGATATCATCCGCGAGCACATCCAGCTCGACGGCCTGCCGCTGCACGTGTTCGACACGGCGGGCATCCGGGCACCCGGCGACGTGGTCGAGGAGCACGGCGTGCAACGCGCCTGGGACGCCATCGAGAGCGCTGACGCTGTGCTGCTGGTCATCGACGATCGCACCGGCATGACTGACGCGGACAGGGATATTCTCGCACGCACACCCGCCGGCGTTTCCCGCATCGTGATCAACAACAAGATCGATCTCAGTGGCGCCGAGGCGGGTGTCCACCGTAAGGGTGAAGAGGTGCACGTGCGCCTGTCGGCGACCACCGGCACCGGCATCGAGGCACTGGAGTCTTCCCTGAAAGAATGTGTGGGCTACGAACTCGGTGAACAAGGTGCCTTCATGGCCCGGCGCCGGCACCTGGATGCTCTGGAGCGCACGCAGACGGCAGTCGATGCTGCCCGGGAAGTGTTGCGGATCCACCGGGCCGGCGAGCTGGCGGCGGAAGAGCTTCGACAAGCCCAGCAGGCCCTCGGTGAAATAACCGGCGAGGTGACCAGCGACGATATCCTCGGGGAGATTTTCTCGCGCTTCTGTATCGGCAAGTAGGCGTGTAAAAAAGTGTCCCCGCCCGTCTAGGGATCGCCGACGCTATCGGGCACGCTGGCTGCCACGGCGGCGCCGTATGACGCGCAGTACAGAGCAATCAGCCACCAGACGATTTGCGACCAGAAGGAAGAGTAGATTGCCATGTGGCTGTTGACCGGAAAGAAGGCCACCAGCAGGCACAGGGCGTAGGGCAGCATATATCGCTGCACCCGGGCGGGGCTGCGCACACCCGCCATGAGCAACAGAATCAGCAGCGCCGCCAGGCCGGCGGCTCCGATGATGCCGCTCTCGGACAGAATCTCCAGCCATAGCTGATGAGAGTGATAGGGGTTGTACGGCGGGTCCAGGTTGAAGAACGGATCATCGGCGGCGGCGTAGTCGGGAAAGGCATAGCGGAAACCTCCCGCGCCGACGCCGTTCACGGGATTGGCCCGGATCATGTCAACTGCCCCTCGGGCGATCCAGTATCGGTGACCGATGGCGTCGCTCAGGGCGTCGGTGGAACCCGTAATCGAACCGACGGCACTGTTCACGCGCCCGGCGAATTGCTCGGAGGTAAACCACAGAGCGCTCACCGTGAGGACTGCAGCGAGGACGGCGGCGGCGGACAGGCGAAGGGAAATGCGCCGCCGTATCGAGAGCAGCACACCGTAGGCGACTACCAGCACCCCGATGTTGATCCACGCGGAGCGCGTGCCGGCTACCAGAGCAACTAAAACGGTAGCCATTACGATCGCCACCAGCTGCCACCGGGCCCAGTACCTGCGTGCGTGCTCCCATAGCAGCGGGCAAAACACCGTCAGCACAGTAGCGTAGACCAGTCCTTCTCTTCCGAATAGCGCGTTGAGACGTTCAACACCAGGTATGACCTCTGGTGCGGGGAAGCCAAAAAGATCTCGGCCAAAGCTCAGTTGCACCAACCCGTCCACGAGCCAGAACAACAGCAGCCACGCGCACAGGGCGAGAAAGCGTCGCTGAGCCGAAAGCGTGGAAAGAGTGTGTAGGATGAAAAGCCCGCTGAAGCCGAAACGCAAATGATTGACACTCGTCATGGCGGTGCTTTCCACCCGCACGGCATCCACCAGAGAGATGAGAATCGGTATCCAGGCGAGAAGGAATACGGTTCCGAACAGCTTGAAGGCGGGCAGGTAGCGCCAGCTGCGCCAATGTTTGAACAACAGATACACGCCGGCGATGGCCATCACCATCACCGGCACCTCCACAATCCGTCCGATGGGAAGCACGACCAGGCAGGACCAAATCAGGAGCAACGGCCATTGGTCGCGGGTGAACCAGGACATCGCCAGGGCGGGTTGTTTCATCGACAATCACCCGGGGCCGATGGTGGCGGCAGCCGAAGCGTGTGCGTCGTGAAGCGTCTTGTGGGAAGTTCAGGCAACGCTTTGTTTACGTGACTTCTCGGCGGCGGAGTCGCGAAGGGCGACATAAACGGCCGTTTCCCCCCGGCACATCTGTTCTTCGGTCAGGTGCTTGCACACATGCGCCCGGCCGGCCTTTCCCATGGCGGCAAAGGTTTCGAGATCGGTCAACGCTTTGCGGAGGGCGGCCTTCAATGCCGTTGGATTCGAAGGTTCCACCAGGAAACCGGTTTCACCGTCGATCACCGTTTCCAGGGATCCCCCGTGGGCGGTAGCAATAATTCCGGTCTCCATTGCCTGCGCCTCTATGGCAACACGTCCGAAGGCCTCTGGTTCGGTAGAAGCGGACACGGCTATATCCGCCGCCCTGTACAGGAGCGGCACATCATCTCGACTTCCCAATAAGTGTATCCGGTCCATCAGGTCCGCGTGCTTGATCATACCTTCCAGGCTCTGTTTGTAGGCGGCATTTTCGGCAGCTCCGGCAAAGGCGGCAACCCAGGGGATGTCTTTCAATTCTGCAAGGGCGGCTAATAGAACGGTCTGACCTTTCCAAGCGGTTAGACGGCCGACCATCAGAATGAGTGGTGTGCCCGCGTTCGCGCCGAGGCTTTCTCGAACCGCATCTACGGCGCTTTGCTCGATTGCCGTCGGATCGAATCGCTCCAGGTCGTTGCCACGGTGCACGACATAAATCGGTTTGCCCGTATCTCCATAGACTCTGGCGATGTGATTTTTAACGAACGCCGAATTGGCGATCACCGCATCTCCTTTCAGCATAACGCCGTTGTACCAGCGTTTGATCGCCGGCGTTTCTCCATAGATGCCGTGAAAGGTCGTGAGAAAAATCACATAGGCGTCTTTTGCCGAGGCGTTGATGAGCGAGCACGCCATATAGGCTGACCAGGCGGGAGCGCGGGAGCGGGCGTGCACGTGGGTGATTCGATCCTTCTTGATGAGCCGCCTCAATCGGTTGGCGTTTAGAAGAATGTTCAGCGGATTCTTCGTATCCAGCGGCAGCGTAACGTGGGGAACGCCAATTTTCTCCAGGATCCCGGCCAACTTGCCGCCGCTGGAGGCAACCACATTGAAAATTCCTCGTCCTTGAAGATAGCGCGCCATCTGAATCGTGCCGACTTCCACACCGCCTTCGTTCAAGGCGGGCAGGACCTGTAGAATTCGCATTTCGGGAGCGGGCTCGGTCATAAAAGAAATATTTCCCGGCTCAGCGGGCCGCCACCTGCCATTTCTGTAAAAGCCAGTCGGCGCACCTTCCGGCTTCGTCCAGTGGTTCCGATGGTGGCTCGAGCCCCTGACCAGCGCGCCAGTCGTCAAAGGATGTCACGAGCCCGTCCGCCAGCAACCCCCCTCCCAGGTTTCGTTTGGATTGGCTCGCGCTGCGCCATGGCATGCTGAGCAGTCCGGTTGCCGCGCCGGCGGTGAGTGATTCGTAGAGCATCGAAACGCTATCCTCGGTGACCCATACGGTTGCGGCGGCGGCAAGCCTTGCGGGTAACCAGTCGGCGTCCACTTCGTCCACCGTTACGGTGTTCAAATTCGCGAGCCCCAGCTGGCGCAGTCTCGTCAGGAAATCTGCCGGTGTGCGTCGTGACGACGCGACGCTCCAGTGAATGTCGCGTTGGCTCTCGACCACCGCGGCAATCTGCGCTTCCAGCTCTTGCGGTGCCCAGCGATGTTCTTTGTCCGGGCCGCCGATGAGAATCAGCCCCTGGTGCCGGTTCTTCCCGGCAGCGGGACGCATGCGATTCAGCGAGCCGCGGGTAATGAGGAGATTCGATCTAGCCTGCAGATGGTCATGGGCCGGCACGATGAGAAGATCGAAACAAGCCATCGGCAAGCTTGGTTTCATCAGAACCACCACCCGTCCGCCACGCCGGCGGCGGGCCGCCAGCATCGGCAGGTGGGTGGCCCGGCCGGGGCCCACCAGCAGGTCGGGATTCGGTAGGGTCCGATAGCCGACCCCTGACAGTGTGCGCCACAGCACCTCAATCCGGCGGGTGCGCGGCGTCGATACCGTGTGAACGGACACCCGTGTGCGCCCGGCCAGAGCCGCGAGCAATCCGTCGCTTTGATTCTCGTGGCCACGCACGCCGTCGGCGAAACGCCAGACCACGAGCTGCCGCGTGTCGTTGGCGCGGCTCGCCATTTCAACTGGCGCCGGCGGCCGCAGCCTCCTCGTCGCGGCGCTCCACCTGGAATCGGTACAAGCTCGCGTACAGGCCGCTGTGTTCGAGAAGTTGTGCGTGGCTGCCCACGTCGACGATGCGCCCCTTGTCCATGACCGCGATTGTGTCGGCGCGCTCGATGGTGGAAAGCCGGTGCGCGATGATGACTGTGGTGCGTCCCTTGCGCAATTGCTCCAATCCCTCCTGGATGCGCTGCTCCGAGATGTTGTCCACCGACGAGGTGGCCTCGTCCATGATGAGGATCGGCGCATCTTTGAGAAAGGCCCTGGCGATGGCCAGACGCTGGCGTTGTCCGCCGGAAAGGCGCACACCCTTTTGCCCCACCTGGGTGTCCAGTCCCCGCGGCAGGTTGTCGATGAACTCCATGGCATGGGCGGCTTTGGCCGCAGCAACGATCTGCTCGCGGCTGGCGCTGGCCAGAGGTCCGTAAGCAATATTAGCCGCCACGGTATCATTGAACAGAACGATGTCCTGGCTGACCAGCGCGATGTTGGCCCGCAGACTGGCCAGCGTCAGCTCGCGGGTGTCGATGCCGTCCAGCAGGATGCTGCCTTCTTCGGCTATGTAGAAGCGCGGCACGAGCATGGCCAGGGTGGTCTTGCCGCTGCCCGAGTGCCCCACCAGGGCGAGGGTCTGGCCGGGCTCCACCGTGACGGAAACCTGATCCAGCGCCCGACCCTCACCAGCCTCATAGGTGAAGCCGAGATCGCGAAACTCCAGGTGCCCGCGGGCCCGGCCCATGGTACGGGTGCCCCGATCCGGTTCCGAGGCCTGGTCCACCAGCGCGAAAACGCTGGCGGCGGCGGCGAGGCCCCTCTGCAACAATCCGTTAACGCCCGTGAGCCGCTTGATGGGTGAGAACAGCAGCGCCATGGCGGCGAAAAAGCTCACGAAGCCACCGACGGTGATCTCGCCTGCCGCCGACAGTTTCGCCGCCAGGACCAGAATGACGGCCAGGGCGATGGAAATGACAACCTGGGTAACAGGCGAGTTGGCGGTGGACGCAGCCATGAACTTCAACTGAAAGCGCCGTACCTGATCGACGGTATCGGCGAAGCGGCGCTTCTCGTAGGGCTCGCCGCCGAAGCTGCGCACCACGTGCTGGCCGTCGATGGCCTCTTCCAGCACGTGGGTCACGTCGCCCATGCTTTCCTGCAGCCGATGGCTCATGAGACGCAGGCGTTTGCTGAAGTATTTCACCAACAGCACGGTAACAGGCGCGGTGATGAAGGTGATCAGCGTTAGCTGCCATTGCAGGTAGAACATCCAGGCCAGCAGGCCGATGATGGACAGAGAGTCGCGTACCAGCACCAGCAACACGTTGGAGGCGGCTTCCGTCACTTGCGTCGCGTCGAAGGTCACCTTGGATATGAGGGTGCCGGAAGGATGCTTGTCGTAGTACGCCGACGGCAGGCTCACCAGCTTGTCGAACATCTGGTTGCGGAGATCCATGACCACCTTGCCACCCACCCAGGTGAGCGCCATGGTGGTCGCAAAGGTGGCGGTGCCACGCACCACGAACAATACGATGATGAGTCCGGCCATGAGGCCCACGGAGGTCAGATCCTTTTCGACGAAGCTCCCGTCCAGAGTGGGTTTGAGCAGTATCGGCAAGGCCGGCTCGGTGGCCGCCAGAACCACCATGGCCATGACCGCCAGCCCGAACATCCGAGAGTAGGGCCGCACGTGGCGCAGCAGGCGTGCGTACAGTTCGCGGCCGGTCAATCCGTGGGCGGAGGATTCGTTCCTGGTGGTGTCTGTCATGGGTGCCGTGGCAGGGCGCGGTCCGGGTCAGTTCTCAGTAAGAGAATAGTCCGCTCCACAATAGGGGCACTTGGCCTGGCCGGTCTTCTCGATGGGCAGATAGACCTTGGGATGGGAGTTCCACAGGCTCATGTCCGGCATCGGGCAGCTGAGCGGCAGGTCGGCCCGGGTGACTCGATAGCGATTCTGCGCATTCGCCAGAATGCGTCCATTGTCCACGGTGCTGTCTGGCTTCACTGCCGGGTTCCTCCAGGGGCCGCGCTGTTCACGCCACCGGGGTCAGCCAGGCGGCGTGGGAGTTGCCGCGGCCGTGAACATGGTCGAAAAAGGATGTCTGCAGCTTCTCGGTAATCGGGCCGCGGGTGCCGGTGCCGATGCAGCGATTGTCCAGCTCACGGATGGGCGTTACCTCGGCCGCGGTGCCGGTGAAAAATGCCTCGTCCGCCACATACACCTCGTCCCGGGTGATGCGCTTCTCGATGAGCGGAATGCCGAATTCCTCCGCCAACACGACAATCGTATCCCGGGTCACGCCTTCCAGCGCCGAGGTCAGGTCCGGCGTGTATAAGGTGCCGTTGCGAACGATGAATATGTTCTCGCCGCTGCCCTCCGCCACATAACCTTCGGTATCCAGCAGCAGCGCCTCGTCGTAACCGCAGCTCAGTGCTTCCTGCAGGGCCAGCATTGAGTTGATGTAGTTGCCGTTCGCCTTGGCCTTGCACATGGTGATGTTGACGTGATGGCGCGTGTACGACGAGGTGCGAATGCGGATGCCTTTCTCCATGCTGTCCGTACCCAGATAGGCGCCCCATTCCCAGGCGGCGACCATGACGTGGGTGGACAGATTGTCCGCACGCAACCCCATCCCTTCGGAGCCGAGAAAGCACATGGGTCGCAGGTACGCGCTCTTCAGTCCGTTCTCCCGCACCACCGTGCGTTGCACTTCGTTGAGGGTGTCTTTGTCATAGGGCATCTTCATGCCCAGGATGTGCGCGGAGCGGAACAGGCGATCGGTGTGTTCCTGCAGCCGGAAGATGGCGGTGCCGGCTTGCGTTTCGTAAGCGCGCACCCCCTCGAACACGCCCATGCCGTAATGCAGGGTGTGCGTCAGCACATGCACCTTGGCCTCCCGCCATGGCACCAGCTCGCCGTCCAGCCAGATGACCCCATCCCGGTCCGCCATGTTCATCGAGAAGTCCCCATCGACATTCAACTGTTTGCCATTTCACCCATGCCGCGACTCAATCCTCCAGGAGCGCCTGCCAGATAGCCATCACGCCTTTCCGGTAATGGTCGAAATCGCCATCACCCTTCACGGTGGTCTCCTCCTGGAGGGCCAGCGCGTGGACGCGTGCACGGTAGGCGCGGTAGGCGTCGGTCAGAAGCGCCACGTCTTGCGCTTCCATCAAGCGGGCATCCGCGATGCCTTCCAGAAGCCGGATATTGTCGGTGAAGTCCAGATAATCCTCTAGACGGGACGCCCAGCGCAGGGCCGCATATTGGACCATAAATTCGATATCCGCGATACCGCCGGCATCCTGCTTGAGATCGAAATCGCCGCCGGCGCCGCTGCCCAGTTCCGCGCGCATGCGTTGGCGCATTTCACGCACCTCACGTTTCAAGGTGTCCGGATCCCGGGGCATGAGCAGCACCTGGCGGCGGATCTCGGCGAAACGGGCTTCCAGGGCCGGGCTGCCCGCCACTACCCGGGCGCGCACCAGTGCCTGGTGCTCCCAGGTCCATGCCTGGTCGAACAGGTAATCCCGCAGCGCTTCCACCCCGTTCACCAGCAAACCCTTGGCGCCGGCGGGCCGCAGGCGGAAGTCCAGCTCGTACAGGGTGCCCTCGGCGGTGGCCGTGGTCAGATAGTGAATGATGCGCTGACCCAGGCGCGCGAAAAATACCGCGTTGTCCACGCACTTCTCGCCATCGGTCTGTTGCCGGGCGCCACAGCTTCCGTGCAGGAATACAATGTCGAGATCCGAGCCGTAGCCGAGCTCCAGACCACCGAGCTTGCCATAGGCTGCAATGGCAAAGGGTGCCGGTTGACGGTCGCCGTCATCACCCATGCACGGCTCGCCATAGCGGGCCGACATGTCCCGCCACGCGAGTGTCAGAACCGTGCGCAGGGACGTTTCCGCGATGGCCGTGAGATGATCGCTCACCAGCATCAGCGGCATGACCCGGGACACGTCGGCGGCGGCCACGTGCAGTACGTTGGCATTCTTGAACTGGCGCAGCACTTCCATTTCCTGCTCCAGGTCCCCGCTACCGGCAACCGACAGGCGCTGGTCCACATCCGCTTCCAGGGCCGTCTGGTCCAACGGCGCGTAAAGGGTTCGCGGGTCCAGCAACTCGTCCAGCAACACCGGGTGGCGGCCAAGCTCGCGGGCGATCCACGGGCTCGCCGCGCACAGGCGTACCAGTTGCGACAGCGCCAGCGGGCGTTCCGCGAGCAGGGCCAGATAGGCACTGCGGCGTGCCACCGCTTCGACGATGTGGAACACGCGGGGCAGGGTCGCCAGGGGCTCGGGCTGGGAAGCGATGGCGCGCAGCAGATCCGGGGCAAGCCGCGCAAGCCGCCCGCGCCCCCTTTCATCCATCAGCTTGAGAGCGTAGCTCTCCCGGACGCGTTCGATGTGCTTCCAGGCTTGCTCCGCGTCGGCGTAACCTTCCGCCTGCAAAATGGCGATTGCGTCATCGGCCTCCAGGTTTCCCGACCACAGGGACTTGAGGGCTTCGTCGCTGTCGCTGGCTTGCGCTTCCCGGCCAAAAATTTGAGAGAACTGTGCGGTAACACGCTGACGATGCTGATCGAGTACCGGGATGAAACTGTCCCAATCGGCGAACCCCATGCCCGCAGCAAGAGACGTGCGCGCGCTGGCCTCCCCGGGTAGCGTGTGCTCCTGGCGATCGGCTACCTGTTGCAACCGGTGTTCGGTGGTGCGCAGAAAGCGATAGGCGTTGGAGAGATCGGTGACCGCGTACTCGGGCAAATGGCCGCGCTCGCCGAGGATGGCCAGGACGTTGAGGATCCGCCGGTCGCGCAGCTCCGGCTGTCGCCCGCCGCGCACCATCTGGAAGGCCTGGCCGGTGAACTCGATCTCGCGAATACCGCCGGGACCGAGCTTGATGTTGTCGTGCAGTCCCTTGCGCTCGATCTCGTCGGTGATCAAAGACTTCATGTCACGAATGGACTCCAACACGCCGAAATCCAGATAGCGCCGATACACGAACGGGCGCAGGCGCTCGAGTATTTCCTCGCCGCTGCCGTTCTCGCCGGTGACGGCGCGCGCGCGAATGAGCGCGTAGCGTTCCCAGTCGCGGCCGTGGCTCTGGTAGTAGTCTTCGAAGGCATCGAAGTTCAATGCCATGGGCCCGCTGGTGCCGAAGGGGCGCAGCCGCATGTCGACGCGGAACACGAAGCCTGCGTCCGTGCGTTCGCTCAAGACCTTGATCAGCCGCTGACCCAGTCGCCGAAAGTATTCGTCGTTGGAGAGCTGCCTTCGCCCACCGACGGTGGAGCCCGCTTCGGGAAAACAGAAAATGAGATCGATGTCCGATGAAAAATTGAGCTCGCCGGCGCCCAGTTTGCCCAGTGCCAGCACCACCAGATGCTGAGGGCTGCCGTGGGCCGCCCGCGGCTCGCCGGTGTCCCTGGAGAGCCAATGGTGCAACCGTGCGACACTGGCCTGCAGCACCGCATCGGCAAACGCGGATGTTTCCCCGAGGGTCTGCTCGAAGTCGGCCAGGCCGCCGATGTCGCGCCAGGCAATGCGCACCATCTCCCGGCGCTTGAGCGTGCGCAACGCCAGCATCAGCCCGGCGTCGTCCGTAGTGGCCTCGATGGCTGCGGCGGTTCTCCTCGGGTAGCAGGCGTCGTCACCGTAGGCGCCCTGCAGATCGCCGCTATCCAGTAGTCCGCGCAGCACCTCCGGGTGCCGGGCGCAGCTGTGGGCCACGTAGTCGCTGCAGGCGAGCACCCGGGCAGCGTCTCCGGGCAATGCCGCCAGGGCCGGCAACGCTTCGCCCAGGGACTCCTGCAAGGCCGCGTAGCGGGTGCCAGCAATGCGGCTGAGCTCCGCGGGAAGCGCTGCCATCGGCACATTCACACCAGGGTCGTCACTGTTCATGGCGAGCCAAGTCTATCCCCACGGATACACGCGGAGCGAACACAGGTATTTAGGTATTGGGGAGGCTCCCCAATAGGTAAGTCGTTGATAGTGCGACGCGCTGCAAAAAAAAAGCCCCGCCATCCTTGGCGAGGCCTTTTTCGGGGCATGGGCCCGGGGATGACTTACATCATTCCGCCCATTCCGCCCATTCCACCCATTCCGCCCATATCGCCACCAGGCATGCCCGGCTCCTCCTTCTTCGGAAGATCCGCCACCATGGCTTCGGTGGTGATCATGAGACCGGCAATGGAGGTCGCGTTCTGCAGCGCTGTGCGCACGACTTTGGTCGGGTCGAGAATACCCATCTTGACCAGGTCGCCATACTCCTCGGTGGCCGCGTTGAAGCCGAAGTTGCCTTTGCCTTCCTTGACCTTGTTGAGGACTACGGAGGCCTCGGCGCCGGCGTTCTGAACGATCTGACGCAGGGGCTCCACCAGGGCACGACGGGCGATGTCGACGCCGACATCCTGATCGTGATTTTCAGTCTTGAAGTCTTTGAGACTGTCGAGCGCACGAATCAGGGCCACACCGCCACCGGGGACGATGCCTTCCTCGACCGCCGCACGGGTTGCGTGCAGTGCGTCTTCGACGCGCGCCTTCTTCTCCTTCATCTCGATCTCGGTGGCAGCGCCGACCTTGATGACGGCCACGCCGCCGGCGAGCTTGGCAACCCGCTCCTGCAGCTTCTCGCGATCGTAGTCCGAGGTGGTCTCTTCGATCTGTTGACGGACCTGGTTGACTCGTGCCGCGATGTCCTTGGGCGCTCCGGCGCCGTCGATGATGATGGTGTTCTCCTTCGTCACCTGCACCTTCTTGGCGCTACCCAGGTCCTCCAGGGTGGCCTTCTCCAGGCTCAGGCCCACTTCCTCAGAGACGACGTTACCACCGGTGAGGACGGCCATGTCCTGCAGCATTGCTTTGCGGCGATCACCGAAGCCGGGGGCCTTGATGGCGACCACCTTGACGATGCCGCGGATGGTGTTTACCACCAGGGTGGCGAGAGCTTCGCCTTCCACGTCCTCGGCGACGATCACCAGCGGCTTGCCGGATTTCGCGACGCCTTCCAGGAGAGGAAGCAGATCACGGATGTTCGAGATCTTCTTGTCGTGCAGGAGAATCATCGGATCCTCGAGCTCGGCGCTCATGCCTTCCTGGTTGTTGATGAAGTAGGGCGAAAGGTAGCCACGGTCGAACTGCATGCCCTCGACCACTTCCAGCTCGTTGTCGAGCGCCTGGCCCTCTTCCACGGTGATGACGCCTTCCTTGCCGACTTTGGTCATTGCCTCGGCGATGATGTCACCGATCTGCGGGTCGGAGTTGGCGGAGATGGCGCCAACCTGGGCGATGGCTTTGTCGTCCACGGTGGGCTTGGAAAGATCTTCCAGGCCTTTGACCACGGCGATGACGGCCTTGTCCAGACCGCGCTTGAGATCCATCGGATTCATGCCGGCGGCCACGGACTTGAGGCCTTCCTGAAGCATGCACTGGGCCAGCACGGTGGCGGTGGTGGTGCCGTCGCCGGCGATGTCGGAGGTCTTGGAAGCGACTTCCTTCACCATCTGGGCACCCATGTTCTCGAACTTGTCCTCGAGCTCGATCTCCTTAGCCACCGAGACACCGTCTTTGGTGACGGTGGGGGCGCCGAAGCTCTTGTCGAGAACGACGTTTCGGCCCTTGGGACCGAGAGTGACTTTCACCGCGTTGGCGAGGATATTGACGCCCCGCATCATGCGCTGACGCGATTCGTCAGCGAAGCGTACATCTTTTGCAGCCATTATTTAGCTCCTGTGAAATTCGATATTGACTGGTTTGTAAATCGTGGTTGTGTTTTCAGGGGGTGTGGGGATTCGATCAGTTTTCAATGACCGCCATGATGTCTTCTTCGCGCATCACCAGCAGATCGTCACCGTCCATCTTCACCTCGGTGCCGGAGTACTTTCCGAACAGCACCTCGTCGCCCACCTTGACGTCCAGGGGACGAATGTCGCCACCCTCCAGAATCTTGCCTTTGCCGACGGCGGTTACTTCGCCGCGGATGGGCTTTTCGGCCGCGGAGTCAGGGATCACGATGCCACCCGGAGACGTCCGCTCCTCCTCTTTGCGCTTGATGATCACGCGATCGTGTAAGGGCCGGATTTTCATGCAATTTTCTCCTGATCTGAATTCAATCGACAGAACCTTTCCAGTTGCGCAGAACAAGCTCCGGAAAGCTCTTGCCGGTGATTGTTAGCACTCTCATTGAGTGGGTGCTAATAATATGGGCACATTGCCCGAAGTCAAGGGGTCAGGGGGAAATCAGCCCCCGGGAGGGCCGAATTACTCGTCTTCGCGGCGAAACTCGCCCTCGATGACCCGCGCCCGGCCCGGGCTGCTCTGCCCCGGGGCCCGCGCCGGGGATGATCACCCGCCGGAGCAGAAAATCGTGGATGACACGGCGCCTGAGGGGCGGCACCAGGATCAGAAAGCCGATGGCGTCGGTGACGAACCCCGGGGTCAGCAACAGGGCACCGGCCACCAGCAACATGGCCGCCTCGATAATGCCCACCGCCGGCAGCTCGCCTCGCTCCAGCTCCAGACGCACCCGTCCCAGGGTTGCGATACCCTGGGCACGGATAAGTCCCGCGCCGAGGACCGCTGTCAGTACCACCATAGCGACGGTCGGCAGCACGCCGATGGCGCTTCCCACCTGCAGAAGTACGATTATCTCCACCAGCGGGATGGTGAAGAACAGCAGCAACAACAAAAAGAACACTGGCAACTCCAGGCGTGATGACAACGGGCAGGGCGTACCCCCAGCCATTACCTTGGGGGCGGCGGCGGCCATTTGCAATCGTCCCCCGCCACCCCCGGGGTTCTGGACCAGGCCGCGGCCACCGACTTACTCGACGGATTGCCGTCCCAGGGCTTGGCGGAGTTCCGCCCGGCCTGGCTTGCGGTTGTCTTCCGGAAGGGAACTATCGGACTACTGGGGCAGAAATTATGCTATTCTGCTGCTATCTCCCTGAAACTTGCGTACATCTTGAAGGTTGGAGCGCGCGGCTGCCAGCATGGCGAAAATCCTCGTTCTACACGGACCGAACCTGAATATGCTTGGTCAGCGCGAACCCCAGCACTATGGGAGTGCCGGTCTGGACGCCATCGACGCGCGCCTGGCGGAGCTGGCGGCCGCCCAGGGCCATGGGCTGGAGACTTTCCAGAGTAACGCCGAGCATCTGCTGGTGGAGCGTGTGCAAGCGGCCTGTGGTGATTCGGTGGATTTCATCATCATCAATCCGGCCGCCTTTACCCACACCAGCATCGCACTGCGCGACGCATTTCTGGCCTCGGGCATACCTTTCATCGAGATCCACCTGTCGAACATTCACCGGCGCGAGGTGTTCCGCCATCATTCCTATTTTTCCGATATTGCGGTCGGTGTGATTGCCGGCCTCGGGCCCCAGGGCTATGAGTTGGCCTTCCACGCCGCCGTAGAGCAACTGGGCAACGAGAACGAATAATATCTGAGACGCAGCATGGATATTCGCAAGGTCAAGAAGCTCATCGATCTGCTCGATACCTCCAACGTGGACGAGATCGAGATCCACGAGGGCGAGGAGTCGGTCCGTATCAGCCGGCACCGCCCGGCCCCGATGCCCATGGCGCCGCCTGCTGCGGCCCTGGCGATTCCGGCCCAGGCAGTCGTTGCTCCGGTGCCCGCCGATACGCCCGCCGCCGAAGCGGAAGGTGAACAGATCCCCGAGGGTCATATCATTACCTCGCCCATGGTCGGTACTTTTTACCAGGCGCCTTCGCCCGGGGGGAAACCCTTCGTGGAAGTGGGTCAGCGGGTTCAGGTGAGCGACACCGTGTGCATCATCGAGGCCATGAAGATTCTCAATCAGATCGAAGCGGATCACGCGGGTGTGATCCGCGCAATTCTGGCGGAGAATGGTCAGCCGGTGGAATACGGCCAGCCGCTGTTCGTGATCCGCGAAGATGACACCTGACATGGCGCGCGGCGCCACGGGTCACGACTGCGTCGTACAGGCGAGGGCCCGCTTGATGCCGGGGCTGGACAAGTTGGTAATCGCCAATCGTGGCGAGATTGCCTTGCGAATTCTGCGTGCCTGCCGCGAACTCGGTATCAAGACCGTCGCCGTTCACTCTTCCGCCGACCGGGAACTGAAGCATGTGCGCCTTGCCGACGAGTCCGTGTGCATCGGCCCGCCGGCTTCGACGGATAGCTATCTCAATATTCCTGCAGTGATCAGCGCCGCCGAAGTGACCGATGCGGTGGCCATTCATCCCGGCTACGGTTTCCTCGCCGAGAACGCGGACTTTGCCGAGCGCGTGGAGCAGAGCGGCTTTATTTTCGTCGGCCCCCGGCCCGAAACCATTCGTCTGATGGGCGACAAGGTCTCGGCCATCGCGGAAATGAAAAAGGCCGACGTTCCCTGCGTGCCTGGCTCGGACGGGCCCATCGGCGACGATGCGCAAGCGGCGCTGCGCGTCGCCCGGGACCTGGGCTACCCGGTGATCGTCAAGGCATCGGGTGGCGGCGGCGGGCGCGGCATGCGTGTGGTGCACAGCGAGGCGGCGCTGCCCAATGCCATATCCCTGACCCGCACCGAGGCGGCGGCGGCCTTCGGCGACGACACCCTGTATCTGGAGAAGTATCTGGAAAATCCCCGCCACATCGAGATACAGGTGCTGGCGGACGGGCAGGGCAATGCGATTTATCTTGGCGAGCGCGACTGCTCCATGCAGCGCCGGCATCAGAAGATCATCGAAGAAGCGCCGGCGCCGGGCCTCGATGAGAAGACCCGCCGGGACATCGGCGAGCGTTGCGCGAAAGCATGCCGGGAGATCGGCTACCGTGGCGCCGGTACCTTCGAGTTTCTCTACGAGGACGGTAACTTCTATTTCATCGAGATGAACACCCGCCTGCAGGTGGAGCATACCGTGACGGAGCTCATTACCGGCATCGACCTGGTTCGCGCGCAGCTCGAGATCGCCAGTGGCGAGCCCCTGGTTTTGCGCCAGCAGGACGTGGAGATCCGCGGCCACGCCGTGGAATGCCGCATCAATGCCGAGGACCCCGAGACATTCATGCCGTCACCGGGAAAGGTCAGCGTTTTCCACCCGCCCGGGGGCCCGGGCATCAGGCTCGACAGCCATCTATACAGCGGCTACACGGTGCCGTCCCAATACGATTCCCTCATCGGCAAGCTCATCGCTCACGGCCAGGACCGGGATACGGCCCTGGCGCGCATGCGCACGGCATTGAGCGAATTCGTCATCGACGGCATCAAGACGAACATTCCATTGCACGAACGCCTGTGCAGGGACAGCGCCTTTCTCGCCGGTGGCACCAACATCCACTATCTGGAAGCGAAGCTCGCCGGGAGCTGACAGCAAACTCCGTGGCCAGAACCCAAGACGCGCCGATGACGTGGCTGCAGCTGCGCTTCACCTGCGACGCCGCCACTGCCACCCGGCTTGCCGAGCTTCTCGCCGAGCGCGGTGCGCTGGCTGTGAGCCTCGGCGACGCGCAGGATCAACCCGTCTATGAGCCGCAAGCGGGAGCCACGCCGTTGTGGCCGAATACCCGGGTGAGCGGCCTGTTCCCCGGTGCGGAAAACCCCACGCAGCTGCTTGCAGAGCTGCAACGGCGATTGGCGCCCGCTCGTCTGCCGGCGGTGGACGTGGAAGCGTTGCAAGATCAGGACTGGCTGAGCCTCCACCAGGACGGATTTGTCCCGACTCGCTTCGGTGATCGGCTCTGGGTGGTGCCGAGCTGGGCACGGGCACCGCGCCTGGCGGCCGGTGAAGCGAGCATGACGCTGGACCCCGGACTCGCCTTCGGCACAGGCAGCCACCCCACCACCGCCATGTGTCTGGACTGGCTCGCCGCTCAGAACATGGACGGCATCCAGGCCGCGGATTATGGCTGTGGATCGGGAATTCTCGCCGTGGCGGCGGCGAAGCTCGGTGCCCGCCGGGTCTGGGCCGTGGACAATGACCCCCAGGCGTTGGCGGCCACCAGCGCTAACGCCGCCGCCAACGGGGTCGGCGCCCGGGTGAAAGTGCGCGCCCCCCGGAAGCTGCCGCCGTTGACCGTCGACCTGCTGGTGTCCAACATACTCGCCAACACCTTGAGCGAGCTGGCACAGACCCTGTCCCGGTTGCTGGCGCCCGGCGGTTGCCTGGCGCTTTCGGGCATACTGAGCGAGCAGTCCCCGGCAGTGGTGGCGAGCTTCGCGCCCTGGTGCGCGCTGCAACCGGTTGCGACCCGGGACGACTGGGTTCTGCTGGCAGGGACCCGCTACGCCAACGGAGCCTGACATCTTGTATACGCGATGTCCTCACTGTCTAACCGTTTTCGTCGTCGGCGCCGAGCAACTCAAGGCCGCCCACGGCAACGTTCGTTGCGGTACCTGCCTGGAATCCTTTGACGCGATTCCGCACCTCAGCGACGGCCCCGGGCAAGAGCCCCCGGAGATGTCCATGGAGGGAGACGGCCTCGATGTGGATATCGATGCCGACATTGAATCCCACCTCGATGCCCATATGGATCCCGACATGGATTCCGAGGAAGGCCCGGACGTCGGAGATACCAGGACGCCCAACGAGCAATTGACGTCGACTCTGGACGCGGCCAGGGCGGCCGCTTCCGCGGACCAGGACGCGCCCTGGGGGCCGCCGCTCATGGACCACTTGCGGCCGCCCGGAGAGGCCGCGCTTGGGGACGACCTTGACGACAGCGGCCTCCACTTGCGGCCAGGCGATGGGTCCGCTGCTGTGGCAGGGAAACACGAAGACAATGGCGACACGGGCAACGGCGATCCCACCAGGCGCGTCTCTGTGTCGGACAGCAGCGGTGACGAAATCGACGCTGCGTTGCCGGACGTATTGCGGGAAGACGCGGAAGCGTTTGCCGCCGGCAACGCGGCGCGACGGCGCAGCATCGGATACGGGTTCGCCGGGCTCGCGTTGCTGGTGCTACTGGCGGGGCAGTACGTTTTCTTCATGCCCGAAGACGCAAGCCGGCGCTATCCCCAATGGCGCGGCGCTATCGAGTCCCTGTGTGTGCAGATAGGTTGTGTGCTGCCCGAACACCGTGACCCGGCCCGTATCCGCGTGGTCAGCAGGAGCGTGCGTGTGCACCCGCGCTTCGAAGGCGTGATGCAGATAAATGCCACCCTCATCAACGCTGCCCCCTTCCGGCAGCCCTATCCGCAGGTGCGATTCACTTTGTTTAATGTCAATGGACAGACCATCGCAACCCGTGACTTCCAGCCTTCCGAGTACCTGGGCCGGCGCGTCGCCGCCAGCGCGCGACTACGTCCACGAACACCCTTCCAGGTCCAGCTGGATGTTCTGGCGCCGGAGGAGGCGGCCGTCAGTTTCGAATTTCAATTCTTATAGGGTGTATACAAACCGTCTTCGGTGTGCTCGGCGATCGCCACGCACGGGATTCGCCCATGGTGTTTTGCGCTAAGTCTTTGAAAACTTTTGTGCAACCGCATCCCCTTCGATTCGTGGCTGCGATAATCACATTGCAGCTGATGGTGCAAGGCGTAAATGCCATGCGCTTTTTTCTCTTTTACCTTCAGCCGTGAGGGGATAGTATATCCGCGTCCGGGGAAGCATTTTTCCATCTCAAACAAAAACTCGATGATTCAGGGGCCGAGCGCGTCAGGACTATGCGAATCGGAAGTTACTCTCTTGCTAACGCGTTGATCGTTGCACCAATGGCGGGCGTTACCGATCGTCCGTTCCGCCAGTTGTGCAGGAAGCTCGGTGCAGGCTTGGCCGTGTCCGAAATGGTCGCCAGCAACTGGCGCCTGCGTGATACAGCGCAAAGCCGCCGCCGCCGTGACCATGGAGGAGAGGCCGAGCCGCGTTCGGTACAGATTGTTGGCGCCGATCCTGCTCAGATGGCGGACGCCGCGCGCTTCAACGTGGACCACGGCGCTCAGATCATCGATATCAACATGGGCTGTCCGGCAAAAAAGGTATGCAATACTCACGCCGGATCTGCGCTGCTCGCCGATGAGTCTCTCGTGGCCCGCATACTCGCGACGGTTACTGCCGCGGTCAGCGTGCCGGTGACCCTGAAGATGCGCACCGGTGTCACGCCGGATCGAAAGAATGGTGTCGCCATCGCCCGCATCGCCGCCGATCATGGTATTGCCGCCATCGCCGTGCATGGGCGCACCCGGGCTTGCGCCTTCCTCGGATCCGCTGAATACGACACCATTGCCGCCATCAAGGCCGCGGTGGACGTTCCCATCATTGCCAACGGCGACGTGCGCACGCCTCAGGACGCGCGCCGCGTGCTTTCCCGCAGCCGCGCAGACGGACTCATGATCGGGCGCGCCGCCCAGGGCAATCCGTGGATATTTCGCGAGATCGATCATTTTCTGCGCACCGGAGAGATGCTGGCGCCACCGACTATCGGCGAAGTCGGCGCGACACTGGTGGAGCATCTACACGCGTTGCACGCGTTCTACGGACAGCATCTTGGGGTGCGCATCGCGCGCAAGCACTTGTCCTGGTATTGCAAGGGGCGACCCGGTGCGGCGGTATTCTGGCAGAGCGTCAATCGCGTGGAGTGCGCGGCGCTGCAGCTGCGCCTGGTGCGCGAGTATTTCGATGACCTGGCCGAGTCTTGGGAGCGCGCGGCGTGAGCGCGGCAAAAAGTAAGAAGCCCCCCAATTTCGTCAGCGCGCTGCGGGTCGACCCGCGCCGCAAGAATCAGCCCCTGCGCGAATGCGTGAGCGACGCCATGGAGGAGTATTTTTCCGTCCTCGATGGCCACGATTGCACGGGGCTTTTCGAGATGGTCATGCGGGAAGTGGAGGTGCCGTTGCTGCGGTCCGTGCTGGAGCACGCCGACGGCAACCAGACGCGGGCCTCGGAGATGCTCGGTCTCAATCGCAGTACGCTTCGCAAGAAGCTCAGGCAGCACAAGCTGCTCTGAATGGTCGTGGCGACGCGGGGCTGCCAGCAGCGGGCCCGTTAGAAGAATTCCTGTTTAAAAGTGGAGGCGGCATCCATGTCAGTGGTCAAGCGTGCGCTGATCAGCGTGTCCGACAAGAGCGGAGTCGTGGACTTCGCCCGGCAATTGGTCGCCAGGGACGTGGAGATACTGTCCACCGGCGGCACCGCTCGATTGCTCGCCGACTCCGGCATCGTGGTCAAAGAAGTGTCGGAGCACACCGGTTTTCCCGAAATCATGGATGGGCGTGTGAAAACCCTGCACCCGAAAATTCACGGGGGATTGCTCGGTCGCCGGGGACAGGATGACGCGGTCATGGAGGAACACGGAATCGCCCCCATCGACCTGCTGGTGGTGAATCTGTATCCCTTCGAGAACACCGTGGCGGACCCGGACTGCCAGGTCGCCACCGCCATCGAGAACATCGACATCGGTGGGCCGACGATGCTGCGCTCCGCCGCCAAGAACCATGCCTACGTCACGGTAGTGGTAGACAGCGGGGACTATCCGCTGGTGATGGACGAGCTTGGGCGCAACGACGGAGCCGTTTCCGACGCCACCCGGCGCCACCTGGCCACCAAGGTGTTCGAGCACACCGCCCGCTACGATGGCGCCATCGCCAACTATCTCGGCAGCCTCGATGAGAGCGATGAGCGTTGCGCCTTCCCGCGCACCGTCAATCTGCAATTCCACAAGAAATCGGAGATGCGCTACGGAGAGAATCCCCACCAGCGCGCCGCCTTCTATACGGAAAGCGCGCCCGCGGAGGCGTGCATCGGTACCGCCGAACAGCTGCACGGCAAGGCATTGTCCTACAACAATATCGCCGATACCGATGCGGCGTTGGAGTGCGTGAAGAGCTTTTCCGAGCCGGCTTGCGTCATCGTCAAGCATGCCAATCCCTGCGGCGTGGCCCTGGGCGAGAACATCCGCGCCGCATACGAGCGCGCCTACCGTACCGACCCCACATCGGCTTTTGGCGGCATCATCGCTTTCAATCGGCCCCTGGACGCCGACACCGCCGGCGACATTCTCCATCGCCAGTTCGTCGAGGTAATCATCGCGCCGACGGTTTCCGATGAAGCGCTTGCGCGCCTGCGGGCCAAGAAGGACGTGCGGGTCCTGGTTTGCGGTGAATGGGGTGATGTGCGTCCCGCGGAGTTCGACTACAAGCGTGTCAGCGGCGGTCTGTTGGTTCAGGACCGTGATACAGGCATGGTGACGGCGTCCGAGTTGCGCGTGGTCACGAAACGCCAACCGACGACCAAGGAGCTCATCGATCTGCAGTTCGCCTGGAAGGTGGCCAAGTTCGTCAAGTCCAACGCCATTGTTTATTGTCGGGACGGCATGACCATCGGCGTCGGCGCGGGACAGATGAGTCGCGTCTACTCGGCGAAAATCGCCGCCATCAAGGCCGCCGACGAGGGCCTCGAGGTCGCCGGCTCGGTGCTCGCTTCCGACGCATTTTTCCCCTTCCGCGACGGCATTGACGCCGCCGCGCAGGTCGGCATCGTGGCGGTCATCGAGCCCGGTGGCTCGAAGCGCGACCAGGAAGTCATCGCCGCCGCCGACGAGCACGGCTTAGCCATGGTGTTCACCGGAGGCATGCGGCATTTCCGCCATTGAGTTGAGACTCCCATGAAAGTTCTCGTTATCGGCGGCGGCGGACGCGAGCATGCCCTGGCTTGGAAGTCGGCCCAGTCCCGGGGGGTTGAGCGGGTGTTCGTGGCCCCGGGCAATGCCGGCACCGCCGCCGAGCCCGGGGTCGAGAACGTCCCCGTCGGCGCCGAGGATATCGATGGCTTGTTGGCCTTTGCTCTGGCGCGCAGCGTGGATCTCACCATCGTCGGCCCGGAGGCGCCGCTGGTGGCCGGCATCGTCGATAGATTCAATGAGCGGGGGCTCGCCATCTTCGGACCCGATGCCGGCGCTGCCCAGCTCGAGGGCTCCAAGGCTTTCACCAAGGACTTCCTGGCCAGGCACGATATTCCCAGCGCCGACTACCAGAGTTTCACGGATGCCCCCGCCGCCAAGTCCTATATTGCTTCGCGGGAACCGCCGCTGGTGGTCAAAGCCGACGGACTGGCCGCCGGCAAGGGCGTGATCATCGCCCATAGCCTGGAGGAAGCGAACACCGCCGTGGACCAGATGCTCGCCCAGGACCGCTTTGGCGATGCCGGCCACCGAATCGTCGTCGAGGAGTTTCTATCGGGCGAGGAGGCAAGCTTCATCGCCATCGTCGGCGCAGGCGCCATCGTTCCATTGGCCACCAGCCAGGATCACAAGGCTCGTGACGACGGCGACCGTGGACCGAACACCGGCGGAATGGGCGCCTATTCACCGGCACCGGTGGTGGATGACGCCATGCATGCCCGCATCATGACGGAGATCATCGCGCCCACGGTGCGCGGCATGGCCGAAGAGGGTCATCCTTACACGGGCTTTCTGTACGCCGGCATCATGATCGGGCCCGATGGCGTGCCCCGGGTGCTCGAATACAATTGCCGCGGCGGCGATCCGGAAACGCAGCCCATCATGCTGCGCATGCGCTCGGATTTAGTAGCCCTGTGTGGCGCGGCCCTGGACGGGAGCCTGGCCCATATGGGCACCGACTGGGACCCAAGAGTGGCTCTTGGCGTAGTGATGACCGCAGGCGGCTATCCGGACGCCTACGACAAGGGCGACGTTATCCGCGGCCTCGACCAGGAGCGCCCGGATACCAAGGTGTTCCATGCCGGCACCGCGGTGGTCGATGGCCAGGTGGTGACCGCCGGCGGCCGCGTTCTGTGCGTATGCGCGCTGGGCGCAACCACCGCGCAAGCACAATCGGCCGCCTACGAACGGGCGGGTACTATCAGCTGGAACAATGCTTACCGCCGATCGGACATCGGATACCGGGCGGTGGCGCGGGAGAGAAATTAAATGGGGACCGTTAAATGGGGACAGATCTATTTAACGGTCCCCATTTAATTCCCGTTCCAGGCGCAGAAGTTCGCCAGCAGCGCCAGGCCCGGGCGCTGACTTTTCTCTGGATGAAACTGCACGGCGAAGGTGCTGCCGAAAGCCGCCGCGCAACAGAACTCGACGCCGTAGTGGGTGCGCGCCGCCACCACATCCTGATCCTCGGGCACCACGTAGTAGCTGTGCACGAAATAGAAACGCTCACCAGGGGCGATGCCGTGCCAGAGCGGGTGATCGCCTACCGGCACCACCGTGTTCCATCCCATGTGCGGCACTTTCAGACGTTCACCGCTGACCGGGTCTCTGGCGTCGCCGGGAAATCGCCGCACGTCACCGGCAAGAATGCCCAAGCCCCGGGTTTCGGCGTGCTCCTGGCTGGATTCCATCAACGCCTGCAGCCCCAGGCAGATTCCGAGGAAGGGCTTCTCGTCTATGGACTGACGCAATACCGGCGCCAGCTCCAGCCGTTCCAGTTCCCGCATGCAGTCGCGAATGGCGCCCTGGCCCGGGAAAACCACGCGCTGGGCGTCGCCGATGATGCCGGCATCCCCGGTGACGATGATTTCCTGGTCGTGCGCCGAAACGCGCTCCAGGGCCTTGGCCACCGAACGCAGGTTTCCCATGCCGTAGTCCACCACGGCGATGCGTTGCCTGGCCAAGACGCGCCTAGAGACGGCCTTTGGTGGACGGCACGTTGTCGCCCACGCGCGGGTCCAGGGACACGGCCATGCGCGCCGCTCGGCCGAAGGCCTTGAAAATCGTCTCGGCGATGTGGTGGGCGTTGATGCCGTACAGATTGTCCATGTGCAGCGTTGCCTGGGCGGCGTTGACGAAGCCCTGGAAGAACTCGTGCACCAGATCCACGTCGAAGTCACCGATGCGGGCACGGGGATATTTGACCCGGTACTCGAGACTGGGTCGGCCGGAGAAGTCGATCACCACCCGCGACAGGGCCTCGTCCAGAGGCACGTAGGCGTGACCGTAACGGGTGATGCCCTGCCTGTCGCCCAGGGCCTGGGCGAAGGCCTGGCCAAGAACGATACCGATGTCCTCCACCGTGTGGTGGGCGTCGATGTCCAGATCGCCGCTGGCCTGCACGTCCATATCGAACAAGCCGTGGCGCGCCACCTGGTCGAGCATGTGCTCGAGAAAGGGCAGGCCGGTCTGGAAGCTCCCCTTACCGGTGCCGTCGAGATTCAGCGACACGGAAATCTGCGTTTCCCGTGTGTCGCGTTTGACCGTCGCCTGTCGTGTCGACATGCCTTGCCTCGGAGCTCCATTGCAAAGGGCGTGTAGGATACCGGTATCCGACGCGCGCATAAACTGTCTCGGGGGCATGTGATCCGCCCACGTGTGGTATAGGATAGCGCGCTGCGCAGCTCGAAAATCAGCGCCGATGCCGTGACCAGCGACACCACATCATCTTCCTCCGACCACAGCCCTGCTATCCGAGTCGGTCTGTTCGTCACCTGCCTGGTGGACCTGATGCGTCCCAATGTGGGATTTGCCGCCGTCAAGCTTCTCGAGAACGCCGGTTGCCGGGTGGAGGTGCCCGAGCTCCAGAGCTGCTGCGGACAGCCGGCCTATAACAGCGGTGATTTCGGCTCCACTGAGAGTATCGCCCGGCAGGTCATCGCCGCCTTCGAGGCCTACGACTATCTGGTGGCGCCGTCCGGATCCTGCGTCGGCATGATCAAAGAGCACTACCCACGGCTGTTCACCACCGATGCCGGGTGGCACAACCGGGCCCAACAGCTTGCCCATCGCTCCTACGAGCTGGTGAGTTTCCTGGGCGATGTGCTCGGCATAGACGATCTCGGCATCGCCCGCAGGGGCAGCGTCACCTATCACGATTCCTGCTCGGGCCTTCGCGAGCTCGCCATCCACGACCAGCCACGCGCATTGCTCGGCAAGGTTTCCGGTCTGGAGCTGCGGGAGATGACGGACAGTAACGTCTGTTGTGGATTCGGCGGCACCTTCTGCGTCAAGTATCCGAAGATATCCGAGCACCTGGTGTCGAACAAAGTCGCCAATATCGCCGAGACCGGCGCGGATGTCCTGCTCGGTGGCGACCTGGGTTGTCTGCTCAACATCGCCGGGCGCATCAAGCGCGAGGGCCGTGCCACCAAGGTGTACCACGTAGCGGAAGTGCTCGCCGAGATGACCGACGTACCGCCCATTGGCGATGCGGAAACGCCGGGCGATACTCCGTGAAGCCCACCTCGAACCAATTCAAGAGAAGCGCGCGTGTGGCGCTGCTCGACCCGGACCTGCAACGGGCCATGGGTTTTATCAGGAGCGGCTTCGTCAAGAACCGACGTGCCGCGGTGGAGCGATTGCCCGAGTTCGATGAGTTGCGACGTTCGGCGCGCGGCATCAAAGAGCACACGCTGCAGAATCTGGACTTTTATCTGGAGGCATTCGAAAAACGTGTGGTAGCCAACGGCGGACACGTGCACTGGGCGAGCACGCCGGAGCAAGCGCGCGACATCGTCCTCGGTATCTGCCGCCGCGCCGGCGCAAAGCGCGTTACCAAGGGCAAGTCCATGGTGGGCGAAGAGATCGCCATCAACGAGGCGCTGGAGGGCGCCGGCTTCGAAGCCATCGAGACGGATCTGGGCGAGTACATCATCCAGCTGGCCGGAGAGCCCCCCAGTCACATCATCGCGCCCGCCGTGCACAAGACCAAGAGTCAGATCACGGAGCTCTTCCACAAGCATCATGCCCGCTACGGCTACACTCAGCGTCAAACCGAGGTGCCCGGGCTGGTGGACGAAGCGCGTCAGGTGTTGCGCGAAAAATTCCTCAGCGCCGACGTGGGTATCACCGGTGCGAACTTCCTGGTGGCGGAAACCGGCTCCACGGTCATCGTTACCAACGAAGGCAACGGCGATCTGACCAATACGTTGCCGCCGGTGCATATCGTAACCGCGGGAATCGAGAAGGTCGTGCCTACCCGGGAGGATGTGAGCACCTTGCTGCGGGTACTCGCGCGCAGCGCCACGGGCCAGGAGATGTCCGTGTACACGACCTTCTCCACCGGACCGCGCAGGCCCGACGATCTGGACGGCCCCACGGAGTTCCACGTGGTATTGCTGGACAACGGGCGCTCGCAAATGCTCGGCAACGAGTTCCACGAGATGTTGCGCTGCATCCGTTGCGGTGCGTGCATGAATCACTGCCCCGTCTACCAGGGCATCGGCGGCCATGCCTACGGTTGGGTTTACGTGGGGCCCATGGGATCGGTGTTGACGCCGCTGATGGTGGGCCTCGACCAGGCCGGCGACTTGCCCAACGCCTGCACCCTCAACGGCCGTTGCCAGGAAGTCTGCCCCATGGGCATCGGGCTACCGGGATTACTGCGCCAGCTTCGCCGCCGGCAGTATCAGAATCGCCAGACCTCGGCGGTATCGCGAATGGCATTGGCGGCCTGGTCATTCCTGGTCCGCCGCCCGCGACTCTATCGCCGCGTCCTGGGCGCCGCAGTGACGAGTCTCGCGTGGCTTGCCCGGGTGCGCGGTCGCGGCCGTTTCCGGCACATGCTGTTTGCCGGCGGCTGGACCTGCGCGCGGGATCTGCCCGCCCCCCAGGGCGCCAGCTTCCAGAATCAGTGGCGCAAGCGCCGCCAGGACAGTCAGTCATGAGCGATGCCCGGGAGCAAGTGCTCGCTGACATCCGTGGGGCCCTGAATCGAGAGGGCCCGCTACCGGACAGCATTGCCAGAAACCTGCAAGCACGGCTCACCCGACCCCGGGCCAATCTCAAGCCGGCCATTGGTGATGACACGACGGCGCATTTCATTGAAAAGCTGGAGTCGGTATCCGGCAAGGTCACGCGCGTTGTCAGCATCGACAAGGTGGCGGAGGTGGTTGCCCGGCATCTGGAGAGCTTCGATCTGGGGGACGCGCTGGTGGTGGCGCCGGACCCGGCCCTGGAGGGGATCCCCTGGTCGAACCGACTGCGCGTCGAGCGCCGCGCTGCCGCCGGCGGCGATTCTTTGAGCGTCACCGGCGCCTACGCGGCGGTGGCCGAGACCGGCAGCCTGGTGCTCTTGTCGAGCCCGGAAAGCCCGACCACGCTTGAACTTCCTGCCCGACGATCACCTGATCGTTTTACGCGAGTCACAAATCGTGCCCCATATCGAGGATGTGTGGGTGCGCATGCGCAGAGATAAACAGGCCATGCCGCGCACCGTCAACTTCATCACCGGCCCGTCGAAGACCGCCGATGTGGAGCAAACCATCCAGGAAGGCGCCCACGGACCGCGAAGACTACACGTGATCCTGGTGGCAGACGGACAAGATTAATCGGGGACAGATCTATTTAGTCCGTCCCCCAACAAGGTGCCGAACATATCGGCCCCGGCACCTTTCGAAACGCGAAACGCCTTTATCGGCCCCGGCACCTTTAAAACGTTTGTAAGCTCACTCCTGCGCGGGCCGCAACCAGACTGCGGTGTCGTGATACACCGCGCCGCCGTTGGGAGCGCCGGGCTCGGCGCTTACCAATGCGTTGATGCCCACGCCTTCTTCGAACGCCCCGTTCGGCCAGATGCTCTCCACCACCACCACGCCCCGTTGCAAGCCGTCGAAGGATTCAGCATGCACGACGAGGTTCGCCCGGCGATTGCCCATGCGCACCCGGTCACCGGTGGTGACTCCGATATCCGCCATGTCTTGCGGGTGCAGTAGCACCGTCGGGCGCTTCTCACTGGCGATGGACGTGGGCGTTTCGGTAAAGCTCGTATTGAGGTAATTGCGCGCCGGCGCGGTCACCAAGCGATACGGCTGTTGGTCGTCGGCCTGGTCGATGTTGGCAAGATGATCGGGAAAGGTCGTCATGGACTCGTGATCACGCCCAATGGCCGCCCAGTCCGGCTTGAAATGAAAACGTCCATCCCCGTGGGCGAATCCGTCGAGATAGTGCATGGTCTCGAAGCCCAGGGTGCAATCGTGCCAGTGATTCTCGTGGATGGTGGCCGCATCGGGATGGCCGGAGCGCTGCAACGCGTCCTCGATGAGTTCCCATTCGCTCATCTCGAATCCCGGATGCCGCGCGCCAAGACGTTTCGCCAATTGGCAAAGCACCCAGTGGTTGGAGCGACACCCGGCAAAGGGTTCGATCACTTTACGCGCGACCTGCAAATAGGTATGGCCGCCGGCCTGATACACATCGTCGTGCTCCAGAAAGGTCGTCGCGGGCAGAACGATATCGGCCATGGCCGCGGTTTCCGTCATGAACTGCTCGTGCACGCAGACGAACAAATCCGGTCGCGAAAATCCTTCGCGGACCTGCAATGACTGGGGCGCCACCACCATCGGATTGGTATTTTGAATGAACAAGGCGTTTATCGGCGGGCCGCCCTGCAGGTCCTTCGGGTCAGCGCAGAGCACCGGCCCGATACGCGATTGATCCAGCACCCTGATGCGCGTATCGCGAACGTCCAGGCCCATGATGATCGTTTGGTCGATGCCGTAGATGGCCGAGTTGTTGTACAGGGCGCCGCCGCCCTGGTGACGCCAGGCGCCGGTAATGGCCGGCAGGCAGCTGACTGCGTGCACATTGGCGGCGCCGTTTCGCGATCGTGACAATCCGTAGCCCAGGCGCAGAAAAGAGCGCTGGGTGCGGCCATAGAGGCGGGCAAAGTCCATGATTTCGCGCGCTGGTACGCCGGATATACCGGCTGCCCACTCCGGCGTACGCGTCTTCAGGTGGGCTTCGAGCTCCTCGGGCGCATCGGTGAACTGTGCAAGATAATCGCGGTCTGCAAAGCCCTCGGCGAACAACGTGTGCATGATGCCGCAGGCCAGCGCGCCATCGGTGCCCGGGCGCGGCATCAGGTGGATATGGGCTTTCTCGGCGGTGCCGGTGCGGTAGGGATCCACCACCACGAGTTTCGCGCCCCGCTCGCGCTTGGCCCGGGCGATATGTTGCATGACGTTGACCTGGGTGCTGACAGGGTTCGCCCCCCACACGACAATCAGATCGCTGTCGGCCATCTCCCGGGGATCCAGGCCGCGCTTGGCACCGGTGCCGGCGATCCAGCCGGCGTCCACCAGGGTAGTACAGAAGGTGGAGTGCTGGCGCGAGTAACCCATGACGTGGCGAAGGCGCTCGATGCCGTCGCGCTGCACCAGCCCCATGGTGCCGGCGTAGTAGTAGGGCCACACTGCCTCGTTACCGTCCCGTTGCGCGGTGCGCGCAAGCTGCTCGGCTACTTCATCCAGAGCGTCGTCCCAGGAAAGCGGCTCGAACGCCGCGATGCCCGCACCTTTGTCGCCGGTGCGGCGCAGAGGTTCGCGCAACCGATCCGGGTGATGGACGCGCTCGGCATAGCGCGCGACTTTGGCGCAGATCACCCCCGCGGTATAGTCGTTGTCCCTGGCCCCGTATACCCGCCCGATGGTGTGCTCATCGATGCGTTCCACTTCCAGGGCGCAGGTGCTCGGGCAGTCGTGGGGGCAGACGGAATGGACACGCGGAATGTTCCGGGCGCGCGTCATGAGTGAGTCGATGGAGAATCCGTTGCGCTTCCGTCGGCAGGTGCTGTGTCAAGCTGTTCACGTTTCCTAACGGCAGGCCGTCGCTCCTTCTTTCTCTCGTCTTTCTTCTTCATCTTTACCACGACGGAGCGCGCCGCCTCGGTCACATTGAACAGCTCCAGGGAATCCAACTCGCTTTTCTCGACGGGTTCCATGGCCGTATCGGGCTCCAGTGCAACGGAACGCAAGGCCATCACCCGTCTGAAACGGCGTTGATAGGAAAGATACATCGCCACCAGCCGCACGTTCTTGGACAGGGTCTCCCAAGCATATCGGGTATAAAAAACCAGGGGGTTCTCCAGAGGCAGGTGACTCCGGCGGTCCGTTCGCGCCTTTCGCCGTAGCAGTCCGCCGTCCAACGGATGCACGCCCTCGATCCGGGCCGTGCTGTGGAAAGAGAACATCACCCACTTCACCTTGTCCACCAGATAGCGATTACCCCATTGTCTGGCCCGGCGCATGACCGTTTCGGTATGCTCGGGGGTGTAATAGGCCTCCCACGCATCGTGGTAGATGCCCAGCCACTCCTCAGGGGACATCCGCCCGTGGGCCGTGAGCACATGAACGGAATCGTAGTTGTTCATATCCGGGTCCATGGCCACACCCTGCTGCCAGAGTTCCTTGTGATCTTGAGATCCCGGCAGCGGAATCAAGATAAAAAACTCCAGGCAATCCACCGGCAGCTCCCGCTGGATGATCTTGATATCCCGCAAGATGGTCTCGCGGGTGTCGGTGGGAAAACCAAGAATGTAGCCGGCACAGGTCACGGCACCGGCTTCGTGCCAGGCTTGCAGCATGCGCCGATACTCGGTGATGTTGTTCTGGGTTTTACGGGATCCGTTCAGAGATTCCGGATTGATACTTTCCAGGCCGATAAAAACCTTCTCCACACCAGCCCTGCCCGCCTTCTCGATAAAGTTCTTGATCTTGTGACACAGAGTGTCCACCTGAATGGTAAGTTTCAGATCGATTCCGTCCTCTTCGCGAAGCTTGATCAACCGATCAAACACCACTTCCCACACCTTGTTTCTGGCGAAGTTGTCATCGGTGATGAAGAATTTGTAGATCCCCTGGTCCACGTTGGAGCGAACGATCTTTTCCACGTCGTCGGCGCTGCGGTAGCGTGATTTGCGCCCCTGCACGTTGATGATGGTGCAGAAACTACACAGATACGGACAACCGCGCCCGGCATCGAAACTGGTGCGCGACGAAGACATGCGGTGGATCACGTCGGCGGGTAAGTAGGGTACCGGCTGGTTCTCCAACCCCGGCAAATCATTCATGAAGTTGTACAGCGGCTCGAGCCGGCCGGCGTAGGCGTCCTGGAGAACCCGGTCCAGTCGCCCTTCCAGCTCGCCTGCGAACAACGAGATGCCGTCGTCCATGGCGGCCTCCAGGTCAGGGGGCGTATCGGGCAACATGGCCAGGCAACCACTGACATGAAAGCCGCCGATGCAGGCTTGCACACCCCTGGCCTTGAATCGTCGGGCCAGATCCACCGCCCGGGGGAACTGGTTGGTTTGCACCCCTACCAGCGCCACCATCCCGAAGCCACCGGACTGCTTCACCATCCGCGCGAGTTTGTCGACCCGGATGCGGGTATTGGTCTCATCCAGCGCCGTCACCTGGATAGTAACGTCATCCCCGAGCACGCGACGCTCCATACTGTCCAGTGCCAATCCGTAGATGGCGGCCATGGTGTTGGACGGCACGGCCGAACGGGACCATTGGATGACGTAGCCGTCATCATCGTAGTGGGACGGTTTGATCAGGATGAGATGAAAGGGCTTTGCTGAGGCGGCGTTCACAGGGTCACTCCCTGGACGGGCGCCGGAGCGTGGCGCATGCACCAATCATCTTGAAACACTTGTTCATTCTCACGATCTGTAATCCAATGTATAAATGTAGGTCATAGGGCGTCGAGCAGGTTAGCTTGCGACGATGTTCTCGAGCGCCAGCTCGCCCACCTCGATGCGGATGGTATCCCCGGGGGCCAGGGTGAAGTCGTCCGGCGGCACGATGCCGGTGCCGGTCATGAGCAGGGCGCCGTGGGGAATGGTCAGCTCGCGGGTCAACCAACCGACCATCTCGCCCAGGGCGCGTTTCAATTGTGCGCTGCTGGTATCACCCTGGAACAGGGTGGTGCCGTCGCGCCAGATGCTCATATAGATGGGCAGGTTCTCAAGGGCCGCCGGGTCGCTCAGCACGATGCCGGGCCCCAGGGCGCAGGCACCGTCGTAGATTTTCGCCTGGGGCAGGTACAGCGGGTTCTCGCCCTCGATCTCTCGGGATGACATGTCGTTGCCGGCGGTGTAGCCGACGATCTGGCCGTCGCGGTTGATCACCAGCGTGAGCTCCGGCTCCGGCACATTCCAGCCGCTGTCCCGGCGAATGCGCACCGCCTGGCCGTGTCCTATGACCCGCCAGCCGTTGGCCTTGAAAAAAACCTCCACCCGTTCCGCCTGGTAGACTTTCTGATAGAGATCCTTGCTCCCGGACTCCTCTACCCGCGCCTCGCGGCTGCGCAAATAGGTGACGCCCGCCGCCCACACTTCCTGGAGGTCGTCCACCGGGGCCAGCAGTTCACCGTCGGCCGCCACGGGGCTGCGTGCCGCCGCGATGGCCGCCGCGAGGTTTGCGGCCGGTTCCTGGAGCAGCGTCGACAGGCTGGTGCTCTCGGACAGATAGTGACCATCCGCCGCCCAACGGGGGCCGCGCTCGCTACCATGACGGGTCAAGTAGGTGCTCAATGCCGGGTGCGCCAAGGGCTTCGGGTTCGCCAATCCTGCCGCGCATAGTGCACCGGGCCAGCGCTAAAGTCGAAGCAGCCACCGGCTCGATGCCGTTGCCCCGGGGCAGCAGGTTGCGGACCGCCGGGTGGGGTAGACTGACGCCGGTACGGTACCGGGCGCTGATGATGCTGGGAACGCTATTGCGCAAACTCATCCCATGGTTTTGCTGCACGGCTCTTTCGTTGGCGGCTCCCACGGTGGCGTCCCGCACTTACAAGTGGGTGGACGAAAACGGCCTTACCCACTATTCCGAGACCAGACCGCCAGGCCAGAAAGTCGAAGAGCTTTCTTCAGGAAGTCCGCCACCCGTGGAGGCTGTGGATGGCGACGACTGCTCGAGCCTGGTTTGCCGCGCTGAACGACTGGAGTCCGAACGCAAGCAACAGGAGCGTGCCGAGCAGGATAAAGCGTGACGCGGCCGTCAAGGCCGCGGCTGCCCAGCCGGTTTTTCCGACTCACGTAAAGGAAACCGACGACGAGAAAATCGCGCGCCTGGTAGCAGAGTGCAAGCGCAGTCGCGGGTCCAAATGCGACAGCGACGAGGAGAAGCGCCGCATGCTGCTGCAAAACGTCGAGCTTACCCACGCGGAGCGCCGGGCCTTGCGCGGCTTGTCACCGGCCCAGCAGAGACGCGCCCTGGACCAGAGAATCCCCAAGCGCTATCGCATCGCCGACTGAGCGGGCGGGCGTCGGCCCCGCAACGTCGGCGATAGGTCCCGAGTCGTGATAGGCTCGATGTCATTCTCCACTTTCGAATACGCAGGCTATCGGCGCCGTGAACAACATCGACTTGAATGGCCGGCGCGCCATCGTCACCGGAGGCGCTCAAGGGATCGGCTTGAGTGTCGCTGGTCGACTACTGGGCTCAGGGGCCGCGGTCAGTCTGTGGGACCGGGACGCGGAGCTGCTGGAGCAGGCCTGTGCCGAGCTCTCGGGGATGGGGAAGGTGCACCGGGTGACTGTGGAGCTGACCGACGCCCAAGCGGTGGCCCGTGCCGCCCATGAGGCAGGCGCCGCGCTCGGCGCCATCGACATTCTGGTCAACAATGCCGGCATTGCCGGTCCCACGGTGCCGTCCTGGGAATATCCGCTGGACGATTGGCGCCGGGTCATCGATGTGGACCTGAATGCCGTTTACTATTGCTGCCGGGCGGTGCTCCCGCCCATGCGCGAGCAGGACTACGGGCGCATCGTCAACGTCGCTTCCATCGCCGGCAAGGAAGGCAACCCCAACGCCGTTGCTTACAGCGCCGCCAAAGCCGGCGTCATCGCGCTGACCAAATCCATCGCCAAGGAAACGGCGGACAAGAACATCGCCGTGAACTGCATTACGCCGGCGGCGGCGAAAACCCGCATCTTCGATCAAATCAGCCAGCAGCACATCGACTACATGCTGTCGAAGATCCCCCGCGGGCGATTCGTCAAGGTGGAAGAGATCGCGGCCATGGTGGCGTGGCTCGTGTCCGAGGAGAATTCTTTCACCACCGGCGCCGCATTCGACCTCAGCGGCGGCCGGGCGACCTATTGAATCGGCGGGAGAGGATAAAACGATGCAAGTACTGGTAACCGGCGGGGCCGGCTTTCTGGGTTCGCGCCTGGTGAGTGCGTTGCTGGCCCGGGGCAGCATCATCACCAGCGGCGGTCAGGAAGAGAACATCGACGAGATCCTGGTGGCCGATATGGCGCCACCTGCGCAACCCTTTCCCGAAGACGCGCGTTTGAAAACCCGCTTCGGCGACTTCAGCGAGGCGGATGCGGCCAATCAGCTGATCAGCAGCAACACCGGTGCCGTATTCCATCTGGCAGCCATCGTCAGCGGGGAAGCCGAGCAGGACTTCGATAAGGGCATGCGCGTCAACATGCAGGGCACCAGAAAGATCCTCGAAGCGTGCCGCCAACGGGCGCACTGCCCGCGGATGGTGTTCGCGAGCTCGGTGGCGGTTTATGGCGGCGACATGCCCGAGGTGTTGGATGATACGACACCGCTCTCACCGCAAACTTCCTACGGCTCGCAAAAAGCCATGGGCGAGCTGCTGGTCAATGATTACAGCAGAAAGGGCTTTATCGACGGCCGCGCCCTGCGCCTTCCCACCATCGTCGTGCGCCCGGGCAAACCCAATGCCGCTGCCTCGTCTTTCGCCAGCGCCATCATGCGCGAGCCCCTGCAAGGTGAAGCCGTCAACTGCCCGGTGTCGCGCAAAACCGGCGTCTGGCTGCTGTCGCCACGCCAGGCGGTGGCGTGCTTTCTGCACGCCGCGGATCTGGCGCCGGAGGCTTGGGGTGCCAGCCGATCGGTGGCGTTGCCGGGCATGACCGTGACCGTGGAGGAAATGCTGGCGGCCCTCGCCAAGGTGGCGGGCGAGGGCGTCGCGGGCCGGGTGAGTTTCGAGCCGGATCCCTTCATCGAGAAGATCGTCTACGGCTGGCCCACGCGCTTCACCACGGAACGCGCGGAGATCATGGGCTTTCGCGCCGATGAGCGTTTCGAAGACGTGGTCGAAGCCTTTATCGAGGATGATCTGGGCGGAAAGTTCGTGGCATAGATCGATCCCGCCGCGCCTCGCTGTTCAGGGATCTGACCTTACGATATGCTCGTCTTGTATGAGCGAGCTTGCACACGGATGTGCTTGTGCCGCGAAGCACATGGATGTGCGAGAGTGGCCTTGCTCGCGAATTTTTCAGGGACAGATTTGAAATCTGTCCCGCAAGACGCCAGGCCGTGGGGGGCGCATCACCACCAGGGGGAATTGACACGTGAAACTGTTGCGTTACGGGCCCACGGGCGCCGAAAAACCGGGACTTCTCGATGCCGACGGCAGCATCCGGGATCTGTCCGCCCATGTGTCCGATATCGATGGCGCTGCGCTCGCGCCGGCAAAGCTCCAGCAGCTGGCGGCGTTGGATACTTCCAGCTTGGCCGTCGTGGACGGAAAGCCCAGACTCGGCCCGCCGGTGGCGGGAGTCGGCAAGCTGCTCTGCATCGGTCTCAACTACCGCGACCACGCCGAGGAGACCGGCGCCCCCATTCCGGAAGAGCCCATCCTGTTCATGAAGTCCACCACCTCCATCATCGGCCCCAACGACGACGTGGTGCTGCCCAGGGGCAGCCTCAAGGGCGATTGGGAGGTGGAGCTCGGCGTGGTCATCGGCAGCCGCGCGCGCTACGTGGACGAGGCGGATGCGCTCGATCACGTGGCGGGTTATTGCGTCTTCAACGATGTCTCCGAGCGCCACTTCCAGCTGGAAGGCACCGGCCAGTGGGTCAAGGGCAAGAGCGCCGACACCTTCGCGCCCTTCGGCCCGTACATGGTGACCCGGGACGAGGTGCCCGACCCTCAAGCTCTGCACCTGTGGTTGGAAGTGGACGGTAAACGCTATCAGGACGGATCCACCCGCACCATGATCTTCAGCGTCGTCCACCTGGTCAGCTACGTGAGCCGTTACATGACGCTGGAGCCCGGCGACATCATTCCCACCGGCACGCCCCCCGGCGTTGGTCTGGGGTTGAAGCCGCCGGTGTTTCTGAAACCCGGCAACGTCATGCGCGTCGGCATCGATGGTCTCGGCGAGCAGCAGCAGACAGTGGTGGCACATTCCGACGATTGAGCGAGGACAAGAAACGGTGTCAAAGAAAAAACAACCGCGCCGCAGCGCCCAGTGGTTCGGAAAAACTGACAAAGACGGATTTCATCACCGCAGCTGGATGAAGAATCAGGGGCTGCCCCACCACCTGTTCGACGGACGCCCGGTCATCGGCATCTGCAACACCTGGTCGGAGCTGACTCCCTGTAACGCCCACTTTCGCGTGCTCGCCGAGCGGGTCAAGCGCGGCGTCTACGAGATGGGCGGATTCCCGTTGGAATTTCCCGTCATGTCTCTGGGTGAAACGCTCATGCGTCCCACCACCATGATGTTCCGCAACCTGGTGAGCATGGACGTAGAGGAATCCATCCGCGCCAATCCCATCGATGGCGTCATATTGCTGGTGGGATGCGACAAGACCACACCCGCCTTACTCATGGGCGCGGCCAGCTGCGATCTACCCACCATCGCGGTGTCAGGTGGACCGATGTTGAACGGCCGCTTTCGCGGTGAGCAGATCGGCTCCGGAACCCACGTGTGGAAGTTCGAGGCCATGGTGCGTGCCGGCGAGATGGATATGCAGGAGTTCATGGACGCGGAAGCGTGCATGTCGCGCTCCGTGGGTCACTGCATGACCATGGGGACTGCATCCACCATGGCCAGCATGGTGGAGTCGTTGGGTATCGGCTTGCCCACCAACGCGGCCATCCCGGCCGCCGATTCGCGCCGTAACGTGCTCGCCCACATGGCCGGGCGGCGTATCGTCGAGCTGGTGGAAGCCGACGTCAAGATGTCGGACATCATCACCCGTGAGGCCTTCGAGAACGCCATGCGCAGCAACGGCGCCATCGGCGGATCCACCAACGCCGTGATCCATCTTCTGGCCCTTGCCGGGCGCCTGGGCGTGGAGGTGTCCCTGGATGACTGGGATCATCTCGGCGAAGATGTGCCGTGCATCGTGAACCTGATGCCCTCCGGTGAGTATCTGATGGAAGATTTCTACTACGCCGGCGGACTGCCGGTGGTGCACCGGGAGCTCGGTGAACATGGCCTGCTCCACAAAGATGCCCTCACCGTGGGCGGCGGCACCATCTGGGAGAACTGCCGCGAGGCGGAGTGTTTCAACCGCGATGTGATTTACAGCGTGGAAAAGCCCTTCAAGCCCCAGGGCGGCATCGCCGTGCTGCACGGCAATCTCGCTCCCGGCGGTGCAATTCTGAAACCGTCCGCGGCCTCGCCGGAGCTCATGCAGCATCGCGGCCGCGCCGTGGTGTTCGAAGACATCGACGACTACAAAGCACGGGTCGACGACCCGGATCTCGATATCGATGCGAGCTGCGTGATGGTGCTGAAGGGTTGCGGGCCCAAGGGCTACCCGGGCATGCCGGAAGTCGGCAACATGGGCCTGCCGGCGAAAATCCTGCGCCAGGGCGTTACCGACATGGTGCGCATATCCGATGCGCGCATGAGCGGCACTGCCTACGGCACGGTTGTTCTGCACACGGCGCCGGAATCCGCCGCCGGCGGACCCCTGGCGCTGGTGGAGAACGGCGATATGATCGAGCTGGACGTGCAAGCCCGTCGCCTGCACCTGGATGTCTCGGATGAGGAACTGGCCCGCCGCCGGGCCGCTTGGCAGCCGGCGACGGCGCCGGAGAAGCGCGGCTACGCCAACCTTTATGTGGAGCACGTCAATCAGGCCGACGCCGGTTGCGATCTGGATTTCCTGGTGGGCGGCAGCGGCGCACCGGTGCCACGGGAAAGTCACTAGCCGGGAGAGGGCAATGTCGCAATCTACCAAGACGCCCGTAGAAGACAGCCGCTGCATCCCCGCGGTGGCGCCCGCCATCTCTTCTTATATGAGTGCCGCGGCCAAGGACTGGGAGCCTGCCGGTGGCGATGGATTCTGGGTAAAACGGCTTTACGAGGACCAGGAGCGGGGCGAGCGCACCTGGCTGATGCGCATGGATGCCGGCGCCTACTCGCCCCCCCACAGCCACGAAGAGTTCGAGCAGGTTTACGTTTTGGACGGCAGCTTCTACGATGATGACCGGTTGGTGAAGGCGGGAGAGTTCTGTGCCCGCTCACCGGGGGCGGTGCACTCCGCCGCCAGTGACCATGGTGCGCTGATGATTGTTATCTATACGAAAGCCTGACTTTTTCTGAATGGCTCCATTGCATCCTGAACGGAGCTCTGCAGATAGGAGATGCAACGATGTTTGAATCAGAGCAGTTTATCGAGGAGTGCCGAGCGGCACTGGCAGAGAGCGACGTGCAAGGAGCGATCAACGAAATCGTCAAAAGGGCCGTCAGCGACCCTGCGCAGATCATTCGCACCTGGGGAGAGCCGAAACTGGCCGGAGTTGAAGAAATCTGACAAGGGCCGGTGTTCACAATTCTTAACGTGCACTGGGTACCAAACATGGATCTTTACCCTGGGGATCAAATGATGTTTGTGGTGATCGGCATCTACGGTGGTCGTGAAGACAACAAGTTCTACCGACGCAGCGAGGGCGGCTTGACCCAGCATGGACTGAAACAACTGAATGCGAAAGACACGGCTCCCCTGGGAGAGACGATCATTCACTCGGTCGCGAACCCGCTCGACAAGATCACCAGCGCCATCCATGTCTATGGCGGAGATTTCTTCGATACGCCACGCAGCGAGTGGGATCCGGAAACATTCGAAGAACATCCCTACGATGTAGAACACACGATGCGCATTTTCGAAGAGTCCAACAGAACCCTGCGAGAACCAGCCCAGGGATAACGTCGGCTAGGCGATATTATCGGGATTCTGTACGGTAACTCGCTGAATGGTGCGCTCCACCACCAGGTGATTAGCGTCCGCGAAAAACTTTTTGAAATGCGGTTGTTCCCGGTGCACATCCAGCGATGCGGCGTCGGTGTAAACTTCGTAGAAGAAAAAAGTATCCGCATCGTCCTCGGACTGCAGGACATGAAACAAATGGCAGTCCGCCTCGTCGCGCACCGCCGCTTGGGCATTGGCGAGGATATGGGGTTTGAACTCTTCGGCTTTGCCGGGGTGTAGCTTGATAGTGACGAAAATAGCGAATCGCGTCATGGGATTCTCCTCGACGGTGCAGGGTGGCACCAATGTAACCGAGATCCGGTGTCCATCGAAACGCACATTGTATCCGTAGCCCGGATTCTGGAACTGGAGGGACAACCATGGCCCGCGATGCCGACATCATCCGCACCGCCGACATCTGCGACGAATTCGGCGACGAGCTGCTGGTCTGCGAGCTGGCGCTCAACGATTACGCCGGACGCGACCACTTCCACGGCGAAGTCAGGACCTTCGCCACCTACGAGGACAACCAGGGCATCAGGGAGCTGCTGGCGGGCGGCGGCGCCGGCAAGGTTCTGGTGGTGGATGGCCGCGGTTCACGCCGGCGCGCCCTGTGCGGCGGCAATATCGCTGCGCTGGCGTTGAAACACGGTTGGGAAGGGATGATCTTCAACGGCTGCATCCGTGACAGCCACGAGTTCAGCGATCTGGACTTCGGCGTCAAGGCCCTGGGTACCACGGCCATGCCGCCCCGCAAGGACGGCATCGGCCGGGTCGGCCCCGAGATCTACATAGGTGGCATCGCCATTCACCCCGGCGACTACATTTACGCCGATCAGGATGCCGTTATCATTCTCACCCGACCGGTCCACGACCTGTGAGCGTGGGTCGCCCCTGAGGAGTGCGACCATCTGGCTTCGAACCAGGTGGTCGGGGGTTCGAGTCCCTCCGGGCGCGCC
>PVMK01128484.1_pt1 | contig 40123 bp, 34 predicted proteins | sample 1853481 | NCBI WGS metagenome assembly PVMK01 (sample SAMN08533507, study PRJNA380276) | Marine sediment metagenome, whole genome shotgun sequencing project.
TCCAAAAAACTATTTACTGCGATAAAAAAAGCAATGACTCTTAAAGCATCCCTCAAAATAATATAACCAATAAAGAGTGAGCTAATTCTTGAAATAGCGATTACTATATTCACAATCAGTCTGAGTTCCTGTTTTTGACATACCTCGAAAATAATTTTCGCAGGACTTGCAATAAACAGAAAAAAAAACCAGGGCGCCATTACTTGAACATACTGTCCGGCAACAACCCAGTTTTTTCCAAATAAAAAAACAAAAATGTATTGACCAAAAACCATAAGTACAATTGTGGGGATTAGTGCAAGAAGGGAAAGGTTAAATACGAGTTTTCCAAGATACGGGAAGATACACTGTCCGTTATTAACCTGTAATGCTGATTTCTGGAAATATACATTTTGCATTGCACCAGAAATCAGCATTAATGGCTGTCTTAAAGCCCGGTTACAAAGGCCATAGTATCCAACAACTGCAGGCGTAAAAATAAATGAAAGAACAAAAACAACAGAGTTCTGTGTGGAAAAGTTTAAAAACGTACCCCAACTTGAATAAATGGGGAATTTTTTATATTCAAATGCCACTCTTTTTATACCAGCCATGCTGGTTTTATTTAAAAACTCTTTAAACTTTTCTGGAGACGGCCGCTTTATAAGTGTTAAAAAGCAACTAATTCCTCCGACGATCTCACCCAGGACAAGACAACCGCCATGCGCGAGAACAATTATACCAAATCCTATTTTTATAGATACAGAAGAAACGGTTCTTGATATTTTTGAAACGGATATTAACTTGAAATTCTTATTACGAAGTCTTAATAAACCTACAACACTGTTAAGTCCGTTTATGAAGACCCCAACGGGAACAATGTATAACCAAGTACCGATATTCTTATTATTAAAGACTACAGTAAGCTCATAGTTAAAGAAAAAGACAATGATTAGTAAAATGAAACATACGGCGATTAAAACAAAAACCGAAAGAAGCATAACATTAAAAACATCTTTTTCTGATTTCGGGAGCAAAATAGCGCGTTCATAGCTTAAGCAACCAACGTTAGACATGGAATTAAGAATTGCACAAAATAATGCGAACAGCCCAAACTGGGCAGGAGTATAAATCCGGGATATAATTGGTATCGCTGCTATGGAAATTATTTGAGAAAAGAAGTTACCGCCAACAAGGGTAATAAAATTTTTAATGAAATCACTTTTCTGCAGGTATCGAGTCAAAAACGAAATCATATAACTTAAGTATAAAAAAATATTTTTTAAAAACTGAAATTTATTTAAACATCATAAGGCCAAACTTCAAGTCCGTGGATTGCATTTCTAATATCCATAGTTAGAGTTATATTTTTCACGATGCGTTCATTGTTAAAATCATATATTGATACATTAGCAGGCGATGAACCTGCGGCAATGTAACCATTTCCAAGATTGCAATAGCCCCTTCCAAATGCCTGACAAGCCGTTTCATCTGGCAGCTCTGTGTGAGTTAAGACACTGGGATCATATCTTTTTACCGGAAACGACTTAAGCAAATTTCCCTTTAGGTCAAAAAAAGATACTGCTTCCTCTGCCGTACTGTTCATTATTATACCGTTTTGAAATGGTTGAGCATTATGGCTCACAAATGGAATTTTTGAGTAAATTTTAAGTTTACCATCCTTTATCATCAGCATAAATCCAAGTTTAGTTCCTGATAAATAAATAGTATTGTCCTTTACATGGACATTATTAATATGAAAAACATCACCTCCCTCTGGACCGTTCGCCAGGTTAGGATCGAATATACTCATTTTAAATAAAGGCAACCGTCTAGATAAAAACATTGGGAGCGGTAAAGAATACCTAATAAGATACCCCTTAATAAATTTCTCTTTGATCAAATCAAATTCAAGTATAGAATTAAAATGTGTAGAGGTTAAGTATAATATATTGCCTGAAACATATGTTTCATGACAATGTCTCAGATACTGGTTACGAAAAGATTTTAAGATATTAAATTCTTTATCAAAAATAAATATTTCATTACTGGCAGCGATATAAATCTTATCATCATACAAAACAATACCTTTTAGACCTCGATCACCACCACGTCCTTCCCAACTAATTGATCCATCATTCCAGTCTAAAACCTGCTTATAAGTCTCATTATTTAGATCAATTAAATATATTCCGCCATGGCTATTTCCTTTACAAGAAGATCGGATAACTGAGCTTGCAATAAGATTTGGAAACTTCACCTTTAGTTCGTCTTTCAATTTTACTCTCAGCTATCTATAGTATTGTTTAAAAACTTTATAGCATTTCACTTACAGAATTAATTTAATTTTATTATCAGTATATTAAAAATATTAAATTTTTTATATTTTATAAATATATTCAAACAACTCATTATGTCAATTAATCATTTAGTCCTAATCAATCGCCGCATGCGCATTGAATCACTCAAAATGTAACTTTTAAATGTTATTGCCTCATGAATAATGTAACCCAAAGCTTATAATCATTATAGCGGAGGGTTGAAAGTGTGGGCAATAATGAGTTTTCAAACAAAACAAGAATTATTGGCAAAAGTCGCACCTAGATATAAGGATTCAAACCATAAACAATAAATAATTATTTTGAATGAATTTATCGCTTTAACTGGATATAAACGAAAGTATTCAATCCGATTATTTTTGATGAGTGAAATTCTCACAACAAAAGTAATTAAAAGACCGAGACCTCTTTATTATGGTAAGTACATTCAGGAATCTTTGCTTGTGGCATGGGCCGCCTCAAACTATATTGTATCAAAGAGGCTTGCTCAATTCTAAAGCAATTAGTGCCTGTACTTGAAAAACATAGACATTTAAAACTTTCTGAGGTAGCGCGTGCACAACTTATTAAAATAAGTCCGGCTACAATTGATCGACTTTTGTACAGCCGGAGATCCCGTGAGCAGCATCGCGGAATAAGTATGACTAAATCCGGCAAACTTCTTAAGCATCCGGTGCCGGTGCGAACATTTTCAGATACAAACTCCTCAATACATTGTGGGAGTGCCATTTGTTTACGATTAGCAGTTCGATATGCCATATAAGGTTTCCTTTCTCAGACATTATAACATATCGGACAGTCAACTCTGTAGATGCTATATTTTATTGTCAAAGAACAAATTTGTTATCTTGATTGGTTCGAATATGACGTGAACGTTGTTAACGTTCCATGTGAAAGCGATTAGCACTCAGACGACAGCTGAATAAGTTCGAATCAGCTAAGCATTCTAATGAGATATAGTATTGCCAGCACAATAGGGTTTATTAATGGGAAAAGTGCTGTAAGAATTCAATGGGCGATGGGAAATAAAAGATTAAAAGGACTGCGTTTTTGGTCAACAGAGTATTGTGTTAACACTGTTGGTCATGACGTCTTTTAAACGAGGATCATTAGTAAGTTATTGCATTTATTGAATGATTTTTTATAGGGTTTTGTTATTAACTTGCAATATTTAATTTAGTTGAAATTCTTAGCTAATTCGCTTAGTTTTCCAATGTGACAAGTCTATATTTAGCAAATTTTCTAATTTTGAGGTTTCCTCTAAATATTCATCAAGCAATGAATTGTAGGTTTTACTATGAATATTATAATTTGGTTTTTCAAACCATGTTGTTTTAAACCTTCTTATTTTCTTTCCGGCAAGAAGTAGTAAAAGCTTTTTTAAATAAATGCTCGTTTCATCTGCTTTGAATAAATAATTGTATAGACCACCTTTTCTTATTTTGGTTATATTATGTTTTCCACGAGTGTTTATGTTAACCTCTGGATTAACAGCCAAAAAATCAAAAATTTCTTTACATGTTTTAACTGGATTATTATTGAAATCGTCATAAATAATAACTTTAGTATTTGTAAAATTCTCCAAAAAAGCTTTTACTGATTTGTAATAAAAGCCCTGTTCTTTGTGAAACCAAAAAGAATTATAACCCATCGCTTTTCTTTCTTGTTCTACTGCAAGAGCCTCCTCAAAAGTTGTCTGAGCGTTTTCAACATAATAATAATTAGAAATAGCTCTAAGAGCAGGATTTCTTAATATAATAATTATTTTAATATCACCAAGCTCATTTTGAATTCTAGGGATAACACTTTTATAGTTAAACAAATAGTGTACGCTTGCTTCGCCACGACATTTATATCCTTCAGCTTCCTTAAATAATTCATAGTATTGTTTAATGTTTAGAACGGATGATTTATGTATGTAATCTGAGAGAGGGTCACTTTTACATATCTTGTCAATTTCATTAGCTAAAAAATATCTTGGTTCTTTTACTTTAGACATAAAGATATCGGGATGTTGCTCAATTAGATTTGTTAGTGCAGTCGTGCCGCTTTTAGCTGCTCCTACAATTAGAAAATTTGGTTTAATAACCTTATTACATGTATCGTGAGGAGAAATTATATTTGATATTTTATTATTAGTAGTGTTTGATGATTCATGTGTTAAAAAAAGGTTGTTTAATAATTTAAAAAATTGTTGTCCCCAGATATCCCAATTTAATTCCTGTTCAAATTTATTTCGTGAGGACATAGCAAAATCATAATAAAGATCTTTATTGTGGATTAATGTTTCAATGACGTCGGCATATTTATCTGCAGTATCAGATACTGATAGTAGATACCCATTTTTATTGTGATCTACATATGTTGGTACTCCTCCCGTGTAGGTAGTGATTATTGGCAGTCCATATGAGCATGCTTCACAAATTACGATGCCAGCACATTCATTTCTAGTTGGAAAAATAAAAATATTTGAATCAATATAAAGTTGTGTGATCTGTTTCTCTTCTACGGGATTATTTTTATCAAGAAAACTAATAATCTTTAAATTCGGGTGGTTTATTCTTTTTGGCGGCTGACATCCACAAATTGTTAATTCAGTTTTTATTCCTCGTTCATTTAATTGACACATAGTCTCAAAGGCTAGCTGACATCCTTTTCTATCCCACGAGACTCCAATAAGAAGCATTTTAACAATAGAAAAGTTCTTTTTTCTTAGTTTAATTACTTCTTTTCTTTGGGGTATAGATTCAAGATTTGCACCAAAAGGAATAATTGTTGCTTTATCAGCAGGATAATTGTAATCATTTATAGCTGCGTTCTTTGCCCATTCAGATGCAAAAATAACATGTGCTGAATTTTTAAGAGCATTACTTTCAATTTTATTACCAATTTGTTTTGATATTGTAAATGTATCAGAATAGCTTTGGTAGTAATTAATCATTGATTCAAAAGTCGAGTCAGTAAAGTATACAATAGGAATTTTTGTTTCTAAAAATGATATTAATCCGCTACCACCGGGGAAAAAAAGTATATCAGCATTAATTTTTTCTAGCTTTCTAGTGAGTTGACGAGTAAACTCCTTTGAAATGATATTAGAGTGTAGATAGGATGTGTTTTTATTAAAAGATATTCTCATTATTTTATCTATAATTTTAGCAAATAAAATAAATTTATTTTTTAAAGGCCCAACTACTGTTATTTCTGATGATTGTTTTTGAAGAGTTTTTAATATATAGTAATGGATACCAGACCATGAACGCTTATCGTATGGGTCTGTCCAAGTGCAATAAGCAATTTTCATATTGAATTTCCCGAAAATTTTATTGGTTTATTCACTATAATTCAATCTCTCTTTTTCAAGTTGTTTTAATTTAATTCCTATAGAGATTAAGAAGATATATATAATTGTAACATTGTAAAGTGTTATAGCTGTTGGCCAAACTATATTTTTTAACATTTGACAGATCAAAAAAGTAATTATTATTAACCCTGTATTATTATTAAATTTAATAAAAATAGAATATCCGAGTTGGAGTGACATAAAATAGAAAATTACAAAAAGGATCAAACCAATCAGACCGTATTTTATCCATACTGCTAGGTAGGCATTATGTATAAAAAGACCTCCTTGCCAAGCAGCAGTTTCTTCTCTTTCCATTAGTTCATGCCCAAAAGGAGTATACCCAAAAAAGATACTTTTTTTAACGTTGTTCCAGCCGTCTTTAATTTCTTCGATATGCCCCGTTTGTGTCCCGTATTCTGACTCATAACTCTTATCAAATATAGATAAAGTTGTTAACAGCCTGCCTGTATATTTATTGTCTACTATTTTGTCAAAACCAATATAAAGAGTTGAGCTTAAAATGATTACTGCTAAAAAACTAAAGTTTATTAAATTATTATTTATATTTAATTTGTTAAAACGTAAATGACAGTATAAAATAATAGTTAATGCGACTATATATTCGACCCAAAGGTAACGTCTTCCGGAAGCAACAACAATATAGGATGTTGTTGCAATAGATATCAAATGTAGACATTTATGTTTGATGGTATCATTATTATTAAATAAAAGTCTAGTGAAGGCAATGATTATCAGGAGGATGAAAAAATCGGCAAAATCATTTTCTGAGCCTATCATCATTTCCCCTTGAGTATTCATTTTACCCGCAAATCCAAGCAAATGTTTGACAATTGTGATGAAACATCGCCCAAGTATAAATATTTCAATTATTGTTAAAGCTCTGTTTAGTTGATCAATAGTTTTGTTTTTAAGATAAATGTCTTGTATATAATAGACTGTAACTAAATAAACAAAAAAGTCAGCTATTGGTCTAACGCCGAGATCTTTAAGCGTTATATTGTTTGTATATACGAATAAATAAATCAGGAAATTTACTATAAAAAAATAAGATAAGAATATATTCTTCAAGTAACTGTTTTTACCCAACAGACTACCATTATTTCCAGGTAAAAGTTTTTTGAGAACTAAAACAATAAAGAGAAAAGCTGCTAAAAGGTGATAGATATTTGCCTGGCCAAAAACTTTTATCCGGTCAAGCCGTATAGGCTCTCCAAAAGTCCAATAATTGCCCCAGTTATTGGAAGTGTAAAGGCACGTAAAAATCAGCGCAAACATATATATATTATAAAGGTTTTTGCGTAGGAAAGAACTATTCATATTTACATTCTGAAATTATATCTGAGAGTTTAGATCTGATTTTATGTGTTCTTTTGATGGTATTTCACATTATCCCTTTGGGCTAATTGATTTTTTTAAAGAGGATTAACGTTTTTATTTATTATGTGGCATGTTTAATAATAGACTCTATTTAGTTTTGTTATTGACTTTTTGTTTGACCACTATGTGATAATCTGTATTAAGTTAAAACATACCCCTGGGCTTTGCGAAAGCGTACAAATAATACACAAAATGTTTAATAAAAGCAATAGTTCAGAAACTGTTAATGCAAGGAGGGCCGTGCATACTGGAATTAAGTCGTAAAGTCAGGATTAGTCCATACTATTCATGACTATATTTGGACTGCTGATTCGCAGGTTTTTTTTGCAGGCTTAGTAATCATCATAACATAAAACAACAATAAATAGATATTTGTTCGCATTAAACTTGCTGCTGAAACGGAAAATCAGCTATCTTGTAATGTGATGGATTAAATTGTTCAGTGAAGCACAATCATTCTTTAAATTATCAAAAGTCCAAAGCAAATTTAATTGAAGTACCATAAACTATCAGCTATGCTGATTGATCCAAGCTTCGTTATGCGGGTAGCATAGAGATTGCAAATACCACGTAGTATGGTGTCCAAAGTTCCGATTCAGGATACTGAAGGGAGATGTGGCCAAGTCTGTACAAATGATCATACGGCAATTGAACGAATGGAAATACATTGAAGTTTTATCGGGTAATGTACATGTAGACCCTGTGCATCTGGTGCTATCTTTTCCACCTAAATATTTACATCGGAGGTGGTAGGGTTACTGAAACGTAAAAGCGCAATGAAGATATTTCACAGACATTTGGACTTGAAAAAGAGGTACTGGTGACAGCACTTTTGGGCAAAAGAATACTGTGTGAGCACGGTGGGCATAGATGAAGAAAAACAAAAAAATACGTGACTTGGCAAACCAAGAAAAATAAAAATATTGAATGACCTTTAAGTATTTACCCTTTTATGGCTGTCTTTATACCCTCTTTTTAATAGTGGCTTTTAATTAGATTTTCTCAAATTAACAATCTTTATATTATAATTTTATTAGTTATTCCATATGTCTTGACAAAATTTATATTATCTCATAATATTTAACATTATTTTGAACTCTAAATAATTATAATCACAATAGATTTGATAAAATCATGGATTGTTCTGAGCTTCCCATTGGAATATTTGATTCCGGAATTGGAGGTTTAACAGTTTTAAAGGAACTGATGAACTTAACCCCCGATGAAAATATGGTCTGTCTGGGGGATCCTGCCAGAGTGCTTTATGGAATCAGATCTCCTGAAACAATCATTAAATATTCAACATCAAATGTTAAATTTCTTTTAAAACATAAAGTCAAGATGACCGTGATTGGCTGTAATAACGTATCAGCAGTTTCAACTGAGATTATTAATAATTAATAATAGCTTAATACTGAAAAAAGAAACTACAAAATGAATAATAAAGATAATATAAAAATTTACATATTTCCATCCTTACTAGCCGGGATAACCGTTGGAGTAATTACAAGTATAATCTTATCAATTGTTTTATTTTATTTTTATGGTGAAAATTTTAAAGAACTTTCATTTTTGAATCTATCAATATATATGATTGGTAAAATAGGTTCTTTTAGTATAGTCTTTTCATTTGTCTTTTCGGTATTAATTTTTTCCTTTCAAAAATTATCTAATAAATTCATAAAGATAAGGAAAAAATTTCCTTTTTTTCTTTCATCTATTTTCTCAATTTATTTATGCTTATGCCTTGGTTTTTACATAAATTCTAATTTACTTCGTTTTTCACGCGAAATGAAAAGCTATCTAGTAGATCTTTCTGTCTTATTTCTAGGATTGTTACTATTCTTCATAGTATACAAAATAATTCCATCAATTAATTTAAATTTAAATAAAAAAAGAGAATTTAAATTTACCATTTTCATTATTTTAATTTCTATTTTACTTTTCTCAGCATTTTCATTTAAGAAAAACCCATTTTCTAAAAATCTATATATATCCAACGAAGATATTCAGTTAAATAAAAATTATGACAGCAAAGGTAATTTTTTAGGCTCATTGAAAAATGTATCCCCTGAAAAATTAAATATTATTTTAATTTCAATTGACACTCTAAGAGCTGATGGGCTTAGCTGTTATGGTAACTCCCCGTTTAACAAGTCCAAACATTGATTCCTTATCAGAGGAAAGTATATTATTTAAAAACACTGTAGCTCAATCTTCATTCACGTTGCCTTCACATATGACTATGTTTACTTCGCTCTATCCTTCGGTGCACGGTTGTAATACCGCACCAATGTGGACTACAAGTATTGAACGTCTGAATGAATCTTGGGTTACTTTCACTGAAGTGTTAAAAAATTTCGGGTATACCACAATAGCATTTACCGGTGGTGGTTTCTTAACACCTAAATTTGGCTTTGATCAAGGATTTGAATTTATTGAGTCAGTATTTGGGATAGAAAAGGTTTCTAAAAAAACAATTCAATTTTTAGATAATTACAATTCCCAAAAACCATTTTTCCTTTTTTTACATTGTTATGATGTGCATAGTTATAGTCCTCCTTTAAATTATGAAAAAAAGTTTGTAAAAGAAGATTATAAAGGCAAATTACGCGCACTCAGAAAATCTGGTAAAGATTTAGAGTTACGTGTGATATCAAATGCTTTTTATGATTTATCTAAAAATGATGTCAATTACTTACGAGACCTCTACGATGCAGAGATCAACTACACAGATAATAAATTTGGAGAAATCTTAAATTATTTAAAGAGAAATGAATTATATAAAGATACTATCATAATTGTTACTTCCGACCATGGTGAAGAATTTTGGGAGAATGGAGGAACAGGTCATGGTTTCTCATTGCGTGAGCATCAATTGAAGGTACCTCTAATTATAAAGTCGCCCACATTTTCTTCTTCAGGGAAGAAAATTCAAGAGTTGGTAGGATTAATTGACATCGCTCCAACAATCCTTGATATTTTAGGAATTCCGATCCCAAACGAATTTCAAGGAATTTCATTATTACCGTTAATTGAACAAGGAATATCAGAAAAAAGAAGCTTCATGGCAGAATCATCACATTTGGGTAATCAGAAAGCTTTTATTTCTAAAGGATATTCATTTCTCTTTAACCAATTCCCTCCTATAGGAGAAAATATATTTAGCGAACGATCTTTATATATATGGCGTAATATTTTGCAATTTAATAAAAATGAATTATACAATATAGTTAAAGATCCTTTTGAGAAACAAAATATTATTTTACAAGAATCTAAGGTTTCTAATGAACTTAAGACAACGCTTTTACAGCATATAAAAAATAACTTTACTATCAGTAATAACAGCGCACCTGTTGAAAGGTTTGAGCCGGATAAAGAGACATTAGAGGAATTAAAAGCTTTAGGCTATGTGGAATAAATCAATAAGTTAATGTTTTTTGACGACATTACTCCGATTTTGTTTAATCCCTTGGGGTTAATTCCCCGCCGTTTACGGCGATGAAATTATTATGCCAAGCGAGATACCCCGCTGCTTGCGGCGGGGCGGTTCATTCTCCAGATTTAAAAAGTCTAATCATTCTGATACACTTGACCGGATTAGTAGACTGCTTTTGTAAGTATGTTTTATAGTCTTATTATAAGTTAATTGACTAAAATTAATGTCTGTATTGCAGCTATTCCGGCGTGTGATCGGTACGTTAGACATACAGATCATGTTAAAATACAACATGAATTGACTTTTAGTGTTACATAGCTTCTGTCGTTTTTTGCACTGTTTGTTTCAATAAGACTTATGATCTAGTCATTCCAACTCCTTTTTAAAGGCTTGACCGAGTCTTCCTTGATTTTATGAGCAGTAACAATACTTATTTATCGATCAAAAATCATTTACTCATAATAACTAAGATGTCAATTGTTTTATAAAACAATAATTTTTTTGATAAAATTAATTAAGAGCTAAATGCAACCAAGATCAAACACCTCAATGATTTAAATTTTATCAAGGAAAATTATTTATAGTGAATTGATTTTTTATGTATTTAAAGAGACAATTTTGATCTTGGTTGACTGTGTTCTTTAGATATCTAAAAGCATAGATAGATGATTTTGAGGTTTGCTGTTGATTAGAGTTCTTAAAGTATAATCACCTTTATATTATAGTCCGGTGAGTTAATCTATAAGTCTTGACAGGATTGAGATTCTCTCATACAATTTTAAATTATTTTGAACTCTAAGAAATTATAATCAGTATAAATTTGATAAATATATGAATCTATCGGAACTACCCATTGGAATATTTGATTCCGGAATTGGCGGATTAACTGTATTAAAGGAATTGATGAATTTGATTCCAGACGAAAACATGGTTTATCTGGGGGATACAGCCAGAGTACCTTATGGAATCAGGTCGCCTGAAACAATCATTAAATATTCAACTTCAAATGTTAAATTTCTTTTAAAGCATAAAGTCAAGATGATCGTGATTGGATGTAATACCTCATCAGCAGTTGCAACTGAGGACATAAAGCAAAAGTTTGATCTTCCAATAATTGATGTTGTTATTCCAGGTGCTGTCCGGGCAGTTAATAGTACGAAATAATAAGCGTATCGGTATAATCGGGACCCGGGGAACCATAAATAGTAATGCCTATGACAGGGAAATTAAAAAGCTTGTGCCTGATGCAGAGACTTTTTCACTTGCCTGTCCATTATTTGTATCTCTTGCTGAAGAAGGGTTTTTGCGATGAAAATGATGAGATTGCATATTTAATTGCAAAAAGGTATTTGTCTTATTTTATGGATAAGGATATTGATACCCTTGTACTTGGCTGTACCCATTATCCTCTTTTGATTAAGGTAATTCAAAAAGCCGTGGGCGAATCGATAAAACTTATATGTTCAGCAGAGCAAACCGCGCTTGAAGTTCAAAGAAAACTGGTTGAGCTTAATCTAAAGAACACAAGTAATGAAAAACCGAACATATCTTTTTATTTAACCGATTTGCCTAATAGTTTTGTTGAGACCGGGAGAAGGTTTTTAGGGCAGGAACTGAAAAATGTAAAGTTAATCGATATATAATATGCCTGCAAGAAAACCAAAAAAAAAGACGGCTAAAAGAGGAAGAAAATCTTCGAAAAAGAAGAAATCACTTTTCAGTTTTAAGAAACTGTTTTTAATCGGTTTAATCCTAATTATAGCTGCGGTCTTTATTCTAAATAAAAAGCAGTTGATTGATAAATCAACTCTTATTAATGGTTTTAAACGGCTGACAGCGCATGTCGATCAACTGACTACACCTCTCCGCACTGAAAACTGGAAGGCTTCTCTGTATTTCGGCGGAGAGAGTTCGGAATCCCTGGTTAAGGAATTCAGACCTGTCAGCTCAGTGAGAAATCCTGAAAAAATGTCCGCGGTCCTCATAAGAGAATTAATTAATGGGCCGGTTGCTAAAGGAGTTAGAACCATACCCGAACAGACCCGGCTCCTGGCCGTAGATTTTTCTAAGGACGGACTTTTGATTGTTAATTTTTCAAAAGAGTTTACAGAACAGCATCCCGGCGGGAGCTCATCCGAGATAATGACTGTCTATTCAATTGTAAATACACTGACAACAAATATAAAAGATGTTAAGATGGTTAAAATAATTCAGGAAGGAAGAACTTTAGATACAATTGCCGGTCATATCGACTGCAATAAAAATTTTTATCCGGATTTAGAGCTGGTACGGTAGGGAACAATGTCAAAGAAAATTCAAAAGAGCATGATCAGAAATATTGGTATAATGGCTCACATTGATGCCGGCAAGACAACTGCAACTGAGAGGATACTGTTTTATTCAGGCAAGTCTCACAGGATTGGTGAAGTGCATGACGGCCAGGCGGTTATGGACTGGATGGAGCAGGAGCAGGAGAGGGGTATCACTATTACTTCTGCGGTAACAGACCTGTTCTGGAACGGCTATGAGATTCATTTGATAGACACACCCGGTCATGTTGATTTTACTATTGAGGTTGAAAGATCACTTCGTGTGCTTGACGGAGCTATAGCATTGTTCTGCGCAGTGGGCGGTGTAGAACCGCAGTCGGAAACAGTATGGCGTCAGGCAGATAAATATAATGTACCAAGACTTGCATTTGTTAATAAAATGGACAGGGTGGGCGCTGATTTTTTTAATGTTGTTGAAATGATAAAAACTAAATTTCAGACAAATGCTCTGCCAATTCAGATACCCATAGGCGCAGAAAATAATTTTTCCGGTGTTATTGATATTGTTGAGATGAAAGCTGTGAAATGGACTGATCCAACAGATGAGCATGCATTTGAAACAACTGAAATTCCTGAAGATCAGCTGGCTGACGCAGAGATGTACCATGAGTTTTTACTTGAGGAAGCTGCTGAACATGATGAAGCATTAATGGAAAAGTATCTTTCTGAAGGCTCTATTTCAGCCAAGGAACTTAAATCATTTATCAGAGCTTCAGTAATAAACGGATCAATTGTGCCGGTCCTGTGCGGCAGTTCTTTAAAGAATAAAGCCATACAGCCTTTAATAGACGCTGTTATTGATTATCTACCATCTCCTGCGGATATTCCTCCGGTATCCGGTCTGGATGTGGAAAATCCCAAACAGACAATTCAAAGAGCTCCTGATGACAAAGAGCCCTTAACCGCTCTGGCCTTTAAGATCAGTATGGAAGAGGGCAGAAAACTGACTTTTGTGAGAATCTATTCAGGCACTTTAAATCTGGGTGCTGATATTTATAACCCGAGAACTAAAGCAAAAGAGAAGATCTCAAGAATTTTCAGAATGCATGCGAATAAGAAGGAGCGTGTTGACATCGCTTATGCCGGTGAGATTATCGGAGTTATGGGTCTGAAAGACACGACCACAGGTGATACCATCTGCGATATAAGTAACCCGATACTTCTTGAAAATATTGAGTTTTACAAACCGGTAATCTCTGTTGCAGTAGAAACAAAATCTGTTTCTGATCAGGACAAGCTTTTAAGTGCGCTTGAGATAATCTCGCTTGAAGATCCAACTTTTAATGCTGTTTTTGATGAAGATACCGGCCAGACCGTTATTTCAGGTATGGGTGAACTTCATTTAGAAATAATTACTGATAAGCTTCAGAGGACTTTCAAGGTTCCGGTCAGAACCGGTAAACCTCAGGTTGTTTACCGTGAGACTATTTCTAAATCAGTTGAATCGGAAGGTCTGTTTGATAAAGAGATTAATGAAGAAAAGAATTTCGCACAGGTCATGATCAAACTTGAACCATTGGCCAGAGGCGAAGGTGTTGAGTTTGTTTCCGTAATTGATGAGGGCAGGATCCCGGAAGAATTTATACCTGTAATAGAAAAAACTTTTCATGATTCAACTCTTTCCGGGTCAATTGCGGGTTATCCCCTGGTGGATATAAAAGCGACTTTATATGACGGCTCATTCAAGGAGGGTCTGTCCTCTGAACTTGCCTTTACCATGGCCACGAGCAAGGCTATTAGAAATGGAATTGAAAAAGCAGATCCGGCTTTACTTGAACCCATTATGGAGGTTGAAGTTGTTACCCCCAATGAATTTCTTGGTGAAATTATTGCAGATATTAATACCCGGAAAGGTAAGATTGAAGGTATGGATGACCGTGAAAATTTCAGAATTCTGACCGCATATATTCCATTAAAGGAGCTGTTCGGTTATTCCACTTCGCTTAGATCTTCCAGCCAGGGCAGGGCAACCTTTTCTATGAAATTCAGCAAATTTGAGATGCAGGAATAAATTATTTTGATGAAAGGATTATGATGAAGGAAAGAGTAGAAGAAGCATTAAAAAAAATCAGGCCGACACTAGAAGCCGACGGTGGAGGAATAGAACTGGTTGATGTTGAAGACGGAGTCGTCCGGGTAAGACTCAAGGGAGCCTGCAAGGGATGCATGGGTGCTCAGATGACCTTAAAGATGGGTGTCGAGAGAGTCTTAAAAGAAGAGATACCTGAGATAAAAAGTGTTGAGGCGGTTCAATAACTCAGTAGCCAGCAGGACTGAATATGAAATACTTTCTTAGTGTGCTTGGTATGGTATTAATTATTGAAGGCATCCCGTATTTCGCATCTCCGGATAAGATGAAACAATTAATGTTAAAACTGCCTTTAATACCATCCAAATATTTAAGATTATTTGGTCTTGCTGCGGTGACTACCGGACTGTTGCTGATATACCTGTCTGTCTGACAGATTAAAGAGTTTTTCTTGCTTCAGCTTTTAGAAAATTTAACTGCTCCATTGTGAACTTGTCCCATTCACACGGGAAGAGTGTGTTATTGTGGAACAGCGGTTCGTTGGTGATATCATATCTTGAGAATTCAACCGCTTTATTCCATAGTTTAGTGCCGGGTATAGGGGAGTATTCAGATACATACATTTTAAGACCTGTATCCTGTATGAATTTAACCGTGTCAAACGCGTCTTCAAAGGTCTGACCGGGAGTTCCTGCCATAACATTTATGCCGATGTCCTCATTTGTAAAACCGGACTTTCTCAAAATATTTATCTTTTCCTTAAATTCCCGGTTTGTTATTTTTCCGTCTTTTTCCTGAAGTAATCGGTCATAATATTCAAAGCCAAACCTTAATATTTTAAATCCTGTACTGATCATCAGTCCAGCAAGTTTTTCTGAGATATTCCTTAAGTGCAAACCATTGGGTACATGGAACCTGACCTTATAGTTTTTACTAAGAATTTGCTGAAGTATGGGGATTATATGATTTTCAGGATCTACCAGCAGAGCATCGTCGTAAAAGATAATATCTTTTGTCTGAAAATTGTTAATCAGATTTTCCATTTCTTCAATTACACTGAGAAAGGGTCTTCGAATATACTTTTTATAAAGCAGTTTAGATGCGCAGTAGCTGCAGTTGTAAGGACAACCTCTAGAGGTTAAAATAGCGGTGAACCCTTTATTCTTATTTAAGGTTGTAGTTTTAAAATCATCAAATACAGGCGAGTTATGATTTTTTGTAATACCTGTTTTATGTAATATTTCTGAAAGGACTTCAGCAGTAAATGGACCTTTAAATATCATGTCGGCATTTGAATTTACTGCTGCATGATCATAACACAGGGTTGCGTATACGCCGCCTGTAATGACCGGTACCTGGGGATAAATTTCTTTTATGAAATTAATTGTGTCAAACAGGGCAGGATACCAGTATGTCATCATGGAAGTTATTAAAACAGCTTTTGGCTCAATCCTTTTTTTAAGCTCTTCCTTTAATGCATCAAAAGGAATTCCATATCTGCTGTACCTTCTTCTTACTGTCTTTAATACAGCTGGTTTATTAATTTGTTGTTTCAGAAATTTTCCTTCACCGGAAATTCTTTTCCTGGGGAAATTATATTTTTCCATATTTAAATTTAAAAATGTATGACTGTCCAGACAGTCAGTAAGATGAGTCGTAAAACCTGCACTGTTAAGCATGTTTGAAATATTATATAACCCGATCGGTTTTATCCACAAATCGTAAGCGGCAAAATCGTAGATAGCAGGATTTATTAGAAGAAAATCAATCTTTTTCATGATATAGTCGGATAAAATAAAGTAAATTGTGCTTACATTATAAAGACTTTTATTGACAATAACAATTAATATATATTTAATGAAGTTAATTAGGTTATATATTCTAACATCTTGAATTATCTATAATATTTAAATAGATTTGTAATGAAAATATTAATTCTGGGTGCAGGTGCAATCGGTTCATTATTCGGCGGTTTTTTGGCCAAAGCCGGTCACAAGGTCTGTTTTTTAGGAAGGCTGCCAAACAATAATTCTATCAGAAATAATGGTCTTAAGATAGAAGGTATCTGGGGCGATCATCTGATTACTGATATATCCTGTTTTGAATCGCTTAATCAGATCATGGACCGGGGAATAAAAGAATTTGATTATGTTATTGTTTCAGTAAAGTCATATGATACAGAAGCTGTTGTGTCAGAATACATAAATAAATTTTCTGCTTCTGCGCCAGTTATCTCACTCCAGAACGGACTTGGAAATATTGAAAAAATTGAAAATCTGGCTGGAACTGAAAATACTATTGGCGGCCGGGTAATAACCGGGGTTGAATATATTAATCCCGGACATATCCGGGTGACTGTTTCTGCTTCTGATCCGGTTCTGGGAGCAATTAATAAATCATCAGCCAATAATGCTGTGAGGGCCGCAAAGATGTTTACTGTTGCGGGTATAAAAACAGATGTGACGGATAATATACAGACCTATATCTGGGAAAAGGTTCTTTATAACTGTGCGTTAAATGCTTTATCAACAATCATAAATATTAATTACGGCAGGCTGCTTTCTTCTCCAGCTGCAAAAGATTTGATTTTAAATATCATCATCGAGATTTATAATGTTATTCATGAAGAGAATATTATAGTCAATTTTGAAACAGCCCGGGATTATACAGCGCATCTTTTTGATAAGCTGATTCCATTAACTTTTGACCATCACCCATCGATGCTTCAGGATATTAATCACAATAAAAGAACTGAAATTGATGCCTTAAATGGTGCAATTGTTGAAATTTCCAAAAAATATGATTTGTGTTCACCCTATAACAGCACGATTACTAATATTATTAAAGCAAAGGAACAGCTATGATCGACTTTGATTCAGATTCTGTTCTGCTGGATACTTTTTATAATTACATGCTTATTGAAAGGGGTTTGTCAAAAAATACGATTGATTCATATTCACGTGATATTACAAAATTTTCAAATTTTATTTATGATACCATTTCAAAATCATTAACAGAATGTGTAAACAAGGACCTTTTATTATTTCTTACTCAGCTTAAGGAGAACGGGTATTCATCAAAATCAATAGCGAGGAATGTTTCATCAATAAAATCTTTTTACCGGTTTCTGCATAATGAAAATGTAATAAAACAGAACCCCTTTATTGAGATTAAAACACCCCGTACAGAAAAAAGGCTTCCGGATGTTTTAAATGAGGATGAAGTTATGCTGGTTTTAAACGCGCCGGATGTAAATGATAATATCGGGCTCAGGGATAAAGCGCTGTTTGAAGTTCTTTACGCCACGGGTCTTCGGGTAACCGAGCTGATTTCGCTTGAAGTTAACAATGTAAATCTTGAAGCCGGTTTTTTAATTGTGATGGGGAAGGGGTCTAAAGAGCGTATTGTTCCCCTGGGTGACGAGGCGGTTTCATGGATCAATAAATATCTGTCAGGTTCACGTCTGTTTCTTTTAAAAAACAGGGTTCGGGATTCTCTTTTTTTAAATAAATATGGAAACCCTTTATCAAGACAGGGGTTCTGGAAAACAATCAAGAAATATTGTTTGATTGCGGGTATCACCAAAAATGTATCACCCCATACATTCAGACACTCGTTTGCCAGCCATCTGCTTGTCGGCGGTGCGGATCTGCGTTCTGTACAGACAATGCTTGGACATTCTGATATTTCAAGCACTCAGATATATACTCATATTGATAAAGGCACATTACAAAAAATTCACCGAAAATATCATCCCAGGAGCTGATGTTTTTATATGGACGTCATAACAACACATATGAATGCGGACTTTGATGCGCTTGCATCCATGGTGGCAGCCAAGAAGCTGTATCCTGACGCGCATCTGGTTTTCCCCGGTTCAAAAGAAAAAAGCATAAGAGATTTCCTTTTGAAATCTACGCTTTATTTTCTTGATATAGAAAAGTCCGCCAAAATTGACATTAAGGATATTCACAGGCTGATCCTGGTTGATATCAGGCAGGCTAAAAGAATTGGTAAATTTGCCCAGCTGTGCAGTAAAAAAGGGGTTAAGATTCATATTTACGACCATCATCCTTCATCCAGTGATGATATTAAGGGGGATTTGGAAGTTCTGAAACCCTATGGTTCTACAACAGCCCTGATCTGTGAGATTCTGGCCAAAAAAAAGATTCAGTTAACCCCTGAAGAAGCAACTGTTTTAATGCTGGGTATTTATGAGGATACAGGGAACCTGACTTTTTCATCCACCACTTCGGCAGATTATAACGCGGCTTCATATTTACTTAAAAATGGAGCGAATTTAAATATTGTTTCTGATTTTGCCATAAAGGAAATGACCAGTGTTCAGGTGTCTATCTTAAATGAACTGCTTGAGAATTACACGGTTCATTCAATCCATGGCGTTGATGTGATGATTACAAGGGCTATTACTCAGGTTTTTGTGGATGATTTTTCCTTGCTTGTTCATAAGCTTAAAAATATGGAGAATGTTAATGTCCTGTTTGCCATGGCCGCTATGGATGACAGGATATATATTGTCGGCAGAAGTAGAATCCCTGATGTAAATGTCGGAGATATACTTTCTGAATTTGACGGTGGCGGACATGCTTATGCCGCATCCGCAGCCCTGCATGATATGACCATAGCCCAGGCGGAGCAGAAATTAATCAGGGTCTTAAATAATAAGATTGTGCCAAAGAAAATTGCTTCTGCTATTATGGCAGCGCCTGTTAAATCAATTGACTATGATGAAACTCTGAAGAAAGCAAGCAGTTTACTCACGCGTTACAATATCAATGTTTTACCTGTTATGAAAGACGGTATACTTGCCGGACTCATATCCAGGCAGATTATTGAAAAAGCAAAATTTCACGGGCTGAAGAACAGCAAGGTAAGTGATTATATGACAACCGAGTTTTCAACAGTCCTTCCTAAAGGGGATATCAATAAAATTAAAAAAATAGTCATTGATGATAATCAGCGTTTTCTTCCGGTTGTATTCGGAAAGAAACTGGTAGGCGCAATAACCCGGACTGACCTTTTAAGAGCGCTGCATATTGACTCTGAAAAGGATAACGCTTTTGAGGAAATCAGTTCACAGCATGTTCGGAAAAAACGGTTAAAAAGTATTCTATTTGAAAGACTCCCAGGCGATCTCCTTGCCATACTAAAGGAAGCAGGCATCACTGCTGACAAACTCGGATATAAACTGTATGCGGTTGGCGGTTTTGTCCGTGATATTTTCCTGCGGTTTGTTAATTATGACATTGATATTGTGGTTGAGGGTGATGGAATTAAATTTGCCGGAATTTTAGCAGAAAAATACAGCGCGAAACTTAAAGTGTATAAACAATTCGGGACTGCTGTTATTTACTTTAATGACGGCTTAAAAATTGACATTGCCTCGTCCAGACTGGAATATTATGAAAAACCGGCCGCACTTCCCAGGGTTGAATGGAGTTCGATTAAGCTTGATCTCTATCGCCGAGATTTTACTATTAATACGCTTGCTGTCCAGTTAAACGCATCTTTTTTTGGTGAGCTCACTGATTTTTTTAGCGCAAGACGTGACATTAAGGAAAAGACGATAAGAGTCTTGCATAATTTGAGTTTTGTTGAAGATCCGTCCCGGATTTTCCGCGCTATCCGTTTCGAACAGCGTTTTAATTTTAATTTAAGCAAACTCACCAGGAGTCTGATTGAGAATGCCGTAAAAATGGAGTTTTTAAATGAACTGGGCGGAAAAAGGCTTTTCACCGAACTATTAATCCTTCTTAAGGAAGATAAAGTAGTTTCTATCATAAACAGGTTAAATGACTTTAATTTGTTGCAATTTATTCACCCTTCAATTGAATTAAATTCAAATCTGAAAAATATTTTTAAAAATATTAAGGACGTTCTTTCCTGGTATGATCTTCTTTATCTGGAAAAAGGATATCAAAAATGGCTGGTATATTTACTGGCCTTGCTTGATCCTTTAAAAATTAATGAGGTTGAGAAGTTAATTAAAGCTTTTGATATTAAAAATAAGCTGGCAAATCCGATAAGGATTGCAAAAGGTTCAGGAAATGATGTATTATTTAAACTTTCTAAAAAGAGGACCATTAAGAACTCTGAGATATATAAGCTCTTAAAAGATATCCCGGTTGAAGTAAGTCTGTATTCAATGGCCAAGTCAAACAGACAAATAACCAAGAAGGCTTATTCAACTTACTTTTCAAAACTTCAAAACCTTAAAATACATGTGAGAGGTAATGATCTGAAAAAACTTGGAATCTCTCCCGGGGAAGTATATAAACAGATTTTTGACGCGACCCTGGATGTTGTTTTAAATGAAAAAGTAAGCGGTAAAGAAGAAGAAATTAAATTTATTAAAAAGAAATTCATGGTTTAAATATTAAAGATGATTCAGCAGATAATAATTACTTTCCCTATATTACTGTTTTCGATTGTACTGCATGAATACTGTCATGGTTATGTGGCGTATATGTGCGGAGACAATACTGCAAAGCAGCAGGGCAGGCTCACCATGAATCCTATTCCGCATATTGATTTAATGGGTTCAATAATTCTTCCCGCTATATTGATATTTTCAAATGCACCTTTCTTAATTGGATATCCAAAACCTGTTCCAATTAACCCTAATAAATTTAGAGATTATAAAAAACACCATATCTATGTTTCATTAGCCGGAGTATCTGCAAATTTACTGCTGGCTGTTATCTTTACAGTACTGCTTGGCTTATATGCAAAATTATTTAACCCTGAACAAAATAGTGTTATTCTTTTAATGTTTAAATATGGTATTCAGATTAATGTTATACTTGCAGTATTTAATCTGCTGCCCATACCGCCTCTGGATGGTTCATGGGTGCTTTATCATTTGCTGCCCAGGGATCTGGCCGCAATGTATCAAAAGATTTTTCCATACGGATTTTTTATAATCATCTTTCTATTGATGACAAATATATTACATCTTATAATTATGCCTATTAACAATTTAATTCTTGTTTTTTTAAGTACGATACTTGCTTTTTTTTATTGATCTAAATATATTTTTGAGACCAAACCATATGAACTACAGTGTAAAATTAGACAATTTTGAAGGTCCTCTGGATCTGCTGCTTTTTCTTGTCAGGAAAAATGAGGTTGATATTCAGGATATTCCAATCCTTGTTATCACCAGTCAATATATGGAATATATTGAAATAATGAAGTCAATGAACCTCGATGTTGCCGGTGAATTTCTGGTTATGGCAGCTACTCTGATGCATATAAAATCAAGATCGCTGCTCCCTAAATCAGATGATGATGAAGAAGATGAGGCGATGCAGCCACTTGATGAACTCAAAAAACAGCTTTTAGAGTATCAGCAGTACAGAGAAGCTGCTCAGGTACTTAAAGAGCAGAATATTTTAGAAAAAGACGTCTTTACCCGCACCACTTTTGGTGAGCCGGAAAATAAGGAAGAAGGTAAAATGCTTGGTGAAGCCGGGCTTTTTGATCTTTTAACGGCTTTAAAGCAGGTGATTAAAAGAGCTTCTGACAATGGTTCTGTCCTGGAGGTTTCAGTAGAAAAACTCTCTGTTAATGACAAGATGAATTATATTCTTCAGTTGATACAGGGAAAGACTGACGGTATGCTGTTTGAAAACCTGTTCGCTAATGACTCTATTAAACTTGAAATTATTACTACTTTTCTTGCCCTGCTTGAACTCATGAAACTCCAGGCTTTAAAAATATTTCAAAATGACAACTTTAGCAGTATATATATTTATCCTGTTGAAAATGAATCAACTGATATTAGTCAAACTGATGAACAGCAAATTTAATTAATGGATTAATAATGGAAATTAATGAGATTAAACCGATAATCGACGCTTTGATATTCGCTTCAGAAAGCCCGCTTTCAACTGTCAGGATTAAACAGATTTTTGATGAAACAAATCCAGAAGGAGTATCAACGAAAGATATTAAAGCAGCAATCAACGCTTTAAATTCCGATAACCGTGAACAGCAACGGGGATATTTTCTGCAGGAGGTTGCCGGCGGTTATCAGTACCGGACAAGACCTAATTATTCATTGTGGGTAAAAAAACTTAAAAAGCTTAAACCCTTCCGCCTGACCCAGTCCACCATGGAAACCCTCGCGATTATAGCCTATAACCAGCCTATTATCCGTGCTGAGATAGACAAAATCAGAGGTGTTGATTCCGGCGGTGTCATAAAGAACCTGCTTGAAAGAAATTTAATAAAGATTATGGGCAGGCAAAACGTTCCTGGAAGACCTTTTTTGCTGGGGACAACTAAAAGATTTCTTGAAGTTTTCGGTCTTGAAAAATTATCAGATATGCCTTCCTTAAAAGATTTTGACAACCTGGATGAATCAAAACTTCCAACGATTCTTAAAAATAAACTTTCAGACAGGCTGCAGGATGATAAAACACAGCTGTTTGAAGTTCCCGATGAGGATGAATCAGAAGAGCAAAATGAAGTTTCTGCAGCTGATTCTGAGACAAATAATAATCTGGAAGAATTACCCTCTGACCACGGAAATATCCCTGATGAAAATACTCAGCAGATATCCGAACCCCCTGAGCCTGCAGAAGAAGATTCCATTCCTAAAATTGAGTCTTAATCTAGATGAAAGAAAGACTTCAGAAAATAATTTCAAGAGCAGGAATTGCTTCACGCAGAAAAGCTGAGGAACTTATTATTGACGGCAGGGTAAGCGTCAATAATAAGATAATTAACGAGCTGGGTTCCAAAGCAGATATAACAAAAGACAGGATTACCATAGATGGTGAGGCTATATCATCGCCTGAAAACAGGGTGTATCTGATTTTAAATAAGCCGCCCGGCTATATCTGCAGCCGTACCGACCCGGAGAACAGACCGACTGTTCTTGATCTGATAAAAAATATTAATGAAAGAATATTTCCAGTCGGTCGTCTTGATTATGATACTGAGGGTCTGTTGGTCCTCACAAATGACGGTTCTTTTTCCCAGATCCTGCAGCATCCCAGCAGTAATATTCCCAGAACTTATCTAGTAAAAGTAAAAGAAATCCCGAAAGAAGAGGACCTTGCCAGCCTTAGACAAGGGATTTACATTGATAAGATAAAGACCAATAAAGCCAAAATCAAGATAGTTAATAAGCTCCCTAAAAATACCTGGCTTGAAGTTGTTCTTTGGGAAGGCAGAAACCGTCAAATAAAGAAGATGTTTGAAGCAATTGGTCACCGTACTCTCAGAATCGTGCGTACCGAGTTTGGGCCGATATCACTTAAAAACCTTGTTCAGGGTACTTTCAGATTTATGAACAGAAAAGAAATTAATGATGTTAGAAAACTCGGTAGAAGTAAATAGCTCAATGAGATGATTGCAGCTAAGATATAAATTTATTTCTTTGACCCAAGTTCATGCTCGATTTTTTCAGCACAGTCGGGACAGTAGCCTGATGTTATGTCTATTAGTGCTTCTTTGCTAATGTACTGTTCAACAGCTATCCAATCTCCTGTCCCGGACTCTTTTCCGCTGTCATCGCGAATCTTTTTGCATACACAGCAGATGGGCAGTATCTTTTCGTATATTTTAAGTATTCGTTTAAGCTCCAGTTTTTCAAGGCAATTATTTATTCTTACATAAATTTCGTCAGGTTCGCAGGGTTTTAATATATAGTCATCAGCCTTCAATCGTAATGCTCCAATAGCAGATGAGAGATCAGAATGAGCGGTTAATATTATTACGATTGTCTTCTGTTCTATTTCCTTTGCTTTTCTAAGTACACCCAGGCCGTCAATCTGGTACATTGTCATATCCGTAATAACAATATCATACTTTTTCTCATCCAGCATCTCAACGGCAATCTCACCGCTTGCGGCAGTTTCAATATCAAATTCATATTGTTCAAGTTGTTTTCTAATTGTTGTCAGGATAAGCGGATCATCATCAACCAGCAGTATTGATTTCCTTGACATTACTTTTCTTTCCATTTCAAATAATTTATAATTAAAACTATTATAAATTTTATTACAGGTCAATTAATTTATTGACGGATAAAGGTTATTTATCCTGATTTAGTTAAGCATCATTATTTAAAATTATAAAAAGTCTTCTGACATTTAGCAGTTCATTTTGAGATACAAATATATATAAATTTTGCAAGAATTGTTTTTCAACCTTGTTTTTAAAAAAAATACGGCTATAATTGTAGTAGAAATAAATGCTGCGATGACCGACAACCGTTAAATGAGCGAAATCTAGCACTAAGAAGTCTGGTTCTTTACTGCAATGCAGTCGAAGTAGAACCAATATTAAAAGTAGAGATTATCTGCTAAATAACGGAACGGCATCGGCGGTTTATATAAAAACCTGCCTGGAATTATACCAGACAGGTTTTTTTATTAAATAAAATAAGAAAGGCACTTGAATTATTCAAGTGCCTTTTATCTTTATATACCCCCGATACGATTCGAACGTACGACCTACGGATTAGGAATCCGTTGCTCTATCCTACTGAGCTACGGGGGCGCAGTTTTAAAATATAACGTTTTGTTATATGCTTGTCAATCACAGTTCGTCATTTCACAGTTCGTCATTTATGTTCTGTTATTATCAGTCTTTTTCATTCCGTTTATATGCTTCAATAATCTGTTTCTCTTCTATCTGTCATGAATTAAATTTTGTAAATTTAATGTAAATTTCAAAATATAAACAAATAAATATGTTAATATGATGTAAAATTTTAACAGTCACGCATAAATAATATTAACTTGAATATAAAGTATACGATTAAATATTAGAATCAATAATATCAAAGAAAGTAAAAAAACATGACGGGTTCAAAAGACAGATTTAGACGTAAAAAGATCATATCCATTATTCTGGTCGCGCTATCAATGCTAATCGTTATACTTATCTTATCCGGCCGTGCGGTTAAGAAAAGAAATCTGCAGAAAGCAGAATCAGAAAAGAAGGTTGATCAGACTGTACCTGTTCGGGTTCAGGAAACAAAACTGTCCGAAGCCAGGGTGTATATCCGGTCATCTGCCATAGTACAGGCCTGGCAGGAATCCTTGATTTCTTCAGAGATTTCCGGCCGGGTTAAATCGGTTGAAGCAAAAGTTGGAGATATTCTTACAAGCGGCAGCATCATTTTAAGAATAGATGATGAGCTCCTGAAATACCGGCTGGAGGACTCAAAAGGAAGACTTTTACAGCTGGAAGCAAATCATCTGACCAGTAAAAGTGATTTAAAGAGAAAAGAAAATCTATATAAAAATAAGATTATTCCGGAATATGATCTTGAAACTGCAAGAGCCAGGGAAAAAGGGGATAAAGGCCTTTTACTCTCAGCCAGAGCATCTTTTGATATCGCAAAAAGAAATTTGCGAGAGACAGAAATAAGAAGTCCTATTGATGGAATCCTGGCAGAGCGTTATGTTGATCTCGGTACGAATGTTTTATCAGGTCAAAGAGTCGCTTCAGTGGTTTTAATAAAAAAAGTAAAAATCTCAATCGGGGTGACTGATGTTGAGAGAGCAAAAATTGTTGAGAATCAAAAAGTAGAGATTAGTTCTGAATCCTATCCCAAAACTATTTTTTATGGAAAAGTTTACAGCATCGGGATGAAGGCAGATGATACCACGCTTACCTATCCCATTGAAATTGTGTTTGAAAACATTAATGAGTTAAAGCTTAACCCGGGTATGTTTGTGAAAGTGTCAATCCTGGTTTTAACTATTCCAGATGTAATATCCATTCCTCAGTCAATAATTGAGAGTACTTCAAAGGGTGATTTTGTCTGGGCAGTAGTCGGTAATAAGGCTGTAAAAAAGTCTGTTGTTATTGGAGCATTCTCCGGAACTTCTGTAACCATTAAAGAAGGCTTGAATCCCGGCGATCAAATTGTGGTTCTGGGTTATGAGAACCTTATTGAAAATTGTGAAGTAAATGTCATTAAATAGCTGATTTATAATAACTTATGAATATCGCAAAACTATCAGTCAATAATCCGGTTACTGCCAACACTTCAATGCTGGCTGTAATTCTATTGGGTATCTTCGCGCTCACCAGTCTTCCCCGGGAGTTCCTTCCTGACATTAATTTTAATATGGTCATGATTATTACGGCCTATCCGGGTACATCACCTGAAGAGATAGAAAAACTCATTACCAAGCCGATTGAAGATGATATAAAAGATGTCAGCAAAATTAATTTTATTTCATCAAAATCCTCAGAAGGGCTCTCAACAATATTTGTTAAGTTTGAGGATATGGCTGATGATGAATTTAAAATTATACTTCAGGATATGCGCTCAGCAGTAGATAATGTCTCTGATATCCCGGAGGATGCCGAGGATCCAATAATTATGGATATGGCAACCGGTGATATGATGCCTGTGCTTCAGATAACCATTGCCGGTGATCTGCCTGAAAAAGAACTTAATGATTATGTTGAAAAATTAAAAGATCGAATACTTGAATTTTCTGATATTGGAAAAGTTGAATTTACCGGTGTCCGTGAGCGTGAGATCTGGGTAAATATCAATCCTGACAAACTGGATGCTTACGGGTTTTCAATTGATCAGGTCTCGGCTGCTCTCGGGGCGACGAATCTGAACCTGCCCGGCGGGACCCTTGATGTAGAAAATTCTGAATTTCTGGTTAGAACCATTGGAGAATATCAGGATGTGCAGTCAATTAATGATGTCATTGTCAAGACAGATCCAAAGGGAAGACATGTAAAAATTTCTCATTTTGCTCAAACTATTGATACTTTTGAAGATGCAACCACTTTATCCTTTTTTAACGGCCGTCCCGGTGTGAGCATAAATATCTCAAAAAAGAAAACCGGAAATACCATTGAAATAGTTGAGCACTTAAAAGCGCTGATAAAAGATTTTGAGGAAAATGAGCTGCCTGAGAACTGCACCATCCTTACCAGTAATGACAGTTCTATCCAGATTAAAGACGCCATCGGCAAACTCAGTTTGAATGCCGGCCTGGGTATGGTCTTTGTGGTCACGCTTCTGTGTCTTTTTCTCGGCTGGAGAAATGCGGTTTTCGCAACGATTGGTATTCCTGTTTCGCTGTTATGCACCTTCATTTTTCTTCAGATGGCGGGTCTGTCCCTGAATACCAGCAGTCTTTTCGGCCTGATGATGGTTATCGGTATAATTGTTGACGACGCGATTGTTATCATTGAGAACTGTTACCGCTATATGAATAGGGGGAAATCTGCAAGAGAGGCGGCCATTCAAGGCACCAATGAGGTTGTGGCGCCTGTTTTCACCGCCTGTCTCACCACAATCGCGGCATTTCTGCCGCTGATGCTTCTGCCCGGAATAATGGGAAAATTTATGCGGGTCGTGCCCATTGTGGTATGTCTGGCTCTTCTTGCCTCGCTTTTTGAGGCCTTCTTTATTCTTCCTGCTCATATTGCGGATTGGAGCGGAAAAATTAAAACAAGCAAGGTTAGAAACCGTCTGATAACGATATTGCGCAGCAAATACACCAATATTTTAACCTTTGTTTTAAAGATGCGTTACGCTTTTGTATGCGGCGCTGCAGCCATGTTCTTTTCATTTGTCGGGTTTATTGTGGTCGGTTTAATTGATGTTGATCTTTTTACCATGGAGGAGATTTCACAGTTTTATATAAACGTAAAAATGCCGGAAGGCACTAATCTTAAAACGACCAATTCTGTTCTTTGTGATGTAGAGAATAAATTAAAAAAGCTTCCTGAAAATGAGATTGAAAGTATTGTTAGAAATGCCGGAATGCTCATAACAGAGTCGGAGTGGCTTTTTAATACGGCCAGCGGTCATATCATGGTTGACCTGGTTGAGAGAAAGCACCGCGACCGGTCCATTGATGAGATCATTAAGTTCTGCAGAGAGATCATCACTGACATTCCCGGTCCTTTAAGTATTGAGTTCCGTCAGCTTAGAGCGGGCCCTCCCAAGCCCATGGATGTTGAAGTTAAGGTTCAGGGCAGGTATCTGGATGATCTTAGAGTAATTTCTGAAGAGTTAAAAGGTTATATGGCAAAGATTCCCGGGGTTTACGGTTTACAGAATGATCTGAATTTCGGAAAGAAAGATTTAAAGATAAGGGTCAATGAGGAAAAAGCCGCTCTGTATGGATTTGATGTCTTTAAAATCGCCTCATCCATTCGAAATGCCTTTAACGGAAAAGTAGCCACTGTTTTTAGAGACGGTGATGAAGAGATTGATGTGATTGTAAAATATGATCCTGAACAGGTTCAAACTATTGATGATATTAAAGCGTTAAAGATCGCAACACCTGACGGCGATCTGGTGCCGATAAGCAATGTCGCGGATATTACTCTTGAATCCGGTTACACCAAGATCCGCCATTTTAAACTTGACCGGACAGCCACCTTATCCGCGGATGTGGATAAAGACATTAATTCTGCGTTTAAGGTCAATCAGCAGCTGGAAAAAGACGCCCGTGAGTTTATTAAAAAATACCCGGGATATACTGTCAGGTTTGAAGGTATTTTTGAAGAGATAAAAAATCAGTTCAACAAGATCTGGCAGCTCGGTACCCTGGGAATATTTTTGATCTACATGATTTTAGGGGCACAGTTCAAGTCATATATTCAGCCCTTAATTATTCTTGTTGCTGTTCCTTTTACTTTTATCGGCGCGGTATCCTCTTTAATTATTACCGGGCAGCCGTTTTCTCTGGTGGTGCTCTATGGTTTCATCGGACTGGCCGGCATTGCGGTTAATGATTCCATTGTATTGCTGACATTTATTAATAATGCCAGGAGAGACGGACGCGGCAGATGGCAGTCCATTATCGAAGCCGGCCGGTTAAGGCTGCGGCCGATTATATTAACCTCCATTACCACCATGTTCGGGGTGTTTCCCATGGCAGTCGGTCTGGGCGGTAAATCGGAAATCTGGGCGCCCATGGCCAGTACGATTTTTTGGGGCCTGGCCGGCGCGACATTTTTAACCCTGTTTTTAATCCCCTGTATATATACGATCATGATTGATGATCTTCCCCTATTGTTTAAACGTAAGGTTCGTTAATTATGAAGCTAATTGATTTTTTTAGACTTATTTAATTAAGTTGGATCGAAAGCATGTCGCGCATACACCTCACCCTGGTGAAGAGTTAAGCGACATGTATCTAAAATAATCAAGTTTAATTGCCGAAATACCCCGTAGCTTGCTGCGTGGAGTATCATTTTACCGCAAAGGCGCGAAGCACGCAAAGAACAGCGTCTTGTTTATTATCTTTTAAGACCCTGCCTTTCTCTGCGCCTCTAGCGAAGCGGGTTGTGAAATTTTTTACTCATAGATTTTATTGAAGACCCAAAAGCAAAAATAAAAATGCCTGATTCATATTTCAAAAACATCAATATTATCCTGAACAAGACGATAAATCCCGGAAATATCGGTTCCACCGCCCGTGCCATGAAGAACATGGGCTTAAGCCGTCTTTGTCTGGTTGAGCCGCAGTGCGGCGTTGATGATGATGCTTACAGGATGGCCACCCACGGCAAAGATATCTTAAATAACCTTAAAATATTTGATTCAATAACTGATGCTGCAGCTGATTCAACCTATCTCTTTGGTACAACGGCCCGTAACCGGAAATCACGGGACACTATTTCACCTTCTTTAATGTCTGGTAAAATATCTGATTTAGTGACCACAAATATAATCGCAATTCTTTTCGGCCCTGAAGATTTTGGTCTGACCAATAATGAGCTTGAGCTGTGCAATGAAGTCATTGTTATTCCAACTGCAGATGATGCCTCTTCATTCAACATCTCTCAGGCTGTCCTTATTATCTGTTATGAGATTTTTAAAGGTTTTCAAAAGATGGATACTTTTAAAACAAAACCTGAAAAATCCGATCTTGCGCCAATAAATAAAGTTGAGGATATGTACGCTCACATGCAGAAAGCATTAATAGATATTGATTATCTGGATCCTCAAAACCCCGAGCATTTTATGGGAAATTTCAGGAGAATTTTTAACAGGGCAGGGCTGACTTCAGAAGAGGTGCAGATCATCAGGGGAATTTTTAGAAAACTCAACTGGTATGTAAACAGCACGAAAGAATAATTTTTAAAGCTTCCTTTAAAACACCAAATCTTTATACTTCAATAAATTCTCACCAAAAATTAATATTTATTTAAAAGTATTAAATAAATACGCATGCCATCTAATTTTTTATTTGCTTTTTTAATTGAATATGAAAGAATCGGACTCATATTCTTAAACGCTATTAAATCAGCAGGTATTCCTTTAGATGCTAAGTATTTACTTTAGATATATTAAATAAGTATAAGATAAATCATTTAAAATATCACTGCCGATACATCTAAAAAAGCCGGAGGTTTTTTATACGTTAATACAGATACAATTTCGCCAATTATAAATATCAGGGTCATTTATCGGCCTTATTTAATTCACCGGGAACGATTAATAAGATGAAGGGGTACATCATGATTAAAGAACTTGGAGATATTGTCGGGACGGAAAATGTTCTGCACAGCCGGGATGTTCTTGATCTGTATTCAAAAGATCAAAGTCTGGCTGATTCGAAAATGCCGTCAGCAGTTGTTAAACCAAAAAATCTGGAAGAAGTTCAGGGTATGGTTCAGTTTGCCAATAAAACCCTGTGCCCGCTTATCCCGGTCAGTTCAGGTGTTCATTTTTGCGGCGCGACGCTTCCTGAACAGGGCGGGGTTGTTGTGGACATGTCCGGGATGAATAAGATCCTGGAAATTGACCCTGAAAACCGCCGGGTTAAAATTGAACCCGGGGTTACCTGGCATCAGCTCCAGGAAGCATTAAAGGAGCATGATCAGATGCCCTTAAATCCTCTTTTCCCTCATCCGCAAACTTCAGCCTTAACCGGTTCTCTTGAAGGCGATCCCATGCTGATCCCGAAATACGAGTATGGCGACCCGGTGCTTAGCAGCCAGATCGTGCTTGGAAACGGAGATCTGTTTAAGACCGGAATGGCATCAGCTCAAAATACCCAGGGCGTGTATCCTGAAGGACCGGGCACCAATTTCTTTACTTTCTTCATGGCTGCCCAGGGCACCATGGGTATTGTCACCTGGCAGAATCTTAAAACAGAGTACAGGCCTAAAGAACAAAAAGTATTTTTCGTGGCGTTTAATGATCTTGAAGAGGCTGCCAAACCGATCTACAAACTCCAGAGACGTCATGTGGGAAATGAATGTTTTGTATTAAACAATTTAATGCTCGCTTCCCTTCTGTGTGACAGCAATCCGGATGAATATAATAAACTGCTCACAGAGCTTCCTCCTTACACCCTGGTGCTGGTCATTGCCGGTGCTCCCAGGCGTCCTTTAGAGCGGATCGCTTATGAGGAAAAAGCCCTTATGGAGATAGCAGCTGATCTTAGGTTTGAACCTAAAAAAACCGTGGGCGGTGTTTCCGGGCTTGGAACAAAGATGATCGATATGCTTCGGAATCTGCCGGCTGAAGAGCCTTTCTGGAAAGAACGGGTTAAGAGTTCATCCCAGGATATATTTCTTTTATCACAACCATGAATAAAGCCCAAAGCTATGTTGATACGGCTGTGGGATATGCCGCGGGATTTGGGCTCACCCCTGATGATATCGGTGTCTACATGCAGCCGCTGGAACGGGGCCGCGCATGTCATTTAAGTTTTTCTTTTCCCTGTGATCTGTCAGATGAAAAGGACAGGGCTCGTACCAAAGAGCTGCATTTTATGCTGAGTGAAAAGCTGTTAAATGACGGCGCTTTTTTCTCACGGCCTTACGGCACTGGGCAGATATGGTCTATTGCCGTACCACGACCTACACTGCCAAACTCAAGGAACTTAAACAAATTTTTGACCCAAACAACATCCTGAATCCCGGCAAACTCTGCCATTAAAATATAGACGGAGGAATTCATGGCTAAAGATATGTTACTTCCCAAGGATCCCAGATATTTAAAGTATCCATTGGAAGCCCCTTTTGATGAAGAAAAAGTGCGCTGGACCGCATTTAACTGTTCGCGCTGCTCAGTCTGCAAGTGGGTTGATTCATGGCGGGTTAAAAGCGCTAAATACGCGCGCATCTGCCCTCAGCACACAAAATTTCTGTATGACTCGCATTCCGGACAGGGAAAATGCGACCTTGCTCTGGCAATTATTGACGGTAAAATGAAATGGGATGAAGATCCTGAAATAAAGGATATTCTTTTCCAGTGCACCATGTGCGGCGGCTGCGATGCTATGGATAAAAGCATCAGGGACGCGGAACTGGTTAAGATGTATCGCTGGATGAGAGCGGAATATATTAAAAATGTCGGGCCGATTCCTGAGCATAAGGCCATGCTCGACAGCTTAAAACAGTATGACAATGTATGGCTCCAGCCAAGGATGAAAAGAAACAGCTGGGCAAAAGACCTTGCAGACCTTGGAATAAAAGACCTGAACAAGGACAAGTCAGAAATTCTTCTGTTTGCAGGCTGTACCTACGGTCTTTCAGACGAACTCAAAGGAACCGTGGTAAACATGGCTAAGGTCCTTAAAAAGATGGGTGTAGACTTCGGAACCCTTGGCGACAAGGAAATGTGCTGCGGCAGCCCGCCTTCAAAAACCGGAAATTTGGAAGAGTATGAACGTCTGGCAAAAGCAAACATAAAGAAGTTCAATGAACTCGGAGTTAAAACTGTCCTTACCCCATGTGCTGGATGTTACGGCACCTTAAGGGTCGAATATGCAGAACTTGGCGAAAAGATGAACTTTGAAGTGTTACAGGTCGCCGAATATATTGAACGCTTAACTAAAGAGAAAAAAATCGAGTACAAAAAAGAATTAAACATTTCAGTCACCTGGCATGACCCCTGTCACATGGGCAGAATGGGCAGACCTTACGTTCCGGGTAAAGATTTGGAAGGTGTTTATGAAGAACCCAGAAACATTCTGAAAAATATTCCCGGTGTTGAACTGGTGGAGATGGAAAGAATTAAAGAATATGCCTGGTGCTGCGGCGGCGGCGGCGGTGCCTTTAGCGGATTTAAGGACTTTGCCCAGTGGACAGCACAGCAGCGCCTTGAAGAGGCCAAAGACACGGGTGCAGACATCCTGGTTACCAGCTGTCCATGGTGTGAGACCAACCTGCGGGCAGGAGGTATTGGCATGGAAGAAAAAATGGAAATCGTTGATATCTTCGATCTTATGATGGAAGCACTATAGGAGGAACAAATAATGGAAAATATTTCAAGACATGAGCAGCATGAACAGATTTTTAATGCTTTTGAGGCAGCTCTGGGAGAGGGAAATGTTAAGGACAACCCTGCCACGGTAAATGCCTATTTTGGAGACTGGCTGCCCCCTAAAACCCTGGGACAGTCCATCCCGCCGGAGTTTGTCGTGCTCCCCAACGGCACCATGGAGACCCAGGCCGTTGTTAAAATATGCAACCGCTATAAATTACCCTTTGTGCCGGTGGGTTCAAACCAGTGGTCACTCTCCACAGCTCCCACTCTGCCGGGAACAGTGATCATTGATTCAAAGCGGATGAAGGAATTAATCGAGATTGATGAAGATAATATGTTTGCAATTATTGAACCCTATTTAACCGTGGCGCAGCTCCATGCAGAGGCGAATAAGCGCGGTCTGTATATCGGCTCTCCAGAGGCCAGTGCCCAGTCATCAGCTTTAGCCGGCCATACGTTTCAGGGATTGTGGGGGGTGGCGTACAGGCTGGGTGTATCTTTTAGAAACGTGCTGGGTATGGAATGGGTGCTTCCTGACGGCGAGATATTAAGAACCGGAACCTTTTCACTTGATCCGGATTGCGGTTACTGGGGTAAGGGTCCGGGCCCGGACTTACGGGGCATGATGCGCGGTTACTGCGGCGCTCTGGGCGGTATCGGCATGATAACCAAAATGGCAGTCAAGCTTCATCCATATCCCGGTCCCAAAGTCTGGCCGGCACAAGGGCATATTCCCAACATGACAACGACCATGCCAAAGGACAGGTTTCACTGGGAGCTTATAAAGTTTGACGACCTTGAAGGCGCTGCCAGATATATGTACGAGGTGGGCCGGGCTGAAATCGGCGGTGTGGTCCAGAAATGGCCCACGGTCTATTATATCTGGTGGTGGGCAAACTGCAATGAAGCATACTGGACAGAATGGCAGAAACGCACCTTCCAGGATAATGTTAAACATACGGTGGGTACCTGCCTGTGGGGATTTACCTCTGATGAGCAGCTGGAATATGAAAAGCGGGTTTTAGAAGATATTATAAAAGATACCGGCGGCAGGAGGGTGAAACAGGAAATCTATGATATGTGGATTCCCCGTGCTGCCAACAACTGGATCAGGGACACCAATGGTTCGCGCATGATGCGGCCTGCCGGAACCTTCCTGGCCCTTACCCTTGCAAGCGATACTATTCGGAGCTCTGTAGACCTGGTGAAGCAGGGCTATAAATGGATTGACAAGTTTTCACCGCCGATTCTGGACTGTGACGGTCCGGATTGGATCGGGACCTATGATTTCAGCCATTTCGGATTTGCGGAAACAGATTTTCCAGTTGAAAAGACGCCGGAAGATCTGGGTGATCTGATGGGTAAAATTATGGGCATGGTTAAAGAGGATCTGCAAAAAGGAGTGGAGAACGGTATCGGACCGTTCCTTGGCGGGCCTTATCATGAAATGGCCGGGCCGGTCTTTAAGTATGACAAACTTCTTAAAGGGATAAAGAAGGCCATTGATCCAAACATGGTATCAAATCCGCCTCACAATATTTCAGTTGAATAATTGGTAATTATTACTTTATCCATCCTCTGCCTTAAATATCAGGGCAGGGGATGGACCTTTTCATAAAAGTATATCAGCATTATTAGTAAGTTTGCTATATAAAGTAAAATATAATTAAGTATTACTAAGTACTTGAATATTCATCAATATATATATCACGTTCAAAATTAGATGATGTCTTTAAACTTGTTGAAAGTAAATGGGAAGATAATTTTAAGGAGAAATAATTATGGACCTGCTTGAGCTTATTAAACAGCGAAGAAGCATTCGGTGTTTTAAACAAGAAGTTCCGCCGAAAAAGATGATCCTTGAATGCATTGAGGCTGCAGCATGGGCACCAAGTCCCACCAATCAGCAGCCATGGCAGTTCATCGCTGCAGCAGGAGAAGATCTCAGGAAAATTTCAGAAGTCATCATGAATATATTTCCCCAGCGGATGAAAGAGGTCGATCCGTATACAGGAATACCTGATGCATGCAAAGCAAGAAAGGACGAAACATTCGCTCAGCTTTTTGCCGCGGCAAAAGAAGAGGGTCTTGACCCGAAAGCTCTGTTCCAGAAGAATCTCACCTTTTACGGAGCGCCTGTGGCAGTTCTTTTTCTCTGCTCTAAAATGGAAATGAGCTTATATCGCCACGCCACGACCGCGGCGCTGCAGAACTTTCTTCTTGCTGCCCATGCAAAGGGACTCGGCACCTGCTGGCTAAGCTCTGTTGCCGCGTGCCAGGAAGAGATAAAGAGTTTGTTAAACATTTCTGATGACAAAGAGATTCTTGACGGGATTGCGCTGGGATATCCGGTTAAGGGCTCCCCGCTTAATTCATTTCCAAGAACGCGCCTTCCGGTACAGGAAGTTACTACTTTGCTTGGATTTGAAAATATGGATTAATATAAAAGGAGAACATCATGACCACACTACTGCGAAAAGCAAAAGACATTCAATGGGCAAAGATCGGAGAATTCATTGATATCGATGACGCGGATCTGCCGGGGATTAAGGAGCTAAAAAATGCCGAAGCCTCTGTCATCTTTGAATTTAAAGAGACCAATCGCTTTGGAGCGGTCTTTGAAAAATGGCCTGCAGTAACCTTTGACTGGCACTATGAATGCGACGAGCTGTTTCATATTGTTTCAGGAGGGCCGATAGTTGTGACCTGTGACGGAGAGGTTCTTGAGGGAGAAGCCGGAGATACTTTCTTCTTTAGCAGGGGTACTAACCTGAAGTTTGAGATCAAAAATGAGCTGCAGGGCCTTACTGTGCATTATCCTGACTTCGAGGAAATTCTTGGCCGGTACAAAGAGTATGCAAAACAGCTGAAAAAGTAAATTAGATAGAGGTACATGATGCAGTTAGAAGACTATGGTTTTAAGGTTAAAGAGATCGGTGCATATAATTACAACTATAAATACGGGGAGACAACGGTTACCCATCATATGAAAGAATATTTTCAGGAGGAAGATAAAACCCGGATCGTTATCCTTGAGAAAGAAACAAGAAAAGGAGATAATTACATTCGCCTGCCCCGTACCCTGTGGATAACAAGAGACGGATATCCTCCTCTGTCAACTGACGGCGCATTGCAAAAGATCGGGGATAGTCTGTTAACCCTTTACTTTGCCGGGCTGCCGACTGTGCAGAGCAAGGAACATATCAGGATCTTTGATGACAGCATGCGTGAACAGCTGAAAGAGATAGGTCTTGATTATGATCAGCTTTCTCCCATGATAAAATCGGGTAAGATGTTTAAAGGCTGTACTATTACCGGTTTTATCTTTACGAAGAAAGGGGTCCATGACATGGCTTTAATTGAAACCATCCAGGATAAGGTTTTGAAAAGCTACACAAAGGTCCTTTCAGCACCACCATGCCCGTGCCCGGTTGAGCAGTGGTCAAATATGATCATGGGTCCTCAGGCGGACTTTGAATATCATCTGTTTAAGGAATGGGGGTTTGATGTGCCTCTTTCAGCACAGAAGGCTTTCTTCACCATGCTGGTCGGCCCAAGGTCATGCTATCTTAACTCAAATGAAGAACTGGAAAAACTCAAGTCCATTGTGAAACTTGCAGGAGGCTAGAAAGTATTATTGTCTTCATGAAAACCCTCGCCTTTGGCGAGGGATCCATGAAGAGTAGTCCCATTAGCACTAACGTTGCCCTTTAAGCACGCCCCTATGGGGCATGTTCAAACCACCCGCTATGCGGGTGGTTGTTGACTTAACTTTTAAACAGATGAACATCGAACATCCCCTCTGAATCGGGATAAACTCACGTCCGGCATCGAATTATGAATGGGTCTTGGACGTTCTTCTTTAAATAATTTTAACCACGGCTCCGACAGCCGATACAATTCGGGAGAAATCTAATGTCAAACCAATATGACCTTATTGTTGTCGGTGCGGGACCAAGCGGATTAGTGGCAGCACGCACAGCTGCTCAAAACGGGCTTTCCGTTGCCCTCCTTGAAAGAAACAATAATCTTGCTCCTGTAAAGAGGGGCTGCGCCATGATCATTATGACCCTAAATGAACCCTACTTTGGTGAAGAAAAAATATCTCTGGACAGACAAAAAGGTGAGCTGTCATTTCAAACAAATGGCTTTTCCATAAAGTATGACGGGCCGTCAAGGGACCTCTATTCATGGCATCTCCTCTCTCCCAATGGAAAGGTCCTTAAATTTGGAGATACCATGGATGGAATGAAAACAGGGGAGCACGCGCGAACCTCTGCTGTCCATGACAAGGGCCTTTTATTGTCCAGTCTGCTGGAAGAGTGTGATGATCTTGGAGTAGATATCTTTTTAGGGGCAAATGTTTCTGATCTTGAAAAAAAGGAAGGGAAGATCCATGTGATATCAGACAAAGAAACGCTCTCAGCGCCTTTTGTTATCGCGGCTGACGGTGCAAACTCCAGGGTAGTCCAGGTCCTCAAATTAAACAGTGAGCGGACCTGTTACGGCGTGATGAAGATCAGCGGAGCGGAGATCACCGGGGTTAAAGATTTTGATACTCATACCTTCTACTCTTTTCTGGCCGGAAAAGAGAACCCGTCCTATAGTGTTCTTGCCCCCATGCCTGCCAGCGAAGAAGGAAGGTTTCAGGTATTCACTGTTGTATTTGACCCTGATAAAGATGCTTCAAATGAGCTTGATTCTCTTCTTAACCGCAGCTGCTATGCCCCGTCATTTCAGGGCTGTACAATTGTCCGCAAAACAGCAGCAGTGGAAAAAATGTATTCTTCAATGCCCGTGCCTTATCACGATCAGGTCCTTGTTATTGGTGATGCAGCCTGGTGTCAGGAGATCGAGATCACTCCCGCGCTCATGTGCGGATGGAATGCGGGCAATTCTATAACTACAGCCCTTAATGAAAACAGGATCAGCCGGGAAGGTGTTGAAAGCTATTTAGACTGGTGGAAAAAGTCATGTCTTGGAACTCATGACTATCGTGATTACCTGAAGAACTATGCCTTAAGCTTTCTGATGACAAATGAACAGCTCGATTATCTCCTTGATCAGGTCAGTGATGTTTTGCCCGCAATGTTTAATCCCTACGCTGCATTTGATATTCTGGGGCAGAATTTGTCAGGGTCAATGGAAAAAATCGCGTGCGAGCGTCCGGACATTGTTCAAAAGATGCAGGAGTTCGCGAAAACCCCGTTGGAAAAACTCATGCAAAAGCCCGTTCAGGCCGCTGCAAAGCTTATATAGGGCATATAGAACTTTTAGTGCAGAAGGGTCTGTTTTCGTTCCAAAATGGAAAGAGTATTTTAAAGGTAATAAATATTTGGATGAATCAGCTTTGAAAAGTAAACTGGAACAAATTGAAAACGAACTTCAGAGTTGCAAAGAAAGGCTCAAAGAAGTTCAGCAGCTGTCGCATATTGCCCAGTGGCATGTTGATCTTACTACGGGTGTTCCTTTCTGGTCAGATGAAGATTACCGCATTCTTGGATATGAGCCAGGTGAGGTTGAGCCGTCCTGGGACCTGATGCTGTCTCACATCCACCCCGATGACATGGATATCATTATGCAGGGCCGTGAGGAACTTTTTGAAAAAGGATGTGTTGAGTCAGAATACCGGATTATTCAGAAGGGCGGGGAGGTACGTTTTATTTATTCAAAAAACATGATTGAAAATGATGATCAGGGAAACCCAATATTTCTCAGGGGAATTTTTCGGGATATAACAGAACTTAAAAAACAAAGAGCAGGAGATCAGCCGGCTTAAGGCTTCTTTACAGAAGGTAAGTGATCCGAATTAGAAAAAGGTCTCAGCGATTTCTGCGGGCTCTGCGAGAGAAAGTTTTTATGCTTTTGACTTTTTCATTCCGCACTCCACATCCGACACTCCGACACTCAGATGGCACTGCGAGAAATTTGTTTTTACTCGTCGTTTTTGGGGTTGACAATGTATATACAATGTCCTACAATATGAGCATGGTAACATTTAAATGGAATCC
>PVMK01189253.1_pt2 | contig 40101 bp, 41 predicted proteins | sample 1853481 | NCBI WGS metagenome assembly PVMK01 (sample SAMN08533507, study PRJNA380276) | Marine sediment metagenome, whole genome shotgun sequencing project.
CAGCGCCGCCGGGCGATACGGACTGAGTTATTTTTTCTTCAAAGCCGGCATGATTCCGGCCGCAGTATTGTTGGCGGCGTTCTGGTATTTCTGCCGACGCTGGCTACTGTTCCTGGGCGACACCGACGACCGCATTCTTCGCGCGATCGTTTTCACCGGCTGCACGTCGGCGGCATTTCTGATTCTATACAGCGTCTTCCTGGGCTCCGACGGCGAATTTTACAGCCTCATGCGCCGCTATGGCGTGAACATCTATTTTTCTTTCAGTTACCTCGCTCAACTGATGCTGCTCGGCCGTCTCCAGTATCTGCAAAAGGCCGGCCTGGTCAACTTGCCGCGAAAAATAATGACCGGAAAGCTAACGCTGATGATCGTCATGCTGTTACTGGGACTCGCGAGCATCCCAATGTCCGACGTGTTCACCGACAAACATCGGCCATTGAACATCGTCGAATGGAATTTTTCCATCCTGATGATCAGCTACTACTTTTTAACCTGGCGCGCATGGAGGCATACAAAATTCTGCATTACCCCGGAAATCAGATCGCGTACCGATGAGTAAGACAGCAGGAGCATTCAGTTTGCGTCAGGCGATGTCTGTAACTGCAGAAAAGCGATCAGGTTCGCCCGGTCCTGAGGATTTCTTATACCGACGAACACCATTCGAGAACCAGGAATAAACTGGCTGGGTCGCTGCAGCCATGGATCGAGCGTCTCCGGACTCCAGACGACATCGGAATTCATCATCGCATCCGAATACGCAAAGCCGGCGGCGAAAGCTGCTTTACTGCCGAACATCCCGTGCAAATTGGGTCCTACCTTGTGCATACCACCTTCCACAAGGCTATGACAGGCACGGCATTGCAGGTACAGCATCTTGCCGCGCTCGACGTCGGCGGTCGCAAGCAATGCTTCGATGTCGACCTGCTCCTCAGGCGAAGACCCCGCACCATCAGCGGCTTGCTGCCCGTTGCCACCCACGCCGCAGCCGAAGATAAAAAGGCTCAGCAGACCCATGCATACGAACACAGGGCTCGAATTCGTCATTTTCTTCTCCAAACTTGAAACACCAAAAAGGCGTTCAGATCGCCTCAAATAATTGGTGTCTGACACCGAGAACTATTTAAGGCCCAGCGCGCCGGGGTTCATGAGCCCATCGGGATCGAGGCTCTGCTTGACGTCTTTGAGGATTCGCGTGGCCTGGGCCTGGCGGCCCGACAGATAGGGGTAACTTTTCCCGACCTGCATATGGACGGCGCCCATGTCACTGAATATGTCCTGAATCTTGCCACGCAGTTCGCCGACGAACGCCCGGCCTTCCGGATTAGCCTCGTATTCGGGCAACGTGTCGAGGTATTCCTGCGGCAGATATCGCTTGTGATAGGGCGTACGGTCGTCCTCCCAATAGAAGACCGGCTCGTACAAAAAGCCGTTCGTGCTAATGCTCGTAAACATCGCCGCTTTCTCGACCTTCAGCTGCTCCATCTTTTCTTCATTTTCCGCGTGCAACTCAGTGATACGCCGGTGAAACTCCTGCAATTTGGAAAATGGCAGGATCCCGTGCATCGGCACCCAGCGTTGTCCGCGTGGACCCAGGATCGGATAAAGCGGAATGAACGGCATCGCTCTGAGTACGGTCGGAATGGTATTGGCAATCTCCGTGCCACGGCCAGCCATGGCCTGACGCACTTGACCAAGCTTTGCGCGAATTTCGGCACGGCTGCTGCCTTCGACGACGTAATGCGCCGAAAAATCGAAACCGGTCAGGAACCGCTTGCCCGCCGCCGCCATCTTGATCACGCGGACGAGCGCATCGACCGGGTTGCGGGAGGTCTTCAACACCGCCCAGACCGCGTTGACTGCATCCGACGTGCTGGTACTGCCGAGCTGTCCTTGCTGCAGTTTCGGATCGAGGCCGAAATTATCGGCGACAATGCCGGTCCTTCCGGCCGCCGCCATGCCCGCAGCCATCGAATCGAAATCATGAAAACCGAACGACGCCGTTCCGGAAAAAGCCGGCACCGGAATCAGGCGCAAGGTAATCCGCGCCTTGATACCGAACGCACCCGCATCGCCGGTGAATAGGCCGGTCAGGTCCGGCCCGTAGTGACGGAAGAAAGGCGATGCGTTCGCGATCGCGCGCGAGCCGGTACTGAGCAATTCGCCACCGGCAAGGACCACGTCGAACGACAACGCCGTGTCGGCGGAAATTCCGTAGGTTCCCGATCCGAGGCTGACGCTGTTTTGTGACATCGATCCGCCGACGGTCGCCTTCAATCCTGAAAACGGTCCCCAGAACGCGGATCGCAGCCCACGCTCGGCCAGCGCGCTGGTCATGTCTGCCCAGGTAATGCCCGGCTCTACCGTGATATACATATCCTCTTCATTGATTTCGACGATACGATTCAGTCTCTGCGTATCGATCAATAATGAATTGGGCGTACTCGGCAAATAGGCATCGGTATACGATGCGCCACCACCACGGGGCACGAGCGCGACACCCGACTGCGAGGCGATGCGCGCGACGGCCTGCAGTTCTTCGACGGTTCCGGGCTGAACGACGGCGATCGGCAGCTCACGAAAGTTATACACATCCATCGCATAGAACTCGCGGTCTGCATCGCCGGTCAAGACATGTTTGGCGCCGATCGACGATCCGAGTTCATCAATAATCGTCTTATTTTCCATTAAGTTAGCGGACATTCTTATTTCTCTCTATATAATAAGCGCCGAACGTTCAACTCAGGCACTTGTCCAGTTCCGGCGCCCAGTCATCGAGACACTCCGGCAGCACAGCATAACCCGCCCCTGCCAGATCGGCGGCCCTTGCGGCGCGCGTCTCATGACCATTACCCCGGCGCGCGGCGATCCGGATATTCCGCACGCCACGCGACCCCATGGATACCAGCTCACCGTGCAGATCATAGGCTAACAGTTCACGCATCAGCCTGCGAAACTCGGGTCCTGCCTTGATCACGTCGAAAGTTCTGTCCTGCGTCTGAGCTGGAGAAATCTCGGGCTGGCGCGCCAATGCGTTCGCGGCCAATGGGACATTCCACGGCCAGAATAACTCGCTGTCCCTAGCGAAATACCAAGCCGTCAAGAGGTGCTGCCCGAACGCCTGCGGTTGCAACTCCGGTGCGTAGTCCGCGATCATCCGATCGCGCTCCGCTTCGTCGAACAACCATGGGTCGATCAGCACGAGATTCCGAACCACCTCCACATCAGAGTTCGATCGCAGCATCGCCACTGCGATGGCGCATGCAACGCCATTGGCCACAACGGATGCGGTCTCGATATCGAGACCGTTCATCACATCGACGACAAGCCTGGCGAGTCGTTCCGCGGAATAATCTTGAAGATGCAACACGCCGGTTTCACCGTGCCCCGGTAAATCAACCAGTATCATTTGATGGCTGCCTGTCAGGCGGCGCGCAACCGGCTCAAGTGAGCGTGAGGAAGAACCGGCATCGTGGAGCCAGATAACGGCCGGATCACTTCCCGATGCGGAACACCTTACGAAAACCGGGCCCACGTCGGTATTCACGAATTCACTGTGCAACTTGCCGGCCCATTCACCACCGAATTCGCCAGTAGAAGCACTCTGCAACTGTACCGGTTGCGTCGCGTGCTCGCGTAAAATTTCGAGGACCCGTTCGTGCAATTTGTCCGGCCCGGCAAATACTTCGCGCGGCATTTCGTCCGGGATTTTCGCCAGGCGCTCCGGATGTCCGGCCAACGGATCCTGACTATAGTTCAACAAATAAACAGGCGCCTGGATATCACCGATTCGTTCCTTCGTCGGGTACGCGAACGCAGCCTGATAGCCGGCGCGCCCGCCATCCTTTGCCCGCAGAAAATCGATCAGGTGATCATTGATATGGCCGGGTTCCGCCATATCGAAATGCATCCGTGCATCCCGCTCCTTGCGGTACCACGGAAAGAACAACAGCTGGTCACGCATCCTCGCCCACATCCACGGCAGGTGCGTACCTTCCGGCGTCAAAGACGGCATGACGTTGTAGTTCTGCAATAGATCCGCTAACTCCGCGGGTTCACAGACCACGAGGCCGTTGACGATGGCGGCCGCACAACGCCCGGGATACAGGCGGGCAAATTCAAAACCGAGCATCGCGCCGGTATGAAAACCGTAGATCAGTGTTGTTTCGATACCGAGCGCCGATAAAAATTCTCCGAGCGCCTTAGCATAGGGCGTCAAATCAGGCGCGCTATCGCTGCGCTCATCCGGCAGCGGATCGGACAAACCGAACCCTGGTGTATCGGGCGCGATGACCGTGAAGTCATCCGCGAATATCTCCAGCTCTGTGGCCATCTCGGCCGACGAGGCCGGGCTCTGGTGCAGAAGCAACATCGGCGGCCCGGAACCGGCCAGACGAAAATGCACCTGCCGGTCTCGAAAATTAACGAAATGACGGGTGATGACCGGGCTTTCGGGGTCCTGATACATCGATCCTCTGTTTACAAATTTGTTGTCAGAGCGAGAAACTCGCGGCTCAGCCGATGATCTGTTTCTTGCCTGGAATTGGCCAATCTTTCCATATCTGAATCTTGCCGTTCTCGATTACAAAATGACCGACGATAGAAAAATGCATACTCGGCGATTTACCACCGCTCGGCGCATTGAAATGATCGATGCGCTCATTCATAACGACCTGGCCAATGACATGCGAACGGAGAATTTCCCACTCAACGGATTCCAACTTGGTCAGGAACGGACCCATTTGCTTTTTGAACTGCTCGAGGCTCGTAATCAGCGGTTGCCCAGGTGTGATCTGGTACAACAGATCATCCGCGAGATACGGTGCCAACGCGTCAATATCTCTGAGTGACCAATCCCTGCAAAAATTCGTAACCAGAGTTTCATTCGCGGTTTCCAGTTCCGCCAGATTGATTTCTTCTGCATTTGCCATTTTTATTCCTCCGAAATCCGTCAATCCCATTGTCATTATTCCAACCGCCGCACCACCGACCAGCAACTCGCGCCGATCGATTCTCGGCAATAAATCAGACTTTTCTACTTTGTGCGTCATTAAACCGCTCCTTCTATTGTTGTAGACCTGGAATCAGGAATCTAATTCCGGGAGATTGGAAAAGAAATCCAGCGCTTCCGGATTCGCCAACGCACCCTTGTTTTTCACTGGCTCATCATGAACGACCGAACGCACGGCCAGCTCCACGATCTTTCCGCTTCGGGTCCTGGGTATTTCCGCTACCGCAATAATCTTTTCGGGTACGTGGCGCGGACTCGCATTAGAGCGTATCGCATTTCGAATCGCATCGCGAAGCGCTTTATTCAGCTCAACGTGCTCTCGCAACACGACGAAAAGCACGATGCGCGTGTCCCCTTTCCAGCGTTGACCGATCGCGATGCTTTCTACAATTTCCGGCAATTTCTCGACCTCGCGATAGATCTCCGCAGTGCCAATCCTGACGCCGCCGGCGTTCAGCACCGCATCCGAGCGCCCATGGATAATCAGCCCGCCATGAACAGTGCGCTCCGCGTAATCTCCATGCGTCCAGACACCCGCGAACCGCTCGAAATAGGCCCCACGATAACCACGCCCGTCCGGGTCGTTCCAGAATCCGACCGGCATCGACGGGAACGGCTGGGCGCACGAAAGCTCACCTTTCTCACCGACCGCCAGCACCTTGCCATCATCATCCAGAATTTCTACGGCCATGCCCAGCCCGACACACTGCAATTCCCCGGCGTAAACCGGCGAAAGCGGATCGCCCAGAGCGAAGCACGCAAGCAAATCCGTGCCTCCGGAAATTGACGCGAGCTGAATATCCTTCTTGATCGATGCGTATACGAATTCGTAACTGGATGGTGCGAGCGGGGAACCGGTCGACAGGATCGTTCGCAACGAATCGAATTCACCATGCTCGGCCGGCACGCAGCCGGATTTTTCAACCGACACAAGATACTTCGCCCCTGCGCCGAAAATCGTGATGCCCTCTTCCTCCACCATGCGCCACAGCACTCCGGCATCAGGCTGAAACGGTGAGCCGTCATACAGCACGATCGTCGCACCGGATGCCAGGCCGCTGACCAGCCAGTTCCACATCATCCAGCCGCAGGTGGTAAAGAAAAAGAATCGATCGTCCCGATTCAGATCCGTGTGCAGCACATGCTCTTTCAAATGTTGAATCAGGGTTCCACCGGCACCATGCACGATACATTTCGGTGCCCCGGTGGTTCCCGATGAATACATGATGTAGACCGGATGATCGAACGGCAGCGACTCAAAAACGAGTTCGTGACCCGGGACCACGAAGTCCTTCAGCAGGACCGCGCCACCGATTCCGGATACCTTCGGTGCCGTATCCAGGAATGGTACGACGACAACGCACTCGAGGCCGTCGAGTCTCCGGGCCAGTTCAGTAACCGTCGCAATGCTGTCGCAACGCTTTCCGTTATAAAAATAGCCGTCTGCCGTAAATAATACTTTCGGCGAAATCTGAGCAAACCGGTCCACCACAGCATCGACACCGAAATCAGGTGAACACGATGACCAGATCGCGCCAATACTGGTCGTGGCCAACATCGCAATAATCGCCTGCGGATGATTCGGGAGAAACCCGGCGACCCGGTCGCCGGCCGTAACGCCGGCTTCGCGCAATCCGGCCGCGGTCACCGCGACCGCAGTGTGCAATTCCGCATAACTCAGTTCGCTTCGGCTACCGTTCTCGTCGCGAAAAATGATTGCGGGCCGGTCATCGCTGAATTTGAGAAGGTTCGCCGCAAAATTCAACCGGCTGCCGACAAACCAGCGAGCCCCTGGCATCCGATCCGGATCGACCAGTACGGCGTCCGCAAAGGCATCGAAAACCATTCCGGTATACTCGGCGACAGCCGGCCAGAACTCGTTCGGGGATTCGATCGACCAGCGGTGCAACGAAGAATAGTCGCCGGCCGGAATACCGTATTTCGCCATCACGTCGGCCATGAACGCCGTCATTCTGGCGTTTGCTATGCGTTCTGCAGACGGGCTCCAGATCGGTTCATTAACCGCCGATGTAGTACATTTCAACTTTGTCACCGGCTCCTGCCAGCTCGGCGCGGAGTTCGCTATACCGATCTTCCCGACCGCGCCAGACGCGGCCGATGATTTCCCGCAACTGATGGTCATCGGCACCGGAACGCAACGGAGTTTTCAGATCCGTACCCCGCGAAGAAAAAAGGCAGGTAAACAATTGACCATCGGAAGACAGCCGTGCGCGGGTGCACGAACCGCAAAACGGTTCACTGACTGAAGAAATAAACCCGAGTTCACCCTGACCGTCATCAAACTTGTATCGGTTCGCGACTTCACCATGATAATTGCGTTCGACCGGCTGCATCGGCCACCGCGCGTTGATCCGCGCCACGAGTTCAACCGAAGAAAGCGTATCGCCACGCTGCCAATGGTTGATCGTGCCCACATCCATGTATTCGATGAATCGCAGGATGACCCGCGTACCACGAAAATACTGCACCAGGTCGAGCGCGGTCTGATCATTGACGCCCTGTTTCACGACCGCATTGACCTTAATCGGCTCCAGGCCGGCCTGAATCGCTTCAGCAATGCCTTCGAGTACCCGGGTTTTGCTGCCGCGCCCACCGCTCATCATCGCAAATACTTTGTCATCGAGTGAGTCCAGGCTGACCGTCACCCGGTCCAGACCGGCTGCTTTTAATGCCGCGGCGTGCTGCGCAAGCAGTACACCATTGGTTGTCAGCGCGATGTCTTCGATACCACGGATATGCGTCAGGTCGCCAATCAGGTCGGCGAGCCCGGGGCGTAATAACGGTTCGCCCCCCGTAATCCGCAGCTTGGTAACGCCGAGGTCCGCGAATATTTTCGCAATTCGCAAGATTTCCTCAAAAGACAGTCGCTCGGCACTGTCCAGGAACTTGAAATCCTTGTGGTACTTGTCTTCCGGCATGCAATACGGACAGCGGAAATTACAGCGGTCCATGACGGAGATGCGCAGATCACCGAGCGGGCGATCGCGGCGATCCAGCAGGCCGGTCTTGACCGGAACGATCGTTGACAAGTTTTTGGTTTTTTCGTGCATATTCGATAAGCCGCCTTCAGAACGCTAACATACCGTCCCTAATGCTCAATTGATATTAGTTAACTCGGTATAATTCCGATCTGATTGTCAGGTAGACAGGGAACAACAAGTGCCGGAAACGCCGCTGGAAATGGCCGCCGTAGAAATACGGGAACCGGGCGGGCCTGATGTGCTAACACCCGTCATGCGTCCGGTACCCGTACCCGGCGCCGACGAAGTATTGATCCGAATCGCGGCTGCCGGCGTGAATCGCCCGGATTGTCTGCAGCGGCGTGGACTGTATCCGCCGCCGGCCGGCGCCCCGGATTTGCCGGGTCTTGAGGTGGCGGGTCAAATCGTCACACTGGGTGAAAAAGCGACTGCATTCAACACAGGCGATAACGCGTGTGCATTGCTGGCAGGAGGGGGTTACGCAGAATATTGCGCGGTACCGGCCGTTCAATGTCTGCCAATTCCCGCGGGCCTGAATTTCATTCAGGCGGCCGCCTTGCCCGAATCCTTTTTTACCGTCTGGTCCAACGTATTTGACCGCGGACATCTCGTGTCCGGAGAAACCATCCTGATCCACGGCGGCGCCAGCGGAATAGGCACCACCGCGATTCAATTGGCCAGAGCTTTCGGAGCGCGGGTTTTTGCCACCGTCGGCAATGACGAAAAACGCAGCCTGTGTGAAAAACTCGGCGCCGAACGGGCCGTGAACTATAGAAGCGAAAATTTTCATGACGTGATCAAGGAATGCACCGACGGCAACGGCGTTGACGTCATCCTGGATATCGTCGGCGGGCATTACCTTGCCGACAACACCAGACTGCTCACGACTGACGGTCGATTGGTCGTTATCGGTGTACTGGGCGGCAGTAAGGCCGAAATCAATCTCGGCCGGGTGCTGAGCAAGCGCCTGACCGTGACCGGCTCAACACTGCGCAACCGCAGCCCCGCCGTTAAAGGTCAGATCGCGAGCGCGCTGAGGACCCAGGTCTGGCCAAAACTGGAGGACGGAGAAATCGCACCAGTGATTCAGGCAACCTTCCCGCTTGCTGAAGCCTATCGCGCCCATGAATTACTTGAGGCTAACCAGGCCATGGGCAAGCTGGTTCTGGTCAACGAAATCTGATTGAAAGACCATGAGCACAAAAAGCATCATTGACGCGTTTGACCGCTGGCAGAAAAATCGGCAACCGCTTGTCATGGCGACCGTTTACGTCACCGAGGGGTCAACCTACAGCAAAGCCGGGCATCGCATCCTGATTGCGGCCAACGGCGATTACCAGGGCCTCGTCAGCGGCGGCTGCCTGGAAGGGGATCTGGCCGAACACGCGACGTCCGTTATAGAGAATGGTACAAGTCGCACAGTCACCTACGATTTGCGCGACGATGCGGATGACCTCTGGGGCATGGGCGTCGGCTGTAACGGTGTTATAAAGATATTACTGCAAAGGCTTGATATTGAAACCGGGTATGAACCGTTCCAATCAATTGCCAATTGTCATTTGCATTCAGAGCCTGCGATTTGCGCGATGATCATCGAATGTGCAAACAGCGATATTCCGCTCGGCGCATCGCTGATCGACTGGGGCAACGATTATCGATCCTGGGGAATTCCAGGTGCTCACCGCACCGCGATCCGACAGCATTGTGCCAGCATGCTCGGCACCGGGAAAGCACGACTGGTTCAACATGAGATACAAGATTCGTCATTGACCCTTCTTTACGCGCCGATCAAACCGCTTCCACGTCTGTTGATACTCGGTGCCGGGCCCGACGCCGCGCCACTGATCAGGATGGCTGAAGAAATTGGCTGGCTCGTCACCGTCGTCGATCATCGCCCGGCCTACCTGGAAGCCGATATATTTGGCTCCGCACGGCGCGTCGCCACCGAACCCGAGCGGCTGAAAAAAGTGACCGACTTGACGAAATTTTCGGCTGCTGTGGTCATGAGCCATCATCTCGCAACAGATCGAATCTATCTCGACCAACTCGCCCAAAGCCCTATTGCGTTCCTCGGCCTCCTTGGACCACGCGAGCGCCGCGACAGACTGATCTCTGAGCTCGGCGATGCAGGTAAGGTCCTCAAAAAGAAACTGGTCGGCCCGGTGGGTATCGATATCGGCGCGGATTCACCGGAGTCCATTGCCCTGTCAATCCTGGCTCAAATCCACCAGGCATTATCCGAACTGGAAAACTAAAGTGACGACTGACACCTCAAATTTTCGCGTGGACGTCGCGAAGGCCGTATCGTTGATCGAACAACACATGCCACATTACCGCAGCGAGCGCGTTGAACTCGAGAACGCTCAGGGTGCGATTTTGCGCCAGCGTGTTACAGCCGAGCGGGACCAGCCTCCCTTCGATCGCGTCACGATGGACGGTATCGCAATCAAATATTCAGCGCTCGATTCGGGCAACCGGACTTTTTTGGTCAGTGGGATTCAGGCGGCCGGCGCAGCCGCGATGGAGCTCGGCGACCCATCAAACTGCGTCGAAATCATGACCGGCGCCGTATTACCGATCGGCGCCGACACTGTTGTCCCCGTGGAGCGTATCCGGCGAGAAGCGGATCGAGCGATGGTCGAGGCAGAATATGTGCCAGCCATCGGTCAGTTCATCCACCGCAGGGCCTCCGACCATCCGGCTGGGAAGCCCTTGCTCGAACCCGGAATCATCATTGGAGCGCCGGAAATGGCGGTGTTAACAATTGCCGGCGATGCGACAGTCGAGGTTGCCCGCTGGCCAAGCATTGCCGTGATTTCCACCGGTGATGAATTGGTTGACCAAGGCGAGCCGATCGAACCGTTTCAGATCCGGTCTTCAAACGACCGAGCAATACAAGCCGCACTGGAAAAACGCGGTTGTCGAACCAGTCACCGGTCTCGATTGCCGGATGACGCGAAGCGATTGGCGGCGGAAATCAGCCGGCTGCACGAACAGCACGATGTTCTGATCCTCAGCGGCGGCGTGTCGATGGGCAAATACGACTACGTGCCGCAAATACTGGACCAACTCGGCGTCGAACTGGTGTTTCACAAGATCCTGCAACGACCGGGGCTACCCATGTGGTTTGGAATCAGCGGAACGGATAAACCCGTATTTGCGTTGCCGGGAAACCCCGTTTCGAGTCTCGTTTGCCTGGTGCGCTATGTCGCTCCGGCCATACAACGAGCGATGGGCGAATCGAACGCAAAACAAACCCGCATTCAAATTTCCGAATCGATTGAATTCACACCCAACCTGACGTGTTTCATGCCGGTTGAGTTGAGGTTTAATAACCAGGGTCAGATGCATGCGGTGCCCAAACCGACGAATACGTCGGGCGATTTCGTATCGCTGGCCGGAACGGACGGCATTATCGAACTCAGAAGAGGGCAAGATGAATTTCCGCCGGGGTATGCCGCTCCATTTTTTCCCTGGTAATCTGCTATGGTCTCAAAATGAAAAGAATTCCGACCATCAAGACGGTCATGACGCCGTTCCCCTATTCCATCGAGCCCAAAGCCTCAGCTCGGGAAGCCCAGGAACTGATGGCCGAGCATGGCATTCACCATCTACCGGTTACCGAAGACGGCGCCCTCGTCGGCATGATTTCACGTGGCGACATTAACCTGTTGCTAGGCAAGGAACCGACTAAGGGAAAAGGCAAAGGGTTGAAGGTCCGTGAGGCGATGGTTGAAGACACTTATACAGTGGATTTGTCTGAACGCCTGGACAGCGTACTGCATCGGATGGCGGAACATCATCTTCGCTCCGTCGTCGTAACCCGCAAGGGAAAACTGGTGGGTATATTCACACAAATCGATGCCTGTGCCGCATTTGCCGAATTTCTGCGAGAACAGTTACGGCGCGCGGGTGGCGGCACGGCAGCATAATCCGTAATCAATACTCTGGCGCCGATATGCCAGGACTCATTTGGAGTAACAAGTGGCTCACGATCTGAAAATCAAGAGAGAATTCAAACCTCTGAATATTGCGATCCTGACCGTTTCCGACAGCCGAACCGAGGAAACGGATACGTCCGGCCGGTTACTCTGTGACCGGCTCACGCAGGCGGGTCATCGATTGACCGACAAGCAGATTCAACCCGATGACATTTACCAAATTCGAGCGACGGTTTCGCAGTGGATCGCCGATCCCGGCGTCGAGGCCATCATCACGACCGGGGGCACCGGCATTACCGGTCGCGACGGAACGCCCGAAGCGATCGAACCGCTGTTGGATAAGATAATCGATGGATTTGGAGAGATGTTTCGCGCCCTCTCTTTCGACGATATCGGCACGTCGACCATCCAGTCCCGGGCTGTGTCCGGGGTCGCCAATGGCACCTACATTTTCTGCCTGCCGGGGTCGCGTGGCGCATGCGCTGATGGCTGGGACAAATTGATTTTGCACCAGCTGGATTTTCGAACCCTGCCCTGCAACCTGGCGGAAATGATGCCGAGGCTGATGGAAAAATGAGCCCTGACCGAGAATAGCCTGAACGGGCGGCCCGTCGGACCACAACGACGGGTCACTCAAATGAGCGCATTAATACAAGAGTCCGTGGTCACCTGCCCGCACTGCTGGGAAAAGATCACGCTGGTGATCGACCTTTCGGTCTCGTCGCAAATTTATATCGAGGACTGCTTCGTCTGCTGTCAACCGATTCAGATCAGTTACACGACGGACGCGGGCGCACTACTCAGTATCGATGTCGAAAGCACGGGAGGGTAGCCTTGCGGAATAAACTGGGCGACCCCGGGTTTCTCCCCTCAAAGTATTTCGTTACCCGGCTTTAAACACGGAGAGGTGATCCCGGATAAACTGGACCAGTGACATCGGCTTGCGACCCATCAGTTGCTCAAAAGTATCGGTGACGTGGAACGGTGTAGCACCTTCCTTGACCTCCCGAAACAAATCACAGACGGCATTGAGATGCCATTCTTGCGTTAAAAATTGTGACAGCCTCTCACGATAAGCATCCGCTGGCATATCCACGTATTCAATTTTCTCGCCCAGCACTTCGGAAAATCGATCGGCAACATCCGAAAAAGAAAGCATCTCCGGCCCGGTAATTTCATAGCTCTGCAATTCATGTCCGTCACCGGTCAGGACTTCTGCCGCCACCGCGCCAACATCACGGCAATCGATCATGACCGTTTTGCCCTCGCCCATCGGCAGGAAAAACTTCTTCTGCTGCTGGATAGATCCGCCACTGGCGAGAAAATTTTGCATGAAAAAATTCGGCTTCAACATCGTCCAGGATAGCCCCGAGGCGCGAATATATTCTTCGGACTGCCAGTGCAGGCTCGGAATCGGACTCTGAGCCTCGGGAACCGCCTCCATAGACGACAGCTTGACAATATGCCTAACGCCGGCTTCAACGGCACAATCCACAAATTGCTTTTCCATGCCCGATTGCTGCTCGCTGTTCGGCAGCGTCAGCAGGGCACTATCAACACCCTCCAGTGCTTTTTGCACAGTCGCCTTATCGGCCGCGTCGCCGACCACCAGTTCGACACCGGCGGCCTCAATGTTGGCAGCCTTGGCCGCGTCACGCACGAGCGCCCGAAGGGGCGCGCCCTGCTTAATCAAAACATCGGCGGTAGCACCTCCTGTTTTGCCCGTGACACCGGTCAGCAAAATCATCGTGTTCTCCTTATCGAATTTTCGATTTGATTGTTCTTCGGCTTCCAGCCTGGCCGCGTAGTCTACCTTATCAACCGATGAAGCGTAGAATAGCGGTCATGAATCGCCGGGATCTATTGAATCTGGGCATGGCGGCGACCATGACCCCTGCCGCTGCCCACTCCGGTAATCCGGATTGTGTAATTCCTTCAGGGGGAGAAGTCGTCATACTCATTCATGGTGCGAATCACGGTGGCTGGTGCTGGCGGCCCGTCGCGGACCGGCTTCGTAATATGGGATATCGCGTGTTTACTCCGACGTTAACCGGCCTCGGAGAACGCAAGCACCTGAGATCGCCAGGCATCACGCTAAGCACACATATTGACGACATCGTTAACTTGATTCACTTTGAAGAACTGGACAACGTCGTCCTGGTCGCGCACAGCTACGGTGGTACCGTACTGACCGGTGTCTGTGACCGCATGAAAGATCGCATCTCACAGGTCATATTTCTGGATGCCAATGCGCCGGCCGACGGACAGCCGACTATTCCAGGTTTAACGCCGGAACTCGCGGAGAAAATCACGGGCAAGCCCCTACTCGACGGCTACCTCCTGCCCCCGCTCGACCCGGTCCGGATGGGTATTTCTCCCGACGACACCCAAAACACCGAGTGGTTGCGTCGAAACCTGACTGAACATCCGCTGCAAACCCTGACGGAACCGATTCGCTTCGAGAATGGCGGCACCGAAGGAACCCACAGGACGTTTATTCTTGCGACACCGCTGGATCAGCTGCAAAAATTCGCACGAGAGGGAACGTTGCGAATCAAAGAAGATCCGTCGTGGCACTACGAAGAATTACTCGTCGGGCACGATGCGATGGTAATCGCACCAGACCAAACCGCCGACCTGTTCGATCAAATCATCACTGATAAGCTCACCTCTGACCCGGCCTGATTCACTCCACTTTTTTCGCGGCCTCCCTGGCGTCGATGACTTTCTTGAATTCACCGGCCGCGCTGGTCATTTGAGGCCCGTTCCACTCGGTCGGGGCCTCGAGGTATTTCGGGTAATGTTTCTCCGTGTAGTCCAACATATATCTAGGCAACTCTTCGGGGCCACCCATCAACTTTATACACTGGCTGTGAAACACCATCGACCCCGGGCTATTGCCCATTTCCATAAACGGCAGCCAGTTCGCGATACGCGTCCACGATAAGGTACATTGACCGGACGTAATATCGGGATTCAGGACATCGCTGCGCCTGCCCTGAATGCCCCAAAGCTCGGCATGCTGATCCATGTCACCGGCCGAATAGACGGGGTAGTCCTTTCTGGATAAATCGGCCGGCCGGAAAATATAAAAATCCCATCGAAACGCAATGCAGTCACCGTAGGCGATGTACGGATACGGGGGCGATAAAACACTGCCCCCCTGCCTGGAAAACACGCCGTTGACGGGGTCATTCGCGACGTGAAAGACCTCGATCTTCTTTCCGCCGAGAAAAGGATTAGACCACTCGTTGATAACTTCACCGGTGTCCGGATCCAGGTAATACAGCACTTCCCGGTTGTAGATTCTCCAACCTTCGGGCACCTCTTCAATACGCCCGGTGCCAATCCCGAACGTCTTGAATACACGGTGATACCCTTCCTGCGGGATCGTCGCCCATGCCTCACCGGGAAACGCGAAAATAAAATCCTTGCCGCTCAGGTCGCCACGGATTTTCAGCATTGCCATGTAGTTTGTTTCAGGATCGTCCAGATCCAGCTCCGGATCCCGTGGTGTCGCCTGCCCGCCACCGAGGGGGCCTAACATTCTCATGCCTGTCATTGTTATTCTCCTCAATAAGACAATAAATTCGACATTCGCGTTGTATCGAAAAATTTCCGCCTTTTCATGTTGATCCGATTCAAAACAAGAAAATCGCAATGAGTATACCAAGGAGCGCACCTACAGAATTCAGGGCGACATCGAAAATCGTCCCAAAGCGGCCCGGCACTCTCGTTTGATACCATTCCAGCATGGCGCCAAAACATACAGCAATTACAATGGCAATGATCAGACGATTTAATTTTGATTGAATCGCATCCAGCGTCCAAATCCAGAGCAGTGTCAGCATTGCGTAGAAGCAAACATGCAGCATTTTTTGCAACAGTGTCGGCGTCCTTTCGACTATAAAGACAAAAATAGAATCACCGGGTTGCGCGCGGCCGGGAATAATGGACGCGACCGCCAGGAAGGCCATGAATATCAGCGTAATGCCAATGCGGGTTGTGAGTGATGTACTGGTCATCTGAGATTTAAACGGATAAATAATTTATAGGCGATTATGCCTCCTTCACCGATAGTATATTGAAGCCCGTCCGATTCGAGAACAGTCGATACCATACAAACCATCGGAACGGTGATTGCCTCTCGGATTTTCAGACTGCGCCTGTGCTAATCTGCGGCGATAAAAGCTTACTTCCCTTTCGATCGCTCCCAACCCAGTGAAGATCCTATTTATTACGTCGACGCTCCCACGTTATGCCGATGATGGACAGGCCCCATTCGTGCTCGAGCAGGCATTGTCCTGGAAAAAAAACTTCGCCAACGACGATGTTTTTATATTGGCGCCGCACGATGCCGGCGCCAAAGCGCAAGAGACTATCGAAAATGTCCGAATCTGGCGTTTCCGCTACTGGTGGCCGGTGAGCCACCAGAAACTCGCCTATCCGGCAATTCTACCGAACATCCAGAAAAATCCACTGCTGATCGCTCAGCTACCCTCCTTCTTACTATGTGAGTTTCTCGCCACGAGGAGACTGATCAAAGACGAAAAAATAGATTTTATTTTCGCCCACTGGATTATGCCTCAAGGTGTTACCGCATTTCTTGCCGGCAAGCTACTTGGCGTACCGTATGGCCTGAACAATCATTCTTCGGATCTCAGGGTGTTTCGGAAAATTCCGGTGTTCGGCACGTTGCTCGCGCAGAAAATCATGCGTTCATCGCGGCAGCTCATCTGCGAGAACTCCCGTTTAAGGCTGGAAGCGTTAGCCTGTTTCACGGCATCGGAACGACCTGTTTACGAAACGAAGATTTCCGCATTACCATGGGTGTTTTTCATGGCCTCGATATACAGCCAGCATCTCCGGAGGACCACTACCGTTATGATTTTGCCTTCATCGGCCGGCTTTCAAAGAAAAAGGGCGTCGACAGTCTGATTAACGCGCTGAAGGCGCTGAAAAACGAGGGCGTTAATTTTCAGGCGGTCATAGCCGGGAGCGGTGAAGAGGAAGCGGCACTGAAACGCGCGTGCAACATCCCGGAAATCCAGTTCATCGGACACGTTTCCGGCGACCGGAAAAACGATCTGTTCGCTCAAACGAAATTCTTTGTGTTTCCGTCACGAGAGTCTGATGGCGATGTCGAAGGACTCCCTGTCGCGTTACTTGAAGCGCTTTTTATGGGCAAAATTGTCGTTGCGAGCAAGGCGACGAATATCGAATTACTGCCGGAATGGCCCGAACTGCGCGATCGGATCGACCTGATTGAGGACCCGTCCTCGGTTTCCGAATTAGCCGAACTGCTGCGCAATTTACTCGATTTGAATAATGAGGCAGTGCAACGCAGGGTCGGGCAAACGCAATCAATCACTTCGCGTTTTAGCTGGAATAACAGAATTCAGCAATACCGGAATCTATTGATTGGTGATGCCCGCTAGCCGGCGCCCCCGGACCCCGAATCATCGTGCGGGAAACCATCTGCGAGAATGCGCCGACCGCGCAAATATCCCAATAACATCGCGGGCAGAATCAATACGTACGCCACATAGTCCATAAATACCCGCCCTTGAGTCGATGGCTCCATCGAACCGTGCATCAACGCGCGTTCAATCCCGGCGTAATAATATCGGCGCATCACCCATCGATATGAAATTCGCTCCGGTAATACCTGGTGCTGGACCACCGCAGCACCACTATAGACCGTCTCAAGCCCCATCTTTCTCGCCCGCAGACAAATCTCGATATCCTCCCCACTCAACAAATTTCCTCCGGAACGTCCGATTCGCTCGTCCCAATAAGCGTTCGGACCCAACCGCGCTCGGTGCATGCCGAACCCCACACCCCATAGATCGGTCGACGGCACCTCGCCATCTCCATGTTCGAGAAGCGCGTAAATCCGTCTGATCATCGGCGAACGCGCGATAAAGAGCGGCCGCTTGTGCCATTTTGGAATGACCTTGCTACCAACCACGGCCACCTTTTCGCGCTCGAAGCTCTTCAGCATGTAGTGCGCCCAGAGTGGATCGGCGATGGCATCCGGATCCGTGAATAGCACGATGTCGTTCGCAGATTTTTTTAAACCCTGATTCCGCGCGTACGAGCTGCCTATCGCCGGAATGACGAAATATTCAAAATTCAATTGCTCGGTCGACTGCCCCTCATGGTAGGCACGCATCTCCGGGTCATCCTGTTGATCCAGAAACAGAATATCGGCATGGACACGTTGTTGTCGAGACAAGCTGTCGATCGTCTCGTGAACCAGCCAGTCTGGCTCCGCATAGCGCGTGAATGCGATGGTAATACGCGGTTTCTTATTCACTGTTCAAGTCTAGCGCCGCAAATCCGCGATCGACACAATTCGATTCCGCCCGCGCAACGTAGAAATACATCTAAGTACAACTTTCGATAGGCTTTCCGGTAAAAGACTGACGATCGCAATCTTGATCGATAAAACTGAAACCTGCGGTAAATCGCGCAGCCGCGACGGCGTGCAGTTCCAGAAATTCCGCAAATAACCGATAGCCATACGCCCACCCGCCAGTCCCTTTTGCGTCTGGGCAACACGGGCAGCAAGATAATGGTACAAGTGGCGCCTCCCATCCCGAATCAGTTTGTCCTTCTCGGCAGAGGGCTCCATTCGGTTCAGCGCCCTGGACACGACTTTTTTGCACTCGGCCTCCTGTCGTTCGATACTGGAAGACATAGCCGATCCATGCACGCGGTAAAATATCTGCACAGCGGGGACACATACGAGCGGATAATCATATGCGATGCGTAACCACATATCCCAATCCTCCGCGGCCGTCAGCGTTTCATCAAAGAATCCGACATGTTCGAATACGGCTTTTCTAACCGTGGGATTGGAGCCGTTATCCATGAAATCGCCGACCAACAAATTTTTGAAAACCTCCCCCTCGTAATGCACATGGCTGCCGTAATTCAAGAAGCGGTTGTGCTCGTCTATCATATCCGTCCAGCTGTAGGCCCACCCTGCTTCCGGATTCGCCTGCAACGCCTCGACCTGCCGTTCCAGTTTATCGGCAGACCACAGATCGTCGGCATCGATAAAGGCGACCAATTCGGCACCCGCACGTCGGATTCCACGATTGCGACTGACCGCGAGGCCTTTGTTTTCGAATGAATAAACCGTGACCCTGGAATCCGATAACTTTCCGACGATATCGAGCGTAGGGTCAGTCGAGCCGTCGTTGATTACAATCAGCTCGAATCGCGGGAGCGTTTGTTGCAAGACACTCTCGATCGTATCTGCGACGGTCGCCGCACCGTTGTAGACCGGCAGAACAACCGACACGACCGGGACAGTTCCGGGGCGCCCGGCGAGTTGTTCAGCCTCTTTCACGAACTCCCTGGTCGATCGCTAACTTAAGTCCACCGAAGCAGGCTTCAGGCGTCAGATGCTCGCCGACGAACGCGAGCGCCTTGGCTGACATCGAACGACGAATCTCCGGTTCGGCCAGGCGGATTAACTGGCGACGGAATTCGTCCGGTTCGTTAGCAACCAGAAACAGTTCATCTTTATGCGCCTCCAATCCCTGGGCCCCGATATATGTAGTAACCATTGGAACTCCGAATGCCATTGCCTCGATATTTCTCGTTTTCAAACCCGAACCGAAACGAGCCGGATTTACGGCAACATCTGCATTACGATAAACCTCTTCGACCGTTCCTACTCGTCCCTTGAGTATCACCCCTTCCGCAGTCACGGTCAGTGCCTCACACACCGTGCCGTATATGTTGAGTACATACAACTGAGCCAGATCGTTCGCCCAGACATGGCGAACAAACCAGCGCACTGAATCCAGGCTCGCATCGCTGAATGCCCCGAAATAGACCAGGCTAAGTTTGTCCCGGGTCTGACCCGTTGCGAGACGTTGTTGATACACCTCGGGAAAAACACGATGTGGATGCATCGTCACCAGCAGCTTTCCCGGTAACAGCCCGGATAAGAAATCAAAATCGGCGCGCTGAAGTGCGATCAGGTAATCGAACTTCTCGAATACCGCTAACTCTTCCTCACGGGTTATAACTCTGTCCGGAACACGGTTAAATCGCCCGTAGCTCTCGACCCGCTGATGGTAAAGATCATGAAAATCCAGGAGCAACAATGACTTGTCGCGATCAACGGCGTCTGCGAGAAAACCATACCAGACGTATTCAATGATTACGGCATCAAAATCTGAGCTCTCGTAGAACCGCGCAAATGCCTGCAACAGTTCGGGCCGGTAGAATGATTTCAGGGTTCGCCTGTAGCCGATCCGGTTCAGAAATTCTATGATCGTGAACCTGAGCCTGTTGGGCAGGCTATTCAACACTCGCCACGGAATCGATGCACGGCGTGAATGCGAGCCCATAGTTTTAAAATCGACCGGAATACCACCCGTTTCGGGCGTCTCGCAACCCATAAAGAATACTGTCACCGAGTAATGCTCGGCGAGAAAGGCGATTAATTTGAAAACTCTCTGTTGGTTACCCTTCAGACATTCCCAGAAAGGCACATCCGTCGCCAACAAAATGCGCTTCATCGTTACTTCAAATTCTCGGAATAAACACAAAACCCATCTGACAGCCGCTACGCTTTCGGCGCCGTTTTGGCGGCCCGGTGAATGGCTTTCCGGATTCTGGGATAAGTCCCGCAACGGCAGATGTTGGTGATATTTTCATCTATTGCCGCGTCGTCGGGCTGCGGGTGTTCGCGAAGAAAGGCCGTGACACTCATTATCATGCCCGGCTGGCAATAACCACACTGCGGGACCTGCTCATCGATCCAGGCTTGCTGTACGGGATTCAATTCGCCGTCCGTACTCAGGCCCTCAATGGTGACCACCGATTTGCCATCCACGGAAGTGGCCGGCAACACGCAGGAGCGAACGGCCTTCCCATCCACGTGGATCGTGCATGCGCCGCATTGAGCGATGCCGCAACCGAATTTCGTTCCGGTCAGTCCCAAGTGGTCACGTAATATCCAGAGTACCGGCATTTTATCCGGGACATCGATATCAACCTGACTGCCGTTGAGACGAAAACTCACCATCAGCGAATCTCCAGACTGGCCCGGCCGTCTGTCAGCGCCAGTACGTCGTCGCCGTCCAGGAACCGCGCAGCCTGATCGTCTCCCTGCATATACGCGTCGAGAAAGGCGGTGCTGACTCCACGGGCAATCTGGAACGCATCGTAATCAGGGTCGCCTTCAACGTCACTCCGGCAAACGAGCCCGCCGAGATAGTGATCCATATCCGTGATAAACAAATAGTGGTTGGGTGTATCGGAAATACTGGCCGGATCCGCGAATTCAAATTTCATCCGGCTTTCATCAAATTCCTGGCCGCGGTCATTCGTGCCGGTCACGATCAACGTCGGAATCGAAATCGCACGCCATGGCGCATCCGGCATGAATCCGCGGTTTCCGGGGTCACCGATCAACAACAGCAGATCGAAGCGGTCTTCCTCGAACCCGTCGACACGCCCGTTCACATTGTTTTTCAATTTAAGCCCGCTGACGGCCATGGCAGTCGCACCGCCCATCGAGTGCCCCGCGGCGACCAGCCGTTGATCGTCGAGCTGCCCCGCGAGCTCGGGCACGAGCTCCTCTATTACGTCCAGAGAATCGAGAATATGCTGCATGTCAAGACGGCGAGAGTAAACAACCTGCATCATGACATCAGGTTTCATACCGGCAAACGAAAACCCCAGGGAACGGGAATCGGAATGCAGCGGCTGAATAACGACATACCCGTGTGACGCCCAGTGGTCCGCGAAACGAGTATACGTATCTTTCGCGCACCCACCGCCATGCGAAAAAACGATCACCGGATCCGGTCCCGGCTTGGCCGGATACGCCACCCGCAATGGCAATTCTTTCTCCAATTCTTCGAACGGCAGCATGACGTCGCTGGCAACGTTGACTTCATAGGGCCCCGGCTCGGTCTTGTAAACCGGCTCCGCAAGCGCGGGTACCGTAAGAAGTATTGCCGCGGCGAAAAGAGTTATCGTTCGCATGATTGGAAGCCTACGCCATACGCGCGGGGTTGCAAGCCCGGATCACGGTAGCGTGCGCTTTGCGGCTATTGATCGCGAAACCCGAATAGCGATGACGGCGAAAATGATTGTCAATATCACGATGATCGCTTCGATCATGGGCTTCGTGCCCTTGAGCATGCCGGCGAGTGTTGCGATGCGCGGGTACTCCACCGGGTAACTGAAAATAACGAACAGGAACCCCGCATTTTCGAGCCAGTCCACGAGCGCAAATAAAAACGGGAACGCCAAGATACCGATACCCATTAACCGTTCGAAAAATCGATTCGGCGCCTTCTTGAACATCCACGCCCACAATAATGCGAAAAACGCCGCCGCCGTTGCCGGATAGACGTAATCGGCGATCGCAAACCAGACATAGATTGCGCGCGACCGATCTGTATAGACCGGCAGATCACGATAAACGATTTCCGCGCTGACCCCGAAGTTGAGGTCGAGCGGGCGTAAGCCACCCGTGGCCTCCTGAAACGCCGGTGTAAAAACTGCCGCCATCAGGACAAATGATCCCACCGCAACGAACAGTAACAGTAGAATCGTCCGCCCCGATGCGTGGTCCAGAAAAAATTTATTGAGCCGGGACAATGCGTGCGATCCTGCCCGACTCGGTCGCAAGATACAGCGACCCGTCCGGGCCTTCGACAACGTCCCGGACGCGTTCGGTCCAGTCGTTCAGAAGTCTTTCTTCGCTGACGACGACCTGTCCATCCAGAACCAGGCGGTTCAGGTGACCTCTCAACGTGCTGCTAAAGAGGTTTCCATGCCATGCCGCAAATCGATCGCCGTAATAAAAAGTCATTCCGCTCGGCGCAATACTCGGGTCGAAATACTTGACGGGCTGCTCCATGCCCGGCGATGCAGTCCCCGTGGCCTGTTGTCCGCCCCAGATATCCGTCCCGTACGTCACCACGGGCCAGCCGTAGTTTTTACCTTTTTCTATGACGTTGATTTCATCCCCGCCCGTCGGACCGTGCTCCTGCTCGAACAGGCGGCCTGATTCGGGCTGAATAGCTAAACCCTGGGGATTGCGATGCCCGTACGACCAGATTTCCGGCGCAGCCTTTTCCCGTCCCGCGAACGGATTGTCTGACGGCACGCCGCCCTGCTCCGTCAATCTCAGGATCTTCCCGCCGTGACTTGCAAGGTTTTGCGCGTTGTCAGGGACATGCCGTTCACCGACCGAGAAATACAAGTACCGATCGCGGTCGATGACAATCCGTGATCCCCAGTGGGCGTGGTCGGAACTCCCGTTGTTGGCGACAAACAAGTCCTGCAAGTCAACGATTCGATCGCCTTGCAGCCTGCCCTTGGCGACGGCCGTCACGCTGTCGTCGCCGACCTTCTTGATGTAAGTCCAGAACAACTGGCCGTTGGTTTCGAATTCCGGGTCGACGAGGACATCGAACAATCCCCCACTGTCAAAGGCAAACACGTCCGGCCCTCCGTCGACGTCCCGGATTTCACCAGTATCCAGTCGCAATAACCGGGTCCGGCCCTGCCGTTCGGTGAAAATCATGGTGCCGGCGTCGATGAAATCCATCGCCCAGATGACATTGCCCGTCTGCGCGACGTCTTCGACGCGAAGATTCATACCCTCTGATTCAAAATTCGTCGAGCCGGCAGAGGTATCGACCGAAGCGGCGGTCGTTACGTCCGGGTCCTGCCCGCAGGACAACATTGCAACAGCGGCTATCGACGCGAATACCGGCTTCAGGTGAATCCGCATGCCGTCACCGGTATTCATAGCTGGCCTGACTATCTGTCAGCTCCGAAACCTCGGCGGTCCGCAGGAAATTCAGCGCTGCAGAATCCTGCTTGACGTAAGCATCGAGAAACGCCGTGGTCATCGCCCGGACGTTGGCGACGGCCGTATGATCGGGCTCTCCGCCACGCTCCGCATTGCAGATCAGGCCGCCCATGTAATGGTCCGTACCTTCCGTGATCACGGAATACTTGTCGCCGGGTGGCGCCAGCAAATAGGCCTGCATCCGCCACTGGGCCGGTGTCAGATCGCCGAGGTCGACCCGGCCGACGTCATTGGTGCCGCCCGTCGCAATTAACGGTTTGCGAATGCCCTCGAACGCATTCTCGGCCATTTCCTTCATGTTCGGGCCGGGCGCGCTGAGCATGACGGCTGCCTTAAACCGATCGTCATAATGCTCACCCCATGCACCCCGGTATTCTTCTCTTATATAAAGACCGATCTTGATCGCCGAAATGACAGCACCAAACGAGTGACCGGCGATCGCCGCGTGTTCTGCGTCAATTCTCCCTTCGATACCAGCATCCCGCGCAATGGTTTCGGATGCGTCCAGCACGAAAGACACATCGCGGACACGCGACGGCAGAAAATCAGGATACTGATCCGGCGTCGGAGGCGCATCATTGTTCGGAGAGTCAATATGATTCGGCACCACGACCACGTAGCCATGTGAAACCCAATGCGCCGTAATCCGGTCATACATCTGCGGAAAGCAAAATGCGCCGGTCGAAAAAACCACCAGAGGAAACGGTCCCGCGCCATCCGGATACAACAGCCGTAACGTGACGTCCCGATCCTGCACCGGGTCTTGAATAATCAGCTGGTCAATAATTCGGACATCGAGCGAGCCGGGTTCGATCTTGTACAGCGTCTCACCGCCAATCGACACTGCGCAAAACGCAACGCCGAGCAGCAGCCAGGCACTTTTGATCATTAAAGCGAGCCGAGAAAAGCCAGCAAATCGCCCCGCTGTTCCTTGCTCATATTGCGGAATGCTTCGCGTTTCGGCTCCGCTTCGCCGCCATGCCACAAAATGGCTTCGGTCAGGCTGCGGGCACGGCCGTCATGCAGGTGATAGTTGAAAGCGCCGACGTCATAGGTCAATCCGATACCCCACAGGGGCTGCGTTCGCCATTCGCGGCCCGACGCCGCGTAATCAGGGCGATGATCGGCGAGCCCTTCGCCCATATCGTGCACGAGCAGATCGGTAAACGGGTGAATCCGCTGATTGGAAATTGCATCGAGTGGGCCCTGGCCCGTGTCCAGCGTCGGTATGTGGCAGCCGCTGCAACCGACGGCCCGAAATAAGGTTTCGCCGCGCTGGACCGCCGGGTCATCCGCATTCCGTTGCCTCGGTACCGCGAGCAACAGCATGTAAATCTCGACCGGGGTAAACAGTTCTTCCAATATCTCCGGTGCATTGGCATCTGCCGCAATCTTTTCCGCCATCGCCAGGCAGTCTGCCTGGACGGGTTCGCACAGATCTTCGGCAAAAATGGGTGACGTCAGGCCCATGTCGCCAAGCGCGGCGCCCGCGCTCTGGTGACGCAGGCTGGGCACGTTTGCTTTCCAGCCAAAGCGCCCGGGCGCCATCTTTTGCGCGTTGGCATCCCAGGCCATATTGACCCGGCCGGAAATGCCGTCACCGTTCTCATCATCAGGGGTCCGCCAGCGCGCGCAGGGTTTCTTCCGGTACCATCTGCAGCAACCCGAGCCCGATCACGGGCGCCGCGACGCGCGCCGATGCCAGTGTCTCGGCGGGAAGTTCACCATATGCCAGGTTGACGAATGTAACGGTCGGCTTCCTGAGCGAATAAGGGGTGCCATCGGCAAATTCACCGGGTATCTCATCATAGTTAATAATGGCCTGTGCTTCCGGCGCGACGCCGACGACCGCACGATCCTGAATTTGGTCTCCATAATTCGGCACCGGATTCGGTCCACCGTGCGGGCCGCTGCCCGGGATGCTGATACGCACCAGCATCGACTTCATCCGTTGACCGACATATTCGGGTGGGCGGCCGCGGCCATTGCCTTCATGGCATTCGCGACACGACCTGCGATTGAACAGGGGTCCGAGCCCGTCGAGCACCGGGCTGATGACCGGGTCATGGTCCCAGACGACGTCGAAGATGCGCTGACCAAACAAAAATGGTGCGACGAGCGTATTGTCCGCATTCGCGGCGATAGACCTGAACGCGCGCGGTCCGGTCGTATCGACGGTACCCTCCCCACCGAGGTCGGGCGTCAACGGCGCGGACATCAGCTGAGTTCTCAAATCATTTTCGCTCGAGTCCTCAACAGCAGCCAACAGGGGATCGTCACTGAACGTCAGTGCAAACGCGCTCAACACGGCAGCGAGCGCGGCGACGCCACGCAAGACTGCTTTTCGCGTCCGGCTCATGATCCTTCCCCTGCGGATGTCTGCACAACTTCGCGGCTCCAGGATCCGGCCGCCTGGGTATCCGGCAACACCGGCCCCTGGCTCGTATAGTTCGCATTTGCCGTGCATTTTTCGCTGGCGACGCATCCGAAATGGGTCGCGTCGACCTCGGTCAGATCCTGGCCGTAAATCCCCCCGTTATGCGCGGTTAGAAGAGTGCTTCTGCGCACATCGTGAACGAACAGCATATCCCAGGCGACGATCTCGCCGTCCACGTCGGTCGTGACCCAGAACGTCCTGACCTCATACTTGTTGGGATCGATCCGACGGCCGGTGTCCTTCGAGACATCTTCGAGGTTGTCGCGGGAGATCGTCCGGGCGCCATCCGAGAACGCGAACGTTGCGGGAATATTCGGGAACGGCCAGACGATATCCGGATCCAGGAAATCGGTCGTCGTCGCCGGCGGCAGTTCCTCGGTGACAAAGTACCCGGTTATTCGGGATTCGGTCGTCCACGGCGGAAACACACCCGTAATCACCGTCATCGGTGGACCGGTGTAAGAATATTTGATCAGTGGCTTTACCGAGCCAGCGTCGCCTGACACGGGTGTTTCGGGTGAACTACAGGCAGCCAGCAGCAAAAAGCTCGCTGCCAAAAAAATTCGAACAAGAACGATACGAAATCGTGTCATTGAAGTCTCCCCGCTTCGTAGACGGATGATGCAGTCAGGCTGCAGATTTTTTCGAGCGGATCACCATATATCCGATCGGCGCCACGACCGCGGTGCCAACGGCCCAGGCTAAAAGATAAAACGGCCCGGCAAAATATTCCCGGCCCGAATCAGCACCCGGCGCAACAATCCCCGACAGGTACCACAACAGCCCAAAGGCGGCCGGGACCAGCGTCGGCGAAAGCGCCAGGTAAAAATCGTCGCCACCGGAACGATTGACGGATCGAAGCAACAACGCGGAAACCAGGCCACCGATCAGCATTGGGACCGCGTTCGTTCCGATAACAAAAACCTGGGTATCGATGCGGACACCGAAAATGATGACCGAACCCAGACCAGCGATCACCGGAAGCGCAATCATCGCGATTAAATTCATTTTTCCGTAACGGCTCATTGTGATCCCCACCCTGTTACATTGTTGTTATCGATCAGGCTCGGCCTGAATAGCGGCCGGAATAGATAGATACCCGGATTCTAGCCCAAAACAGCAACTTAATGCCCCCGGGTCCGCCCACCGGGCACGCCGACGGTCTGAAGCTGGCAATTTATGTGATTTCTGGCACAGTGATGCGCTCAGCTGAACGGAGTGAGCTTCATGGTCCGTCTCTCTTTCATCGCGTTGCTACTGCTGAGCGCCTGTGCATCCGATGATCCGGCACCACCGCCTGTCTATGTGACCTCCTGCATGCCGTGCCACGGCGACGGACTCGGCGGTGCGCCCGCCACCGGCGATACGGAGGAATGGGAGCGACGCATCGCCAAAGGCATCGGTAAGGTTCGGCAGAATGCCGTCGACGGGTTCGAAGGCAGCACCGGCATCATGCCGGCGAAAGGGGCCCGTCTGGACCTGCCCGATGAAGAGATCATTGCTCTCGTCGACTACATGATTGAAGCCTCGCGCTAGAGGTCAATATTTGGGAACGGAGAAATGGGGGACAACTAAAATGAAAATACCGGCGACTCTTTGCGTAATCCTGATCTTGACCTGCGCGAACGCGCTTGCGGAGGGTTGGCCGACCTGGGGCGGACCGCCGGGCGGCTCGAAGTATTCGCCGCTGGCGCAAATCAATAAGGATAATGTTCAGGACCTCGAGGTCGCGTGGACCTTTCGTACCGGCGACTTCGAAGGAAAAATGGCGCCGTTCGGAAATTCGTTCGGACTGCAGGCCGTGCCGATCCTGCTGCCTGAGGAGGCCGGCGGTCACCTGGTGCTGTGCAACCCGTTCTGGAACGTGATCGCACTCGACCCGGTCACCGGGCGAAAAGCGCTGGGAATGGAAACCGGATCCACCCGTCGAAAAAGGCCTCAAGGACTTGCAATACAAGTGCCGTGGCGTGTCGCAATGGGAAGACACCGAGGCCGAAGCCGGTGCATTCTGCAAGTGGCGTATTTTCCAGATCACCGGTGAGCGACGCATGTTCGCGATCGACGCGAACACCGGGAAACTGTGCCCGGATTTCGGCGACGGGGGTGTCGTGATCATGGATGAGGCGATTGGATCGATTCCCCACGCCCACGACGTTAGCGCGATACGCACCTACTTCCCGCCAGCGATTGTCAGCGACACGGTCATCAGCGGCAGCGTCGTCGGCACGAAGTTTCAGGACGCGCATGCACCGAGTGGCGCGGTCTATGCGTTCGATGCGCGCACCGGCAATCTGAAATGGACCTTTGATCCCGTGCCGCGTAATCCGGGCGACCCCGAGGCCGCGAACTGGACGGCCGAAAGCCTCGCGAACACCGGCGGCGGCAATGTCTGGACCTATATGACGACCGACCCGGAACGCGACCTCGTGTTCCTGCCGACCTCGAGTGCATCGCCGAATTACTATGGCATTAACCGGCCCGGCGACAACCGTTATGCCAATTCGATCGTCGCGCTGCGCGGTTCGACCGGCGAACTGGTCTGGCATTTTCAGGCCGTGCACCACGACGTCTGGGACTGGGATGTATCCCCGGAACCGATGGCCATCGATCTGACCTGGAAGGGCGAAAAGATTCCGGCGCTGGTGCAGCTGACGAAGCAAGGCCTCGTGTTCGTCTTCCACCGCGAGACCGGCGAGCCCTTGTGGCCGATCAGGGAAGTGCCCGTCGACACCAACGGTATCCCCGGTGAACAACTTTCGCCGACACAGCCATTTCCGGAGAAACCCCTGCCGCTGGCGAAATTCATTACGACCGAAGACGACGCCTGGGGTTTCACCTTTCTCGACCGGATGGCCTGCAAGGAAGTCTTCAGAAAATACCGCCATGGCACAATGTTCACGCCGCCTTCGCTCGAGGGCACCATTATTCAACCCGGTATGGTCAGTAACTGGGGCGGCGGCGCCTTCGACCCCGAGTCCAACCTGCTGATCACGAATGTCCGGCGCTTCCAGCTGTTCATCGGTCTGCCACGAACTGACACGATCGACCTCGACGCGGCCAAGAATCCCGAATGCCGGATTACCCGGCGGCCCACCGATACCGATCCGGAACACCGAGTACGCGATGGAACGCGGGCCGATGAAAGTGTTCTCCCCACTGTTTTCACCGTGTACCGCACCGCCGTGGTACGTGCTGACCGCCATCGACCTGAGTACCGGCGACGTCGTGTGGGAGGTACCGCTCGGCGTAATCGACAAGCAGATGCGCCTGCCGTTGCCGCTGAAGTTCGGCGCGGTCGGCATCGGCGGACCGATGATCACCGCGGGTGGACTGGTCTTCATCGGCGCGACCGCGGATGAACGCTTCCGCGCGTTCGACATTCAGACCGGCGAAGAGCTCTGGGTCGAGACCCTGCCGACGTCGAACATGACCATACCGATGACCTACGAGAGAGACGGCCGCCAGTTTATTGTGCTCGCGGCGGGCGGGCATCATATCTTTTACTCACAGAAGATCAGCGACCGATTAATTGCCTATGCCCTGCCGGAAAAATAGAACCGGAACGTAAACCCGGCGGGTTAACATGGAGACCTCACGACGATTTTTTTTGAAAACTATGGTCTCGCTCGGGACAGCGCTGGGTGCGGCAGTGTCAACAGTCACCGGTCTATTCACTAACAGCGCTTCGGCCGCGACGAAGAATTCGAACAGGAGAACACCAATGGCCAAATATCTTGATCCATTACCACCGGGCTTCAATCCCGGACCGCTGGACATGGACAAACCACTGGATAACCAGGTGGCATTATTGAAACTGCAAGCGGACCTGTCCGGAGAGCCGGTCATCGGGATTTTCCCGGGCAAGGCCTGGCTCTGGATACCCGGCGAGAACAACTACGAGGCGTTTCACACCTATGGTGTCGGCGCCAGCCGCCTGGAATTCAACGAAGAGGAACAGGGCTGGCGCTTTTACCACCGCGAGGCGCTCTTCTATACGGACCCGAAAACCGGCGAAGTACTCGACACCTGGAAGAACCCGGTGACCGGCATGACGGTGCGCGTCGTGCACGTCCTGAACGATCCGGTGCAGCGTTTCTATCCGCTGGAGAAAGGACCGTTTGCCCCGCCCTATCCTTACATGATTAATGGCGACAACCTCGTCTTCCAGCTCGACGTGTTCCGTCCACCGGCGCCGGGGGACAACCCGCTGACCCGCAAGGACTATCCACTGCATTCGCAGCAGGACCTGTATCAGACCGGAGAACTCTGGGCGATCCACGGCAGGATGGCCGCGCTGAACGATCCGGAAAATACCCGAGTGCCGTGCCATACGGCCTGGGGCCGGATATCGATGTGGGAGCCGTTCTTCGAAATGGGCAACCGGCCCGGCGTGACGGTATACCACAGCCAGGCATTCACGACACAAAACGGCATCGACGATATCGATCCGACGATTGTCGCGTATCTCGAGAAAAATCACCCGCAATTTCTCGAACCTCCTTACGCACCGACCGAATGGGGCGAGGGCTACCAGGAAAACCACTGGACCTACGCGAAAAAGCTCATCGACAAGGCCCGCGCCGATGGCAACACGGTAGGCGAAAGCGTATTCGGCGTGTTCGACAAGTAGCGGGGCCGTGAACCGATCATGACCGGCGAAGCGGCGACCGCGCCGAATGTCATCAAGTGGGGACCGATAGAGCTCGCGCCCGGTATCAGCCGCGGCAACGGCTCGGCGCTGATGTTCGCGTCGTTCATTACGATCGGCTTCATGATCTTCATCAACATCGGTAATACCTTTGTTCTGAATGCGAACCTGGGTATCCCGAGGCAGGAACAGGGCAGCGTCACCGGTCTGTTGCAGATCGTCAACGAGATCGCATTGCTTCTGCTGATGCCGATCGCCGGCATCGTCTCCGACCGGATCGGGCGACGCTCGGTCATGATTTTCGGCCTGCTGACGATGGCGCTCGGTTATGTCCTCTATCCGCTGGCGGAATCGGTCGGCGAACTCGTGATTTACCGCGCGATATTTGCTGCAGGTACCGCGGCCGCAACCGGTGCGCTCGGGACGATCATGCACGACTACCCCAGAAACTCCTCGCGCGGAAAGCTGATCGGCATTTCGTCGATTATGATCATCCTCGGTTCGCTGTTTGTCGCCGACACGTTTCGCCGTCTTCCGGAAATGTTCAAGGCACAGGGGTTCGACATCATCGTTGCCGGGCAGTACACCTTCTGGATCGCAGCCGCGGCGATGTCACTCGCCTGCGTGATCCTGCGCATGGGCCTGAAAGGCGGCACGCCGGCGAAACCGCAGGACCGGCCGCCGTTCAAGGTCCTGGTGAAAAGCGGCTTTCGGCACGGTCGAAATCCCCGCGTTGCGCTGGCATACGGCTGCGCGTTCGTCGGCCGCAGCGACCTCGTGATCCTCGGCACGTTCACGGTTTTGTGGGGCACGCTCACCGCGCTTTCCGAGGGCATGAATACGGCGGAAGCCGTCAAGAGCGGCACGATGCTGTTCATCATCGCCAACATCGCAGCCCTGTTCTGGTCCTACATCATCGGCATGATCATCGACCGCTGCAATCGGGTCACTGCGATGGCGATCGGTGCAGGACTCGGCGCAGTCGGATTCACATCGATGATTTTCGTCGAGAACCCGCTGGAACCGGCTGCGATCCCCTTTATCGTGCTACTCGGAATCGGCCAGGTCAGTTGCTTCAGCTGCGCGCAGGCGCTGATTGGCCAGGAAGCCCCAGCCAAAGAACGCGGCGCGGTCCTCGGAATGTTCGGACTCTTCGGCGCCGCCGGCATCATGATTGCAATGGCCGTTGGCGGCTGGCTATTCGACCACTGGATGCGCGCCGGACCGTTCGTTCTGGTCGGCCTCGCGAACACAGTCATCGTCATCTTCGCTTTACTCGTCCGCTGGAAATCGCCGGGCGCGATGCCTGCGAATCTCTAGCCAGGCAGCAACAACAACTTGCGATTGGCCTAATCGATTGCTACCCAGAGCGGTGTGCCGGCGACTATGTTGGTGTCGATCGGGCGAAACAGGCCCGCAGTGGCCGTGTCTTTTTTGCCATCGCCGGTGGTATCGATTTTTTCGGGGAAGAATCGCTCGTGCGGAAACGGGCTCATCATCGCGTCGACTTCACCATTCACCAGTTTTCGCAGACATCGGTCGAGGTCAGAGAAAAACTCGGTGCCAACCTCCTGCCCCGGCAGGTCGAAGTAGGCGTGAGTCAGCTGGTTCGATAACGGCCCGGCGCAGATTTTCGCGTTCGCATCAGTGGCCGCATCATTAACGGTCGTCCATGACGGCCCGCCTTCCTTCTTGACCCAGAGTATTTGTCGCGTCGCCGTGATCGTGCAGGTGAACCGGCGCGAAGTTCGCCGGCGCAGGTCCTCTGTTTCGCCGCCGAGCGCATTCACCATGCCGATAATATCCACGTCTCCTGAATTCAGGATCGACGTATTTGGAAACGGTGGCTGGATGGAAATATATTTGGCTCGAATCGGGTCCGTTTCATAGTGCGCCGCGACCTCCTCCAGTATTGCGGTCAGTACATCGTCACTCATGCCGGTGAAACGCGTCGCGGTGGTCCCCTCGTCGAGCGTACCACCCGTGGATACGCCGACCCTGATCACCTGCTGATCAAGAATTCTTTTCAGAGTCCCGACGGGCGCCGACGGAAACGGTGTCACCTCGGGCCGCGGCAGACAATCGCTGATATTGATGACGAGATCATCGGCATCGTGTGCACTGACAATGTTCCGGAACGTACCCTTATCCAGAATGCGCACCCACGCGGCGTCGAGCGCATCGACGAGTTGTTGTCGCCCCTCCGGCGGCCCTTCGGGCGCCCCGAACACCGGTGACGCAACCAGCAACAACGCAAAGGCTTTCGTAAGGTGTTGAATAGTCTTATTCATTGATTTTCCTCGTTTAACCCTCATCCAGAGCTTGTATGATTGGCGTGTCATCAAGAATACCATCCTGGTCTGCACAACGAACAGAATTCAAACCGGGAAAGTTATCCGGCCAAATTCGCAGTTAGAATCAGGCGATCAAAAGGGGAGTCAACACCGTGAAAAGAAGAAAATTTGTAAGATCCGCGCTCGCGACAGCGATATCGGCCGCAATGCCGCTGGGTCGGATACTGGCCGCAACCGACGCGGCGACCCTGGATGCTCTGACAGATCTCCGCGCCGTGACCGGCGACGGCGATGAAAAAGTCATCGAGCGCGCCGTCATCAGAGAGCTCGCTGCCAGCCTGAGCGGCCAGATATTACTGCCCAGCAGTGACGGTTATGACGCGGCACGCGTGGGCTGGAACGCTATGATCGACAAGCATCCCGCGCTGATCGTTCAGTGCCTGGACGTGTCCGACATTACCAATGCCGTCAACCTGGCCCGTGATTACGAATTGCTGACTGCAGTGCGCGGCGGTGGCCACAGCGCAGCCGGCAAGTCGGTCTGCGAAGGCGGCATCATGATTGATTGTTCGCGGATGCAGAGCGTCAGCGTCGACCCGGATGCGCGATCGGCGAAGGTTGCTCCAGGCGTATTGCTGGGCGCCGTCGATCGTGCAACCCAGGCCTATGGACTGGCGACGCCGGCCGGTGTCGTCTCACACACCGGCGCCGCCGGACTGACGCTCGGTGGCGGGTTCGGCAAGCTGAGCCGCAAGTACGGGCTGACCGTTGATAACACCCGCTACTTCGATGTCGTCACAGCTTCGGGCGAGTTCATACGCGCGAACGTCAGCGAGAACCCGGACCTGTTCTGGGCGTTGCGCGGCGGTGGCGGCAATTTCGGCGTCGTGACGCAATTCGAATACCAACTGCACCCGGTCGGCACACAATTTTTCACCGGCTCGGTCATGCACCCCTTAACGAGCGCCAAAGAAGTGCTGACATTCGTCAGTGAGTATCAAATTGGTGCGCCGAAGGAAGTGCAGACCAGCGCGACGTCTCTGTGCCTTCCGAACGGCAAGGGATTCGTCAGCGTCTCCTTCTTTTATAACGGTGACCCGGCGGCAGGCGAAAAAATATTCGCGCAGCTGGCGAGTTTCGGCAAACCGGCGAACGTCGACGGCAGCGTCAAAAATTATGTTGATATTCAAAGCACTACGGACCGCAGCGTTCCGCGCGGGAATCACTACTATCAAAAGTCCGCGTTTTTCGATCATCTCGAACCGGGGCTGATCGATGTCGTCGTAGATATCCTGGCAAATCCAAAACCGGTGACGACCGTGGTGAACTTTACCCAGGTCGGTGGCGCAATCGGTGAAATCGCGAACAACGCAACGGCTTATGCGAATCGCAGATCCGGCGTGCAGATCGTGCTTGGCGGATCGTGGCCGAAACCCACCGATCAGGCCGAAGAATACATCGCGGCCTACAGAAGAGATTGGGCGAAAATCGAACCCTTCTCGGACGGTTTCTACATCAACAATATGATGGGCGACGAGGGCGACAAGAAAATACGCGCGAACTTCGGTGAAAATTATGCGCGTCTGGTCGAACTCAAGAATAAATATGACCCGACCAATCTGTTTCGGCTGAACGCCAACGTCAAGCCAACGGTTTAAACTATAGGCTGACCCATTTGCTGACCCAATTGTTGACCGAGGGGCAGGCGGCGAATCCGTTTCCCGGTCGCCGCGAAAATCGCATTGGTCAGCGCCGGTGCGACACCGGGCACCGCGGTTTCGCCAACGCCTGTGGGTCGTCCGCCCTGGGGTAAAAGATGCACCTCGATTTCCGGGGTATCAGCCATGACGAGCGACCGGTAATCATGAAAATTGCTTTGCTGGACCCGACCTTCCGCTAGGGTGATTTCTCCGGTCAGCGCCGCCGTCAGCCCATAGACGATTCCGCCTTCCATCATGGCGACGACGGTATCCGGGATGAATGACCTGACCGGGGTCCGTGACGCAAACCACACGATCAACTGACAACGACCCCGCCTCGTCGACGCTGACGTCGACAATCTGGGCAATGGCATTCCGGGCTTTTTCGAACAGCGCGACACCCCGTCCTCGACCGGGACCCATCGCCTGGCCCCAACCGGCGCGATCCGCCGCGTGCTCCAGGACGCCCCGGTACCGGGAATCAGCCGGCAGGTGAGCCAGCCTGAACGCCACGGGGTCGATGCCGGCCGTTGCTGCCAGTTCATCCATAAAACTCTCGACGAAGAACGCGATGTAAGACGTACTTGTCCCGCGCCAGTAACCCGCGGGCACTCCCGGAAACTGGGGCGCGAAGGCCAGCCGATAATTGGGCAGTGAATAGAAAAGATCATGAGCACCACTTGCGACCGTCACATCGCGCGCGGCATTCGCAGGCCGCGCCGAGGGCGTTCGCTCGTCGAAACTCGCAACGACGGATTGGGTGGCAAGTCCAAAATCGAGTGCCATGATCGTGTTGTCATCGTTTAAACGGCCCCGGAGCCTGGCCACGGCGGCTGGGCGATACATGTCGTGCCGGGTGTCCTCCTCGCGTGAGTAAGTCATCTTCACGGGCCTGCCCGGTACCTGCACTGCAGCCGCCACTGCGCGTTCGACAAAATCCATTTCCGCGCGTCGGCCGAATCCTCCGCCCAGTAATGTGCGATGCATCGTCACCCGGCTGCGGTCAATCCCCGCAACGTCGGCGGCGACCTCTTGCGCGACACTCAAAGCCTGGGACCCGACCCAGACATCCAGCCCCCCATCCTCGAACAGGGCCGTGCAATTCATCGGCTCCATGCACGCATGCGCGAGATAAGGCACCTCATAAATCGCTTCAATACGCTTTGATTCATCAGCCAGGGCACTTAACGCATCGCCGTCGTCTCTGAATACAGACGGTTCCGGCGCGTCGAGCGCTGTCAGGTATTCACGCAGCACCTCGGATGAATCCACGCGCTGATCGCCATCGGCGGGCTCGACAACAACCTTTTCCGCCGCCTTCATCGCCGACCACGTGTCCCGCGCCAACACTCCAACGGCCACATCGCCGAGCCGCACGACGGCTTCAACGCCTGCACTATTTTCCGCGGCACTGGCGTCGAACGAGCCAATCCGCCCGCCGGCAACGGGACTGTGCACGACCGCGCCGAACAACATGTCCGGTAGCTGCACATCCATGGCGAACTCCGCGGTGCCGTCGACCTTGTCCGGTATATCCAGGCGCGGAATACTGCGGCCGACGATTCGATAATCGGCCGGATCCTTGAGCACCGGATTGGAGGGTGGTGTCTCGAGCGCCGCATCCTCGGCGAGTTCCCCGTAGTCGGCCCTTTGCCCCGACTCCCTGTCTATAACCGTACTGCGTTCGGTATAAAGCTGTGCAACCGGTACCGCCCAGCGTCTGGCCGCCGCCGCGACGAGCATTTCCCGGGCTGCCGCACCGGCCGGGCGCAGGGTGTCGTATGCGTCGATAATGCTCGTGCTACTCAGCGTCAGCGACATGCCCTGCGCGTGAAAGACCCTGCGCAATAACGAGGTACCGACCCCGGCCCAGAATCGGCCGTCGATATCACCAAATGGCCGTCCGCGCTCCATGACGCCGAAATTGTAGTAATCCTTGTCTACCGACGTAAACTCGTAACCGATCCGATCCCAATCCGCGTCCATCTCCTCGGCCAGCAACATCGGCAATGACGTGGTGACCCCCTGCCCCATCTCGGCACGATGCACGGCAAATGTCACCTGGCCGTCGGGAGCGATCTTGACCCAAGCGTTGATCGGCGATTCCCCCGGGGTCGTGGCGGCAAACTTGAGCGTCGCGTCGCCGTCACCGCCCGTATCGAGCATGCGTGAAGCGGAGTAAACAATGAGCCCTCCACCAGCGGCCAGACCGGTGTAGATGAGGCTCCTGCGGGTAATAGCCATACTGCCTGCTTCCGTTTTTAAGATGCCGAGGCCGGCGCCTGCCAGTTTATCAGTTTAGTCGTCAAGTTCACTCAATGGATTGCGCATCACAATCACTTTGCCCGCCCTGGGGTCTGAGGTGACATATGAGCCCGTCAGTCTCAGATGACTTGCATCGGACGAAAGCGCAATATTCGTCAGAAGAGGCAGGCCGGTCTGCAGCCTGGTAATCAGCGCGCCTTCAGCACTCACGATATGCACAAACCCGGTGCCGTATTCGCAGATGTAGACGTTGCCGTCGCCGTCTACATCGATTCCATCGGGCCCCGTTAAGGAATCGGGAAACTGGATGCTCCGGACCGGAAGGTCCCCAAGCTCATAGAAAATTCTGTTGCCACTCAAGACGCCGGGCCGCGAAATATCGTAGGCAAGCACCCGTCGTGCCCTATGCTCGGACACGAGCAATGTCTTTGAATCCAGGAGTGCAATGCCGTTCGCATAACTCAAACCGGTTGCCCGAAGCGATATATCCGCTTCGGGCGACAAATAATAGATCTTGCCCGTGCTCGGTGCCTCGCGGATGAAATACACCTGAATCCGTAAAAAATACACCGCCATGACCGTCGTTTATCGAATCATTCGGATGCACCAGGCGGGCACCACGGGAATTCTCCGCAATCGTGAACAGCGGCCGTTTCTGACTGTCGATCGCGACAATGGAACCCTCGAGATGGCACAAGATGATCAATCCATCCTGCTGCCACCGGGCGATAGAAGTCGGCCCGCAACCTTGCCTGACCCAATATTCCTGGTTGCGATCCCCATCCCATAACATGATGCGGTCACGACGCATTTCCGCGTAGAGCAGCCCGAGACGATGCTGGATGGGTCCCTCCGGGTAATACGATCGGGCATTCAGCAGGGTCATGCCGGCGTCCCCGCGCTCTGCCGGATCAAACGCAGTATTCGATACCGTCAATAAGACGGCGAACCCACCCAGAAGCCACTTAATCACGACGATGAACCTTCACGGCTGGGTTTTTTTGACGGTCCATAGCGAAAGTGCGGAAATTACGACGACGATCGCCGCGATATAGGTGATTGCGCGTGTCCCGACAGCCGGGATCAGTACGAACGTGGTCAACAGCGTCCCGAACACGCTGCCGAGCGTCGAAACGGCATAAAGACCACCCGTGATGCGGCCGGTCGCGGCCACAGAACGCAGGACGAGCCGCACGGAGAACGGAAGATACATTCCCAGAAAGAGGACGGGCACGACAAACAGAAGACAAGATGCAGTTAAAAGCGCCGGCAGACCATCGCCGAGCTGCAACCAGATCCGTTCGAGAAAAAAGTCCGCCAGTATCGGCGTCATGCCCAGATACACCGCGCCAACGAATATACACGTGCCCAGGACGCGCGCCGACGGGGCTCGATCGGCCAACCAGCCGCCGGCGTAGTAACCCAGCATCAACGCCATCAGCACGGAAGATATGATCGCCGCCCAGGTATTTACGCTGCCGCCGAAATAGGGATTCAGATACCGGCTGCCCAACATCTCGAAGCCCATGACAACCGCGCCGAGAACAAAGGCGTTTGAATAGATCAGGATATACACCAGCCGGTCGCTGCCGACTTTACGCTCTTCGGCGGTTACAATCGGATCGCCGGTCATTCCCATTTTCGATTGTGGACTTCGATTGAACGCAAAGCGTTAACAGGTGCGAAATCATCGGTCAGCACCTTGGCGCCCGGTTGCGGAGAAAACGACCGCTTCTCCCCGATCAACTCCGGAAGTGGATACCGAAATCCGTACTGATTCTGCAACTCCCGAGATCGCGAGTCGAGCTGAAATTCACTGATCGGTTCCGACCCATAGGCGACCAATACGACATTGCTATCAGCCGGATAGGCATCCACATGGTCAAAAACGCTGGAAATCGTTGCAAACGCGCTGTCGAATAACATCGTCGAGGGCTCTACGTTCTGAGCCATCACGCCGTGTGGACCCAGGTGGGCTTTAACCTCCGCGTAGAATTCCCGGGTCAGAAGATGGAATGGCACGAACGGTCCTCGGTAGGCATCGATCAGGATCAGGTCATAAACCGACTCATCGCGCATCAGGAATCGGCGGCCATCATTCTCCACGAGTTCGTACCGTTCGTTGCCTTTGAGTCCGAAAAAACGCTGAGCTATCGAGATAACCTCCGGATCGAGTTCCACCGCGGTGATGTCGGATGCGGGCAGATGGCGATGCAGATACCAGGAGGTACGCCCGGCTCCAAGACCGATCATCAGAATATTATCAAGCTTCCGGGTGTATGCCGCGCCCACGGTCAGGTACTTCGTGTACGTGACGGGTAAATCCAGTTCATCGTTAACATTCAAGATCGATTCCGTGTAGATTTTTCGATTGTGGCCGAATGTCATGGACAGGTAATTCTGCCAGCGGTAGACGTATATATTGTTATACAGGGACTCTTTACTATAAATTAACTTTCGCTCGCCAATGTCCGCACCGCTGGCTTCCGTCAGGATGACCAGGGCAAGCGTTATGACGGTGAGTGGACCGCAGATTAAATACTGATAGGTTTTCAATAGATTCATCGTGCCGCAGCTCGCCCATGAAACCGTGCCAAGTCTTTACTCGCTTCCTGAAACGAGGTTTTATTTATCGTTAGTTCTCATCGATCTTATACACGTATTATGTTGATTTCGCGAGAAATTTTTATACTATCCGACAAGCTCCTAATTGTTATAATCTGTCCGTTAAAGTTTCGCTGAACCCAGCTGCTCCGGTAAATGGCCGAACCCGACAGTGCACAGTATAGCGTTGAGAATTTGCGATGTTCGCGCCTCACGGATACGCTTGAATCGTTTGCGTCGGTGCGAGAAATTTAATAAGACGCGCCCGTAGCTCAGTTGGATAGAGTGTCTGGCTACGAACCAGAAGGCCGGGGGTTCGAATCCCTCCGGGCGCGCCAT
>PVMK01123111.1_pt1 | contig 40099 bp, 34 predicted proteins | sample 1853481 | NCBI WGS metagenome assembly PVMK01 (sample SAMN08533507, study PRJNA380276) | Marine sediment metagenome, whole genome shotgun sequencing project.
CTCATAAATTGGATATAATTCACCATATATCCACGTTGAAAAAATGAATATAGATCCTTCCCAGATATTTCTTCCATAACAGCTTGAAACTGTTGAGTTACAGCTGATTTATATCGATAGCGATCCCCATACTCTTTTAATCCAGCAAAAAAGGCTGAATCACCAACTACATGGCGTAACATATGTAATACCCATGAAGCTTTTGCATAGGATAAGCCACTATGAAAAATACTAACTACACTAGTTGTATCTTCAACAAATATTGTTCCCTGTCCAAAATACATATTATTGGACATATCGTTATGCATCCTTTCAACGCCATATTGTTTTTCATACCACAATGCTTCACTGTATGTTGCAAAACCCTCATTCAGCCATATATGATGAAAATTGGCGCAGGTTACCATATCACCCCACCATTGGTGCCCTAATTCATGTGCAATTAGCGCTTCGCTAAAGCCTGCAAGGCTAGTAAGCGTCTGGTGTTCCATTCCACCACCTTTCCATTCAAATTCTGCATGACCGTATTTTTCTTTTATGAAAGGATATTCACCGAATCTATCTGCCATTGCTCCAAGCATATCTTTTGTTAAACCATAATTATCTTTGACATCATCATAATGATCCAGGAATACATAATATTCTAAACGCATCGAATCTGTTGGGCTATACTTATACCAATCGTAAAATACATAATATGGATGTATTGCCACTGAAACAAGATATGTTGCTATAGGATAGCGTTCCTGCCAATGATAACTTGTCCAATTCCCATTAATTACTGTATTAATTAATTTCCCATTCGAAGCAGCGATTAGCCCGGTTGGTACTTCTAGAGAAATGTTAACAGAATCGGCTTTATCAGTGGGAGTATCCTTACAAGGCCACCAATCACGAGCTCCATATGGTTCACTTAGACTCCAGATCATAGGTTCACCGCCATGATAACTGAACCTAAATGACCCAAAGCCGGAAGATCGCGGTTGTCCGTTATATTTAATTATTATATTAAAATCATTTCCATTACCAACCGGATTATTTAATGTTACAGTCAATAGATTTGAATTATTCGAGTAATTTAGATCATCACCTAGATCATTTTTTACCGATTCAACATTTAATCCTGAATACAAATCAAGTTCTATTATATCTAATGCAGGGACAACAGAAATACCTTTAACCCCGACAATTCCTGAAATAGTTTCACTGGCAGGATCAATCTTAATATTAATATCATAAAATGTGACATCATAATCACCTTGTGCAACAGTTGGCGTTCTATAATTTGTAATCATTGCTTTTGCGGTTTTACCACGTGAGCATTTTAAATATGATTCATCAATTCCTTGGGCTGTGACAAGTTGACAAACAATTGTTAAAATGGCGACTAATTGTGCTATTAATTTCATAGATAATTGATGTTATAAGTTAATTATATTACGATTCGATAAAAATATTGTTCTTTTGTCCTTTAAATAAAAAAGCCCCTGAAACCTCAGAGGCTTTTATCTATTTTATTTAATTATTTATTTTAATCCCATTTCTTCCAATAAATAATCTGCTCCGGCATATTTTTCTGTGACAAACATAACATACCTAATATCTACCGATATTGTGCGTTGAATTGCTGGATCGAATTTCCAATCGGAAAGCATCGCTTCTAAATTACCATCAAAAGCAATGCCAATCATTTCTCCCCAAGCATTCAATACCGGACTTCCACTATTGCCATTCGTAATATCAGTCGAATGCAAAAATGCAATTGACATATCGTTTAGATCGGGATCTGCCCAATTACCATAATCACGTGATTTGTATAATTCTTTCAATTTAGCTGGCACATCAAAAGGACTTACACCTGTATCCTTTTCAATTGCGCCACCCAGTGTTGTGAATGGGGCGTACTGCACGGCATCACGCGGTTTATAACCTTCCACATCGCCGTAAGTAAAACGGAATGAACTATTTGCGTCTGGATAAACAGCTTCATCACTCATTAACCATAAAGCTTCCATATAATTCTTACGAAGCTCAGTAATCTCAGCAGTAAAAATCTCATTTCGTTTTCGAAGGATTTCGTTTTCTTTATAAATTGCCCTAGCAAGATCAATAAATGGATCGTTAAGTTTTTCCAATTCATGTGATTTATAGGCATACAATGTTTTTGTATATTCAACATCAGTCAATTTTGTATTTTCAAAAGCATAATCAACAAATTCAGCAGGTGACAAATTATTTCTAACCAATAGCTCATCAATACTTTTTATTCTATTATTTACAGGAAGTTTTGTTGATTTCTCAAGGAAATATTTCAATAATTCCTTTTGAGCAGGTTCATAAAAACCCATATACTTATTATGCAACCTTTCAGCTCCTCTTGTCACATTTTTTTCGGAAAATTTTGGGTCACGTTCTGAATCAATCTTTTCGCGCTCTTTGACAATATAAAATATATTATTTGCCACGCTGGGAAGTGTTCCTGCCCAACGCCAACGACTAAGACCAAAATATCCTAAAATGTCATCATGCGGTTTATAGGCGATTTTATCATTGTAAAGAACACTGATATCATCTAGTATATTTTTATATTTTTTCTTTAATTTGCGATCAGACTTAACAAATTCCATGAATTTCTTTTCGTTTTTCAGAGTTTCATTTAGAAAATCATATCTATCCATTGCTACAACAGTACCATTATATTTCTTCTGATAATTTGCAATTCCCTTACGCATTCCGGCGATTGCTATCGCTGCTTCAGGCGAGTCTTCACCCGCTTTTACTAATATATTAATTACATCATCTGCTCTTTCAAGCCAATCAGGATAAAAAAGTTTACGATAATAATTAATATCGTGCGAAGTCCGAGAACGAGAAGTTTGCCCTGGGAAACCCATAATCATTGTAAAATCACCATCATTTAGATCACGGGTAGAGATTTTTAACCATTTTTTTGGCTGATAAGGTACATTATCAGGATTATATTTACGCCCAACTCCTTCCGGCGATACATAAACTCGCGCAAATGCAAAATCGCCGGTATGGCGTGGCCACATCCAATTATCAATATCGGCACCGTAGTTGCCAATCGCTAATGGCGGCATATACACAATACGAACATCGTCAAAACGCTTATAGATATATAATAAATATTGCTGACCTTCGTACATTGAAACTATTTTGGCAATAACATCCTCTTGGCCTTCTTCAATTGCATCAGTCATCGCTATAATTTTAACATTAATCGCTCTTTGGTGTTTTTCTAAATTCTTAATTTTTACTCCTGCCATTATTACTTCTTCTGTCACATCATGAATTTCGTCAATTATCATTGCTGATGTTCCAGGCATATGAAATTCTTCCTCAAGTGAATTTGCCAAAAAACCGTTTGTGAGATAATCAGTCCCTTGAGTTGAAGCTTTTTGAACGGCACCATAAGCTACATGATGATTTGTTAAAATTAATCCATTTGGAGAAACAAATTCTGATGTTCCACCCCCAAGCCTGACAATTGCATTAAAAAGGGAAGTACCATCGGGATTATATACTTCCTCCAATGGAATTTTCAGTCCTTTTTTCTCAAGATCTAGTTGGTCTATTTGATCTATTGTCCACATACCTTCATCAGCAATTGCAAATCCGGAAATGCATACAATAATTAGTAAACTAATTAGTTTTTTCCCCGATAAAAATCGGGATTTCTCTTTGTTTAACATATTTATCCTCTAGGTTGATTTTGTAAATATCTATTTGGAACTGTTTTTATTATAAATGGTTGTCAATTTAGTAAAACTACATTTATATTTTTTTGTTTCAAATTATCCTAACCACAACTATCGGTCTAAACTGCGGTATTGAATGGCTTCTGAAAGGTGCTCGGATTTATTTTCTTTTTCTCAGGCTAAATCTGCGATGGTTCGCGATACTTTAAAAATACGGTCGTAGGCACGGGACAAATTTGCCTCAACTTCGACAATATAGACATTAATTCCTAAAATTAAACTGCTAAGAACGCGGCTACTCATAATTTAATTTTATCCAATTAATTTTACTTTTCAACCCAATCTCTATATTCTTTTATAAGATCAATGAGAGCTTTTACGGCATCTTTTGTATCAATATTTTTCTGAATCACTTTTTGTCCTTTATACAGTGCAATCGTACCACTTCCTGTTCCAACGTATCCATAATCGGCATCAGCCATTTCTCCCGGACCATTAACTATACATCCCATAATCCCAATTTTTACTCCTTTCAAATGTTCGGTTTCTTTACGGATTTGGGCAGTTACTTCGGGCAAATCAAATTGAGTCCTGCCACACGATGGACACGAAATATATTCTGTTTTTGTAATTCTCGAGCGGGTGGCTTGCAAAATTCCAAAAGAAGTTTTATTTATAAATTGGGGTGATTGATTGCTTTCCAACCAAACTCCATCAATTAATCCGTCAATGAGTAATGCTCCGATATCAATTGAACTATCAATTAATAACTGTTTGGTATCTAATCGGCTATAATTTCTTTTCATTATAGTGGGAACAGAAATATCATTTTTTATTAATTCAAAAATGAAACGGCGCTGTTCAGCCATGCCATGTTTATTATTAGTCTCCAAGATTAATATTATTGTACTCTCGGCTTTAATCTTTTCGAAAATTTCCACATCTATATCCGAAGAATTAATTGATACAAAATTCAAAATATTCGATTTTTTACTCTTTGTTTGAAAATACTCATTTGACATAAATAATGGATATGAATTTTTCAGATTTTGCCAAACTTCAGCATTTTGAATAATTGCTAATCCGCTTGGCAATTCAAAATTAATTGATTGATCTCCTACGAAAATAAAATCAGCTGCTTGGTCAGAAATGTGCCACTTATCCTTTAAATATTTGTAACCAATAGCATTCAATTCGCTTGGTCGTATTTCTTTTTGTCGACTGAAATCAGCTATAATTCTTGGAGGATTTTCTCCTCCGACATTATTTAAAGTTGTGGATTCTCTGCGCTTAAATTCAAACGGATTAACAGGCTGTACATCCAAATCATTTTTAGATTTATAACTTTTGCGCTCAGCATATCTGCTTACAATCATCTTTGCTACCGGTATTTCATTCTCCGGTTTTTCAGTTAATGAGACTCGGATTGTATCGCCGATGCCATCTTCAAGTAATGTACCAATTCCAATTGCTGATTTGATTCGACCGCCTTCTCCCTCACCCGCCTCGGTAACGCCCAAATGTATCGGATATACTTTGCCTGATTCTATCATTTTGGCTGCTAGTAACCGATTTGCATGAACCATAACCACCGGATTACTTGATTTCATTGATAATATAATATTGTAGAATTTTTCCTTTTCGCAAATTCTCACAAACTCCATACCGGATTCAACCATTCCAAGTGGTGTATCACCGTAGCGGCTCATGATTCTATCAGATAATGATCCATGATTTACACCAATTCGGATTGCGGTTTTGTTTCGTTTGCAAATCCTTATTAGCGGTACAAACCGACTACGTATTCGTTCAATTTCCTCTTTGTAAGCCGAATCAGTATACTCAGTAACTTTGAATTGTTTACGATCGGTATAATTACCCGGATTGATGCGAACTTTTTCTACTATCTGAGCGGCAATTTCAGCAGCATTTGGTGTAAAATGGATATCCGCGATCAACGGAACATCGTAACCACAGATGTACAATTCATCTTTGATGTTCTTAAGATTATGCGCTTCTTTGATACTCGGAGCGGTAATTCGAACCAATTCACATCCCGCATCTATCATCCGTATTGCTTCCTTAGCCGTTGCGTCTGTATCCATAGTATTTGTAACAGTCATTGATTGTACTCTAATTGGATTATTTCCGCCAATGCCGACTTTACCCACCATACCTTCTCGTGTTTTAAGTCGGGAATATTTTGTCAGACTATTACAATATGGTAGTAAAATATCCATCTATTTTTTATATGGCTTATCAATATATATTTTAGCTAAGTGAACCGCATCACTATTATTATCCAAATCAATACATTTTTTATAAGCGATTTCAGCTTTATGGCGGTTTCCATTAATATCATGAATATTTCCGAGCAGTAATAACGAGTTAGTTAGATAGATATCTAACTCAGCCTGATAATTCTTGATTGAATTTTCAGTAAATGTCAGTGCTTTATCATATTGATCTTGTTCAAACCAATACAAAGCCCATTCATAATCTAGATAACTTTTCATTTGGAATTTTTGAGTAGGAGTTAGATCCATAAAAGCTTTATTTAATTTTAGTAAAACTGTATTAGCTTGACCATAATCTTCCGTTTTAATCAAACTTTCAGCATACATTAGTACAAAGTAAAAGTTTTTTGGGAATTTTTCAGCAAGAATTTTTGAATGTTCGAGCGCTTTTACGATGTCCGGCGCTTCCCAAAGATAAATAAACGATAATAAACTCCGCGCTTCGATCCATGCAAAATTTCCTTCATTAGCTGCAATTTCCATTTTTGCAAGTCCCGCTTCCTTAGTAGTTTCCAATCCAAATAATGAAGCAGCCCATTTAAGAATTGAACTCCTTAATGCCGCATAATATTCAACAACTCCAATCGGCAGCATCGCATCCTTGATTTCCGGATAGTTATCGGCAACATCTTTAGTTATTTTAAAGCCCAAATAAGCCGGGATAAGCGTTTTAAACCACCTCTTTTGACCCAAGTAGACTCGAGCTCGTAATCCTTTGGCAGAGCCAAGGTATAACCTGTAAAGTGGGTTATCAGGGTATTTTTCCACTAATTCTTCATAAAGGGGCGTAATTTCATCTAAATCACTATTTAAGACAGTATATGTTTTTTCAACAGGATCATTCGCTTGACTATGCAACCACCTTGCGGAAGCCCACGTAAAATGAACAGCAGCATTCAGCGGAAATTCCTTACGGGCTTTTGTTAAAATATCAACCGCCAAGGCGGTTTCGTTATTATAAAACGCATTTACACCTTCCCAAACGATTGAATCCCCGGGCTCTACTGCTTTTATTTGAATAAAAGATAAAAATAAAATAATCGAGAATATTTTCCGATATTTGTGCATACTATTTTACTATTTTAATTAGTTCGCGAAAATTATTTCCAACTGCAATTTCTTGTTTTTCAAACAATAGCATTTCAACACTTGTGATTTTTCCCCTTAACAAAGTTATCTTTTCAATGCCGATATGTTTATTGAGTTCCGTTCTTGAAGAAACCGCATCAGCAATTAGTTCGACCTCATGTCCAATATTTAATAAATCCTTTGCAGTTTGATAAACACAAACATGAGTTTCTATTCCACATAGTAAAAAATGATTATATTTTTCAATATTTATTAAGCTTAAAAATTCTTCATTTTTTACACAGCTGAATTCATTTTTAATAATTGGTTTCTGTTTGGTTAATAAACTACTTATTCGATTTGCCGTAGCACCGAGTTTTTCGGGCAATTGTTCAGTCCAAATTATTGGAATATCAAGAAGTTGAGCCCCTTTAATTAATATTACAATATTTTTCAATAACTCCTTACTATTGTGCATTATTTGAGCAAGTTTACCCTGAACATCAATTAATACAATGGCAGTTTTTCTTTCTTTTGTCATAAAATGAAATTAGGAAATATTTGTGATATGGTTTATGTTTTATGTTTGGTGGTTGATGTGCTAAATCAGCAGTTCAAACACCGGTTTCCATTCAACAACTTTCTCATTGCAATCAACAATTTGAATCGAGCAAATTTTGTAAACTGATTGCAATTGTATTTTACTGGATATCCTTTCCTTTTCTTTGAGTGAAACAGTATTATACATTAAACTAATATGTGGAAGCAAATCTTTACTATAATTAATCGATAATAAATCGCAAATATTTTCATGCCATTTTGTAAGTATCTGCTTTTCTTCAAGTTCAATATATAATGCTCGCCATATATTATCGGTATACTCGACTTTTATCGGATGCACTTCAATAGGTTTATAATTACTCATAAGATTAATTATTGCTGATTTTAATCTTGGTACAGAAATATCGGTTTTACCGACTAGAGTACAATGTGGTTGGAAAACCGGGCCTTTATATTTTTTTGCCAATTTTATTATAATTTCCGAGAGATTGGAAGAATCAAATGTTAGCCAGATACAATACATTTTAGTTTTGCAATTTATAAAATTTTTTAGTTTTATATTAAAATAAGTTAATTACTTTTTTCGAATATTCATAGATTCGCTGAGCATTTTTTTTAATATGTTATTATCCTTTTTATTTTTTAAATTGAATTGAAGTTTTTCGTAATTTTATTATATAAATTAAAGAAATAATCAGATAAAAAGGAAATAAAGCATGCTATATACTAAATCCGCAGAATATGCAATCCAAGCAATGATATATTTAGCTGAAAAGAATTCAAAAGATCCTGTTATGGTGAGTGAAGCTGCTGCAGCTTATGAAATTCCGCGACAATTTTTAGCTAAAATCGCTCAAATCCTCGTTAAACATCATTTGTTAGTTGCAGTTAGAGGAAGAAACGGTGGAGTTAAATTAGCTCGGTCTGCTAAGGATATATTCATTCATCAAATCGTTTACGCAATTGATGGAGCGCCTCCCGAGCATGAACAATGCGTCGTTGGGATTAATGAATGCTCTGATCTCGCTCCGTGTCCATTTCATCATAAATGGAAAATAATTAGAGAAGATATACGCGAAATGCTAATGTCGGAAAATCTACATGTACTAGCAAAACGAGTTATCGAAAAACGCAATGAGATGACAAAAGCTAATCAGTAATAAATCATTAAATTATAAATAGAAAAAATGGCTGATTATCAGCCATTTTTTCTTTAAGAGATAATATGGAAAAGAAAATAAGAATTATTGTAACCGGTGGGCACATTTGATAAAGAATATAATGAAATTAATGGAGAATTATATTTTAAGAATACTCATGTACAGAATATGCTCGAACTTGGGTCGCTCAAGATTAGATTTAAATATCCGTACTTTGATGATGATTGACAGTTGCGATATGGACGAGGAAGATCGCTATATAATCGTAAAAAATTGCGAAAAGGCCTCTGAGAAAAAAATTATTATAACACACGGAACTGATACAATGGTGGAGACTGCCGAGTTACTTGCGAAAACTATTAAAGATAAAACAATAATTTTGACAGGAGCTATGGTTCCTTACACTTTTGGTAGTTCAGACGGACTTTTTAATATGGGCAGTGCAATTGCTTTTGTACAAACTCTACCGGTAGGAGTTTATATTGCGATGAATGGCAAATATTTTAATTGGGATAATGTTCGTAAGAATAAAAAGATCGGTGAATTTGAAGAGATAGATTAATATGAATGGACTAAGGTTATTTCCTGTAATTTTTTGTTTTTTAATCCTTAGTGCTCATTTTTCGCGAGCAGGGTTATCATTATTCTCATTGATATTTCTTTTGATTCCTTTTCTATTGCTCATCAAACAAGTCTGGGTTGTTCGAACTATACAAATATTATTGATTTTCGGTTCAATTGAATGGATTCGAACACTATTTATTTATGTAAATGAACGTCAAGTGAATGGTGAACCTTATATCAGATTAGTAATAATATTAGGAATAGTTGCCTTATTTACTGGACTATCAGCTCTATCTTTTAGAAATCAAGCCCTTAAAAAACGCTATAATCTTCAATAATCAATTTATTTAATTATTCGCCCATTCGGGGAATTGCGCTAAATCGATACCAAACACGGCTTTACCGACAATATAAATCGAAATTGTAATTAATATTGCACCAATTACGTTTAACCAAACACCTGTTTTAGCCATCTCGCTTATTTTAAGACGATTTGTACCAAATATAATTGCATTCGGAGGAGTTGCAACAGGCAACATAAATGCAAATGAACAAGATATTGTAGCAGGAATCATCAAAAACAATGGATTTATCTTTACTGCTATCGCTAGTCCCCCAATAATGGGTAATAACATTTCAGCGGTGGCTGTATTGGAAGTAAGTTCGGTTAAAAATGTTACAAATAAGCATATTGCAAGGACAATTATTATCGGGTGGAAGACTCCAAATCCCTGCATTTGCTGACCAAGATAATTGGCTAAGCCGGATTCTTTAAATCCGCTTGCTAAAGCGAAACCGCCACCGAACAATATTACAATATTCCAAGGCAATTTGGCTGCTGTATCCCAATCTAATATGCGCTTTCCTTTTTCCTTTATCGATGGTATCAAAAATAAAATAAGAGCCATCGCTATAGCGACTGTCCCATCATTAAAATAACTTGGATTGGAAAAAAGTTGAGACCATCCGGGAATAGTAATATTTCCGATGTCAATATTTGCTCTAGAAATCCACAATACTGCCAAAAGGATAAAATCAATTAGTACAATTTTCTCTTCAAAACTAATTTTTCCCAATTCTTTATATTGTTGTCTAAATATGCTTGGCTCAATTACCAAGTCGGAATTACGAGTGTAAATAAATGATAATATTAACCAAAGAATAATTATAAATACTATTGAAAGAGGCAGAGCATACATCATCCATGTCAGGAATGAAATTTCTGGCGCATTAGGAAATAATATTGTCAATATTCGAGCGAATGATAAATTTGGTGGCGTACCAACTAAAGTGGAGACTCCCCCAATGGTTGCTGCGTGGGCAATCCCTAAAAATATTCCAACTGAAAATTTATGGATAGATTTCCCTTCGAACATTTCCTCTAACTTATATACTATTGACAATGCGATCGGCACCATCATCATGGTTGTTGCCGTGTTAGAAATCCACATAGAAAGGAATGCAGTGGCAAGTATGAATCCTAATAATATATTTCTTGGTTTTGTTCCGAAAACCATCAATATTTTTAGCGCAATTCTGCGATGTAGATTCCACTTGCGCATCGCTAAAGCGACAAGGAATCCGCCAATAAACAAAAATATTATGTGATTGAAGTAGATTGGAGCTACACTTTTGCCGCTCATCACTCCTAAAGTTGGATACAACACAATAGGTAACAGTGCCGTTACCGCCAATGGTACCGCTTCTGTAATCCACCAAAACGCCATCCAAATGGCGATTGCAGCAGTTGTAGTAACTAGTGGATTTTGTGGGTCTAAATCAAATAAAATGTAAAATATAAAGGCAAATAGTGGTCCACCAACTAGTTTTAAAATATCTGATTTATTCTTCATTTATTTTATAAGAATCATTATCGGATAAATTTTTATCAAAAATTTTACTATTATTTAGGAATAATCAGGACCGGACAATTTGATGCATTTACTATAGCCTCGTCTATTGAATCAGTAAATGATTGTTTTACTTTACTCATCTTATTGTGGCCCAAGATTAGCAAATCACAGTCGGCCGCAAGTTCTGCTATACCTTTACTTACAGAAGCATTTTTTACAATCTTTACTTCAATTCTCTTTGCTATTTCCTCATGCCCAGCATTATAAAACATCTTTGTAAAATCATCCTTCCTGAATTTTTTTGGACTATCCATCATCATAGATATTTCACCAGCATGAATATCATTTACGTGAAGAACACATAGCTTCGCTTTTAGAGTAATGGCTATCCGAACGGCTTCATCTATTACCGGTATTTCATTGTCTTTTCCTGCTAAGGCAACTGCAATATTATTAAAAGGCATTAATACGCTCCTGAATTATTTCATTAAAATATATTTAAAATTACATGAAATATATAGAAATCTGAAATTTAAAAGTATGAATCGCAAATTGAAACCGAAATTCGCTATTTGTAACTTGTAAACACTTAATCAGAAATCAAATTATAAAACTTGCTCAATCACTAAAATTATGGGATGTCTGGATTGGTCACTACAATTTATTAGGGTTGGAGCCGGAATTTATTGGTGGGTAAAAAGAAGAATCAATAATCATAATGTAGAGACCAGGCATGCCCTGTCTCTACCTATATATTAAAATAAAAACGTCCCGCAGAATTGCAGGACGTTTTTCTATATCATTTATAATGTGAATTAACCTAAATATTTTCTCAGCATTTTACTACGTGATTTATGCCCTAAACGTTGAATAGCCTTAGCTTTGATCTGCCTTACGCGTTCACGAGTTAAACTGAATTCCTCTCCAATTTCGTTAAGCGTTAACGCGCTCTCACGGTTAATGCCATAATACATTTCAATGACAGAACGTTCTCTACCCGCCAATGTATCCAATGATGCCATAACATCATCTTTCATTGATTCACGCATTAACATATCATCTGGATTAACATCCTGCGTATCTTCAAGCACATCCATTAATGAATTGTCCTCACCATCTTGAAATGGTGTATCTAATGAGCTATGACGACGGGAGTATTGCATCGCATTTACTACTTCATCCGGTGTCATTTCTAATTGGTGACTAATTTCGTTAGCTTTTGGTTGACGTTCAATTTCCGCTTCAAGTTTTTCAGCAACGCGTGTTATCTTTGTGATAGTTCCCACACGATTTAACGGCAAACGAATCAATCGAGCTTGCTCGGCGAGTGCTTGCAATATGGACTGGCGAATCCACCAAACTGCATATGAAATAAATTTAAATCCGCGCGAATGGTCAAACCGTTTGGCAGCTTTAATTAAACCAAGATTCCCTTCGTTAATCAGATCAGCTAAGGATAAGCCGTTACCCTGATATTTTTTTGCCACGGAAACAACAAATCGTAAATTTGACTCAATTAATTCTTTCATCGCCAAATCATCGTCTTTTTGTATGCGAATTGCTAATTCCACTTCGCGTTCCGGCGGTAATGGCTCATATCTACCGATTTCAGAGAGATACAAGCTAATACTACGATTTGATCCTGAAGTTATTTTTATTGGTTTTGCTTTTTTTGTTGCCAAATTCTTCCCTCCAAAACTATTAATTTTTATACAAATCCGTCTGAAATATAATTTTTGACAGAATTAAAGGTACTAATTTTCAAATACTTAGTACAATTTCTTTATTGATGCTCCATATTTCAATATGTTCCATAAATAATTCGTATTAAACATGAATATCCACCCTTTTCCGTAATGTTTTAACCGCACTGCGTTGTTTTTTAACCTGCAAACGTTTTTCCTTTGCCCCTTTCGTTGGTTTTGTTTTTATGCGTCTTTTTGGTTTTTCTGATGCTTTTTTTACCAACTCTATCAATCTGTTTAACGCTCCTGCTCTATTTCGGTTCTGCGTTCTGTACTCTCGCGAATCAATTATTAATATTCCGTTATCCGTCATTTTACTTCCGGCAAGTTTTTTCAATCGATTTTTAACATCTTCCGGTAACGATGGAGAATTAACCACATCAAAACGTAACTGCACCGCCGTAGAAACTTTATTTACATTCTGCCCACCCGGACCTGATGCCCGCACAAAGTCCTCCTGTAGCTCATTTTCAGAGATGCTAATATTTTCAGTTATGTAAATCATATGTTCGGGGAGTTACATCAATCGCTGCTTAGATGTAAACACGGGGGCTTCGTTACAAATTATTTTATGGTGTAATTGAGTAAATAATTAAAATAATTAGTAAATTTGCGATAGATTTAATAAAATAAATACACTTCATATATGCTTAAACAAATACATTTTCTCCTTACGTACACCTGCAATTACGAATGTGACCATTGTTTTCTGTATTGCAGCCCAAATGTCGAGGGAACTTTCACTATAGATCAAATACAAAAAGTACTCAACGATTCAAAAAATATAAAAACTGTGGAATGGATTTATTTTGAAGGTGGTGAACCCTTTCTTTATTACCCGCTGATGTTGAAAGGATTGCAGCTTGCTAAAGCGATGGGTTTTAAAACCGGCATAGTTACAAATAATTATTGGGCTACCACGATTGAAGATGCCAAGCTTTGGCTAAAACCAATTATTGAAAGTGGCATAGATGATTTTAGTTTAAGTGATGATTTATTTCACAATGATGATACTGCAAACAATTCAGCAAAAATAGCTGCTGATGCGGCAAAAGAACTTGGTTTTTCAGTAAATTTTATTTGCATAGAAAAACCATCTATTCAACGACCTTCGGATGATAAGGGAGCTCCGGTTGTGGGAGGCGGCGCATTATTCAAAGGTCGTGCTGTTGAAAAACTTGCCGACGGTTTACCGACTAAATCAGTAGAAAAATTTATTGAATGCAAGCATGAGGAAATTGTAACGCCGACAAGAGTACATATTGATAGTTTCGGAAACGTACAAGTCTGTCAAGGTATTAGTATTGGGAACATGTGGCAAAAACTGCTTTCAAAAATTATCGAAGAATATGACGCAACAATACACCCGATTTGCGGACCACTCAGCACCGGCGGACCTTATGAATTAGCACAAACATATGATATTAAATTAAAAGAAAAGTTTATTGATGAGTGTCATTATTGTTATACAGTACGTAGTGAGTTAATAAACAGGTTCCCGGAATTCTTAACACCGCTTCAAGTATATGGTTTATCAAATCCAGTAGATTAACTTGCTGCGGATAAACACTTTTTCCAGGAAAATCGCCGGAAAACATGTGTAGGTATTCCGACTTCTCATAATTGTGAAAGTGAAATCGCGGATTTTGCGCTGTTACGATAATGATTTACAATTTCTGCAATGATGCTTACTGCAATTTCCGGTACGGTTTCGCTGCCAATCTCAAGCCCGACCGGTGAGTGAACTTTATGAATTTGATTCTGTGTAAATCCATCATTAATTAAAGCTTCTGAAAGTAATTGCCATTTCTTTTTACTGCTCATAAGACTCAAATAATCAATATTGACATTCAGTAGCCATCGCATCAATTCAAAATCGTTTTGATGTCCGCGTGTTGCCACCAAAAAATAATCGGCTTGGGCGATATTTGCACCTTTAATTATTCTAGAAATATCATTATTATTAATTTGCGAAGCAAATGGGAAACGCTCATTATTCGCTAAATCTTTGCGTTCATCATAAATTTTGGTGTCAAGTTCAATAAAATGAGCTAAGTCCGCAACTGCTTTGCCAACATGACCGGCACCAAAAATATGTAAAATCGGACGATTTCCGATATTTTGTATCAAAAATAATACATCATTATAATTTATAGATTTTGATTTTTTTTGTCCAATAGCCTCATCAATTTCGCAAACAATTTTCTTTGGAAAGACCGAATCATAATCTTTTGTGATTTTTGTTCGTTCAATTATTACATCATTTTGTGAAGATATTTTTGTAATTAAGATATTGTTATCAATTGTTTTATCTATCGTTATTGATTTTAATAAATTTCTAATTTCTTTTGAGTACAGCTCAATTAATATTGTAGTATTTCCGCCACATATACTACCGGATTTAGTAACATCCTGATTGGTCATATCAAACTGTTTTAATACCGATTTGCCAGTAATAATACTATTTTTGGCCAAATTTATCACTGAATGTTCCAAAGCGCCACCGCCTATAGTCCCGATTATTTCTCCATTTTCATCAACTAGCATCATTGGATAATCTTTACGCGGCACTGAACCACGCCACTCAACTTGTGTACATAGTACAGCTTTCCTTCCACTGTCAAAATTAGCTATTTTTTCTAGAGTGCGTATTTCCATAATTATTATTGATTTCGATGAACCATTATCGCTTCCAAAACTCCTCTTCCAACTGAGCGTGCTTTGTCGGAGATTGTTGTATAATTTACTTCCCTGCCACGCGGATCAACATCCGCGATTTTCATTCCTTTTGTTACATTTACTTTAGGTGAAATTAATCCGCGAACTATTCCGCTTATATGCGATTTTATTTCAATTTCTCCGATTTTTCCTAGCACTTTATTTTTTTGCACAATATCACCAAAATCTACCAACCATTTAATATTTCCTACTCCGAGAGCATACACAACTCTCTTCGCACTTTCGCCACCAATCTTGCCGGGTACGCCTGTATTAGGCGATGCACTACCATGCCAAATCACTCTCCCAAGATTATGTCCTCGCATAGTTTCAATAATGACAGCGCAATTCTTTCCAACCGTAAATCCGGGACCTAGTCCAACAGTAAATTGCGCCAATATTCGGCGATCTTTCACTGGGCGTTTTAGCAGTCTTGCATCCACATAAAACTCCGGTTTTATCCTATTAATTATTTCAATAGAATCTGTAAAAACCGGTATATTCCCATTCCTCAGAACATCATGATAATTATTGTACTCTACTTTAACTGATTGTATTCCTCCAACTTCTGCAGTTCCGTTTAAAATTGCATCACTAAAACAAACGGTACGGCGTATTGCAAGCGGAATCGACAATTCAGTCATAATTACGGAAAACCCTACACGATGTACTACAACTGCAACAGCACTTGCCATTTCACCAGCACCGCGAATTAAAATCGTATATTTTCCAAGAATTTTCATTTTCATAAACCTTGAAGGTTTCAAAAACCTTCAAGGTTTTACTTATCTTTTAAATATTTATCCATGTCTAAAATAACACCCTCGTCATTTACCGGCAAATATGTTACCACATTTGGATATTTATTGACTACTTCTCGACCTCCTGTGTTACCAGAAATTAAATGAAAATCTTTAATATAATCTTTTGAAAAATAAGTGGGGTGACCAACTTTTTCTTGATATATAGGCACTAAAATCCTTGGTTGATTATCAATTAAATATTTCAACATAGCTTCAATTGTTTTTTGTTTAATAAATGGTTTATCGCCATTGCAAAATCCGATATATTTATAGTTCTTCCGCGCAGCTGAAATTCCTGCTTTTAGCGATGAAGCAATTCCACTTTTATAGTCAATATTTTCGATAATGTGAATATCATTCCCAAACCGATGATCTAAAATTGGTACAATCAATTCTTTTTGATGTCCAACAATAACGAATATATCTAAATTATTGTTTAAAAATATATTGATTGTTTTCTCAATAATCGTTTCGTTACATGATCGGATTAGTAATTTATTGCGTTTCTGTCTTGTAGACATTCCGGCAGCAGTAATGATCATACATATTTTCATTATTTTCCAACCTGCTTCAGTATGTTATTTTGAACACTACCATAGAAAGTTGGTTTTCCGGTTTTTAGATAAATTGTACGTGCTAAATCCTCAGCATTTTTCCGATGGTTATCCCACTTATTCACAAAGTAAGTAACATTAATTTCACCCGGAACTTTTGCCAGATATCCTTTTTGAGATGATACAATATCAACAATAAAATCAATATTTAATTCAAAATCCGGTTTAACACTCCACAGATTACTAAAAAGTTCAGGGCGATGAACCAATCCATCACCAACTTTTGTATTTACAACATCCGCACCAATAATTATTATTACGCGTGTAGTAAAATCCGGTACAGCCGGATCATAATCGGTATGTGCTTTAAGTGGTTTATTCCGTGCCCCGTCACATTCGAAAATCGTTATATCAAACTGATGTCTAATAATAGCCAAATCGACTTCAGATATGCCTTTTAATTTTTCATTATTTATTTTTTCACCGATTAGAAATAGTGGATTCCTATCAAATTTGATCGATTCTAATTTATTAATATCTATTTCATTTAATATCAACGGATTATCTGATGGATGAAAAGCAGTTTTTGTCAGCGAAGTCTGTAAAACTGCCGAATAATATTTAGCAAATTCATTAGCTAATTTATGCAACAAAGCGGTTTTGCCGCCCCCACCGAGCAAAGCAATGCAACTTCCTTTTGCTTCTTCAATATTATCTGATATTAATCGGTAGAATTGCATTTAAAATGCTACATGTAAATCAGTGCATAAACTAAAAATATACTTTATTTTTCGAAGGTCTGTTTAAGCTTATATCCATCAGGTTTATCTTCGACAATCCATCCCAAAGTCAATATGTTATTACGAATTGAATCAGCTTTAGCCCAATCTTTATTTTTTCGGGCTTCTTCACGTTCATTCACTAATTTGATTACTTCGGATGGAACATCGGATTTCTTAGCTATAAGATCAAACACAGAATTAAATTTTTCAATAAAATTAAGAGCCGAAGCGATTTCTATATTAGAAATATTATTAGCATCAATTTTAGCATTAGTATTTCTTAGCCAATCAAAAAATATAGCTATGGCTTCAGGCGTGTTAAGATCATCATCTAATGCTTTTTCGAACGAATTATATACCTCGGGGAGATCACTGGTTTTATCGCGATTTGCGGTTAAATTTAACAATCTATGGTAAAAATCATTTATCCGTTGAATTACTTTAAGTGCTTCGTGCTTTTTAGCTACAGAAAAATTTATATTTGTTCGGTAATGTCCACTCAATAGTAAATAACGCAATGCTTCAGGTGTAAAGCCGCTATCGATTAAATCGGGAATTTTATAAAAATTACCGGCTGATTTGCTCATCTTTCCACCATCAACCAAAAGATGCTCACTATGTAACCAATAATTCACAAATTTTTGATTATTTGCACACTCGGATTGGGCAATTTCATTTTCATGGTGGGGAAATATGTTATCTACACCACCGCAATGAATATCAAAATTATTACCTAAATACTTTGTAGACATTGCAGAGCATTCGATATGCCATCCGGGTCTTCCTTTCCCCCAAGGTGAATTCCAATATATTTCACCATCATCCAATTTCCATGCTTTCCATAAAACAAAATCCTGTGGATTATCTTTTGAATAATCATCAAATGCTATCCGTTGCGTCTTTATCTGTTTAGTAAAATTTAAATTTGTCAATTTTCCATATTTATCAAATTTGTCAATTTTAAAATATATCGAATTATCATTCGACTTATAAGCATATCCATTGTCAAGTAGTTTCTCAATCATTTTTATCATTTCAGCTACATGATCTGTAGCTTTTGGATAATGATCCGCGGGGATAATATTTAAAGTCTGTATATCTTTAAAAAACAGATTGATATATTTTTCAGTTAGATCATTAATTGAAATATTATCTTTATTACATCTTGATATGGTTTTGTCATCAACATCCGTTAAGTTCATTACATGAGTAACTTTAAAACCTTTTAGCACTAAAAATCTTTTTAGTAAATCTTCAAATATAAATGTTCGGAAATTTCCGATATGTGCCGTATCATAAACCGTTGGACCACAAGTATATAATTTCACTTCACCCTTGGTAATTGGCTGAAATTCATCTTTTTGCTTTGTGAGTGTGTTATAAAACTTAATTGACATAATTAGCTTTAACCGGCTTTAAATATTTTCGCTCAATTTGAACTGCCACTGCATGCTGAATTGCATCAATTTTAATGATTAATTTATTTTCTTTGTCAGTTCGCGATACAATTCCATTCATCCCTCTGAGTAGTCCTCCAATTACTTCAACCTCATCACCAATTACAAAATAATCGGAAGGCGAGGGATCAAATCCCCCTTCAATCATTTTTCTTAAATTTGTAATTTGAGCATCAGGAATAACAGCGATTTTGTTTTGAAATTTTACAATATGATTCACACCACGTGATTGTAAAACTTCCAAATTATCTTTTAATTCAACATTCGCAAAAATATAGCTTTTAAAGATCGGAGTTTCGACCCATTTCATCCTGTCGCTCCAGCGATGTTTTTGACGAATCAATGGAAGGTACGATTCAATTCCTTTTTCTTCAAACTGACTTAAAACTGTTTTCTCATGTCGAGGTTTGGTATAAATGGCAATCCACTGTTTCATTTTTTTATAGATTCATTTATGATCATTTGAATTAAATCGTTAAATGAAGTACCCGCTGCCATTGCTGATTTTGGCACTAAACTCGTGGCGGTCATCCCCGGTAGGGTATTAATTTCTAAAAACCACGGATCGTTGTTTTTATCTAAGATAAAATCAGCGCGTGCATATCCGCTGCATCGTAATAAGTTAAAAATGTCTAAAGCTATATTTTTAATTTTTTCTGTTAAAATATTTGGTAATTTGGCGGGACAAATATATTCGCTCATACCTGCTTGATACTTGCATTCATAATCGTAAAATTTATGTTTTGGAATAATTTCTACAATCGGATATGCTTGTTGACCAATTATTGTTACGGTTAGCTCTCTACCGTCAATATAATTTTCGACCATAATATCACCATCATACTTATCAGCGAGTTCAACTGCTTCCGGAAACTCTGCGTGATTTCTGACAAATGATAATCCAATCGTACTACCGTCTGCGGATGGTTTAATAACAACCGGAAATTTATCAGGGACGTACTTTTTACACTCTTTATTATCTTTAAATATTTTCCAATCAGGTGTTTGAATACCATAACTCTTGGCCAATTGTTTCGTAAGCGATTTTTCCATCCCTAGTGATGAAGCGAGTACCCCTGAACCATTATACCGGAGATTAAGCGAATCAAGCAACCCTTGTATCACTCCATTTTCACCCTTCCCACCGTGCAAAGCGCTGAATATAAAATCAACTCCTATTAATTCGGGAATTATTATTTGCGCATTATCATCCATAATAATTCGCTTAGTAGTGTAACCTAGTTCGTTACATGCCTTTTCAATTGCTGCACAGGATTTTACCGATATTTCCCGCTCGGCTGAATCTCCACCAGTTAATATTGCTATTTTGGATATCATATAAATTTCTTAACAAGCATTTTTGCGCCTTCCAAAATATTTTCAGCTACAAAGGTTGGTTTATCTGAAGAGGCAATAGTATCTAAAGTTAAATGTCCATTGCCGGTTAATACTAACATAGTATCCATTCCAAGCACATGAGCCGGTATTAAATCTCTTTCTGAATCGCCAATCATTAAACATCTTTTTAGTTCAATGTCATGATCATCAGCTGCATCTAAAAACATACCAGTTCCCGGCTTACGGCGATTGGTTGCTTTGTCAGGATGATCGGTGCAATTATAAATATCTAATAAATTTAATTGATTTTTCATAAACTCTCGTCTAATATATGCATTGAGTTCACGTAAATCGTTTATATCAATCAATCCTCGACCAACTCCAGACTGATTACTTATAATGCAAAAATTACTCCCATGTTGTGATAAAACCTTCAAAGCAGGAATTGCAAAATCGTAGAATTTGAATTGATCAACATTCTGAACAAAACCGTGATCAAAATTTAATGTGCCGTCACGATCAAGAAATATTGCATCATATTTTATCATGATTCAGCTATCTCTAATGATTTAAGTTTTGAGAATTTCATAGAATTTTTTAAAAAAAATATTGATCCTACAATAACAATCGGTATAAACATCATTGCGTGTGCTAATACTGCAAAAGCCTGGCTCTCGCCTAAACCAATATTATAAATGGTGGTTAAAGCACCTACACATGTAGCATGATATGTACCAATATATCCCGGAGCTGCCGGAATTGATATAGCTAATGATAAAAGAATGAATAATACACCAGAATCAACCCAGCCCAAACCTAGATTAACACTATTTACAACAAAAATAAACGACAGGTAATATATTCCCCATAGTATAAAAATAAATCCATACACACCAATTTTATTTTTAGCGTGATTTATTACAGATAAACCGGTAATAATATTTTTAAGACCATTATAAATCTTTGAACCAATTTTAGATTGAAATAAATATTTTCTTTGTTTAATAAACTCCCAATTCATTTTATTACTACTAATTAAAAAGAGACTGCCAAATAATACTATTGTAATCAATACTATACTAAACATGAACCAATTAGGTATGTTGATAATTTCAAAATTGAATAAAAATATTAAAGCTAAAATCACAACGCCTAAAATATCAAGCATCCTTTCAACAATTAATGATCCAATAACTTGTGCTACTGACAAAGTACTATTATTGGCAATAATATAGGCACGTAATAATTCACCCATGCGTACCGGTAAAACACTATTACCAAAATAACCAATTATTGTAGCATCAAAAGTAATCCGTAAAGGAACATCTTTTATAGGAGACAAAAGCCACTTCCATCTTAGAGCACGTAACCAAACAGATGCAAGTTGCAGGGCCATTGCACCGATCAGATACCAATAATTAACACCTCGTAACGAATCAATAAATTCAGTCCAATTGAATTGTCGGAAGGCGTAAATCAAACCTACAATGCTGAATAATAGTCCAATCGAAAATTTAACTGTTTTACTCACGAAGATCAATTATCTCCCAACCAGCACTATCGTAATCATGATATTGATTTTGATAACTTAATGATTTTACTGAATTAATGGTAATGGTTGTATGGTTTTCTAAATCGTCTTCTAATACAATTCTAATTGGATGATATGTCTTTGAATTGATCCAGATTTTTCCACGAGATTCTATTTGCGGAATCGTAAAATTGATTATCACATCTCTAACTCGTTTCTGAACTTCTCCTACTTTTATCTGACTTAGATTGCCGGATAGCAAACTTAACATATTAAATTCATTCCGAAAATAATGATCAATCACCAATTGACCAGTGTTGGGTGTAAATGTATAAATCGTATCTGAATCAACTTTGATAATTTGCTCTGTTGCAATAAATATAAATTTAGTTGAATCAACAATCTCAACTAGAACATAATCTGTCCACTCATTTTCTACTTGGATTTGCTCAATAGTTGCATCTATTAGCACTCCTCCTTCCCTATGCAAAGCCAAAGACATTGAGTCAAGCAAAGTGGAATTTGCATCGGAGAATCCAATGGAAACCAAGCAAGTTGCGAATAGTAATTTATTCAATGCTTTGTAAATAGGTTTCATCAACCAATACTTCCCTTGCTTTACTCCCGGTAAACGGTCCTACAATGCCTGCTTGTTCCATTTGGTCTATTAAACGAGCAGCCCTGGCGTACCCAACTTTTAATCTTCTTTGTAGTAATGAAATTGAACCTTGCTGATGAGTTATAACTAATCCGACTGCTTCTCTAAATAATTCATCAGAAGATCCTTCATCGACCGTGAAATCTATACTGGTTAATTCACGTACACTGGCTAGTTTTAACCCTTCGCTTTTTGGTTGTGCTGAAATATGATTCATGATCGATTCAATTTCTTCAATAGTAATAAATCCACCATGCAATCGGACAGGTTGTGATGAGCCGGGTCGTAGATATAACATATCACCACGACCAATCAATTTTTCAGCACCCATTCCATCAAGAATTGTGCGTGAGTCGATTTTAGTGGCAACCTGGAATGCTATACGTGCAGGGAAATTCGCCTTTATCACACCTGTTATCACATCCACTGATGGTCTTTGGGTAGCAATTATTAAATGAATTCCAACTGATCTAGATAATTGCGCTAATCGTGCAATTGGAGTTTCAACGTCTTTGGCGCTTAACATCATAAGATCAGCTAATTCATCTACTATTAATACAATATAAGGCAAAATTGGTTTATCGTTTTTTTCCATCTTTTTATTGTATTCACCGATATTCCTTACAACTGCATCTGCTAAAACATCGTAGCGCCGATCCATTTCCTTTTCCAAAGCACGCAATGCAAGAATGGCGTTGTCGGTCGTGGTAACAATCGATTCATCGAAATCTTCGGTACCCAGTAAGTGATAACCTTCTAGTGCCTTAAAAAGGGTCATCTCAACCTTTTTAGGATCAATGATCAGAAATTTTACTTCATCGGGTTTTGCACGATATAATATGCTGCAAATAATAATATTCAAGCAAACTGATTTTCCTGATCCAGTAGTACCGGCAACTAACAAATGAGGCATTGCAGATAGGTCTAATGTTTCAATCTCACCTGTTGTTGTTTTGCCAATAGCTAAACTTAATATTGACTTACTATTTGCAAACTTTTGAGAATTAATGGCCGACTTAAAATGAACCATCTCAGGATTGGGATTTGGAATTTCTATGCCAACTGATGATTTGCCGGGTATTGGTGCTATTACCCTCACTCTACTAGCTTCCATCACACGCGCTAAATCATCCGATAGTTGAACAAATTTGTTAACGCGAACCCCTTCGGCTGGTTCGACTTCAAAAAGTGTGATAACCGGTCCCGGCAAAACGTTTACAACTTTCCCATCTACTCCAAAAGTTGCTAATGATTGTGCTAAGAAATCAGCTCTTTCTAATAATTCTGCTTTACTGATTGAATAATCCTTAACTACAGGATCTAATAATAAATCAGTGTATGGCAATTGGTATTCTTTACGAGGCGACTTTCTGTCTTCTTGATCGTCAAGAATTACTTCTTTTTCATGAACAATTTCACCAACTTCAATATTCTCAGCATTAAATAATGTGGATTCAGAAAATTCAGTTGAATTATCAGAAGGTGTCATTTCCTGATTCGCTACTTGAACTCTCTCTTTTGGTTTATCTCTTAATTTAAATTTCGATAAAAACGATTCCTGCTTGGGTATCTGTATTTCTGATGACTTTGCTTCAACCGGGTTTTGTAACAAATCATTTTCAGGAACTGGTTCCTCTTTCTTGGTTCTTTCTTCTATTTTAGAAAGCAATTTTTTTGTATGTTTTTCCTTTTCTCTTTTTGCCTTTCGTTGTTTTCCCCAAGTTCGATATCGATTCCCAATCAACTTGTTGAAGGCATCATAATAATTCCAAGAAAAATATCCACGAAATAATATCAGCCACGTTGCAATTACAACAATCGAGGCTCCAATCTTGCCTAAAAAAGCTACAAAGAATTGGGCAACTACATTCCCCACCAAACCGGCTGTTAAATAAGAATGAACTGACCCATTTGCATTAATTAAACCAAACAATCCAAAACTTATTGATAGTAAAAACATGCCCGATAAGATAAACAAAGTTGTTCTTGCTAATTTATTGATCTGCTTCTTGCCGATAAGCCACCAACCCCAAAATATTCCTAAAATGGGTAATAATATTGTTACGTACCCAATAGAAATTTTTATAAGGAAATGAGATAAATAAATGCCAAGTATGCCCATTGGATTTTGGATTTTAATGTTTGGCGATATTTTCGGCTCTTCAAACGGACTATAACCTATTAAGCTAATTAGTATAAATACTGAAACAGCTATCAATAATATTCCTATAATTTCGATTCTCTTATCTTTCATTTTCTATTTTCTTTCAGTATTGAAATGTTAGCTGAGGGATGTCCCGTCCTTATAAAACGGTGGTTTAACAATGACTGCTTTTTTCCGTGTACCACGTATTTCAACCTCAATCTCGGTCCCTGATTTCGTATGTGGGCTATTAATATAAGCTAATCCAATTCCCTTTTGCAATGATGGTGATTGACCACCACTTGTAAAATATCCAATTTTTTCAGCGCCAATAAATATTTCATATCCTTGGCGTGGTATTGCCTTATCTAGCATTTCAACGCACACTAACCGTCTTGTCATTTTTTCTTTACGATCAATAATCGCGTCGCGTCCAATAAAATCTCCTTTTTCTACTTTCGTAATCCAACCTAATCCGGCTTCGTAAGGATGTGTGGTTTTATCAATATCATTAGCATACAAGCAAAATTTCATCTCCAGGCGCAATGTATCACGCGCAACTAGTCCAGATGGTACTAATCCCATCGGTTTACCAATATTGAATAATGCGTCCCATACTTTAGGAATATCTTTATTCTTTCCGTAAATCTCAAATCCTAATTCTCCGGTATAACCAGTACGAGCAATAGTTACATCACAACCCGCAACTTTTCCTTCTAAAAAATAATAGAAAGGCAAACCACTAATATCAGATTCTGAAATTTTTGTTAATATTTCTCTCGATTTTGGACCTTGCAACGCAATCAAACCTATTTCATCACTACGATTTTCTATTGTTACATCATCTAACAAATGTTTATTCAACCAATTAAAATCTTTATCGATATTAGAAGCATTGACGACTAGCATATAATAATCATTATAACGATAAATTAATAGATCGTCAATAATTCCACCATCTTCATAACACATCGCAGAATACTGTGCTTGTCCGATTTCTATTTTACTTACATCATTTATAGTTACAAAGTTCAGAAAATTTTCAGCATTTTTGCCTTTAACAATAAACTCGCCCATGTGACTTACATCAAACACTCCGGCTGTAGTTCTCACAGCAAGATGCTCTTTAATTACACCTTCGTACTGTAATGGCATTTCAAATCCGGCAAATGGCACTATTCGAGCTCCAAGTGCTTCATGCTTACTGAAAAGTGATGTTCGTTTTATTTTATCTGTCATATTTATTTAATAATTATTGAAAATAATCGGGGCAGTTTCCTGCCCCACTATAACTAGTTATTTTTTCTAAAGTTCATGATAAATTCAGCAACTTTTTCAGCACCTTCGAGCGTCATAGCGTTATAAAGGGACACACGGATACCACCCACGCTTCTATGCCCTTTCAATCCAATAAATCCGGCAACTTTTTGCTTCCGAAATCAACTTTTGTTCCAATTCTTCGGATGGTAATCTAAAGACAAGGTTCATCCAACTACGGCTATCTTTTCTAACCGGAGCACGGAAATAATCAGGATTTTCATCAAGTAAACCGTAAATAATATCTTTCTTGGCACGATTAATAGTTTCAACCACTGATAGTCCACCTTGATCTTTGATCCACTCTAACACCAATTTCACAATATAAATTGGTAAAGTTGGTGCTGTGTTGAACAATGAATTCTTAGTCGCGTGAGTGCGATAGTCAAACATTGTCGGTAGTCCATCTTCTATTTTATCCAATATATTTTCTTTTAATACGATCATCGTAACACCTGATGGACCCAAGTTTTTCTGAGCACCGGCATAGATCATCGAAAATTTGGAGAAGTCAATTTGACGTGACAATATATCAGATGACATGTCAGCAATCAACGGTACATTACCAGTATCAGGGAATTGATGAAATTGCGTTCCTTTGATTGTATTATTTGTAGTAATATGTAAATATGCGGCATCAGCAGGGAAATTTATATTTTCCGGTTTAGGAATGAAAGTATAGTCATCATCTTTTGATGAACCCGCAAGGTGTACTTCTTTTCCTAATATTTTTACTTCTTTGATAGCTTTTACTGACCAGGTACCCGTATCAACATAAGCACCAACTTGACCTTTATGCAGGAAATTCATCGGAATGTAGGCAAACTGGGTTGACGCTCCACCACCCACAAATAACACTTTGTAAGAGTCACCCAATCCCATCAATTCTTTTGTTAGGGCTATTGCATCATTGTGTACTTTATCATATTCCGGAGACCGATGAGAAATTTCCATTATCGACATACCCGTATTTTCAAAATTAAGTAAATCTGCTTGTAATTTTTTTAGCACATCTAATGGGAGTGTTGATGGTCCCGGATTAAAATTATATACTCGCTTAGTCATTTTTTAGTCCTCGTATTTATTTAATTTATTTCGAATTATTATTTAACGTAATCGGCAATTAATTCCTCAATTATATCACCAATTCTGAGCAGATTTTCATTCGTTGAAGCACCTAAATGCGGTAGCATTGTAACATTCGGTGCATTTGCTAGGACAGTGTTTTCTGGAGGATCAGAATACCAAACATCGTTGCCAAATGCTTTCAATTTCCCACTTTTAAGAACTTCGGCGACATCATCTTCATTTATTGTTTTTCCTCTTCCGGTATTAATTAAATAGGCGCCATCTTTAAAATCTTTAAGTGTCTCAGAATTGATTAGTCCCTTTGTGTCATCAGTTAAAGGTAAATGTAATGAGACATAGTCGGATACTTGAAATACGTCTTTCATTGTTGACTTCATTTCTGCAAAATCAGATGATTTAACAAACGGATCATAGGCAACAACTTTCATTCCAAAGGCAATTGCGCGTTTGGCAAGTTCCGTTCCGATTCGTCCCATTCCAATGATTCCAAGTGTTTTTAGATACAGTTCTGTACGCTTCATTTCTTTCTTTAACCACTTGCCTTCATGCATCGATTTATCGGCTTTGGCGACGTGATTAGTGATTGCAATCATTAATGTGAACGCCAACTCCGCCACAGCGATGGACGATGCGGCAGCCGTATTATAAACAGTGATACCCTTTCCCTTGGCATAAACTAAATCTACATTATCCAAACCAACACCACCGCGAATGACCAATTTCAATTTTGGTGCGCCATCAATATATTCTTTAGTTACTTTTGTTTTACTGCGGATAAGTATTACTTCGGCTTCAGGTACACGACTTTTATCATCGGTAACTTCACCAAATTTCTTTAATTTATCCGGTAACCCCGAATCAAATGCATCTGATAGTAAAATTAACATGGATTAATTCCTTATATTAATTAACAACATTTATTTATCTAACAAATTAACTACAATTCCATCTCGTAGTTTTGGTTCAAACCAAGTAGATTTTGGTGGCATTACATTCCCGGCATCTGCTACATCCAATAATTGCTTTATAGATGTTGGATACAATGAGAATGCAATCTTGTATTCTTCTGAATCAACAAGTTTAACCAATTCTTTTGTTCCACGTATACCACCCACAAAATTAATTCTTTTATCGGTTTTAGGGTCACTAATACCAAATATAGGATCAATAAAATTACTGCCTAAAATTGCTGCATCAATCGAACCTGTAGGATCATTCGGATCATATGTGCCGTCTTTAGCTTTTAATAGAAACCATTTTCCTTCACAATATAAACCAAAAGTATGTAACTCCTTTGGCGTTACTTCGCTACTTTGTGATATTATATCGAATTTTTCAGATGCCCTTTCAATAATTTTAGTCAATGTTAATTTATTTAAATCCACAATGACTCGATTATATGGCAAAATATTCAGCTCTGTATCAGGAAACATTACATTTAAGAAATAATTATAACTTTCCCTTCCGGTATGTTTAGGGTTTTTTTGTTTTGCCCTTTTGCATACTTCTGATGCCGACTGACTACGATGATGTCCATCTGCAATATACATGTGAGGCAACTTCTTAAAAGCATTTTGTAAATTAGTAATATCTTCTTCTTTATTAATAATCCATAACTTATGTTGAACTCCATCATCAGCAACGAAATCGAAAAACGGATTAGTTTTTACAATTTTAATAAATAAATTATCAATATCAGCCTCATAACGAAAAGTTGAGAAGATCGGTCCCACCTGTGCACCTAAGAATTCTATATGATTTGCTCGATCGCTAACTTTTTCCGGTTGTGTATGTTCATGTTTTTTGATCAAACCATTATCATATTCTTCAACTGAAGATAATGCCATTAAACCCGTTTGACCTTTCCCATTCATAATAATCTGATATAGATATAAACAAGGTTTTTCATCACGGGTCATAAATCCTAAATCGGATAATCTCTGTAAATTATCCTTTCCTCTTTTATATACTTCTTCCGAATAAGGATTCACACTATCATCAAATTCTAACTCGGCTTTATTTACACGTAAAAATGAATTAGGGATTTTTTCTACGATTTTACGAGCCTCCTTAGCATTCAAGACGTCGTAGGGTGGCGAAGCAATATCCTTGGCATATTCCGGCTTTGGATGCAAACCCTTAAATGGTATAATAATTGACATAAATTCTCCTAATTACATTTTGCTTAATGCTTGTTTTATTAGAACCTCAACACTTCCTTCGAGCTCATCGGTATCTTTAACTTTTTTCAACGCTTCATTTATCTGTCCACGCTTATATCCAAGCGATAGCAAGGCTTGAACCGCGTCTTTGATTTCATCACTCGTCTTTTCGACACCAAATAAATTAGAAATATCAACATCCTCATCAACAAATTTTTCTTTTAACTCAAGGATGATTCGCTTGGCGGTCTTTGGACCGATTCCCGGAATAACCGTTAATGATTTTACATCTTCAGCAATAATCCGTTTTTTAAATTCTTGTGGTGTTGCTCCTGATAATATTGTAATGCCGGAACGCGGACCAATTCCACTGACGCTAATTAACTTTAAAAACACATCCCTTTCAATATCATCGGCAAAACCGTATAAATCTAATATATCTTCCCTTACATGCAAATAAGTCATTAATTCTACAGATTTTCCAATTGCTGACAGCTTTTCAAAAGTTGCTACGGTAATGCTGATTTTTAATCGAATACCATTCATATCGACTACAGCAAAAGTTGGCTCTTTTTTAATTAATTTTCCAAAAATTGAATCGATCATAGCCCATACTCCCTATTTGTTAATCCACAATATGCAATGGCCAACGCATCAGATACATCATATGATTTAGGCAAAGATTCTAATTTGAGAATTCTTTGGATCATATACTGTACCTGTTCTTTAGTTGCTGAACCGTTGCCCACAACAGCTACTTTTACTTTCCGTGGTGCAAATTCTTTGCATGGAATATTGGAGTTTGCCGCAGCAAGCAAAATTGATCCTTTTGCTTGCCCCAAAATCAAGGCAGATTTAACATTTTTCTGATGAAAAGTACTCTCAATTGCTAATAAATCAGGTTTGTATTTTTCAATGATTTCCATTGCATCCGTATATAAATATTTTAATCTTTCTGCCATAGGTATTTGTACTGGTGGACTAATTGTGCCATAACTCAAAACAGTTAGTTTTTTGTTTTTATCTAAAACTCCAAATCCAGTTACACGAATTCCGGGATCTATGCCAATAACTATCATAAATTACTGATAGATATTTAAGAGATCTTCATCAATATCAAAATTGGCATAGACATTCTTAATATCTTCATTATCTTCCAAAGCTTCCATCAAATTGATAACACTCTCAACATCTTTTTCTTCTACTTTCTGAAGATTCTTCGGTATTAGTTCAATTTCTGAGGATTTTACTACGACATTTTTTGCTTCTAAATTATCACGCACTTCCATCAGATCACTAGGATCTGTTACTATTATAAATTCTTCGTTCTCAACTTCAAAATCTTCTGCTCCGCACTCCAAAACAATTTCGAACATGGCTTCTTCGTCATAATCATTTTTATCAATAACAATCTGTCCTTTTTTATTAAACATCCAGGCGACACTGCCATTTTCTCCAAGATTACCGCCATATTTTGACATCAAATGACGTATTTCAGCAACAGTTCTTTTTTTATTATCTGTTAAAATTTCCATCATAATTGCCACTCCTGCCGGTCCGTATCCTTCATATGCCCCTTCTTCGTAATTCACGCCCGGTAATTCTCCGGTGCCTTTTTTAATGGCACGTTTAACATTATCGGCCGGCATATTTGCAGATTTCGCTTTTGCGATGGCTTGTCTTAAGCGCGGATTTGAGGATTCGTCACCGCCACCTAAACGCGCGGCTATCGTGATTTCTCTGATAATAGTCGTAAAAATTTTACCGCGTTTTTCGTCGATAGCACCTTTCTTACGTTTTATTGTTGACCATTTACTGTGACCGGACATTTTTCTCTCGATAATTAGACAGTAAATTTAATGTTGATTGTCTATTCTAACCAACTGCATTCAGCTTTTTGATGACTAATTTACTTTAAGTATTTTACCGGTTCTTTCAAGTACAGTTTTATTATTCTTTGCCCTAATTTGATAAAAATAATTTCCATTGCCAACTGCATGACCATCTTGATTTTTACCATCCCATTCAATTTCATGATAACCGGAAAGATTTTTATTTGCTCCTGATATAATATTATCATTATCTAACTGGCGTATCTTCCTACCTTCAACCGTATAAATTGTAAAAGTAAATTTTTCTACAACATCGGTCAATTCATATGCAAAAACTGTCCTTTCGGTAAAAGGATTCGGATAATTACCATAATCTATCAGATCTAATTTTTCACTAATGATAAATGATAATTGCAATGTGTCAGACGAGTTTCCGGCAGCATCTTGAACTAATATTGCTAGCGTGGAATCAAATTTCGTAAACGTGGGATTAATCGTAATATTAATATTATTTCCGGTACCACTAATTTCTGAATTTAGATTCATAATTTTGTTATTGTTAATCCAATAGAATATCGAATCGTTACGAGGATCGATTCCATTATTATCATAAACGCTAAATTGAATTATTGGATCAATAGACAAATAATTATTCCTAAGGAACTTCTGACCATTTATAGTAGCGCTGATCGTTGGTTTCTCGACATCTGTGTTCTCAAGAAATGTAAATTTTGCCGAACCTTTTGCAGGAAAGCTAATAGTACTGTCAGATACTTCTGTATAAGATATCGTTAACCAGGTACGGAATTCTTCAAAGTATCTATACAGTCTCTTATTTGATTGAACACCTGATTTACCAATAGTCCAATTAACCAAATAATCACTCGTTGTTTCCCAATCGATAGCAACACCGTTATAATATCCTTGAGCTGGAGTTACTTTAAAATCCGACTGAGATGGTAGATCAACATTTGAAAGTGAATCAATCTTTATTATACTCGATTCAGTCACAATTCCAACAGCTATATCGATCTCAATGTTCTTAATCCCGACTTTGGAATGCTTAATACCGTCATCTGTTGAACCCAGCTGAGGAGTAACCCAAAAAGCCTTGGTCTCCAGACTAAAAGTAATTGTATCATCAGTTGCTATTTCAGTTGATATACAGGGTAAATTGGTATTTGTGGTTACTTTATAATCATTCGTACCATATCTGTAAAAGCCGGGGAATATTGCCTCTTTAATTTCCATCCCAACAAAATTAACTGTATCTTTTCCAACTAATTGCCAAATATCAGTATTATAAATAAACAGTTCAACATTAACACTAACCGGAGTTGTAGTAGTATTTTCTATATCAACACTAAGGTTTATTTCATCATCAACTTTAAATTCACCTTTAATAGGTACAATATTGGGAATATCGCCTATATTTATTATTTTGGGTAAACTACGGGTTGTATCATTATTCAAATCAACCACTTGACAAACAAGGTTTAAATCTGTTCCACTCGGCTGTGGGGGTATTAATATCTCTAGTGAATATAGGTTAGTATCAAAATAATTCATTTCTGCCCAATACTCACCATTCAAAATTAATTGAACTGAAAATATTCCATTTCTATCGGTGACTTCTGCTATGACATCTATAGAGTCACAAATTGTTGGGATTGATGGTGATATAGATTGAATATTGACATAAGATCCCGCAACAGAAAGCAGTTGTGATGAATTATATAATATATCATCCGATTTATATGAAATATTTATTTTGTGTATACCTTTACTTAAAGTATCCGGTAAAGATAAATTTTCCGGCAGCGAATTCCCTAATAAAGTTGACTGGTTTAATGAGTAATTATCAGGGAGAAATATTTGATAGAATACGGAATCACTTTGTGCCTCATTAGAAGTTATTTCGATATTTTCACCCGGTTCGGGATCTAACGGAGTTATGGCAACATTTTCTTTTAATGGTTTTTTTACTTTGATGGCAGGATCTCCCATCAAGTTAAATTGATACAATTGTGATTTACTGATCTCAGGAGAATAAGAATTAGCTATAGAATACATCATTTTGGATTTATTTATTAATTCACCTACACTTAAATCTTCATCGGATAAAAGTAATTTTTGAAGTGGTTTCACTAATTGAAAGTCACCATTCTGCCATCCCGGTCCTGCGCTTCCAAACCAGGCGTATGCTCCGCCATATTGGTTTGTAAGCATATATCGCCCAAGTGAATTGGGTCGACTTATGTCTCCGGTAAAACAAGTCATACTAGTAACAAAAGGGGTTTTATTGCCATTTCTAATAATTTCCTGCTCGATTGCATCTCTATTTAATAACTGAGCATCGGACCATACATAAGCCCCTCCATGGCCCAGAAAATTCACATATGCTAAGCCGCGATTAAAATGATTCAATAAGGTATCAGTATTACTATAATAAAAATTACTGGTCGTATCTGCAGCAACATATATCCTTGATAAAAATTGTCCCTTATCAATAAAATTATTTGCTAAATCTTCTGACTGATATATAAACACATTCTCACTTCCCCCAATTAGTAATGCATTATTATCCCATATTTGTGGATTTCGATTTATATGAAACATTGTCTTGCGCACCATTTCTTGTAACTCTATACTATTAGCTGCCGGAAACCTTCCCACTGCGATTTCCGGGAAATAATCATCTCCTTCTAGCAAAGAGTACCAATAATCTGATACCAAGTCACCCCATTGATACACAAATATATGCATTGCAGGGATATACGCGTTTCTTTGATTCGCCGCTTGACTACAGCACTGATCATATAAATTGTTCTGCATGGCAATTAAAACATATTCTAAATTATTATTATAATAAAGATCGCTTAGAAATGCTTTAATCGCATACGGTGATAATATTCCGCCATTATATTGGCGATAAATATCTTCGACATCGACAGCAACACCATTATGAATATCTAATAAGGGCTCCAAGATCGATTTAAAAGAATCCGGACATATAGCAATATATGTATTTTGTATACTATTCAATTGGTTCTGTATTGGTATTTCCAATGTGAGCTGTTTCACATTAGTCAATTTATCTTTTGCAATTAATTCATATTTTGAATTGGAATTATCATCCTGAAATGAAACATCATAATTGTCTTGCTCTATATTGCTAATAGTATAATTTAGCAGAATTTTATTTTTATCCTTAAAAAGTAAAATTTCAGGAGATGAAACATTTTGAATATTGAATTGAATAGTTGAGCTATTATTTTCACTAGAATTAAATTCTAGATAGTCATTAGTAGCACGAAAATATCTAGGGTAAATTAATTTAAACCAATTCATTTCCATTCTGTCATTAGCACTTGGATCATCCTTATGCAACAATAGAGATAATACATTGTCTCCGTTTTGCAAAATGTCGCTTGAAAATAATTGCTGATTATAGTTATTGGCACTTAAACTTGATTGACCACTCCATTCAACGCGTAATAACTCATTATCGTTTAAATTAACATTTAATACGTGATCATTATAAGATACACCGTAAACTAATACTTCTATTTCAACACTATTATCGATTGAACTTATCGGATCATATATTTTGAAAGTGATATTTCTAATTCCACCCGCTGCTACACTGGCTGCCATGAAAATATGATCAGTAATATCCCAGTTTTGGAATAAATATTTATTGTTATAATTCAGGCGAAAATATCTTTGTTCCTTTTCAACTTTAAGTGTGTCAGTAAAATATTCCGGAATATATACTTCGCTAGCAGGTAAATCAGGCGAAACATCTTTTTCTGCGAATCTCAGTCCCTCCCCGGCTCCCCAGGTAAGCCAATATACATTATCGTTTGTATAAAAATTGTAGTCATAATCCCTACCCTCGGGAGATGAATTTATTTCCCCATAGAAAACGATCATATCTTCATTGTTGAAAGCCCCATCATTTCCAATTTCAATATAAACAGGAATCTCATCATCTTTATTCCATACACGTATTGAATTTGGGTTAACACCGGCCAGATTAATACCATTTGATAGTAATTCAGAATTGGATATTTTATACCAAGCGGAAGCATCGACAATTATCTTGGCAATATCACTACTGAATTGATAATCTGGAATTATGTTTTGGGTAGGTTTTTTTAATATTTTCTTTGATTTTAATTCTTTCAAAGAAGTTTTTGATAATATTTTCGCTGGAGAACGGTGCACGGCTGCATCCCAAGAAATTTGAACGGAGATATTCTTTGTAACAAATAATTGACCGTCTTGAATACTAATTGGAAATACTTCTATTTTAGAAGAGGGTGTTCCATTTACATCCTTTGTTGGACTTAATTTTACATTTTGGTTCGGGAAATAGCCATTAAACTTAGATTCTATTGGTAGTTCAAATTCTACTTCTAATCCCTTGGATTTTTCAGAACCTAATATTGTTGGATTATAATCCCCTAAAGGTTCTCTGCCATTGCTAAATATTCTCACACTGGCATTTGCCGGAACACCGATTAATACTTCTTGATAATAAGGAATAATCGGAAAACCCGGCTCAAAATAGGTGTCTAAGCTTGGAATAGTGTGAATCGATTGATCATTTGAAGATATCCAGGTTGAGTCAATCGATAACTCAATAACAAGCTGACCGGGTCGGTTGGCTTTGATATCAACAACATCCTTGGCCTCTATCAATCCTGATAAGATAAATAATATTATGAGAATTCGCTTCATTTGTAAAAATACTTTATTTGTTTTATAGTGAAAATTAAAAGGATTTACTTATATTTACTGATATTTTTCTTTCCTCACCCATATTCCTTTCAAGTTCAACATAGTAATATTGGAACATATTTTCAATTCTTAACCTAGTTTCCCACCCTTTTAAAGTATAACCAAATCCAATATTCCATAAATGAATTGGTACTCTTATATCAGAGCCGGTTAGTGGATTTTCTTCGAATAGTTGAACGCTACCAATCCGGCTTGCATATCTATATTCTAAAGTTGCGGATAATTGTTTCCAATAACCAGAAATCGTAGAAATAAAATTGTGCCGAAACCGGTATGAAAGTGTATCAATTGTATTGCCTGAATCATCAATAGCTACTGGATCCAGCCAGGTATAAGCTGTAGAAAGAATTAAATTATTATCTAAAACGCCAATATTTATGCCAAGCTCGGCACCATTTATTTTTGCATCAGTAATATTTTCAAAATGGATAATTCCATTATCATCGGGCAGTGGTTCAATCAAATTTTTATAGCGATTGCTAAAAATAGCGCCATCAAATTTTAATAATGATATGAATCCTAAATTACCTAATATTATTGAGCTTCCGATTTCGAATGCATCGCTAGTTTCAGCGATCAAATCCGGGTTCGGTTCAACCTTAAAAATATTTAGTTGTGAATTTGAGAACAATTCGGCAATGGTAGGAACTCGGAAACCTTTCCCATAAGAGGTTCGAAACGCTATAACTCCATCTTTATTCCAATTCAGTGCAATTTGCGGAGCAATCGTTTGATCCAACAAATCATTATCAACCCAATATCCTTCCCACCTGCTTCCAACTGATAGTGTAAAATTATTTATAAAATTTCCTTGTGTTAAAAAATATGCTGCGTAAGAATTGCTATGATGATTTCCAAATATTTCTGCATCAATTTTTGCATACTGGGTTGTGATACCACCCACGGTACTCAATTTATTTGTCCAATTTTTACTAATTTGATATTCTCCAAATCCTTTTGTTTCATGTGAATAATCATTATTAGTGCGACCATCATTCTGCCATTCAATATCAAAATATCCTAGTTTCAATTTCATCACTGTTTTAGGTGAGTAAATAAAATTGAGGAATCCATTTAAATTAAATTTATAACCATTGGCTTGATCATTTTCATCACCTAAGGGTGCTTCAAATGGATCAGTGGCGCTTTTCCATTGCGATGGCAGACCATTTTTACTCGTATAATAATTTCCATAAACAGAACCATTAAATCGAGAACCAAAATTCAATTTTACCTTAGAGGTCAGACTATATGATTTATTCCACCCCAATCGTGTATATCCATCGGTATTATCGCGCTGTAAGCGAAACCACATTCCATGCTTTCCAATCTGCCTCGAGTGTGATATTTCTAAAGTGTTGAAAATACCGGGATTATCACGCCATTTCCATTGCTCATATTTGGGCTGACTGTATGCGCCTGCCTTTATCCTAATTCGTGTTTCCGGTTCGATTGGCGCATTGCGCGTAATAATATTTAACACTCCTCCCATTGCACTTGAACCATACATCGCCGATCCTCCGGATTTTACAATTTCTACGCGTTCAATTTCGGAAGTTGGAATAACTGTCCAACTAATATTACCCGCTGCACTCCCTAATAATGGAATCCCATCAATTAATAATAGAGACCTGCTGCCCGCTCCTAATGTATAGCCTGAAGCTCCTCGGATATTAAGCTGTCCTTTGACGGTATTCACTCCGGGTTGATATGTTAGTACTTCAGCTAAACTTACAGCACTTTTATCAGCAATTTGTCGCGGTCCAATGACCGATACTGATAATGGCGATTCCATCACATCTTGTTCTTTGCGTGTAGCCGTAACAATAATTGAAGGTGAGGCAAGCACGTCCTGTTCAAGTTCTATATCAATATTCATTGATCCGCCATTGAATATTTCCAAATTAGAAATTGTACGTTTTTTGTAACCAATCATGCTAATCAATAAGGCATATTTACCTTCCGCAATATGATCGATTATAAATCCGCCGGTTGCATCGGTACTTGTCCCTACAAAGGTATTCTTGACTAAAATATTAACACCATATAACGGTTTATTTGTTTTTATGTCAGTAATACGTCCGGTGATTTTTCCATAATCTTGTCCCAATAAGAATATCGGGATTGTCAATGCTATAAGAAAAATATAATACTTATTTATTGCGGATTTTCTAATCAAAATACTATTTCCCGATCAACAACTTCAATCTCTTGGGAATTGATATTTATTGGGGTTGTAAGATTTCTGAGATCATTATCGATCACAACAATTGGAATTGATTCAGCTGAAAGAAATGAATCAATTTTTACGGCAAAGAATCCGGGATCAACGGTAATACCAACAGCCGCCAAATAATACTGACCCGGTAATAGCTGAATGAAATACTCCGCTTCATTTGTTCCCGGGTCAATCAAATTACTATAGGTTATCAAATTAGCAGCCGGATTTTCTAAATCTAATTCATCTAAAGCGATTATGGCAGCAGCTTTTATATCAGCTGGCCAATTCCCATGAAAAGTAATTTTACCCTCCACTCCTGAAACAGGTTCTAAGCCAACTGGTATTTCACAGGTAATCAATAAAAAGCTGCAAATGATTAATAGTATTGAAACTAAGCGCATTTATAAATCAGATGAGGTTACCAATGGCAGGCTTGCATTTAGGGATGAATTAATTACTTCAATAAATGAATTTGCAAAACTTGCATAACCAAATTTATTGGGGTGCAAAGCATCATAACTAAATAAAGTAGTTGCTAACGGGCTAATATCTAAATTTCCGCCAGAATCAAAATTAATTAAATCAGCATTATATTGAACGCCATCAATAGAATATCCGTTTTCAGCAATATTCTTATAGATAGAGTACATATCAACTAAATACAATTGGTTATTTGAATTGGCAATATTTTGAATAATAACATTATATTCATCAATAAGTGCCTTTATTTCAGTTTTTTCTTCAACATCAAGAATTAAAGTATCATTCAGCGCTGTAGCTTCTGAAATATTCCCACTTGTTTTTAAACCCAAATAATCAGGTAATGCCCAAAATAGAACTATATCATCATCTGTAAGTTGGCGATCAACGTTGTTTTCACATTCTCCAAAAAGATAAGTTTGATTACCCCCTACAATCATAGATGACGGTAAGCTAGTAAAGTATGGCAAGTCAGTAATATCTACAATATTTGCTATCAATATCGGAGCATCTGTACCAGCTGTAAGCTGATTAATTATATTAGTAAGGTGAGTAGAAAATTCATTCGACGGGGCATAAGGCGAGTTATTATCAGCTAATCCTAAGGTTGCAGATTCAAGGACATCATTATTGCCGATCCATAATGTTATCAATGTCGGATTAAGAGAAAGTGCTTCCTCTATCACTGTGCGACCTGATCCGCGCAGAATTTTATCAACAAAGTGATTACTATCTGCTTCCACAGAAGTAGTGGCTGTATATAACTGCCCGGCTCGGATGAGTGGAATACCAATGTTATTATATGCTCGATTCAAATTTCGATTATTCTCTGTTCCAGCTGGTAGAAAATCTAAAGAATATGTAAGAGGATTGAGTGAAATCCTGCCTTCAGCTTCATTAAAACTAAAACCATTACCACCCATTATAGGCTGCTCAAAATCATTATCTACTTCGGCCATTTTTGCTATCAGATTTGGAAAGCTGTTCTTCTGAGAATCTTCATAAAGAGCTCCATCGGCAACACCCGCTGTAAGTGAATTACCAATTGCTACAAAAGAAGTGAAATCTGCATCTCCCCAATTATTTTCAGATTCAGTTGTTTTTTTACAATTAATCAAAAGAATTGAAAGGATTAAAATAGTTATGCTTGGCCGCAACTTATTTGGTTTCATAGTGGTATTTCCTATATTTAAAGGATGAATATACAATTTGTTACGAAAAATACCATGCCCAAGTTCATA
>PVMK01189028.1_pt2 | contig 40080 bp, 29 predicted proteins | sample 1853481 | NCBI WGS metagenome assembly PVMK01 (sample SAMN08533507, study PRJNA380276) | Marine sediment metagenome, whole genome shotgun sequencing project.
GAAGCATGGTGCTTCGAAAGCATTGCGATGTGCGGCCTCGGCGGCGAATGGGAGCTTCTGAATCGTCAGGAGCGGTGGTGCGCCGGGCGAGTTGCGGTTAATGGACACGTATGGAAAGACCAGCTTAATTTTCTTTGTGCGAGGTCGATGTCTCTTTTTTACAACATATTTATCGATCAGATTGCCTGAAATGCGCCCCATTTTGACTGGATATAGGGCGCGAATTAGACGTAATATAGCCGCCTTGACGCACTATTGATCAATTATCGAGGCGAATCATCCGGGGGGGTGAATATGCTGTATCAAAAAACCAACGATCGTTCCGTTGCTCATTCCAGTCGACTATTGGCAATGGCCTGCCTGTTCGGGGCTCTTATAGGCGCGCAGCCCGCGGTTGCAGCCGACGAGTTGGTGGATGAACTCATCACCACGGGTACCCGCACTGAAGGACGCACGGCGCTGGAGTCGCTGGCGCCAATCGATGTTGTCACCAGTGAGGAGATGCGCTCCACTGGCGCAACCGAGACCGGCAAACAGTTGCAGATGGCGGCGCCTTCCTTCGGTTTCTCGAGCACGACGGTCAGCGATGGCACGGATATCATTCGGCCCGCCACGCTGCGCGGCATGGGGCCCGACCAGGTGCTGGTGCTGATCAATGGCAAGCGGCGGCATCAGCAGGCACTCGTCAACGTGCAACAAACCGTCGCTCGTGGTTCAGCCGGAACCGACATCAACGCGATTCCATCATCCGCGATTGCACGAATCGAGGTGCTGAAAGATGGCGCGTCTGCGCAGTACGGTTCTGATGCGATCGCCGGCGTTATCAATATCATCCTGAAGGATCAGACCGACGGTCTGGATCTGCAGACTTCGTATGGCCAGACTTATGACGAGGACGGCGAAACGTTTTTCCTCGGACTCAACGGCGGCCTGCCCATCGGTAACGACGGTTTTGCGAATGTGACTGTCGAATATCGTGACCGCAGCGAAACAAATCGCGCCGGCGCGGCAACCACGAACGCGCTGGACTGGTATGACTCCGACGATTTTGACCCGGCAGTCAAGCTGCGCATCGGTGATGCCGACTCGGAGAATATTGCCGTTTGGTGGAATGCGATGTTGCCGGTCGGGAAAGGTGAGCTGTACACATTCGGTGGCTATTCGAACCGCGAGGGCGATTCATCGGGGTTCTTTCGCGGACCAAATGACGGGCGGACCATTCCGGACATTTATCCCGACGGATTTCTGCCCAACATCATTACGGAAGTTGAGGACACTTCCGTGGGTGTGGGTTACCGCTTCGAGTTGATACGCAACTGGCCGGGTGATATCAGTATCGTCTACGGCAAAAGCGAGTTTGATTTCTCAGAACGGAATACCGCGAATGTCAGTTACTGGTTTGAGCCGGATGGCGCCGGTGGCATCATTGGTGAGTCCCCGACTTCCGCCGATACCGGAAACCTGATCACCGATCAGCTGACCCTCAACCTGGACTTCAATCGGGAAATCGATTGGGGTGTCGGTGCGGGCCCACTGAATCTCGCCGTGGGTGGGGAGTGGCGCCAGGACGGATACGAGATCGAACCCGGTGACCCGGTGTCTTACCAATATGGTCGGACCAACGATCCCTCAGTCGTAATCCTGAATCAGACCGGGGGCGCTGCGGCGGCCGGTACCCAGGGTTTTCCGGGTTTTCAGCCGCGCAATGCCATAGACCAGGACCGCGATGTCATCGCGTTTTACGCCGATCTCGAGGCTCAGTTTACGGAAAAATTCAGTGCCGGTATTGCCGGGCGCTGGGAGGATTACGATGGTTTCGGTAGCACGACGACCGGCAAGATTTCCGGGCGCTATGATTTCACCGACCAGATCGGCGTGCGCGCCACGGTTTCCACTGGATTCCGGGCGCCGGGTATTCAGCAGCAGTATTACAGCCTGATTTCAACGAATCTGAATGCGGCTGGTATGTTGACTGACACGATCACGGCACGCAATGGTGACGACGTTGCCAATGCATTCGACATCCCGCTGCTGGAGGAAGAAGAGTCGACCAGCTACAGCCTCGGCATCGTCTGGCAGCCATCGGACATGTTCTCCCTGACGCTCGATATTTACCGGATCGATGTCGACGACCGCATCATCTTCTCCAGCAATATTCAGAACGGCGGTGACCCCGCTAACTCGGAAATCGATGCCGTTTTTGCTGAACTGGAGGCGCAGGGCATCGTTGTTGGCCAGGCGCAGTTCTTCACCAACGCGATCGACACCGAGACCGAGGGCCTCGACCTGGTTGCAGATTGGGTGTTCGATATGACCAACGGCGCTACCCTCGGCCTTAAGGCGATCGCGTCATTGAATGATCAGGAGGTATCAGCGCGGAAATCGGGTTCGTCGGTGCTGTCGCCGAGCGTCTTGTTTGATGATTCCCAGGTCACCCTGATCGAGAGAGGCCAACCCGGCGAGCGCTTCATGCTGGCCGGAACTTATGATCAGGGTCCGTGGACCGTCGACCTGCGTGGCAATTATTTCGGCAGTGTTGCCGGGGAAGGTTTCACGCCGGGGTGTACGGCCAAATGGGATGGTGGCACGCTGGTTGACCTGACGGTCGCTTATCGTATTCGCGATAACATCAGGCTCAGCGCCGGTGCGACGAATATCCTGGATGAGGTGCCGGACAAATGGGTTGGACAGGGTTGCAGTGTTTTCCCATTTCCAGAACTCGGCTTCACCTATGGCTGGGAAACGCTGCCGTTCGGAATCAATGGCGGAGCCTATTTTGCCCGCCTGGATTACCGATTTAACTGGCGGAACTGAAATAGACCGGTTCAATATCCCGGCATGATCAAAAGGTCCGCTTCGGCGGGCCTTTTTTCTTCGGTCAATGCACGCCGGATTCCGGCCAGCGGCGCCGTGTCGTCATAAACGACGGTGCTGGCCTGTTCGGCGACGCCCAGTGCGATCCATAAGCCGTCCAATTCGTTCGGGTAAGGCGCAGAGCGCATCTCGTCATACAGCTCGGTCAATACGGTCACGCCGGTTGCCTGATCTCCAACTACAAGGACTTCACGCATATCGCCGGATTTCGTCATGTCATAACCAGCTGCCACGATTGCGCGCAGCGCATCACGCAAGTTCTTTTCACTGTCCGTCTGTTGCCGGATGCGGATGTCGGCCAACAAGCAAAAAAGCGCTCCGCCCCAGTAGGTTCGGCCCCAGGTCGGTGTGTAGTCGAGGCCCTTGTCGCCGGCTTTCGGCAGCCCGTTTGGCATGCCGCGCAAAAATCCCAACCAGACCGAATCCGCTGTAAGCGCGCCGGCATTTGCCCGCGCGATCGATTCGACATAGACCGACAAGCCTTCCTCGATCCAATGGTGCCGGCGTGGCACGGTCGGGAATGCGAGGTGAATCAGTTCGTGGATCAGGATCCAGTCGTCAGCGAGCGATTCACGCGTGGTCGCCAATCCGACATCGACGTTGACGACTGCTCCGGCACCACCGAACGCCTGGCCGTGCACGACTCTGTTACCGCGGCGGCCGCGAATGGCGATATGGACCTCGTCAACCGGAAAACTGCCGTAGTATTGCGAAACAATTTCGGCCGAACGCAAAACCCAATCACGCAGGCCAACGTTCCCAGCTTCAAATGCCCGGTCCTCGATATACAGATTAACCAAGGTATCACCCAAGTGGAGTTTTTCGGTTTGGCCGGATGATACGGGCGGCATCGGCTGGCTGGGCCTTGACGCCGCGGAGACGATATCCGCCGCCGTGGAGTTCTGAGAAATCCACAGGATTGCGCAAAGCAGGTATTGCGATGATCGACGCAAAAAAATATGCATTACAAATGCTGACTTGTTACGGGTAAAGAAGTTCAAGCAAGCTGACGGCTTGTCCAGCAACCTGTGATTATAGTAGTTTCTGGCCGCATCCCGTGCGCGAATGAACTTGCCTCAGACCCATAAAAAAACCGGGGTCAAACCCCGGTTTTGCCAGCCAACCACCTTGCCTTTTTGCGGGCGGGGGAGGTGTTGTGGTGGTCAGGCTAAACTTGCACCGAGAGCCGTACTGTCGCTACGACTCTCTTTAAACCCTCACTAATGTGTAAGTTACTCTTCTACATTGTTCCGGCAATACGGGTTTACCGAGAGGCCCGGCAAAAGAAACCGGGGTCAGGCCCCGGTTTCGCCAGCCCGCCACCTTGCCTGTTTGCAGGCGGGGGAGGTGTTGTGGTGGTTCAGGCCGAACCTTTTCCTGGCGCCGCACTTTCAATGCGGTTCTGAGGAATATAAACATCCAGGATGTCGCCTCGCGACAATTCGTTCATGTGGAACGTTGTCTGTCCGCTGTGAGACTGTACGTGAAAGCCCCTCGGCGCAAAAAATGTACCCTCGACGCGGCTGCCATCACGCAACCTCATCTGCACGGTCACATTGCCATCCGCTCTGGCACGGATTAGCTTGACCTCAAAGCGGGCAAATTTTTTGCCGTCCCGCAGTACGATTTCCTGACAGGCCTGATCGATGCCTGCGAAGCGCTCGAGGATCTGCGGTTTCCAGTCAATGCCGGCACATGTGTCATCCTCGGACAGTGCTGGCTGTGAAAAAGCCAGACCAGCAACGGCCGACGCGAGTAGCACTGAAATATATCGACTATTCATAATGCCTCCTTTCTCTCTAAGAGAAGGAATATCCTTGTTCAATATTTACGATACGCTCCCGTTTCAGTCAGCCAATAGGGGATTACCGACTAGTCGCGGGATACTCATACGTATTTACCAGCAGGTCGCGAATAATTTATAGGGGAATACCGAGAGACCGGGCACGGGAGGCATCCGCCACGGCGGCAGTCAGAAACCGAGTTCGGCTTCCAGTGCGTCCGCTTCGTCCTCGAAGGCCTTCTTCTCGGCATCGGTTTTCTGCATGTCATCCAATGTACGCTGCATCTCTTCCGCCTGGCCTTTCAGGCGTTCCTCGGCTTGATCGATTTGTTCCTGTCGGCGTTCCTGCTCGGCTAGAAGCTGCGGCTGGATGGCTTTTTTGCCGGCGACCGCGTTTGCGGCTCGGTCTTTGCAGTTGCACCAGTTGTAGTAATCAAGCGCCAGTGCGTAGTATTCGTCGCGGATCGTGAAGCTCAATTCTTTATTGTCGGCCCAGGTCAGAACCTCATCGCCACGCTCGGCAGCCCGCAAGTTTGCTGGTGACTGCCCGCTGTCGGAGTTCGCGCTAAAGGCCCAGCCACGGGCGGTGTCCAGTTGCTCGCGTGATTCTCGGGTTCGTTGGCGTGCGAACTGGAGTTCCGTTTGCTCGGCTGCGTCGAATTCGATACCGGCCATTGAGCTGGCCAGAGGGGCCAGGTTCTCGAGCCGTTGGGCGCCATCCTTTTCGATCTGTGTGGGGTCTCGATAGAAGGCTTCCGCCTCCCTGGCGAGTGCTTGTCGGGAGCGTTCCCTGGCCCTGGCATCGATCAGCTTGACGGCTTTCAGCGCGGCGCGCTCGATGGCCGCTTCTTCGGGCAGCACGAATACGCCTATTTTGCGGTAATACTCTACCGTCTCTGCTGTGCTGTTCAGGTCATACCAGGCTCGACTGTATTGATTGTAGTTATCCGGGATCACCTCAAGAATGTGGTCGGGGCCTTTGCCGCTGTCGTTGGCAGCGATCCAGAGCCTGGCCATGACCCGGCTCCTCGTGTCCGCTGGATTTTGCCCGGCCCTTAGCTGCGTGACTGCCTGTGAGCCCTTGAAATAACGGCGAAAGGTTGGCTCGCCGACACATTTCACCCCCAACGCACCTGTCCAGCCAGCGACATCCTGCGTCGCGCCCTCGGCTTCAGATTTTGCTCTTTCCGCCTGTTCCAGATCACCGCGAGCCAGCGCTGCCTCGAGTTCGCCGAGCTTTTCGATGACCATGGGACGCATGACTTCGGGCGACTCCCGGCTGCAACCATCTTCGAACGCTATAGCCGGGTTTTGCGCCTGCAGGCCGCAAGCCGCGGTGCAGCCGGCAACGAAAGCCAGAGTACGCAACGCCAGCATATGGTTTGTCATAATCTTCCCCTTTGCGTGCGGGAGCCTACCCGAGACAGGTACTATATCGCCGGCATGGCTGTATCGGCAAACCGCCGCCCGCACCGTTCTAATCACCGGGTCGCGCCCGGACGTTGGTTCGCGATAACCGCAATGGTATCGTGTCAACATTAACCCAGCGTTGACCAGGGGGTCGCCATGAGCAGCCAAAATATAACCAAAACTGCTGTCTTCGCCATGTGCCTGATGTTCGGCGGATCGGCCGATGCTTTCGTTGGCCAGATCGTCGTGGGTCTTGGTCAGTTAAACGAAGTCGGTCAAATAGACACGGCATTCGCGGCGGACGCGAAGGTCGAAACCGAAGAAATGAATATCAACACGAAGATTTTTTACAAGCCTGGCAAGCTTCGCGACGAGATGAGCGTGGGCGGGCAGGAGATGGTGATGATTCGCCGCTTCGATCTCAACAAGCTCTGGATGATCATGGGACAGGGCATGTACATGGACATCGATCCGGACGGTGGCAGTGATCAGGCCGAGCAGTACACGTTGATCGAGCGGGAAGTTATCGGCCCGGAAACCATCAATGGTATGCAGACCACTAAATATAAATCCGTCTATGAAAGCAAGGATGGAAAGTTCGGCGGTTTTACCTGGTTTACTGATGACAATATCGCGGTCAAGGCGTTTATGATCCACGAAACCAAAGGCGAAAAGCAGCGGATTAAATTCGAAATCACTGACCTGCGGCGTGGCAGTCAGTCTGACTCGATATTCGAGATTCCAGCCGGTTACCAGCAATTCAATATGGGTGGTTTTGGCGGCATGCCGAACCCGGGCGCCATGAGTGGCGCGGGAGCCTACGGTTCTCAGGGGCAACCAACATACGACACCTCCGGTCAGTCGCCTGCGGTTGCTGAGGAATCTGGTATAACCAATGAAGTCGCTGATGCCGCGGTTGAAGGCGCTGAAGAAGCTGCCGTGGAAGAAACCAAGAAAGGCGTCAAGGACAGCGTGTCGAAGGGGATTCGCAGCCTGTTTGGAAAATAGCGGCAACGCAACACGAGATGGATAGCGCGACCTCCAATGCACTGCCGCTTGTGTCGTCGGTTCTGCACCCGACCGATTTCTCCGCGGCCAGCGAACAGGCATTCGCGCACGCTCTGGCAATTGCACAGTTACGTCAGACGGAATTCACGATTCTTCACGTTGGCGCGGAGAAGGATGCGGAAAAAGCCTGGGCGCGCTTTCCCCGCGTACGCGAGACACTCGAACATTGGGGATTGCTGAAACCGGAGAGTCCGGGCTCGGCCGTCCTCGATGAACTGAATATACGAGTCAATAAAGTCACGCTTCACGGCAATGACCCTGGCCTTGAGACGCTCCGCTATCTGGATAAAAACCCGGCTGATCTGATCGTGCTTGCGACGGAAGGACGGGCGGGATTGCCGCGTTGGATCGAACCATCTGTTGCGGAAACACTCGCCAGATCATGCCGCACGATGTCGTTGTTCGTTCCGCGTGGCGCGAAGCGAGCGCCGGTTTCTCTGGCTGATGGCATTTTGAGCCTGCACAATATTCTGGTGCCGGTGGATCACCACCCGCATCCGGGTGCATCGCTCGAATTTGCACGGCGGGCGGCTGAGGCGATCGGCGCTGGTGTCGTGACGATAACTTTGCTGCATGTGGGTGATGTCACATTTTCCCGGCGCAGCGGCTTGAAAATGGGCCGAAATGGTCGTGGCGCGTCAAAACCTGTGCCGGCGATGCGGTAGAGCAAATTGTCAAAACCGCTGATGAGGTCGAGGCTGAACTGATCGTCATGACAACCGCCGGACACAATGGTGTGCTGGATGTCTTGCGTGGCAGCACGACCGAGCAGGTTCTTCGCCGGTCGCCGTGCCCATTGCTGGCGGTACCGGACAGGTATTCAGCGTAGGGCAAGCCCGCATATTGCACGAGACCGCCCGATTTTCTCTGCACTCATATGATCCGAGTACGGTTTTGGTGTACCTCATTGATTACAGTCTGTACTTGACCCTGGCTGTCCGGATGGTGGCCGGATCTCGTTGCGCCTGATGTGTCGGTTTACCCTTCCGCGCCGGACTCGTCTTCGTCATCAGACTCGTGGCCTTCCGGAAGTTCATGGGCAATGCCTTCGTGGCAATCGATACAGGTTTCGCCTTTTTTAACGCCCTTCTTGTGGCGCCGGACCGAGTATCGATCCTGCTTTTCCTCATCCATGTGGAGCATATCGTGACAGTTTCGGCATTCACGTGAATCGGTTCTGCGCATGTCCTCCCAGACACGCTCGGCGAGAAAGGCGCGCCGGGCCTGAAATTTCTCTCGCGTGTCGATGGTTCCCATTAACCAATGCGGAATTTCGTGGAAGGTGGCCTGAATTTTCCGTCTGATTTTGTGCGTCCATTTTTTTGGCACGTGGCAATCGCTGCAGACTGCCCGGATACCCGTACGGTTGTTGTAATGAATGGTCTCCTTGTATTCCTTGTATACATTGTCTTTCATGACGTGGCACGAAATACAAAAATCCTCAGTATTCGAAACATCCATTGCGGTATTAAATGCGCCCCAGAATATGATGCCAGCGACGAACACAGATTGGACAGTCAGGACCGCTAAAAAAAGGCAATCACCATGAATATGATGTCGCGTTCGATCCGGATCAACACACTTCTTGTTATATTCACATTGGCTCTGGTCGGTTGTGACGGTGATGATGGAGCTCCGGGGCCTCAGGGTGAGCAGGGCGAGCAGGGCCCTCCAGGGGAAAGCGCACCGGCGCCTTTGCCTACAGTCGACGAAGCCGAGGCCATCAATGCCGAGATCACCAGCGTTACCGTGGCGAGTCCGCCGGTGGTCGAATTCACTCTGACCGATGATCGGGGGCAGGGGGTGGTTGGTTTGCCCGCCGACGCGATCGGCTTTACGTTCTCCAAGCTGTTGCCGGGTACTGACGGCAACGCCAGTAGCTGGCAGAGCTATATAAATACCATCGAGGAAGCAAACGGCATTGGGCCGGGAACGGAGGATCAGCTGCAGGGCACCCGTGATCGCGGTCAAGACGGTACTTTGGTGGATAATGATGACGGCAGTTATAGCTACACGTTTTCGATCGACGTCACGGATGTCACCGATCCGGTCGAGATCAATTATGAGCCGGATCTGACCCATCGTGTGGCGGCGCAGATCAGCGGCTTTGCCCCGGTGGATAATCCGATCTACACGTTCCGCCCGTCGGATGATGCCGTGATGGGTCTGTTTAGCAGGGACATCGTCAGCGTTGATACCTGCAACAATTGTCACGAGCGACTCGCTTTGCATGGTGGCTCGCGCAACCAGACCGAATATTGCGTCACCTGCCATAACCCGGGTTCGACGGATGCGCAAAGCACCAATACCGTTGACTTCAAACAAATGATTCACAAGATTCACAGAGGCGAGAATCTGCCAACCGTTATCGCTGGTGGTGAATATGCGATTTGGGGTTTTCGCGACACGAAGCACGATTACTCGCACGTCGGGTTTCCACAGGACATTCGCAATTGTCGCAACTGCCACGATGAAACGAATGAAAATACGCCGGATGCGGTGAACTGGATCAACGTGCCAACGATGGAGGCTTGTGGCGCCTGCCATGACGACATAAATTTCGTGACCGGTGAAGGTCATATATCGGTTACTAATGCGGATTGTGCAGGTTGCCACGGACCTGATGGCATCGACTTTCTGAAGGTGGAGGAAGTGCACCGGATACTCGAGCAGGAGGTCGCCGGTGACTTCCAGTACAACATCATCGACGCGGTAGACACCGGGCCGGGAGAAATGCCGACCGTGAAATTCTCGGTGACGAACCCGAATGATGGTGACAAGTCGTACGACATCCAGAACGATGATCCGTTCATTCAGGGCGGTGGAGCCAGCCGTCTTGCGATCGACATCGGCTGGGATACCGTCGATTACACGAATACAGGCAGCGGCAGCGACGTACCCGGGTTCCGGCCCGGTTCGGCGGCGCAGGCGATCAGCCTCGATCCGCTGTTCGGTGGTTCGCGGGATAACGGCGATGGTACGTTTTCCATAACGTCGACGACGGCCGTGCCCGCTGAGGTCACCGGCAGTCTGGCAGTGGGCATAGAAGGCCATCCGGCTATCGATCTCGATAATAATGGTGTTGCAAACCGGATACCGGTCACCGCCGCCGTAGATTATTTCGCCGTGACCGATGTGCAGGCAGTGTCAAGGCGTGTTGTGGTGTCGATAGACAGCTGTAACAGTTGCCATGAGTCACTGTCATTACACGGCAGCAACCGGACAGATAATCCGCAGCTTTGCGTGGTTTGTCACAATCCCAACGCGACCGATATCCGTGCGCGGGTAGAGGGCGGCGTCGATGCCGACACGTCGGCAGATGGTCTGAAGGAACAAGCCATCGACTTCAAGAATATGATTCATGCGATACACGATGGAAATATCGCGGTCTATGGTTTCGGTGGAAGCTTGCACGACTACCGGCATGTAGAGTTCCCGGGTGACATTTCCAACTGCGGGAATTGCCACGAAGGTGGCAGTTTCTTCCCCGTGAACCAGAATTTCGTGCTCGCGACGACCATCGATACGGGGCTCGATCTCGGCGATCCGACGGATGACGTGAATATTTCGCCGAATACTTCTGCGTGCTTCGGTTGTCATACGGGTGATGCGGCAGTGTCGCACATGAAGCTGAACGGTGGTTCTTTCAATGCCAGCCAGGACGCAAACGGAGTCCTCATCGATCTCGACACGAACGGCGTGGTCGTCGAAAGCTGCGAGGTCTGTCACGATGAAGGGCGAACCGCCGATGTAGCGGTCGCGCATGGTCAGTAATCGCACCAAACGCTTTGGCAATATTTATGGGAGGCCCGAGGCCATGATGCGCAGGAGCAAGCTTGCCAAAGGGTCGAGCCGTCTCTGGTATTCGTTGGTTTTCGTGGCTTTGCTGGTTGTTGCATCAGCGCTTATGGCGGCCGATGAAGGCGACGATCAGGACGAGTTCAGTCGCAAGGGCGCGGATACCTGTATTTCCTGTCACGACGAAGAGGCGATCCTGTCCATCTTCAGGACACCGCACGGACATCCGGTCGATGCCAATGCGCCGTTCGCTCACGAGCAATGCGAGAGCTGTCATCAGGCCGGGGCTCAATCAGCTTTGTTACGACTGCCACGCCGAAAAGCGTGGTCCATATCTTTGGGAACATGCGCCGGTCCCGGAGGACTGTACCTTGTGCCACAATGCGCACGGCTCGAACAATCCCGCCTTGTTGACGCGGCGTCTGCCATTGCTTTGCCAGCAATGTCATTCACAAGCCGGGCATCCGAGTATTGCGTTTACCAATCAGAGTTTGCCGGGCACCACCCCGTCGCCATTCGTCGTGGGCGGGAGCTGCATGAATTGCCATTCCCGTGTCCACGGCAGTAACCATCCATCGGGAGTAAACCTGTCACGATGATGCTGTCGATGCGATCACGTTTTCCCGTACCGGCTGTGCTGCTAGCTGGCCTTGCCGGTGTGCTGATCGGTCCGCTGCATGCCGCCGAACCCGATAAATCTGATTGGGAATGTCGGTTCTGTGCTTTTCCGTCGGGTACCGAAGTCGACGTCGATGGTGGCATCATTTGGGTATCGGATGATGCAGCCAAATTCGGTGACTTCACAGGTCTCGATGAAGCGGGCGCATACCTCGATGCGCACCTCGCTTACAACACTGGGGTGAGAGCGGGGATCGTTGGCAACTGCTGGGGCGAAACCTCGGCCTGAAGTCGCGTGAACTCAGTGTGACGCGGCAGGGCTTATATGAGCTGAACGCCTATTACAGTCAGATCCCCCGCTCGCTGTTTGACACGACTCAGACGCCGTTCCTCGGCGCCGGTTCCGAGTTACTGAGCTTGCCGGACGACTGGGTCAATGCGGGCAGCACCCAGGGAATGACTGAACTGGGCGCATCGCTGCAGCCGCTGAATATCGGTTACGATCGCGAGATTTTCGGCGTCGGTGCGAAATACCTGCCCTGGCAAAAACTCGAGCTGACCGTCGAGTATCGACATGACGAGAAAGATGGAGTCCGGATCGACAGCGGTAATATGTTGACCGTCATCTCGCAGTTCGTCCAGCCACTCGATTTCACCACGGACCAGCTCGAACTGGCGGCCGGTTATTCCGCCGATGCCTGGAATCTGCGGTTGGGCTACTACGGCTCGTTTTTTAACAATCAGGCGAACCGGTTGAGTTGGGAAACACCGTTCAATCCGACGCCCGGAGCTGAAGTCGGGCAGCTTGACGTGGCGCCGGACAATGATTTTCACCAGTTCTTCTTATCCGGTGGTTACCGGTTGCCACTACGTACAAACCTGACCGGAAGAGTCGCCATCGGCAGAGGCCAACAGAAAGATACCTTCCTGCCCTACACGGTGAATCCCCTGCTGGCTGGCGGGACTTTGCCGCGGGGCAGGATGGACGGCAACGTCGATACCACCAACATCAATCTGCGCTTACGCAGTAGTCCCGTCCGAAACATTGGCTTTACCGCCGAATACCGGAAGAGTGAGCGGGAAAACGAGACGTCACAGCATCTTTATGACTATGTCATCACGGATTCCGTTCCCGGCGCGACGGTCGCCAACCGGCCATACAGTTTCGATCGTGACAGTTATCGCTTGAGCGCTGACTATCGTCTCATGCGGCGCACCCGCTTGGCAGTCGGTTGGAATCGAGACGATGTGGATCGGGATTTTCAGGAACGGGAGAAAACCGAGACCGACAAACTCTGGGCAAGGGCGACCATTGGCTTCACTTCGATAATCAGTGGCTGGGTTGAAGTTTCTTCAGAAGAACGTGACGGTTCCGAATACACGCCCTTGACGCCGTCAAACTCAGTGCAAAATCCATTAATGCGTAAATACCATCTTGCCGATCGTGACCGGGACGCGGTCGAGGGCCAGATAACGGTGCAGCCGATCGATGCTTGGGATTTTTCGCTGTCTGCGGCTGTTGCCAAAGACGATTATGACAACACATTGATCGGTTTGACCGAGAGCGAGTACATGAGCGCAACACTGGATACCTCGGTGCGAGTCGGGCCTGTGTCAATATACGCGGCCTATACCCTCGAAGAAATTGAGTCGACGCAGAACGGTAGTCAGCAATTCGATTCCCCGGACTGGATCGGTGATACGAAGGATGAGTTCGATACCCTGATATTCGGCTTCAAATGGCCGGAGATTTTCAGTCGCTTCGATTTTAACCTTGACTATACCTATGCGAAGTCGACCGGTGATATCGACATGAATGTGTTGGGGGCCCGCTCAGCATTTCCACAGTTGGATACCCAGCTGGACAGCTTGCGTTTATACGTCGATTATCAGGTGCGCGACAACCTTAAAGTTCGCGCCGGCTACTGGTATGAGCATTACAGCTCAAGTGACTGGGCATTGGACAGCGTATTTCCGGCCACCGTACCGCAACTACTGTCGCTTGGCGCAAACGCCTACAATTACAATGTCAATACCGTATTGCTGTCGGTCAACTATGCTTGGGAGTGACGGGACCTGGAACGCCGTCTATTTGCTTGCACTCAGCGTTTCGAGCTGTTTCGCGACAGCATCGGGCGTTCCCGTTGACCGTGCGAACAGGTTGTAGAATACCGGGACGACGAAAAGCGTGAACACGGCTGCGATGCCAACGCCCCAGAACATGACGACACCCAGTGTGCTGCGGCTTTCCGAGCCCGGGCCACTGGCTAACATCAGGGGGATTGAGCCCATCAGCGTCGATACCGTCGTCATGACGACCGGGCGGAAGCGAATCCGTGCACCGTCGATGATCGCCTTGGTGAAATCCACGCCCTGATCACGCAGCTGATTGATGAAATCGACAATCAGCACGCCGTTCTTGGCCGAAATTCCGATCAGCATAACGACACCGATCTGGCTGTAGATGTTCAGCGTTTTACCGGTCAGGCTGAGCCCCAAAAGCCCGCCGGCCAAGGCCAATGGTACGGTTGCCATGATGATCAAAGGATGAATAAAACTCTCGAATTGCGCGGCCAGTACGAGAAATACAACAAGCAACGCGATACCGAATGTAAAGTACGTTGCGCCGGCGGATTCTTTGTACTCGAGTGACTCGCCTTTGTAATCGATACGCGCTGTCTGCGGCAGTTCGCTGCGCACGACATCTTCCAGAAATTCGAGTGCATCGCTCAATGCGTAACCCGGCGCCGGCGTTGCGCTGATCGTGATCGATCGCAATCGATTGTAACGGCTTCGCGAGCTGCTCCCGGCCGTCTCCTCGGTATAAATCAGATTCGACAACGGTACCAGGCTGCCCGGCGCCGCTCCTGTACGGTTCGGGCGGACGTAGATATTGGACAGGTCAGTCGGCGTTGCGCGTTGCTCGGCCTTGGCCTGCAGCACGACATCATATTCTTCACCGTCAACAACATAGGTCGTGACGACCTGATCGCTCATCATGGCTTGCAGCGTTTGACCGATAGTCTGAACGGAGACGCCCAGTGCAGCGGCACGATCCTGATCGATGCGCACCATCAGTTGAGGCTGTGTTTCCTTGAGATCGGAGTCGACCCGTGTCAGACCCGGGTTTTGTGCGGCTTTCTCGAGAATTATGTCCCGCCAGCGGGCCAGTTCTTCATAGTTGGTTCCACCGATTACGAATTGCACGGGCTGACCGCCACCGTGCCGTGAAATGCCGGAACGCATGAATGTAAAAACACGAACGTCGGGAAACTGCTGCCATGCGCCCATCATACGTCGTCGCGCGTCAGCCGTTGAGATCTCGCGATCCTCCCACGGCGCCATACTGATGATGATGACGCCGCCGTTCGGCGCGGTTTGGCCCCAACTCGGCGCTCGTATGAGCGCGCGTTGAATGTCACCGGACTCGACCAGCGGCCTGAGCGGACCTTCGAGCTTCTTTATCTGCTGCGTCATGTAATCGATGTTGGTGCCTTCCGAGGCACTAACGATGGCGAAGAAAATACCCTGGTCCTCCTGGGCGCATATTCCTCGGGAATGGCGCGGAACAGCCATAAGCCCCGGCCACTACGGCCAGTAAAACCAGCACGACAAGCGCCGGTGCGCCAAGACTGGCCTTCAGGGCATTTTCGTAAGCCGTCGCCAGCCGATTGAATGCCCTGTCCAGCAGTCGCGTGCCCTGGGTTTCCTGGTTGGACGGCCGCAGTAGCTTCGAACACATCATCGGTGCGAGCGACAAGGCCAGCACACTCGAAAAAATCACGGCTGCGCACACCGTGACCGCAAGCTCGGCGAAAATACGGCCGATGTTATCCTGTAAAAATGCAATGGGTGCGAAGACGGCCACCACCACTGCCGTGGTTGCGACGACGGCAAACGCGACCTGGCGTGTGCCGTGGAATGCCGCCAGCAATGGCGGCTCACCGGCTTCGATTCGCCGATGTACGTTTTCCAGCACCACAATCGAGTCATCCACGACCAGGCCAATACAAAGTACCAGGCCCAGCAGGGTTACGAGGTTAATCGAGTAGCCGAAAATGCCCAGGACGATGAAAGCTGCGATCAGGCAAATCGGGATCGTGGTCACCGGAATCAGCATGGCGCGGAAACTGCCGAGGAAAGCGAGAATGACAAGACCCACCAGCACGGTCGTAATTGCGATAGTCGTATAAACCGAGCGGATCGCAGCGCGAATAAACAGCGAATCATCGGCGCTCTTCGCCAAAGACATGCCCTCGGGTAATTCGCTATTAATGGCCTCGATGGCTTCGTTGACGCCATCGATGACGTCAACTGTATTGGCCGTCGACTGTTTGATAATGCCGAATGCAACGGTGTCGCTGAAATTGGTTCGGAAAATCGTGCGCGTGTCGCGTGGTCCGACCGCAACATCGGCGACTTCACCAAGGCGCATGATATGGCCGTCGGCGCCCTGGCCCACGACCAGGCGACGAAATTCATCCGCGGTCTGAAAGTTGCGCGCGATGCGAATTTGAAATTCCCGGTCCGTCGACTCCACACGACCGGCCGGCAGCTCAATGTTTTCCCGGCGCAATGCGTCGGTAATGTCGGTTACTGTCAGGTTGCGCGCTGCCAGTGCAACGCGATCCAGCCAGATGCGCATCGACGGTCGGCCGAGGCCGTTCATCGTGACCTGCGACACACCGGAAATAATGGCCAGGCGATCGCGAATATAACGCTCGGCGTAGTCTGTGAGGTCCATCAGGCTCATATTCGGACCGACGAGATTCAGATAAAGGATCGGTTGCGCGTTGGCATCCTGTTTTGAGATGACTGGTGATTCGACTTCGTCGGGTAACCGCCAGACGACGCGACCGACGCGATCGCGCACGTCATTCGCGGCACTATCGATATTACGTTCGAGACTGAATTCCACGGAAATTGACGACTGGCCATCAAAACTCTTGGAGTTAATGCTCTTCACGCCTTCGATGCCGCTGACCTCACCCTCGAGGATCTGCGTGATGCGACTTTCGACGACCTCGGCCGAGGCGCCGGGATAGCTTACAGTCACCGAAATTATCGGCGGCGATATATCCGGATACTCGCGCACGGCAAGGCGGTCGAAGGCGAGTGCACCGAATGCGACCAGCAACATCGCGATAACCGCCGCGAATACGGGACGTTTAACTGATATGTCGGAAAGCCACATGGTTGCTACCTTTTGGATTCTTGGTTAGCCGCTTCGGGTCGCCCGGACGGGCTGTTTGCTTCGCGTTGCGGATTTGCGCCTGGCGGGCCGCGCCGGGCGACGCTCTGGTCCGCGCTGCGCACCTGCATGCCGTCGCGAAGTTTTATGATGCCTTCGGTGACGATTCGATCACCTTCCTTGAGGCCATCTGTTATTTCGACAATCCCGGGCTGACGCGCACCGAGTTGCACGAGTGTTCTCGTAGCGGTTTGATCTGTGCCAACCACATAGACAAAAGCACTGTCACTGACCTGCACCACTGATTTTTCCGGTACCAACATGGCCGGACGTACCTCGGTGATTATTTTGACGGTGAGCAGCATGCCGGGGCGAAGCGCCCGATCTTCGTTTTCAATGACCGCACGAACCACCACTGCGCGAGTCACGGGATCCACCCGCGAACCAATTGTGCGGACGATGCCTTCAAAGTCCCGATCTGCCCAGCTGATACTGTGCGCGTGGATCTTGTTGCCCGGTTGCATCAGGCTCAGCAGGGTTTCCGGGACGGTGAAATCCAGCTTGATCTGTGAAATGTCATCAAGCGTGGTGATCGCCTCGCCTGGCGTTAGCAAGGTTCCGGGACTGACCTCGCGAAAGCCCAAAACGCCGCTGAACGGTGCGCGAATCAGCCGATCCTCCAATCGCGCTAAAACCGTATTGAGCCTGGCTTCAGCGGCTGCCGCTTCCGAGCGAGCCTGGTCGACGTCCGAAGTGGCTGCGATACCCTGTTTGTCGAGATCCTCGAGCCGTTTCAGCCGACGATAAGCTTCGTCAAGGTTGGCGCGGGCCTCGGCGAGTTGCGCTTCCTCTTCCTTGTTGGTTAATTCCACGAGGACTTGTCCGGACGTGACATAATCGCCGTCGTCAAAGTTTACACGACGAATCGTGTCGGTCAGATTGGCGGTTAATGTCAAAGATTCGTTGGCCCGCGCTGTACCCAATGCTTCGATACTATTGATAAAGGGTTGTCGTTGGACCAGTTCTGTAACTACGGTGACCGGCCCAAAGCCGCGTGGCCGGCCTGACGGCTGCCCGTCCTGGTTGAAATACCAGACACCGCCGACGATTGCCGCGATTATTATTATGCTTATGGCTGCTTTCACTGTTTAAGCTGGGTTTCCCGGGCACCTGGGTGCCTTTAGGTACCCGCATTATAACCTCACGTATTACCCGATATATTGATAAACATCAGTTCGAGCCGCTTGTTCCAATAGATGGTCAGGACGTCTCGCGCAGCCTGCTTCGGGTGTTCCAAGGCGGCAAACTTCGGTAAAGCACACGGTCGACATTCAGCTATATATAAGTGCAGGAGAAAACCATTGACTGAAAAGCCCTCTTCAGTAAACACGGAAGGTCTGTATGAACCGTTCTCCGTGGGGGACGTTCCCTGGGAAGAATATACCGAAGGTAACCGGTTCGGCCTGCGCTTTCGGCAACTTGGAGAGTACGGAGGCTGCTCGCACGTCGGTGTTTGTAGAGAAATCCTAACGATGTAATTGTCTACACAGATTCCGGACGAGTCGGTGTAAGGCTCACCGGCGAAGGGTATCGCAAGTCAGCGACGCTAGATTACCGGGAAAGTGAAGATACCGGATAACTCCCGGCAAACGTATGCTGGTGAGGAAAGCGGTCTTGCACCCGGTAGTCCGGCTGCGCTGATATGGCCACTGGGAGTGGGGTATTTGTCTCGGTTGGACGTTGCTCGGGGCGTGGTTTTACTGGTGGCGATAAAACCGGGAAGTTGGTGGTATTGAATTCGTATTTTCGCCTAAAATATCCTATAAGCAACTGATATAAAAAGATATTGCGAGTTTACGGGACGCCCGCAACTGTCCGGCGGCTTCGGTATTCCAGCGCGATCAACGAATGCGGCACACTACCGGTTTGCGACCGCGTATTATTGGCATATGAGCGAGGATGGTGTAGCGGCGAGAACCGAGGAGCCCGATGAGAATGGGAGTCGCACGGGGCTGATGCGCTCGCTGCTGCATTCCGTTGTGAAAGTCATCACGGTGTCGGACGCGCCGGATTACGATCAGCCGTGGCAGACTCACGGGCCTGACAACGCCGTCGGCTCAGGGGTAATCGTCATGACACCACGAGGAGCACGGGTTTTGACCAATGCTCATGTGGTGGAGAACCAGGTTTTCATTGAAGTTCGCCGCTACGGTAAGTCGCGGAAGTTCGTGGCCGAGATCGAAGGCGTTGGCCATGTCTGCGATCTGGCACTGCTGAAAATCGAAGATCCCGAATTTGCGGGCGAGGTGCCGGCGATCCCAATCGCGGATCTACCCATGCTCGGGGATCGTGTATCAGTGCTTGGATTTCCAATCGGCGGCGACCGACTGTCGATTACCGAGGGTATCGTTTCCCGGATCGAGATGTCTCCTTACGCTCACAGCCAGCGTACATTGCTGGCTGTGCAGATCGACGCGGCGATCAATTCCGGCAACAGCGGCGGGCCGGTGGTCAAGGATGGTGAGCTTGTGGGGATTGCATTCGAGGCCATGGACGAGGCTGAGAACATCGGCTACATGATTGGCGCGCCGGTGGTGGAACACTTTCTGCGGGATATCGCAGATGGCATCCCGGATGGTTTCCCGGACCTGGGCATAGTGACGCAGCCGCTCGAGTCCAAGGCGCCCGGCGCTCACTGGGGTTGAGCCCGAATAGTCACAGCGGCGTTCTTATTACCGGGGTGGCCCACGGGAGCTCGGCCTGGGGCACCCTTCAAAACGGCGACGTTCTGCTGATGCTCGATGGAAAAAATGTTGCTGCTGATGGCAGCATCGGTTTTCGCAAGGGTGAACGTATCGAATTTTCGCACCAGATCGCAATGCGCCACGTCGGTGAAACAATACGCGTGAAGGTGTGGCGCGAAAGAGCGCTACAGCGTTTCGAAATATCATTAAAACCGCCGCGGTATCTGGTTGCCGAGGATAGCTACGATGTTAAACCAACCTACTATCTTTACGGTGGCCTGCTGTTCGTGCCACTGAGCCGTGACTTTCTGCCGACCTGGGGATCCGAGTGGTGGCAGGAAGCTCCATCGGAACTCGTCTCGATTTACGAGAACGAGATTCGCAGCCGGCGCGGTCAGAGGTTGTTGTATTGCAAAAGGTTCTTGCCGATCGCGTCAATCAGGGTTATCACGGATTCCAAGCAATGGCCATCGACCGGGTGGAGGGGTGCAAGATTCGGCATCTGAGGGAACTAATTCGAATCGTCGAGTCTGCTACGGGCGAATTTATCCACTTCCAGGGTCATGACGACAGCGTGATTGTCCTCGACCGCGAGCTTGTCGACAAGGGAAACCGCCGTATCCTGCGCCGCTACGGTGTGGCGTTTGATCGGTCGGAGGATCTCAGAAAATGAAAAACGGTCAGACCCATACCGGTCGGGATATCGATGGCATTCCGAACGGGCCCAGTAGCCTCCAGGCCGGCCGATAATTCTTGACCGAATTCGACTAATTCGGGGCGCGAAGTAATAAGCTACGTTCTACACCTGTATTGATGGGAGACGGGTCAATGTCCGAGATCGTATTTCAAGTGATATTACTGACCGGTGTATGGCTTGGCGTTGTATTTCTCAATGCCTTAAGAAAATCAGTGGAAAATCTGCGTGATGGAATGGATCAACCCAATATCGATGAACTACGCGAGACTTTACAATCGATAGACAGTCGCATCGAGGCGCTTGCGAGCGACTACCGGATGATTCACCCGGCATTAAGAAGCGCTGATGATGAGATTTATTGATTTACCGTGAATCCGCAGCAAAAAGCCCCGCTGCGATAGCGGGGCTTTTGAACACGCAAGGCTGCCGACCGGCGGCCTGTCTTGTTAATTTACTCGACGATGACGACATCAGCCACGATGTCACACTCCGGCATATCGGCTTCGGCGAGCGCTCCGGCTGCCTCAATCATGTCCACGCCTTCCTCGAGTACCGCCGGATCCAGCAGATCGACAATCGTTACAATCTCGTCATCGACCAGGATGCGTAAGACATCGGTTTCTTCGTTGACGCAAACCATTGTCACACGGTCGACCGTTAGAATGTCGTAAGAAGTTCCGGCCGACACAGCCGTCAGAAGGCCGCTGACCAGGTTTTCGCCAACATCCACGCTGAGCACGACGAGTGCCGCGAGCAATTCCTCGGTGCCATTGATGACACGCAGGCCGTCTACTGAGCCGCTGTCCGTATCGCTGATGCCTGTTTGCGTTAGCTCAGTACCCCTCGAGTCGAATACTCGCGTCGCCGGTTGCAGGCGTGTCTTGATCGGCGTATCCGAATCGAACGGTTTGAAATCGAAGCACTGCGGGCCAGGATCTCCGTCGCAGTCTGCCTGAGGCGATACGACCATGCCCCGCAAAGTCTCCCAGCCTGTGTCAGATGGCGGCTGATGTTCCCCGACTTCCATAACGACGGCGTCGAGACTGAACAGGACATCCGCGCCATCGGGTGTCAGAAACCCTATGCCGGTCAGTTCGTTATCCATTGCGATATCTTGAAATCCAATCGCCAGGCCGCCGTCGCCGAAGATACTCGTAGATCCATTGGCAAATAAACGCACGCAGTCGTCGGCGTCGCCCGTCGTGACAGCGCCAAGCTGGGCGACGAATTGCAGATTGCAGAGCACTACCGATTTCTCGGCATCACTGACCGCATTTACGGTACCGAATACTCGGATCAGTTTACTCGGCAGGTTAATGTCACCCGGATAGACGTTGACGAAAATGACCGGGCGGAGCTTATAGCCGCCGTTACCGGTGACGACAACCTGGAAAGACCGGTTGGCGTGCATGTCGAGTTCGACGACCGTCGTTTGTCCCGCTAACACCGTGAACGGGCCCCTGCGGGTTCAGGTCGATCTTGCCATTCGCCGGAAGGTCGACTAGTTCTATGGCCGCTGGTGCGGTTGGGTCCATGGGACCGATGTCAACGAGTTCAATCTTGCTGACTTTGAGGCGGATTTTGCTGTAATCGTCAGCCAACACCAGGCTGGAGAACGCAAAATCTGCGCGGTCGCCGAGGTCTAGCAGGTCGAAAGTGATCGGTGGGCCGTCATACAATACCTGGTGACCGCCGCTACCGCCGAGCAGCAACATGCGGTCAAGCGTGATCAGAATTCGTTCGAACTGATCGGTCGGTCCGTCGGTAATCATGACTGCGACCGTCCCGGTTGCTGGTGGAGCCGAATCCGATCCGCCGCAGCCGGCGAGCGTGAAGCTCGCAATAATTAAAAATATGCTGAGTCTCAGATGTCTCAAAATCGAACCCTCCATGGTTTCGAGCGGGTGAATACTTCCTGGCTGCGGATCGGCGAAAAGCCGCAATCCGGCGCCGGTATTAGTCTGATTTCGTGGATATCGTCATGATATCAAGGCCAGGTATTCAGAAAATGTGACGCTGATCTCACTACACCGAGCCTCTGCCGTGGAATGACTGGGTATCTCGGGCGCATGGTCAATTGTTGACTGTGCAGGATGCCAGGCGAATTTCGCTTGCCTGAATAGACATCATCACTCAAAAGGTGAACAATCCTGCCAGGATCGTCGGATAGGTTAAAAGGCACTATGAGACTTCACCAAAGCCAGCGGAAATTGATCTATATGTTGATTCCCCTTTGTGCCTTGCTCGGGGCTTGCGCTCCCGACGATGCTCAGAAAAAAGTGGCCGCTACGCCGGAGGATATGTTTACGGAAAGCTGCGGTGCATGTCATAGCGTCGAAGATAACGGCCCGACTGTTGTCGAACTGCGCGCGCTGAGTGCCGAAGAATTGCGCGCCGGGATTCGCAATCACCCGACTGCTGGTGACATATCGGACAGATTGAGCGCTGCGCGTATCGATGAACTGATTAAATACCTGGAGCAGCAGTAGCGGAAATTCCCGCGGAATATTTACGTACCGGTTATCCGCGTGAAGCGGATGTTCCGGCTTGTTGATCTGACCTGCGGTCAAGCTTAGTAACCAAGTAACTCAGTCACTTAGCAACGAATCCTCTAATAAAACAGTTACTAAGTGGCTAGGTTCTATGCGGGTTCCACGAAGTTTATTAGACACCTCACACCGCGATCGTAGTCGCTGGGTAAGTGACTTTGTTGGTGCCTGCCATGATGTCACCCTTCCATAGAATGGCGCCTGACAAGCCACGCCAGATACTGGCAGTGACCTTATCCGGGTGGATGTTCAGCTGACCATACACAGCCCGGTCTGGCGAATCTTCTGGCGAGCCATCGGAAAAAAATCACATTGTTTGATGCTGTCACGGGTATTGCGGGCGACAGAAATTCCGTGCCCGAGGGGCAGGCGTCAATGCAGATGACATCCAGGGAGTCCCCGTTGTCAACGTCGTAGTTCACGACATAGGGCCAATGCCTGTCCCCGCAGCACCAGATTACGCCCCCCGGAACCGCCCAGTTATCCGGATTACTGTTGTTCACAGCATCATCTATATAATGGGCAAGTTCGTCTCGCTCATCCAACCACCTGTCCATGCTGTCACCATTGCCCCCACCCGTGCGCGGATAGAAGACTTTGGGGCACATCATGATTTTGAACGTAGCGGTCGACGCAGCAAGTTTTGCCTTCAACCACGCCCGTTGGACATGGGTGACACCAATAGGGCTTCGTTTATCCTGGCAAATAAGAGTGGAGGCCCACTAACATATACAGCCGCAATATCTGAAAAATTGAAAATCGCAGAATTAACGGCTGGTTCGCAGCGGAAAGCGGACCAGCAAGCTACTGCACTGCATTAGGCAGCTGGCGACCGAGGCTAATGGAATGGTCGCCCCTTCTCTAACCGGCATCGAAGTGCCAAAGTGGTGAATGTGACTTCCCACTAAACGAGAGAGGCGACCGAGATGAAGATTACAACAGCAGGTATCGACTTGGCGAAAAACGTGTTTCAGGTACATGGAGAGGTTTCATGGGGGGTTGTCATTCTTTTTGGAGGACTCCGTCCTTGTACGTCTCTGTCCCGGTCGAGTTTCCGTCTTCGTCGAAGGTCTCCCAAAGACCCTCTTGTTTCCCGTCTTTGAAGTTTCCTCTCCACCAAAATTGACCGTTTTCGTGGAATCCCTCAACGAGACCGTCTCGTTTCCCGTCTTTCCAGTTTCCTCTCCACCAAAATTGACCGTTTTCGTGGAATCCCTCAACGAGACCGTCTTGTTTATCGTCTTTGTAGTTCCCTCTTATTCTCAACTGACCGTCTTTGTAGAACGACTCCCTAAGACCTTCTTTTATCCCGTTTTTGTAGGTCGTCCTCTCTTCTAATTGACCAATGTCATAGAACGACTCAACAATCCCATTAATAGGTTCATTAGATTCTTGGTGATAAGTGATACCGTCCCTTGTCAGACAAGGTCCATCAAGAATTTCTGGGAGTTTCATGGGGAAGGAGGTCAGTCGGTGGCCAACGTTGTCGGGACGTTCCGCTGAATCAAGTTTACGGCGATACCGTCACGATCGAAAAACAGCATTTCCAACGACTGTGTTTCGGCGCTTTCCTCAGGAAAGAGCACCATCGGCGGGGAGACGATGGTGTACCCGGCGGACTCAACGCGCTCGTAGATCCCCTGAATATCATTTGTGATGAAGATAAAAGCCACGTCACCGGTGCGAATATCGGCCCGGGATGGTGGTAGGGGTTGATCATCGTCATAGGTAAAGAGCCCTACATTACCTGTCGTAGCATCTCCCGACTGGAGAATGACGACACGTACACTCTTGCCTTCGGATCCCGCGCCGAATAGATGCGTTGCGGGCATTGCAGTCTATCCCGACAGTAACTAGCATCGTTGGTCACGCCATTATCTTCAGCCCGCCGATGGGTCCCGGCTGTACGGTCTCGGCATCGGTGATGCTGCGCTCCGTCGGTCAATCCTCGCTTGCAACCTCAACTTTCACCCATTGTCTTCTGTCGGTTCGGGTGTATTTCGGGAGTCAGCAATTACTCTTTAATATACTGTTGTAATAGGTGAGCGCGTACAACCGAACTCTGCATTAGCAATGCTCCGCTCGGCCTACAGCAACGTCCGAACCCATCAGCGTTTGGCGCATTGGCTGGACTCAGTCGGGAGATTTGCGTGACTAAGGCAAGATCCGCTAAAGGCACAGAAGCAGACGTTGACGACGCGATAAAACTCACTGGTCAGACTACCGCGTTCGGCCAAAACCCGCCGCTTGCCGGATCTGCACGCGCGCCTCCCGGGCACCGATCCTAGTTAATCACGTCCTGATTCGGCGAAATGGGATTCCGCAGGATTTTCAGGAATGCCAGAATCTGGTTCTTCTGCTCGAAACTCAACGTCGCATAGGTGGAGCGGGCACTGGCAGCCTCCCCGCCGTGCATCAGAATCGCCTCGTTCAGCGTCAATGCTCGCCCGTCATGCAGGTAAGGTGCCGTATCGGCGACGCCCCATAACTTGGCGGTGATGAACTCGCGATTTTTTTGTGCGGTAGCGCCATGAAAACTCTCGGCCAGATCATCGCCCATATCGTGGCGCTTCAGATCAGAGAACAGCGGAACCTTGATCCCACCGCTGCCGGTCTTACCGAGCGCGGGTGGCGCCGCCGACAAGTCCGCGGTGAAGAAGACATTCTGCTCAGGATCATGATTGACTTCAGGAAAAGCATAGCCCAGCTTGCCGCTGCGTGCCCGCAATTCGGGCCGGTGGCACTCGGCACATCCGATGCTGCGGAAGCGACGGAAGCCATTGCGCTCAGCCGCGCCGCGCCGAAGTTGTATCGGAGTCTCCTGCGTCGTCACAAAGATTTCCAGGGCGCTGACCTCGCCAGCGAGAACCTCATCGGTGATTCCGTCCTGATCGTCGTCCACACCCGGCCCAACAACCTCGACCGGCTGCATGCCCAGATGAAACATCAACGCGCCCAGATCAAAGGCTCGCACCGATGCAAACTCGCCCTTTCGACCGAAAGGCCTAACGATCAAGTCAGCGTCGATGCCTTCGACCTGACTCGTGTCAATTATTCCGGATTCGTCCGCTACGATAGTGCCGAAATCGATACCCTTCGCACGCAAGCGCACGACCATGCCAGGGCTTGCGATGGCTTTCGCCTTCTGATTTTGCAGGTGCCGGGTCATCTCTTTACCGACTAGCTGGACGGCGCCGGTGCCGAACAAGGCCGGCGGATTTATCAGGCGCCCGTCGAAGCCGGCGAATCCGTTGCCGCTGGCATCGCGGACATCGATCACCTGTGTCATGAACATCGCGGAATTATTGATACCACCCGCACCACCGATACCGAGAATCATTGGCATCGAATCAGCGCTTACGATCGAATGACAATCCAGACAGGCCTGGGAATCCAGCCCATTCACGCGCAGGAATGTACCGTTATCCTGCAACATCGGTCGCCCACCGGGCGTGACCGGGTCCGCCGGATTCATCGGCCCGTCGCCGTAGCCGTCGGCCTTGCGGAACTGGGTCGCAAACATCTTCAGGCCGGCGGTACGTATATCGTGCAGGGAAAGATAGCCACCGGCGAGTTCTTCCTGCGTAATGCGGCTCTCGATCGAGCCCAATGACGGTTCTTCACCAATCAGGGTTTGTGCACCCACCGTCTGCATGAAGGCCGTGGTCAGACACAGCCACACGAAAATCGCTGTGCCTGCACTGCTCGATCGTGGGTCCATTGATTGCAATTATGGCACAGAGTTATTGACTAACCATTGCGTCAATCGAAAGCAATTGAATTATGTCAAAAGGATGATTGGCATGGCTGTAAATGTCCGGAGTGGGTCGACAGCGGAAGTCGAGTACCTGAACAGCCTGGCGGCTGCTTTTGAGTGGGAATCAGACGTTACATTGCTCTGAATCTGGTGCTGATGGGAGACAGAAAACGGCCAGAACCGGCCACACGCGTAAAGACATTAACGCTTCGTTATGCGGGATCAACGTACGACTAGTCATTGGATGTATGCTTGCGACTAAAATCGGAAGTCGCTGTACCTTCTGTGCGCAAATGCTCCTAAGCCGTTCTCTCAGCGACTAGTTCGACTGGAGCGACACGATTCTGCGAACCGTTTTCAACCATGTTCTTGACTTTTTCTGCAGCCGCATCGCCCATGAGGATGTGAAGCCCCAACGGTGGTGGACCTCCCGCACTTCCGGCCCTCGCCTGGAGCTGTGAGAAGAACTCCAGTGCGAACGCGCTCCTGTTGCGCTAGGCGATGACACGCAATCCCGCCGACTCCAACGCTGCCTTGTACTCATTGGGCGACCAGACATCGCTCTCTTCAGGAGTTGTCGCCCAAGGCACAGGAAAACTAAGGTCGCCATCGCCGACGCGCATTATGTCGTAGATCCCGAGCCTCCCGCCTGGTCGCATGACCCGGCGAAGCTCCGATACGAGCGCCTGTTTGTTCGCTATGTTCATCCCGACATGCATCATGTACAACTTATCGAACGCGCCATCTGAGTAGGACGTGGCGGTGGCGTCACCTTGTTCGAGAGTGATGCGGTTGTTGAGTCCGACCCACGAGCACAACACCTCCCCGGTCTTGACGTATTCATGGGTAAGATCGATACCGGTAACTCGACACCCGTACTGCTGCGCCGCGAATCGGCTCGCTCCCCCCAGACCGCAACCCACGTCAAGAACATGATCGTCAGCGGCGATTTCGAGTTGATCCAGGAAACTCTTTGTGGCGATCCGGCCTCCAATATGAAATTCATCCACGGGCCCAAGGTCTTCGACGGTCACGGTGTCGGGCGATTTTCCTAGCCTCTGAACACCATCAAGAATGGCGCCTAGCAGTGCCCCATGGGTGTAGTGCGTCGTCACAGTATCAATATTCGGCATCGGCTATCTCCAGGAATTTTGCGGTTCTTGGTCAAGTGACCAGCCAGAAAGTATTCCAGTACTCACTTGTCAACATCTCAATCCTAACGCCGCACTGCTCAGGTTGTCTCCTCATAAGGGCTGCCTGGCGCCATGCAACAAAGCTAGTGGCTGCTTCCGCGTCAAGGGCAGACGTAAGATCGCGTTGAAATTGCCGCTGATTTTAGACAGAAAACTGCCAGACACCGACGGCCACCAAGTTCAGATTGTCGGCGAAAAGCCTCAGCAATTCGGCGGATTTCTGCTGTTCGTATTAGCGAAACTGATTTTATTTAGTGGCTTGCCGCATGAGCTCCGGGTCACCCCGCCTGACTTCCTTGTACAGGCAAACGCCGAACCAGTCGGGCATCGTGCGAATAAGATGGCGCAAACCGTGCGCCTTGATTGACCCTTTACGCAACGCTGTGCGCACGGCGAGGTCACCCTCCCAGACTTCAACGATCGTGCGCACGGTCGAATTGATATAGAGATCGACGTCTTTGCCCGGGTCCTCGGTACACAAGTCAACAACGTCGCCGTCGACGAGGAGCCACCATGTCTTGTGCTTCGTGATTTCATCGAACATTAAGCAGATGACGGTCTCGCCATCGGGTAGATGCTCGGTCTGTAGCCGCCTTTGCAATTCCCGCATCAGGAATTCGACATCGAGTTCGTCATCCGTCAGCTGACCGCGCGCCCAGCGCATACCCCAGATCGCGAGGACTTCGAGCAGCGGACTGAGTTCCTTACCAGCCGCGGTCAAGCGGTATTCATAGCCCTTCTGGCCGGAAAGTTTCTTGCGAATGATGATGCCGCATTCCTCCAGATGCCTGAGCCTTTTGGCGAGCAGCGTCGGTGACATGCGCGACATCGCGCGCTGGAAATCATTGAATCGCGTCGTGCCCAACAAGAGCTCACGCAAAATCAGTAGCGTCCACTTTTCACCGATGAGCTCGGTGGCCTTGGCCACCGGGCAGAATTGCCCGTATCCCGCCATTTCGTGACCTCTATCTGCTGTGTCTAACTACAGAATATGTAGCTGAATACTACACACCCTGCAGTATCGGGCAAGGCCTCCAGCTTCCTAACATGCTTTCCGACGGTCGCAATCCGTCACCGACATCAACTTTTCAGGAGAAATGAAATGACAACCAGTAACGCAGTCAAACAGACAAAAGATATGACGAATGGCGTCGACGTCGGCCAGCTGATGCACGTAATCGGCGCAATCGAAGCAGATCCAGGCTATGCAAAATTTCAGTGGCGGGCTACCAACCAGTGGATCGACGGAGGCATGAGCCGCAGCCGGATCAAGGGCTTTTTCGCCGGCAACGCTGAAGACACGACGCGCGAAGAGGCGTTCACGCTAGACTCCGACGAGCCGACGATCGCTGCAGGTCAAAACAGTGCGCCGAATTCGATGGAGTTTGTGTTACACGCGCTGGCCACCTGCTTGACAGGAACCCTCGTCTACCACGCAGCCGTGCGCGGCATTGAGATCGAAGCTGTCGAATCTTCATACAGTGGCGACATGGATGTCCGCGGCCTTTTCGGCCTTGCCGACGATGTGCGCAAAGGCTTTATCAAGGTTACGGTCAACATGCGCGTCAAGAGCGAGGCAAGTGCAGGGGAGCTCACCGAGTTGGCGCTGTACTCTCCGGTCTATGACATGGTTTCGCGGTCCTTGCCGGTGGAATTCACGCTGACTACCTATTGAAAAAATGAGTCGCATCAACGGGGCCGGATTTATTGCAAGGAACAACAAATCCGGCCTGTTTTTTCAAAACCGTGAATCAGACTCCTTATTTTTGTAATGGAGTTCAGATTTTGCATCCTCAGCGGCTGCTTTCGGGGCTATTCTGTTGAAAAACTCCAAATTTTGCACATGCTGTTTTCTGCCGAATAGCAATTCAATGGAAAATCTGATGTGCATCTCGTGCCTGGCTGTACAATCAAAATCCACACAATTCCCACATAGACCACAGCATTTCTGCCACACAATCGGCGCAAGTGATTAATTTAATTGGTGGTGATGGGTGGACTTGAACCACCGACCCCGGCGTTATGAGAGCGGCTGCTCAGTTGTAAGTATTTGTTTTAATTGACACCCGCCAACGGGCGTTCGTTGCAATCTGCAGGACTGTGCATAACGATGCACAACCGGGTCCCGCAAATCTCCCGCAGCAGCAAAAATGTCACTCAGCCCACGCGGGCGCGGCAACCATCAGGCTGACGAAGATATTGGCGATCAATGCGATAGAACACTGTTTTACTTTGGGTATCATTTCGATTCGAATTTCCGTCAGGCACTAATTAGAAAGTAAGTCGTGCAAAATAGACTCGGTACCTTTTCCATGTTTATCCAGCCGGCAGCAGCGGCCAGAACAGCGGCAGCAGCAGCATGACGGCGACGAACACGATCAGCGTTAGCGGCCCGCCAATCTTGATGTAGTCCGAGAAGCGATAGCCGCCCGGCCCCATGATCAGGATGTTCGCCGGGTGGGAGATCGGACTCGTAAAGCTGGCTGACGCCGCCATCGCGACGGCCATCATCGCCGTGTGCGGTGCGATGCCCAGTTCGGCACAGGTGGAGAGCACAATCGGCGCCATCAGCACGATGAGCGCGGCGGTCGGCACGATCATCGTCGCTGCTGCCGTCACGACGTACAGCCCGATGATCGCGACCCAGGGGCCGCCATCGCCGAGCACGCGCATAGCCGCGGCCGCCAGGAACTCGGCCGCGCCCGAATCCTGCATTGCTATCCCGAGCGGCAGCATGCCGGCGATAAGAAAGACGGCGCGCCAGTCGATGGCACGATAGGCCTGCTCCATACTCAGGCACCCGGTCAGAATCATTATCGTGGCGCCGAGAATCGCGGCGTTGGCGATGGGCAGCCAGTCGCTGATGGCCATAACAATAACGCCGAGCATGATGGCGGCCGCCAGTGGTGCGCGACGCGTATCCGTTTGTTTGAAAGTAATCGGCGTCATCACCAGCAGGTCGGCATCTTCGTTCAGCCGCGCGAGTTTCTCGTGCGGGCCGATCAGGAACAGCGCATCGCCGAATTGCAGCGTTTGCCGCGGTAGATCGTCGCGGATCAATACTCCGGAGCGCCAGATCGCACTGAGTTCCAGCCCTGAGCGCTCGCGAAAGTTGATCGCGGCGACCGACTGGCCAACGAAGCCGGATTGCGGCGCCAGCGCCACCTCGACGGTCGCTAGCCGGTCGGCCTCGAAAATATTCAGATTCGGCGATTGCGTGTCCTCGATCACCAGCTCCTGCAGACCGCGCAGATCTTGGAGATCTTCGGGACGGCCTTGCAAAAACAGCAGTTGGCCATCCTGAATCGTATCGGTTGGCTCCGGCATGATGTTCAGTTCGCCGTCCCGAAACATCGCTAACACGCGAAAGTCGAATGCGCTGGTGAGTCCGCTTTCCGCCAGCGTCGTGCTACCGAGACCGGAGCCGTCGGGAACCCGCACGACAAACGTATGGTCGTGTAATTCATAGTCATCTCTCAATGCCTCATCCGTCACATAGGTGATGCTAGAGAATTCGTTGTAACCCAGCAGATCGTCAATGGCTTCCGGTCTGCCTTGTACCAACAGCCGGTCGTCGGCGCGCAGCGGCACGCGTGCAAGATTGCGTCGCCGCGTCTTGTTCTTCCGACGTATCGCGCGCACTTCGGCACCGAACCGGCTACGAAACTCGACGGCGCCGACGGTTTGCCGGATCAGCGGTGAGCCGCTCGCGATCGTCACCTCCGCCAAGCGGGTGCGCGCCGCAATCATGTCCTGCAATACTGAGGATTCGCGCTCGACGACCAGTTCACTCCAGCGCCGCAGCCGGTTGAATCGATCGATGCGACCCTGCACCAGCAGCTTGTCGTTGGCCTGCAGAATGGTTTTGCGCGACGGCAGCGTCTCTATCCGGCCACCGCGCTCAAGCGCGAAGACCATCAGCCCCGACGCGGTATCGATGCGACTCTGTGCGAGGGTCTTGCCGACCAGCAGTGAATCCGCGCGCACCCGCATGCTGAACAGGCTTTGCTGCAGGCTGTAGCGTGCACGCAGATTTCGCTGACTCACCCGCGTGGATCCGGCGGCGTGCGCAGTCGCCGGCAGCAAGCGCCGACCGACGAGTGCCATAAAGGCGACACCAACCACGACCGCCCCGAGACCGACAGGCATGTAATCGAACAGACCGAACGGCACATAGCCATATTGCTCGAGCGCAGCGCTGGTCAGCAGATTCGGCGGCGTGCCGAACAACGTCGTCAGGCCACCGAGCAGCGTACCGAATGCCATCGGCATCAGGACACGGGACGGCGATACGTCCGCGCGCCGGCAGACGTCCATGACGACGGGCAGCATCAGTGCCGCAACGCCGATGTTGCTCATAAAGAAAGAGAGGCCGCCGGACGTAAGCATCACGACGATGATCAGCGTTGATTCGCGCTTCCCCGAGATGCTCAAAATCTGGCGCCCGATCAGGTTCGCGATACCGGTGCGGGTCAGTCCCTCGCTCAGAATGAACATAGCCCAGACCGTCACGACCGCGGCGTTGCTGAATCCCGAGACGGCCTGGTTCGGTGTCACGAGGCCGGTGGCCGCCAGTGTTACGAGCACGAGCAGCGAGACCAGATCCATCCGGATCACCTCGGTCGCGAACAGGGCCAGGGCAATGCCGAGAATCAGCAGGACGAGAACGATATCGGGCGTCACCGGATTGGCCAGAACTCGCAGCCCACTAGCCCGGACTATTCATGAATCGCCGCGATGATTGCGCAGAGATTTGTTCGCACACGGGATTTTCCGACCGAGTGGAATACACAGTGTGTATTTCCGAGGGAGGAAAATTCCGTGTGCGGACAAGGATCAAGCAAGGGCGCGAGCGCATTCATGAATAGTCCGGGCTAGGGGCGGGTGGGGTGGTGGGAAGGAGCGATCAGGACATTGAATACAAAAACTATTTGATAAAGACCATTGCCGGATTGTTGGCAGAATGGGATTGTAGGCATAAGCTGCTCCAGCTTGCAGATAGACTCAGGGAGTGACTAATAACACAACGCCCCGGTCGGTACTTGTAATTTGATGCAACTGCACGTGCACATGATTACGGCAGTCCATCAGCGCGACTAGAACGTCGTCTGAGTAGTCCGGAAACTATGGTGGTGATGGGTGGACTTGAACCACCGACCCCGGCGTTATGAGGGCGAATATTGAACGTTAACTTATTGTTTTAATTACTAGTGATGAGTTGGGGCGTCTGTTGGCAAGTCATAACTGATCATAACGAGTGATAACTGTCCCACACAATTTCCACACAGTCGGTCTGATGACTTTACCCCCATGAGCCACCCCATAGATATATCTATCTCGCATAGCAAGGCCCTGAGTAAATACAACTTTCGTGGCACTAAATACGGCGTGCAGGAGAGGGTAGGGGCTGTCGTCGCGTTTATGATCCACGGCAGCATCAGACGCACTGCAGAGGCGGTTAATTTACCGGCATCAACACTAAGGGATTGGAAGAATCAGGAGTGGTGGGCTGATTTGTACGCCGAGGTCCGCGCGGAAAAGGAATCTGAGTTTCAGGCCGGATTCAGCCGTATCGTGCAGGCTGCCATCGGAGAGATCGAGGATCGCCTGACGCATGGCGATGTCAGATTGGTCAAGACCCGCGACGGTTACGAGCAGCGAAGGGTTCCGATCAGCGCGAAAGACGCAGTGATGGTTAGCGCAATTGCTTACGACAAATTGAGACTGAGCCTGAACCTGCCGACCACGATCAGTTCAAGCCAGAAAAGCCTGACCGAGTTGAGTGAAGAGTTCAGGAATATCGCTAAGAATTACCGGCGTGATGTGATCGACATTAAAGCATCTTGACTAAGACGCATGACAGCTTTGGCGCTGTAACCGGACGTTCACCGAAGCGAAAACAGAGTGCGTCACAGGCAGTTCACGGCCACAAGCAGACCGACGCGACGCAAAAAGAAACCCGCCGAAGCGGGTTCCTTAAGTCGGTTTACTGAAAAAAGTTGCGCTCGGCATGGATCACTTCGGGAAAAGCAGCTGGACCTGAATTCTGAGTTGCCAGTCCGCGCCGGAATCTGGCGTCACAATATTGTAGTAAGCCTGAAGGGACGTATTGATCGGTCGCTTGCCGATTTTGAACAATCGGCCGATACCTCCGCCGAGCGGTATCGTCCATTCGTTGCCGCTCGACGCCTCCCAGTTCGCCGTATTGATCGGCGCCGTAGTCAGGTACCAGCCGTCATTCATGTTGTAGTTAATAAAGTACTGCCAGGTAAAAATACTGATGTCCTGAACGCCAGATCCACCCACCGACCAGAGCTGACTGAACAGGGACCCGATGACCCATTGACCGGGCATAGTCAGGACCACCAACGACGGGCCGAGGCCCCACTCATCTGCGCCGAGGGCATCATCGGTCGCCGTCGGTATCAGCACGACCGGGCCGACACCCCATGTCCAGGCGCTCGAATTCTGCGGAGAGAAAAACGCGGTAAATGTCGTGTCGCCAATACCGTTCTCGCGACTCTGCGCGCCGAATCCGGGCTGTGAGATCACGGGGACGATAGTGCGCGTAATCAGTTTCCAGTTCTCGCTGATCGAGAACGGCCAGACGGGCTGAATATTCAATATGTTCTGAGTGTCGTCTCCGGGCCCCAGGCCGAAATTCGTGTTGTTCTGAAACGGCAGGCTGATCAGACTCGCGATCGGGTTCTGCGCTGCCTTGGCCAGTTCGGTCGTGCCCTGACCTTGGCCGTAAGCGGCACCACCGACAAGAATCGAAAACAAAACGATTGCGCCTCGTGTTTTGATGATGTGTCACCTATTGCTGTGTTGCGGCCGTCAGGATCGTTAAGCAACTGCCTCAGAGTTACGTCGAGCACTTAAATTTGGGAAAGCATTGAAAGTATATTACGAAAATCATTTTTGCAAATTCGGGCGGATACCTGATGTCCGCTGTGGGTCGACAAGCGCCTAATGCAGCGCAGTAGCCTGTTCGTCCGCTTTCCGCTCCGAACCAGCCGTTAATTCTGCGATTTTCGATTTGTAAGATATTACGGCTGCTTTTGCGTCAGTAGCAGACGAAAAAATTCATCGAATATAGCGGTGGTGTTAGACAGAAAACGGCCAAAAGGAGTCATTCGCTAACGCTCATGACACTCAAATCGAACTCGGCTTCACTGCCTTTATGAGCAACAGAAAACGGCGCCCGAAGGCGCCGCTATTCTGGGCGACTATGTGACCCGCTGGCTGCGTTGGACGCACGCCGGGCTGGCAGAGTTAGGCTGCAGCGGATTGCCGAGGCTTGCGTTTGCGTCCCAGTACCAGACCGGCGAGGCCCCAGCCACCCCCGAAACGGCCATATGATTCCCTCCCACAGTTGCGGGTTCTCACGGGGTCTCAGCCCAGTTTCCGGGTACTCGTCGGGCGCTGGACGATGGGCCGTCCCGAAGATCACATCCATGATCGGAAAGGCTGAGGAGAAGTTCTTGTCGTAGTGTTTCGGCTCGACCGAGTGGTGAATCCGGTGCCATTGTGGCGTGTTGACCCAGATGCCGGCACGATGCCATGCAATCTTGTAGTTCAAGTGCTGAAGCCCATCCGGTACGTTCATGAGTAAGACAGCCATGGCCATGATGTGCGCAGGCACTTGGAAGAGCATCAAAGTCAATAACAGCAGGGGGGCAAGAACGATCCTCTCCGCCCAGTGAGTTCGCGCCCCGGTGGCGACCGTCAGGCACTCCGCACTGTGGTGGAACGAATGCGTGGCCCAAAGTAGCGGAATCATGTGAGCGAGCCGGTGCATCCAATACTTCGCGCAGTCGATGTACAAGGCATAGACGATTACCAATGCCATGGACCCGAACACCGATTGGGCCTCCAGGTAAAACAGGGGGCCCCCAATTACCATCGCTGCACGTCCAAAAACAACGAACTGGACGATCTGGAGAAAGATCCCAATCGTCGCCATGAACGCCACGAGCATCCACTCGGTACGAATAGTGGCTCGCGCTTCCTGGGTGTCATGGTTCTCGATGGGCCGCTTCCGCTCGATGATGGTGGCGAGGAGCACCATTGGAATTATTACCAGGACCGGGATCGTGAATCCCAGCACCCTATTCGCATCGACGTCATACAGACCGGCAGATGGCCATATGAAGTCCAGAATCCACTGAATTCCCGCGACGATGGGTCCCATCAGCTGAGTAAGGAAATCGACAAACGTACAAGCTCGTAGCGTGAGTACACGTTAGGCATATGAGCACCTCTTATTGTTATTCGATCTCGCTTGTTCTTTTGGTTGGCGAGGTTTCGATGCCCCGCGCTTGCGAAATGTCCCGACATGATGCGTTTTTTTCGCGCCAGATACGTTGAACTGGTTCACCGTTTGCGAGGCATCTTATGGAAAGTCGGGCTCGCAATTTCCCGAAATTTAGGAAAGGAGGCAGACAAAATGGGACGGAAGGTCAGAAGTAAGTCAATGTCGACTTTGGGTCGTTCTCTGCCTATTGCTATGCAATAAGGCGAGCGACTGGTTCCCGCGCCTTACCAGCCGTTTAGGTCAGGATTTTCGATTTCCTAGATTGAGTGGCTGGTCTTGCGGGTGAAGCGGACCCTCAATAGCTACTTTTTATGGTTGGGTAAACCGTCGCTTACGGCCAACACCGGCCCTGAACTAACGCAAAAAGAAACCCGTCGAAGTGGGGTTGAATGTGGTCAGTCAGGAAGGGGTCTGGCCGCAATCAATTGGAATTTTTCGGCTTATGCAACCCAACAACACAAGGGCCGGTTCACCCGACCCTTGGCTGTCGTAACGGATCGTATTTACGGTACGACCGGCGCTGGCTCCAGTGGCGGATTGAAGTCCGGCAGGGCGTCAATCGTGGCCTGATCAACGCCGGTGGCCTTAGCGTTAGCACCGGGGATATTTCGAGTCGCCCAGTGACCGATGACTGCCGTCGCCTCGTCGCGGGCATCCTGATTAGCGATCGAGTGTGCATTGCTGCCGATGAAGCCGACGTCATAACCCAGCGATTCGTACGGCTGCTGAAAGTACTCCACATCGTTGCCGTTGGCCTGCAACTCGGCAAACAGCGTATCGGACCATTCGCGCAACGTGGCGAGATCGCCCTCGGTGTGAATGATCAGATATGGCACGACGAGGCTCCGGGCTACCTCGTTCGTGTTCCGCAGCGGATTGTCTTGATAGCTCAAATAGCTGTCCGGCGTACTGAAAAACGGTAACGAGAACGGCAAACCCGGCGGCTGAATTAAGAATGCCGTCCCGATAAAGCACTCGACCGGCGGTATAGGTGAACACCCGCCCGGCGGGAACAACACACCACCCAAGCCGCGCGCCACGAAAATATCGGCCACGAGCAGGTTAATGTCGTACCAGATCGGCCCGAACGGCGCATACAGGCCCGCTTCGCGGTTGTTGCGAATGGTCCCGTTGGTAATGACACCGGCGACGTTCGGGTCATTAGGGTCCGTCAGGCTCGTTTTGCCCGGACAATTGTTGTAATAGACCGGGTACATGGGGGCGACCGTGGTGCCCTTGCTGTGGCCTTCGACGATGACCTGCTCGTAACCGAGGCTGATCAGGTAATCCACACCAAGACCCGCGTCGCACAGCGTATCTTCGTAGAAGGTACCGCCACCGCCTTCGGCCGCGCCATAGTCAACGCTGTCGCGGCGATTCAACGCGAGGACCGTGACGCGATTTTGCTCCATCCACCAGCCGAGCCAGCCCGGGGTGCCTCCCCTAAAGGCCCCCTGTGCACCATGCGTTGTAAGGATCGCGATTTTCTTCGAATTGCGCGGCACGAACAGGGCGCCATCGAGTGCCGTGATCAACTGCCCGGCCAGATCACCACCAACCGGCGTGAACCCGCCCGGCACGGGGACCTGAACCTGTTTGACCTGAAGCCCAATGTTCGTTTCAGACTCGCAACCGGCCGCACTGTCGATACCAATATAGCCGTCACAGCTGTCCTCTCCCCTGCCACCAGTCAACTGATCGTTGCCCAGACCACCGTCAAGGTTATCGTCACCGTTTTCGCCGTTCAACTGATCATCCCCAGGTCCACCGAATATCGTGTCAGCGCCGTTACCGCCGTTGACAACATCGTTGCCGTCTCCCGCGCAGACTAAGTCGTCGGCGTTTCCACTGTTGATAATATCGTCGCCGCCGAGCGCGACGATGACATCTATCTTATTGGTCCCAGTGATCACATCGGGTCCATCGGTACCGATAATTGTTGCGGCGAGTCCATCGCAGGTTTCGGCAAGTAAGGGCGTCGGGAATCCGGCAGCGACAATCAGGCCTGCAAACAGGGAGAGTGCAAAGGTAAAACGACAGGTGATTCGGCAGAAAATGTTATTCATGATTACTACCCCGCTACTTATAAAATTATTTTCCGCTGTGTCCCGTCTTGCGGCGGGCTTGGTTTTTTTATTGGCTACTAAAAACGAATCTACGCGAATGACTTCAAATAAACAATTTCACATAATAGGTTGCTGGGCCGGTTTTTTGTTCGAGGCCTGAATGTCTCTTTTGGGTTGACAACGGAAGTCGAGTACCTGAACGGCCTGACGGCTGCTTTTGAGTGAGGAGCAGACGTTAGATTGCCTTGATTCTGGTGATGATGGTAGACAGAAAACGGCCATTAGCTGACGTCGGCGATGCTCTCTTAATTGACGTAAAAAGAAACCCCACCGGAGTGAGGTTCTTCTTGTTTACATCGCTCTCAAACGGGAAAAGGTGGGTTGATTAGAGACTTAAAAACCCAATGCCGCACATTGCGCTTCAACTTGAGCGTGGCAATCGGCCAACTCTTCTACCGTTATACCACCGGAACCGCCATCTTCAGTTAAAAAGCGAAACACCTCCGTCTCCACGTTGTAGTAGATACACAACCCAGAGATTCCCGGAGTCGCGTACGCTACATTAATCGGATCGCTCTCACGCGCTTCTCTGAAATAAGGCCAGGACGTTGGTGGGGTGCATACTGTGTCGTGATCGATACCCCGTCGGAATTGTAGCCGTCGATACTCGCCAATTCGTCAGCGGTCCAGCATGGACAAGGTTCTTCTACCAAGATGCACGGCATGCCGGGGTCTGATTCCTGTTTCTTCTTGTTGTATTTGGTGAGAATGCGACTAGACGGGCCTTCTGACGCAAGTGCTTCCAAATCACCTTCGCTGATTGCGACCTCGATACTGGCCCATTCTTGCGCTTCGCAAAATGCCACGCACAACCCATAAAGACCCTTGGTGATGCCATCCGCCTTGAGCGGCTCACACACTGTCTCTTCGCTTGATGTTTGTGCGATCGCGGGTGCTGTGGTTAGAAATCCAAGAACGAGAGTAAGAATAAATGCTGCGATGAGAGTTTTCATAGCGTTCCCCAAATTTGATCCGTGTCATTACACTCGGCAACCCGGCGATCTTAGGTTCCTTAGCGGCGTCGTCTTAGGCGTCGCGGTGGAAGCGAGGACCCGTGGCTTTGCGCCCCTGCCTTTAGGCAGGTTTGCTTTTGTCTCGCAGCAAATGATACGCATGTTCTAGAGTTGGAAACATACCCCATATGGGTGACTTGCATTGCGGCAATCAATTGCTTACGTGGTGTATTTGAGAATATGGATCATCTGTTGGCTGATTTCGCGACCAAGGGACAACGACGAAGCAATGTCCGCAGCGGGTCGATAGCCGCATAACGCCGCGCAACAAGGGGTATGGCGGCTTTCGAGCGGTTAGCGGTCGTTAGTCGGTCCAGAAATCGTTGAAGCGGTCCGCAGCAAGCTCCGTGTATCGGGTCGTGTTCGCGATCTGCCGGTGACCCAGATAGTGCTGAATAGCTCGAGTATCGTGCCCCTGGTTTGCCAGATAGAAGCCTGTGGCATGCCTCAGCATGTGCGGGTGAACCGGGAACGATAGCCCTGCTTTGTTCCCTGCTCTTTTAACAATCTTCCGCACCGTTGAAGCAGTCAGTGGCCCACCGCGTTCACTGACAAAAAGATACGGGGTCTTTGGATAGTCTCGTCGCAATCGACGTAAAGCTCGAATCTCTGGTCCACGGATCGGGTGAGTACTGGCCGTGCCGTTCTTGAGTCGCTGGATATGCAGATGACCTTGTTTCAGATCCACCTGGTCCCAACGCAGCGAGATCAACTCAGAGACGCGCAGGCCATGCCTGAACGCCATCAGGATAAGTGTCCGGTCTCGGTGCCGATGTCGTCCAATGCAACCGGCAGCGGCCATCAGTGCATCTACTTCGTCCTGGGTGAGGTACTCACGGGAACGAACTGCTTTGTTCCGCTGCCGTAATGGAGGAAATTTCCCGTTTACAGTGGTTGGCGTGTCGTTATCAGACCGCTTGAAAGGCAGAACTTTACTCATGG
>PVMK01127290.1_pt1 | contig 40072 bp, 37 predicted proteins | sample 1853481 | NCBI WGS metagenome assembly PVMK01 (sample SAMN08533507, study PRJNA380276) | Marine sediment metagenome, whole genome shotgun sequencing project.
TGTTCCTGGCGGGCGGCATGGATGTATTCCGGGCCATGCGTATCCTGATTCCGCCGGCCTGGCAGGCAGAGCCGGATATGTCTCCGGAGCTGAAAGCCTTTTATGAATTCAATTCAATGCATGTGGAGCCATGGGATGGTCCGGCAGGCATTGTCATGACTAACGGCCGTGTTGCCGCCTGCAATCTTGACCGCAATGGTTTGCGTCCTGCCCGTTATGTGATCACCAAAAATGATTGGGTCACGGTGGCATCCGAGGTTGGTGTATGGGATTACGACGAAGCTGATGTTGTCGAGAAAGGCCGTGTCGGGCCGGGCGAAATGTTTGTCGTGGATACCCAGGTCGGCAGGGTATGGCGCTCGCGTGAGGTTGATGATGTTCTCAAGTCGCGCCAGCCCTATGCGGACTGGTTGTCGGAGAACATCATCCGCATTTCCAGTAACGATGAACTGGAAGAAACGGCAGCGCATGTATACATGAAAGAGTCCAGCCAGGACCTGCCGGTATTCCAGAAATTGTTTGGTATCAGCAATGAAGAGCGTGAGCATGTGATCCGTGTCATGGCTGAGAGCGCGGTAGAAGCTACCGGCTCCATGGGAGATGATACGCCCATCGCTGTTTTGTCGCACCGGTCGCGGCCGGTTTATGATTATTTCCGTCAGCAGTTTGCCCAGGTCACCAATCCGCCTATCGATTCCTTGCGGGAGCGTTCCGCAATGTCGCTGGAAACCCTGTTTGGCCGGGAACATAACATTTTTCAGGAGACCAGCACCCAGGCGCACCGGGTAGCATTGCCATGGCCAGTGCTCAACGTGGTCAAGTTCCGCAGGTTACTGGAGCTGGATCAACGCTGGTATGGCCACCGGACTTTCAGTCTGAACTATGACCGGCACGAAGACCTGGAGACGGCGCTTAAGCGGCTTTCCCGTGAGGTTTCAGAGGCCGTAGCCGAGGGCACGGTCATTATTGTGCTGACTGATCGGGATATCGCCCAGGACAAGTTGCCGATGCACGCGGCACTGGCCACCGGCGCGGTTCACCAGCGCCTGATAAAAGATGACCTGCGCTGTGACTGCAATATCGTTATTGAGACCGGTACCGCACGTGACGCACACCATTTTGCGGTGTTAATTGGCCTCGGTGCGACCGCTGTTTATCCTTATCTCGCCTTCCAGGTCATCAATGATTTACACGCGCGGGGCGCGATCAGGGACGACCTGCTCGTACACCGTAAACAGTATCGCCAGGGCATACGCAAGGGCTTGTTGAAGATACTCTCTAAAATGGGTATTTCCTGTGTCACCAGTTATCGTGGTGCGCAATTATTCGAAACCGTTGGTCTTGGCAGCGAGATAACGGAGCTGTGCTGTCCGGGTGCTGCCGGTAATATTGAAGGGTCCGGATTTCGCGAGATTGAGGCGGATCAGCATCTTCTGGCACAAGCCGCCTGGGATGCCGGGCGGCCGATTAGCCAGGGCGGCGTGCTGAAGTTCACCTGGGGTGGAGAGTTCCATGCCTTTAACCCGGATGTTGTTACCTCGTTGCAAAAGGCGGTACAGAGCGGTAATCAGCAGGATTATGCTGTTTTTGCACAGCTGATTAACCAGCGACAGCCGGCGGCACTGCGTGACCTGTTGAGGCTACGGGCAGCGGATGAGCCAACGCCGATGGAAAATGTCGAGTCGGCCAAATATCTATTCCCTCGTTTTGATACCGCGGCCATGTCCATTGGCGCCTTATCGCCCGAAGCCCACGAGGCACTGGCGGTGGCGATGAATACGCTTGGCGGGCACTCAAACTCCGGTGAAGGCGGTGAAGACCCCGCGCGTTTTAACAGCAAGCGTAATTCACGTATCAAGCAGGTGGCTTCCGGTCGTTTTGGTGTCACCGCACACTACCTGGTCAATGCGGACATCCTGCAGATCAAGGTTGCCCAGGGCGCCAAGCCGGGTGAAGGCGGGCAATTGCCCGGTCAAAAGGTAACTGCACACATCGCCGCATTGCGGCACTCGGTGCCGGGTGTGACCCTGATTTCACCACCACCACATCATGATATTTACTCGATCGAGGATCTCGCACAGCTGATTTTTGATCTTAAGCAGGTCAATCCCGAAGCCATGATATCGGTCAAGCTGGTGGCTGAGCGTGGTGTTGGCACGATTGCCGCCGGTGTTGCCAAGGCCTATGCAGACTGCATTACGATTTCCGGTCATGATGGCGGTACCGGTGCCAGTCCGCTATCCTCGGTGAAATATGCGGGTTCCCCCTGGGAAACCGGCTTGCCCGAGGCACATCATGCGCTGGTCGATAACGGTCTGCGTGATCGTGTTCGCTTGCAAGTGGATGGTGGTCTGAAAACCGGGCTGGACGTGATCAAGGGTGCCATCCTGGGTGCTGACAGTTTTGGTTTTGGCACCGGGCCGATGGTGGCGCTGGGTTGTAAGTACCTGCGCATCTGCCACCTGAACAACTGTGCGACCGGTATTGCCACGCAAGATGAACAATTACGTCGTGAACATTTTCATGGTTTGCCCGAACTGGTGATGAATTACTTCCGTTTCATAGCGGATGAGGTGCGTGAACACCTTTCATACCTGGGTTTCGAAAAACTTGAAGACATCATCGGACGCAGCGACTTGCTGGAAAAAATCAAACCGTTGACCGATAAACAACGCTGTATTGATCTGGATCCGATCCTGGCCAGCGCTGCTGCTGCCGGTCTACAGGGTGGTGGCTACGCAGGTATTCGCAACCATCCGCATGACAAGGGTGAGCTCAATATCCGCATAGTGGCCGGCTTCGAGCATGCTCTTTCGAAACCTGAAAGTGCCGAAGCACAATTTGAAATCAACAATTTCGATCGCTCTGTCGGTGCCGCGCTCGCCGGTGAGATCGCCCGGCGTTATGGGCGGGACGGTTTGGGTGGTGCGGAATTCAAACTCACTTTTACCGGTTCTGCCGGTCAAAGTTTCGGCGTCTGGGCCACAAAAGGTATGCTCCTGCGCCTGCATGGTGACGCCAACGATTATGTCGGCAAAGGCATGAGTGGGGGCCGTATTGCAATTTCACCACATCAAAGGTCAACCATCGTGGCAAAACGCGCCACGATTATGGGTAATACCTGCCTTTATGGCGCTACCGGCGGCGAATTGTATGCTGCCGGCCAGGCCGGTGAGCGCTTCGCAGTGCGTAATTCCGGTGCCACGGCCGTGGTTGAAGGTGTTGGTTATCATGGCTGCGAGTATATGACCAGCGGCACCGTTGTGGTGCTGGGCCGTACCGGTGCCAACTTTGCGGCGGGCATGACCGGCGGCAAGGCCTTTGTGCTCGATATAAACGAGAACTTTGAACGGCGCGTCAACCCTGCACAGGTGACGGTATCGAAGTTGGACACGGCTGAAGACAGCGATGACAAGGCCTTGGTCAAGTCACTGGTGGAGGCCCATGTACTTCACACCGGCAGTGAATGGGGTCAGCGCATTCTCGATAATTTCGAGCACTTCATGTTCAAGTTTCGTGTTGTCGAGCCAAAGCAGGAAAACGTTGAAAACCCGGCTGTGCCTGTACCTTTGAAGGTGGTGGGATGAGCAAACTCAATATACGCACCAGGTTCGAGTTCATCGATCGCGACCGGGCGGGGCCACACAAGCACTCCACCGAGTCTCGTCGGCATGAGTTTTGCGAGATTTATGATCCGTTTCAACGGCCTGAAGGCGAGGCACAATCAGAGCGCTGTATTGCCTGCGGCAACCCGTACTGCCAGTGGAAGTGCCCGGTGCACAACTACATTCCGGACTGGCTCAAGCTGGCTGCTGAAGGCCGCATTATGGAAGCCGCCGAGCTTGCACACCAGACCAACAGTCTGCCGGAGATCTGTGGTCGCATCTGTCCGCAGGACCGGCTTTGCGAAGGTGCCTGCACGCTTAATACCGAATATGGTGCGGTGACCATCGGCGCCGTTGAGCGTCACATCACCGATACTGCATTTGCCAAAGGCTGGCGTCCGGACCTGTCGGGTGTTGAGCAAACGGATTACAAGGTGGCCATCATCGGCGCCGGTCCGGCAGGCCTGGCCTGTGCGGATGTGTTGGCACGAAATGGCGTCAAGGCCATTGTTTATGACAAGCATCCGGAAATTGGCGGTCTGTTGTCCTTCGGCATCCCTGAATTCAAACTCGAACACAAGGTAATCAAAACCCGCCGCCGGATACTTGAAGGCATGGGTATTGAGTTTGTATTGAGCACCAATATTGGCAAGGAAATATCTTTTAACGACATTCTGGAAAATCATGATGCTGTCTTTCTTGGCCTGGGCACTTATACATCGATGAAAGGCGGTATGCCGGGTGAGGAAACCAACGGCGTCTACCGGGCACTGGATTACCTGATCGGCAATACCAAGTCACTGCTTGATATACCAGCGGGCGAACATGAATATACCGATCTGAAAGACCAGCGCGTGGTGGTGCTGGGTGGTGGAGATACCGCGATGGATTGTGTGCGTACAGCCGTTCGTCAGGGCGCCAGTGAAGTACATTGCCTGTACCGCCGTGATCGTGAAAATATGCCCGGATCTCAAAGGGAAGTGGAAAATGCGGTGGAAGAGGGCGTATTGTTCCGTTTTAACGTGCAGCCGTTAGAAATTATTGAAAACCAGGGCAAGGCAAGTGCGGTGAGGGTGGTTGAAACGCGTCTTGGGCTGCCTGATGAGTCTGGCCGGCAGCGACCTGAGCCCATCGAGGGTAGTGAAACCAGCATTGAAGCCGATGCAGTAATCGTGGCCTACGGCTTCCGTGCCTCACCTGAAAGCTGGTTCGAAGAGTTCAATATTCAGACCAACCAGTGGGGACTGGTCGAAGCTGGCGATACAGGTGAGTTCGCCTTCCAGACCAGCAATCAAAAAGTCTTCGCCGCCGGTGACATGGTGCGTGGCGCTGACCTCGTCGTCACCGCCGTCGCTGATGCGCGCAAGGCTGCTAAAGGCATCGTTCATTATTTGAGCTAGCAAACCTGCGGAATGAGCCCAAACGCAAATGGGTATTATTTGCACTATACTGAAGAATACCCACCAAATGCCAATCAGGCTGTGTGGGTATTTTTTAACTCTATTGAGGGAGATTCCGAGGATGCAATTCAAGAAAACACTAATATTGGTCGCTTCGTTGACGTTGATTACCTGTATGTCGCACGCAGTTGCACAGGACGAAGAAAAAAATGACGGTCTCGCGCAAGTTGTTCTGATCACTGCCAAGGACGGTCAGGAAAAAGCATTGGAAGAAGCTATTACGGCCTATCATAAATTTATGGGCGACAAAAAAGGTGCCTGGCATTACCAGTGGTATTCAATTATTACAGGCCCCGACACAGGTAAATATATTGCGCGCTCCGGTAACCACAACTGGGCAGACTTTGATGCAGAGCATGACTGGGATGAAGAAGCCGGTGCCAGTTTTGCCAAAAACGTTCAGCCGTATATCGCGGATGCTGATTTCACGATCGCAAAGACTGACGATGAACTTGGAATCTGGCCGGATAATTTGGAGGGCTATAAGTATTTCTCAATTACCAACTGGTACGTCAAAGCGGGCCAGGGCAAGGCGTTTAACGATGGTCTGAAAAAGATAAACGAGGCCCTGAAAGGGGGTGGATTCCCGAGTTATTATGCCTTCACTCATCCTGTATCCGGTGGTAGAGGCAACCAGGTTACACTCGTTAGTCCACGTAAGAGCTTTGCTGATATGGCGCCGAAAGAGCCATCATTCTATGAAGTTATGAATAAAGCGCTAGGTGAGGAAGAAACCTCAGCGTTCCTGGCAGAATGGTCTGCTACCCACAAGGTGGGGGATAATTTTTTACTCAAATATCGTCCCGATCTGAGTAATTATGGTGATAGTGACTAAAGTTCAAATTTTAATAAGCTAACCAAACCCCGGCCTTCGTGCCGGGGTTTTTTTACGGTGATTCCTGCAATATCCAAATAAATACACAAATAAACGAGGACACACCCAGGATCAGGGCGATCATAAAGGTGGTATAGGCAACTTGCAGCAGTGCGAATTTCTTTTGCAAAACTGCGCCCAGGCCGTAAATATCGCGGATCATGGATTCATAGAGGGTCGTTTTATCCTGGATAAGGCTGGTCATGCCTTCCAGGAATTCACTTTCTTCAAGTCTCCAAAAGTTACCAAAGAACAATGTGTTACCGTTGCTGTGCTGCAGGTCTTCCAGATTGATGACCTTACTGCTAATCCTTGGCCTTGCAGCCAGGATCGCGAAGATGATGGAGATCAGGGTACCGAGAAGAAACAGGGTGGTGGGTATCAACAACCAGGGGTTGGCATCCAGCTTGGGTGCAACCGAAGCGATGATGATCGATATGATGATGCCGTTGATACTGATCATCATGTTGGCCTTATTGTCGGCCAGGCCAGTCAGGGCCAACTGTGTCCGGTAGGCACTTCTGAACATGGTTTCGATACCACGATTGGTACCGAGCGCCTTCTTCAGGTTTGCCGTGGTTTTTTCAAGTTGTGCTTCGGCGTTTTCCAGCTCTTTCATTTTCCAGCTCTTTCATTATTGATTTGTCCGGGTTGAAACCGTATTGGTGTGAGCATGTGCTCGTGCGGTAATCATACCGTAATCAGGAAACGGGGACGTCATCTCGGCTAAAGCCGGAATCCATTTTTGGATGTACCGAAGACCCATCACAAAAGAAACCTGATCCCCATTGCCTGCGGTTTCCGATATCATAGCGACTCCCACTGGCGAAAAGACTGAACCCAAGAACCATGAACACTCCGATCGTATTGACCATTATTGCCGATGACCAACCCGGAATCATCGAGACCGTATCCAAGGTACTAACAAAACATGATGGCAACTGGACCCAAAGCAGCATGAGCTCCCTGGCCGGCCACTTCGCGGGCATCCTGCTGGCATCTGTGCCGGATGATAAAACAGAAGCATGCCTGGCGGAACTGCACGGGTTGGAGTCCAGGGGCCTGCGTATCACCGCCAACGTCAGCGGCGAGGAAGCCGGGACAGGAAAAACCAGCGAATACACTTTGGAATTGATTGGCAATGACCACCCGGGCATTGTTCACGACATCACCCGCATTCTTGCTTCTCACAAGGCCAGTGTAATTAACCTTGAAACGTCCGTGGAGGCCGCCTCAATGGGAGGCGGAGAGCTGTTCAAGGCCAGGGCGCAGATACTGGTACCGGAAAGCAGCGATGTTTTTGCGCTCGAAAGCGAGCTCGAAGATATTGCCAATGATCTGATGGTTGATATCTGTTTCGAAAAGTAGGGCCATTAACCCCCGTAATTCCGGTGCAAGCCGGAATCTAAACAGCCTCGCCCGCTACAAACCCCGATGACCAGGCCCATTGGAAATTAAAACCACCCAGATGCCCGGTGACATCTACAAGCTCGCCGATAAAAAACAAGCCGGGTGTGGTTGATTCCATCGTTTTGGATGACAAATCCCGTGTATCAATACCGCCCAGTGTAACCTCGGCTGTACGGTAGCCCTCGGTTCCGGCAGGTTTCAGAAACCAGCCACCAAGTTGTTGAGCAACGGACTCAAACCACACGTTAGGCCATTCGGCCAGCGCAGTCTCGGCCAGTTCCGGCCACCACATGTTTTCCAGCTCCAATACCAGCTTACGTGGTAGTTGGTGATCAAGATGCGTGCGCAAAATGGATTTGGGATGAGCTTCTTTCCAGCTCAGTAACAGCTTCCAAATATCGTGATCCGGCAACAGGTTGATGATGATCGACTCACCCGGCTGCCAGTAACTGGAAAGCTGCAAAGCGGCCGGACCGCTTAAACCACGGTGGGTAAACAGGATATCTTCACGAAAGGAAACCTGTGGACTGGACGACTGGGGGTCGCTGAATAAAATCGCTTCGGTTGAAATACCGGATAATCGGCTGCACACATCATGCACGGAGTCGGTAAACGTAAACGGTACCAACCCTGCAGATTTGGGTCGCAGGCGTAAGCCGAAGGTTTCAGCCAATTCGTAACCGATACCCGAGCCACCAAGACTGGGGAGCGACAAGCCGCCCGCTGCCACGACGAGTTTTTCAGAGGTGAAACTGCCCAGGCTGGTCTTGAGGCGAAAACCACCTGCGGGTGCAGCCATGCCTCCGGTTGGGGCCTTGTTTTCGGTTTGAGCTGTAACTTCGGCCAAGCTTAAACCAGGCTGTGACCGTTTAGCCCCCTTGCTACCGCCCCTTACCCATACAGCAGACGAATGCGTCACTGCTTCAATCTCGCAGTTGAGCTTGATTTCCACACCTGCCTGTCGGCATTCTTCCATCAGCATGGCCACAATCAGCTTCGAAGACTGGCGACAAAATAACTGCCCGCTCAGACCGTCAACTGTTTCTTTCTCGTAATACTCGATGCCATGTTTTTCCACCAGCGCGATAAAATCCCATTGCGTATAACGGCTGAGTGCCGATTTACAGAAGTGCGGATTAGCGGAGATATATCGATCTGGCGTGATATGCAGGTTGGTGAAATTGCAGCGCCCACCGCCGGACATCAGGATTTTTTTGCCCACCTTATTGGCACGTTCCAAAACCAGCACACGCCGCCCACGCCTGGCCGCAGTGATCGCACACAGCAGTCCGGCAGCACCTGCGCCGATAACAATCAGGTCTGGAGTTTTCATGTTTGGGCATTATGGCTAGAAACTGAGGAATATGCACATCGCCGTGAGCCGCGATGCCCTTCCCTGCATTTTCAATTCAGTCGCCTATACTTCTTAATACATACCAATCCGGCAACTCTGCATCAAAAAGCGGTTTAATCCGGCAAAAAAGTATGTGACAAAGAGACTTTTAAATAACTGTGGAGAAGCAATGATGAAGAAAAATATAATTCAAAAAACCGTATTGGCAATGGCAGTACTGGCTGCCGGAACCGGGATTAGTTCTGCCGGTGATATCGACAAACAAATTGCGCACGCGCGGGCAGCGGCGCCGACCGCGGTTAGTGCCGATGCAACAATCATGGTAAACGGCAAGGTTGTCGTTGAAGGCAGCAACGGCTGGACCTGCATGCCGGACACCATGCCCGGTGATGGCGCTGCCATGTGTAATGACGGCCTGTGGGGCGAGATGATGACTGCCGTGGGTACCAAGGCGGCATTCAAGGCGAGCGGTGTAGGTATCTCTTACATGTTACTTGGCGAGCCTTCCGGCTCCGGAGTCAGTAACTCAACGCCTTATCACCCGGATCCCAAGAGCGCGGATGATTACGTGGAAACCGGCCCGCACCTGATGATCATCGTGCCAAAGGAACTGCTGGAAGGCATCACCACCGATTTCACTACAGGCGGCCCCTACGTGATGTGGAAGGACACCCCTTACGCACATATCATGATACCGGTGGACAACGGTCAGAAATAACCGATGAATCGGGCGAGCTAACCCGTCTGAATGACTCATGTGAGCCTCAGCTTGAACCAGGGCTGAGGTTTTTGGTTGGCTGCCCCGTTATTCCGATCTCCCGTCATTCCGGCGAAAGCCGGAATCCACCTTTTTGCGGATAGTGGTGCGCATGACCGACATGACCATTAGCGGTTAATATTCCGATTATGCAAGGTAAATCAAGGATCCTTTTAATCATGGCACTGGCTATTGGTAACCTCTACGCAGACCCGCCTGGCGTGGTTTACACAAGCCAGTTGCGGCAACAGCTGGATACGGGTTTGCAAGAGCTGGGGACAAGTTATCAACCACGCACCGAACACTTTCATGAGGATGGCCGACCCAAATTCATCAACCGGCTGATCCTGGAAGACTCACCCTATCTTCGCCAGCATGCCCATAACCCGGTGGACTGGCGCCCGTGGGGCGCCGAGGCTTTTGAGGTCGCCAGGCGTGAAGGCAAACCGGTATTTCTTTCCATCGGATACTCCACCTGCCATTGGTGTCATGTGATGGAGCGGGAGAGTTTTGAATCCATCGAAGTGGCTGAATACCTCAATACCCATTTCATCTCCATCAAGGTCGACCGTGAACGCCGCCCCGATATCGACGAGATTTACATGACCGGGGTGCAGGTCATCACGGGGCGTGGAGGCTGGCCAATGTCGAGCTTCCTGACTGCCGAGGGAAAAACTTTTTTTGGCGGAACCTATTATCCGCGCGACCAGTTTTTGACGCTGCTGAAGAAAGCCAACAAGGTCTGGACTGAAGACCGGGAGGCTCTCTTGGCACAGGCAGAGAACATTACAGCCGCTGTTCAGCGCCACTTAGACCAGGCACAGGCCGCCGGTACACTGGGCCGGAACGCGTCGGCACAGGCTGCACAACAGCTACGTGAACGCCACGACTCGAAGTATGGTGGTTTCAGCCCGGCACCCAAGTTTCCCAATGAGGCCAGTTACCTGTTTTTAATCGATTTTGCCCTACGTAATGCTGATCAGAAATTGACCGAGCTGATTCGCTTTGACCTTCAAATCATGGCCAGGGGAGGTATCTACGATCAGGTTGGTGGGGGGTTCCATCGCTATTCCACTGACAATGACTGGCTGGTTCCGCATTTTGAAAAAATGCTCTATAACCAGGCGCAACTGGCGCGCGTTTATATGGATGCAGCAATTCTCACCGGGGATACAGAATTTCCCCGGGTGGCGCGACAGGTTCTCGATTACGTGTTGCGCGATATGGCGGCTCCGGACGGTGGCTTTTATTCGGCCACGGATGCTGACAGTGAAGGCGGGGAAGGGTTGTTTTTCCTTTGGACGCCTACGCAGATCAGGGCCGTGCTGTCAGAAAAAGATGCCGAACGCGCCATCAGGCTGTTCAACATCTCCGAAAATGGCAATTTTGAAGGCTCGAACATACTGCACTTGACCGCCTCTGTGGATGTTCTGGCAGCTGAAGAAGAATTATCGACAAATGCATTTTTGCAAAAAGTGGATCAAATCCGGCAGCAGTTGTACACCGCCCGCGAGGAGCGTGAACACCCCGGTCGTGACGAAAAAATCATCACGGCCTGGAATGGCATGATGATCATGGCGCTGGCACAGGCGGGCCAATTGCCGGCGGGCGAGCAATATGCAAAAGCGGCGCTTAAAGCGGGTGAGTTTCTATGGCAAAACCATCGTGACAATGAAGGAAGCCTGTATCGAGCCAGTCTTGAGGGGCACGCATCCGTGCCGGGAGTGCAGGAGGATTATGCCTGGCTGACCGACGCATTCATCAGTCTCTATGACTTGAATCAGGATACCCGCTGGCTGGATCGTGCCCGCAGCCTGATTGAAACCATGCAGAACGATTTCTGGGACGAGACCAGTGGTGGGTACTTTATGAGTGCTTCAGGAACTACAGGGCCGAATGCCACACCGGTCATGGGCAGGCCCAAGGACGTCAACGATGGTGCGGTGCCTTCGGGTAATGCTGTCGCACTTCACGCCCTGGCCCGTCTGGCGCGCCGGCCCGGCAGCAGTGATGAATTTTTTGCAGGCAAAACCAGCGCAAGTGCCCTGCTATCAGCCTTTGCCCGGGCGGTTAATGATCAACCATCGGCATTTACCTACTTGTTGCGTGCAGCCCAGGTGAATGCAAGCGGCGAATCCGGATCACTACAATATGCTGCACATGGTGGTCTAAGAATCAGTGCTCATGTCAATGCCAGCGCTGATTCCGGAACGCTTGTGGTCGACCTCAAAATTCAGCCAGGCTGGCATATCAATGCGCATGAAACCTTGTCTGAAAACCTGATTCCCACCACGTTGGGCGCGAATCCCGAATCATCTACTTGGGCTTTAATGGATGTCGTTTATCCACGACCCATCATCAAAGCACTGGGCTTTCAGAGCGAAGCGTTGGCCCTGTATGAGGGTAATGTGCGTCTGACGGCCCGGCTGAAACAGGCTGAAAACGTGCCGATTTCTTCAATATTAAGGATCAAACTGCGCCTGCAGGCCTGTGATGACAAGGTTTGCCTGCCGCCTGAAAACGTAGGCCTACAAGTTCCCGTACGTTAAAGCCTTGCAACTATTAAAACAAAGGATACACAGTGAACGAATTAGAAGAATTGCGAGTTATCATCAGCAACTTTGCCAAAGAGCGCGATTGGGATCAATTTCACTCCCCCAAAAATCTCTCGATGGCGTTGATTGTAGAGGCCGGTGAGCTGGTTGAACATTTTCAATGGTTGAAACAAAGCGAGAGTCGTAACCTTCCGAAAGATAAGCTTGAAGCCGTCGAAGAAGAGCTCGCGGATATCCTGGTTTACCTGGTCAGGATTGCGGATCAGCTTGGTATTGATTTGATCAGTGCTTCGCGGAAGAAAATTAAATCAAACGAGGCTAAATATCCAGCGGACATGGTCCGGGGTAGTGCCAGGAAGTATACGGAATACTCATTAAAATCACGCTGACGCCTGGTGTTCTAGAGGAAGCGTGACCAGATCGGTCGTGTGATTAGCATGGCCAGAAACATACTCGCTGGCCCCCACTTCTTTTTGCTCCATAAAAACTTAAACTGTGCCTTGAGAAAAGGTGTGCTTAAAAATGCGTCGGCGAGTGCAACTGACTCGCTGGCATTAACGGCCTTGAGTTCATCTCGCTCGCTTCCTCCCCGAAAACTTCGCGTAGCACCTGTGGCTATCCACTCCTGGGCAATATGACGGGCCTCTTCCGCGAGTTTGTCATGAGGAGCGACCCACTGGACGAGCCCCGCCTCGAGTGCTTCCTCAGCTGTCGGCTTCCAGCCTTCCTCACCGAGCATTCTCTCGGCATTCGCCTGGCCCATGATACGTGCGAAGTGCACACTCGAGCACCCCTCTGGCGTTACCCCCAGCGCCGCAAAAGGCGTTGAAAAGGTGGCCCTTTCCGAGGCAATGATGCCATCACACAAAGTTGCAGAGGTCACGCTGGCACCAATGGCCGGCCCATTGACAGCCACCAACAAGGGCTTGGGGAAATCCAGAAACGAGTCAAAAAGCGCCTGGTTTTGCTCCACGATCATCGCGTGTAATTTCCGTGGGTGCTCCAGACGTAGTGTTGCTGCCAAATTGACACCCGCGCAGAAATACGGATCAACGCCGGTTAATATCAACACCCTGGTCTCCACATCCCGGGTCGCGACCCTGAAGCCCTCTTTGATTGCATCCATCATATCCATGGTCCAGCCATTAAGACGTTCAGGCGTATTCATGGTCAGAGTTGTCACCCCGTCTTGCTTGTGGGTGAGGACGGGGGATGTGCCTGTGGATGTTCGGCTTGCTTTGGCGGTCATGTCTGTTGTCCCTGTTTTAAGGCCACATTGAAAATATATAGGATCAGGCTCGCTAGTTTTCCCAAGTGGATTTCCATTGATCAAAATCATCCTGAGAAATATCGAAATGCTCAATATTCCCTTCATGAAGGTCAACCAGCTGCTTCTCGACTTCGCGTGCGAGTTCTTCACGTTCATTGGGATCGATGTCTTTGCCAAGCAGCCAGGCAATTGCAGGCCAGACAACGGCCCTGTTGGTTTTTGCCTCAACCAACTCCTTGATGCTCCTGGTGATAAGGGCCCGATAGCGTAATGAGAGCGGTTCCGGAGCACCCAGTGATGTCATTATGGTTTTATTGTGCATGGCAGAGCGGCGATACGCCCACAAAAACACATCCCTTAGCAGTGACACATCAGCCAGTTCATATACGCCAAGCAAGGCTAGAGTATAAAGATGTTCCGGTACATCAACGAAAGAAAGCGGGCGGAGCTTTTCCCTTAACAAGGGGATGTTTGCCGCCAGTCGGGATACCCGTTTGCTCACATCTTCAAATGGTTGCAGGTAGGGGAGCTGTACCAGCAGGAAGAACGCCTGCTCAAACGGATTCTCAATGAGTTGAGCCTTGGTCAGGATGATTTCAAAGCACTCTTCGATAATATGTGGAATAGAGGTCGGAATATAGACTGATTGATCAATATCGACCCGCATCGCCCTTGTTCTGAGCCGGCCTTCCGCGGCAGGGCTACCCAGCAGACCCTCGGAAAGATACGAATGCAGATTGATAAGTACAAATCTGTTAAGCCTGATTTGTTCGTCTGGCTCAAAAAGAAACTCAATAGCCTGCTGGTAGTTAAGTAGCGTCTGCGTTTCTGTTGCAGTTTTACCTTCAGTGGGTGTGCCATCCTGCAGCAATCTTTCGGTATCGAGTAAAGAGTATGTATTGCCATCCAGGCGGCTGGAGTTAAATGAGATGTCTGTCAGCAAGCGGATTTTGATTTTTTGAGTCAATCGAGCGTCGCCTGATGCGGGGTTCTCTACCTGCCCGAGTGCAAGAAGCGTGGTTTTGTCCTCCTCAGTCAGATATGAGGTGATATTTGGCTGATATTCATCCAGGAAGACCCTGCGGTATCCAACGTTGATTCTGTCTAAAAGTGGCGAGGTAACATATTTGTAAATTTCTTTTGCCGGTTGGGAAATTGGAAACGTACCTTCATGGCGTGTTTCTGACTCAGGCCTGGGTAGCGTCGCGCGGATTTCCCTCGCCTGTGCATCTACAATTTTGTATTTGGTGCCGCGCTTATCACCTGTTTTGATGATTTTCCCGTCGCTGACCAGGTCCTTAAGTCGATCTCTGATTGTGTGAGGTTTTAAGTATCCGCCGATACCCCGGTTGATCTCACTTGGGCTCATATTTCGATCAGTGTTCGCAAGCAAGATCAGAATGCGGTCTTTTTCGGACTTGATTTCGGCTTTCTTGATCATTTGATTGTTGTATTTTTGGTCAATTATTCATGAAATTATATCTAATAATACTTAGATATACTATATAAAGCATGAATAAATGGAAAGATATCTAATAATATAAGATATAATCTGTCTATGTAAAGAAGAAAATAGGGGTTAGAAAATACCGGCTTCAAGCCCCGCTGCCAGCGTCATTCCAAGTTCTTCACACTGGTCCAGGAAGGACTTCTGCCAGGTACCACGGCAGATGAGAGGCTCTTGCACCTGCTTCCAGGAAAGTCCTTTTGTGATTCGGTTGATACTGCTGCGAGCACCCCGGCCGTCATTACCGGCACGAATGAACATGGCAAATGGCAGGGATTCGGTTTTCTCCAGACAGGGATAGTAGATGCGATCAAAAAAGTCCTTCATCGCACCGCTCATGTAACCGAAGTTCTCTGTTGTACCCAATATGATGGCGTCAGCATCAATAACTTCTCCGGGACCGGTCTCAAGCGGCGGCGTAAGCATGACCTCAATACCACTAATGTCCGCATTGGATGCACCCTCAACCACCGCCTTTGTCAACGCGCGCGTGTTGGCGGAAGGCGTGTGTGAAACGATTAGCAGTTTTTTCATGCGATTACCGATATTGATTTTGGATACTGGGTAGTATGCCGGCATTGAGCAGTATCTGGCAAAAACGCGCGTAATCGTATGCGGTCCCTTTCCCCCCTTAAACGCTACGGTGATACAATCAAACATACCGAATGAAACGGGTTATCGGAGAATAATCAGGTTAATGAGCGACCTGTACTGATGGCCGCAAAGACAAAAGGGAACGAAATGGGTGTCAACAACGAGATTGATAAATCGCGCATGATGGGTACTGCCGCGTTCAAGAAAGAAATCAATCACTTGCTTTATTCCAATAGCTACACCGGCAGTTACGGTGAATTTGATGCGGGCTGGAATAGCCGCGACCACTCGTTGGTAATGGCTTTGATGTTAAAGAGTGGTGATAACTATCCAAAGATAGCCAATGGCAAGTGCATGTTTGTGCAGGGACCGGTCGCCGGCAATGCCGCATTTAGAATCGGACAGGAAGACTATTACAAAAGTGGGCACAACTGGCTGATCCATTCAAAGTTTGGGCTCATTGATGTCAGTCCTTTTTTGCAGTCAAAAGAGCACCGGTTCAGGGAATCGTTCAATGGCGTCTTCAACCGTGTCTGGCTGCCGCCGGGTAAACAGAGAGTCAGTGTAGTTTTGTGTCATGACCTCCATGATTATGTAGAAGAGATCGAAAAAGCCAGTCATGCGATGGCCCATTCAACCGCAGTGTATTTGCATTTGAATGATCTGGAAGCTACCGAAAAGTTAATCAAAAGCCCCTTCAAATTCCTGAATTCCCGGTTCTCGACAGAGATAAAGAATCGTTTTGGTTCAGATTTTTATCCTGCCGTGGCAAAACACCTGCATGATTTCGTCCTTGGCAAAAACAACTCATTAATGAGCCTGGGGAGAGTAAAGGCCTGGGGTAGCGTTGTTGATGAGTTTTCTGGATGACCCTTTTCCCCCTTTGAGGTCACACAAAACGAAAGCGCCTGGATGCGGCCCAGCCCACCAGGATGGTGGCGACGATCAGGATGGCCAGGTGCGGCAACACATTTTGCCAGGGCATGCCGAAACTGATCAGTCTATGCAGTGCATCCATGGTCCAGCCGGTTGGTATGAATAGCTGCAGCTGTTGCATCCATGCTGGTGCTACCTCGATTGGCCACCAACAGCCACCCAGTGCCGCCAGTGTCATGGTAGCGAAAGCACCGAAATTGCCTGCCTGACTGTTGGTTTTGGCGATACTGCCCAGCAGCAGGGCCAGCGAGGTACAAAGCGCACCCCATGCCAACAGGATCAACACCACCATCGGTAAGGCCTGCCCCCAGTCCATGTCAAACAGGGGCGTGAAAGAGATCCCGATAGCAACGACGATCTGCACCGTGGCCAGTGCCATACGCCCGGCCCATTTGCCCAGCACTACCTGGCCCCGGGTCAGTGGTGCGGAGGCCAGACGTCTTAACAGTTGTTTCTCACGGTCATCGACCAGCATGGCAGCACCGGAAGTCAACAACACCAGCAGTGTGAACATCACCAGGGTGCCGGGAATAGCTTGCTCAAATCCGGATGGGATCTGCATATGTCGCCCAGCCGGTGTCACCAGCAGTTGTACCGGGCGGGTGCCGGCCGTAGCGGCAGCCAGGGTATCTGGTGACATAACGTGTCCGGCCGATTTGACCACGACCAGGTCACCCAGCACCGCAAAAGCCGCCTTTTGCACCCGGAACAAATCGTATTGATTACTGAAACCCGCGCGCAATCCCTCATAAGCGATACTGACCTGCTTTTGCGATATGAGCTGTGCGGTAAAGTCCGGCGGGATGGCGAGTCTTCGATACTTTACCGGCTCCTCACCTTCTACCGCGGGCGGAATATCCTGCGGGTGGATAATGGTAAAGAGGTTTTCCTCAAGCCGGCTTTCGAGATGATCTGACAGGAATCCGCCGTCATTGTTTTCCACCACCAACTCGGCCGCACTATCCACGAAATTCATACCACCCTGGGTGACCGTGCCAATAAAGTAGAAAAAAACGGCAGGCATGATAAACAGCCACAAGATAATTGAACGGTCTTTCAATGCCAGTTTCAGATCGTTCCTGGCAAGCAATGCAACTGCTTTGAAATAGCCCATCATGACAGCGCCTTCCTTGCAGACAGGCTGCCTGTTAGCAGTACCAGTAACAATGTGACAAGCAGGATGCTCCATAATTCTGAGAACATACCGGATGAACCGTATTCGCCAGTCAGGTAGCCCTTCAACGGTTCAACTACACGGCCGTTCGGGGTGTATTGTGCGATTGAGGCAATAAATTTTGGCATCGTTTCGGTCGGGAAAAAACTGCCGCCAACCATCAGCAATGGAAACATGATGAGGTTCGAGATCATTCCGCCTGCTTTCTTTGAGGGCGCCAGCACCTGGATGAGTGACAACAGCGCAAATAGCACAGGGCCGGTCAAAGACAGCCATGCCAGCGAGGTGAAATATTTTTCAAAACTGATATCGAAGTAAAAAAACCCAAAAAACATGATTGGGGCAGCAACGATGGCAGTTAAAAGCATGGCGGTAAACCACTGTGCGATCCAGAATGCCGAAAAAGCATTGGGGCTGGCCATCCAGCGGCCCAGCGTGCCTTTTTCCTTTTCTGTCCAGAAATTGGAAGACTGGCCGTTGGCGGCAAAAAACGCCGCCATGATCAGGATACCCGGAAACATAAGCAACCCTACGCTCAGAGATGAGCCTTCGGGCTGGGGCGTGACATCTTCCACTTCCACGACCGGCGGAAATACCATGTCGGCGATGCCGGATACCTTGTCAGTAATATCGGCGGAAAACTCCGCAGTAGTAATACCCACCAGTCCGTCACTATCGATGCTCTGGGAGATGATCTTCAACTCACCCCCAAATACCTTGTGCAGGTAATCACCCAGGTCAAGCAATGACTCGAGCATTTCCCTGATCAAACGCGGCGAGATGCTTTGGGAAGGGTTAACGGTTAGCTGGAGTGCAATTTCCTCGCGATCCAGCCAGGCCTTGCCAAAGCCCCGGGGGATGACCAGGTGGGCGCTTCCATCACCTTCGTTGATACGCCGGTCGCCTTCATCCAGGCTGACTTTCTCAAGCAGGATCATCTCGGCAATTTGGTCCTGACCCAGTGCGCCCAGTATGGCCTGGCTGACAAAACTGTCGTCAAGGTCAGTGATCAACAGCCCTGCTTTTATCGATGCTCCGTTGCCTCCACCCATCACCGAGGCAATCAAAAAACCGATGGCAAAGGGGATCATGATAGCGGAGATCAAGCCACCCGGATCGTTGAAGCGGCGCTTCAGCTCCTTCCTCACAGTGACGAAGACAAATCGCATCAGGCGCGCAAATCCTTGCCGGTGAGCTTCAGAAACAGGCTTTCGAGGTTGGGCTCCGACAAGCGCGTGTCGTGAATTTCTGCACCCGTGGCACTGATGCCCTGCAATATCGCCGGCAAATTACGCGCGCCATCCTTGATGGCGATCATCAGGGTATCGGTAGCCAGTGACAGAACTTTGCCGTTTAATTCAAGCACTGCCTGTTCAGCACTGGGTGGATCAAACGACCCGGATAGCTTGATGATGTCGTTACCACCGAATTCCGCCCGTAGCTCGTTGAGTGTGCCTGAGGCGATAATCTTGCCGTGATCGATGATGACCAGTTCATCACAGAGCTTTTCCGCCTCTTCCATGTAATGGGTGGTATAAAGAACACAGGTGCCTTTGGCTTTTTCCTCCCGAATCAGCTCAAACAGACGCTCCCTGGATTGGGGGTCAACACCAACAGTGGGTTCATCCAGTAACAAAATTGCAGGCTCGTGTACCAATCCGCAACCAAAATTCAGCCGACGCTTCATACCGCCGGAATACTCTTTTGGCCAATCGCTGGCGCGATCGGCCAGGCCGATGCGACCCAAAACATGGTCAACACGCTGTTTTAACTTTGCCCCTTTCAGACCGTAGGCTGCACCCCAGTAGGCCAGGTTCTCCCGGGCGGAAAGATCTTCATAGATGGCCAGCTCCTGCGGAACAATACCCAAACCAGCCTTGGCCTTGACCGCCTCCGAGGAGATATCAAAGCCACCCACCCTGATGGAACCGGCAGTGGGTTTTAGCAGCCCCGACAGACAACTGATGGTGGTTGATTTGCCGGCACCGTTTGGCCCCAACAGCCCGAAAATCGTGCCCGCACCCGCAGAAAAACTCACCCGGTCTACCGCCACCAGGTCACCGTATGGTTTTTGTAAATCCCTGACCTCGATCAAGATATGATGTCTCCATGTAGCTAAAATCTGTGAACTACCCCACTGCTTAAGAGTATAGACCTGGAAAAAAAGGCCGGATACATTTTAGGAAAAAAGGGACCGTGCAAAAATGAATTCAGCCCCTTTTTTTATTCTGTCATTTGGATTGTTTGGTGCGATCTTGACTGATACCTCACAAATTGGCACTACAGCGTTTTTTTAGCGATATACTTTGCACTATGAATACAGAACAGTTGGTCGCCGAGTTATTTGATATCTTTGACGATAATAAGGATGGCGTAATTTCGAGAGGCGAGTTCATTTCCCTGGCAGAGAGCTTATTGAATCAGCAGGGTTTAAATTTTAGCAGCGATATATTCAAGCAGTTCGATGCGAATCACGACAATATGATATCCAAGGACGAGTTGATTGAAATGGTTCTGGAGCTTGCTTTGTAGACGGAGGCCCCACGCCATAACGATGTAATTCTCGCGGTTATTTGTTTTTAAAAACAAGGTCAGGATGAGGTAACCCACTTTTTTTGGTCAGTGGATTAAGCAACAGCTTTCATCATTTGTTTTATCCCTTCGGAGCGCGGCTAGTAGCGGTTCTGCGACCGGCTCGCAGAGCCAGGGCCATCGGATTCCGATCCCGATCTGGCCTTAGCAATTGTAATTCAATCTTCAATTACGATCGTTTATTTTGACCCTTTATGCTGCCTCCATTAATTTGACTCCATTAATTAATATCCGACGCTGGCACGCCACTATTCAAACCACTTATACTCAGAATGCTCACACCCAGTGAGCGGCCGCTGGAGAAAATCGTGGGACACATCGTCGCAAAAGACATCTACGGGCCACTTGGCGAAAAGATTGACAGCCTTTCAGTACGCACACCGCAAACCAAGGCGTTCCATGCCATGCTGCGCCAGCTGTACACCACGGAAGAGGCTGAGCTGATCGTTGCGATGCCATTCGGGCTGTCCACGCTTGGGCGTATCGCCAGGCTAACCGGCCGTGACCCGGAAAAACTCAAGCCGATTCTTGAGCGCCTCTGTGACAAGGGCCTGGTCGTCGACCTGGATCTGGGCGGCAGTATCGCTATATGCCAGCACCATTTGTCGTTGGCTTTTTCGAATTCACGATGATGCGCACAGACATCGCGAATGAGGACATCGGCAAATACGCGCGTGCTTTTACCGAGTACATGGACGAGGGTGCGTTTTACGCGGCCAATTTCAAGGACGGGCAGCAGGTAGCGATCGCCCGCTCGTTGCCGCACCTGGAACAGCTGGGAGATCACGTTGAAATCCTCGATTACGAGCGGGTCGATGAGATCATCGATGAAACCGATTACTTCTCCGTGTCCAATTGCTCGTGCCGGCACAAAAAACACCATGCCGGTGCCAAGGTCTGCAAGGTGCCGCTCGAAACCTGCACCAGCTTTGGAAAGGCAGCAGAATACCTGGTGCGCCACGACATGGGGCGTGAAATTTCCCGCTCAGAGATGCACGATATCGCGCAGCGTTCCAAGGAACTGAAGCTGGTGTTCTCGGTTGACAACGTGCGCAAACAACCCTCGTTCCTGTGCCATTGCTGCGGTTGTTGTTGCGGAATTCTCGATGGCATCAACAAGCATGGTTATGCCAATGCAATCGTCTCCTCGACACTCGTCCCTCGCGTTGACATGGTTAAGTGCAATGGTTGCCAGAAGTGCGCACGGGCCTGCCACATCTCGGCGATAATACTGATACCCGAGCCAAAAAGGACGACGCGCAAAAGGATGTTCCTGCCCGTGATCGATGAGGACTTCTGCATCGGCTGCGGGGTTTGCAGCCTCGTGTGTGACCCGGATGCGATCAACATGCAAAAGCGCGACCAGCACATAATTCACCCGGAGACGACCTTCGAGCGCGTGATCCTCCAGTGCCTGGAGCGCGGCACCCTGCAAAATCAGCTGTTTGACGACCCGGGCAGCCTGTCCCATAAGGCGATGCGCGGCATCGTAGGTGGCTTCCTGCGCTTGTCACCAGTGAAAAAAGCACTGATGACCGATACGCTACGCTCGAGATTCCTGACGGCTATTGCAGCAGGTGCGGCCAAGACGGGCGGTGTGAACACCGCAGAATTGTAGGAGGGATCGGCGAAGCCTGGAAAAGGGACCGGGTTGATCTCATTTGGGCTCATGCTTTTATTGCTCGATTTTTCTGAACAACAAATTAGACTAACTTTGATGCGTGTAAGCAATACCTTTTCTTACTAACCTTCGAAATTGAAGCCTTTGTTCTTTTGCAGAATCTCGACCCGGACGATGCCCTCACAATAAAGTGCCGATAATCGATCGCGGTAAGGCGCGAGGGACTCACCGGTTCTTCCAGGCGGTCCATCGGGCCAGGGCGAGGAGTGCGAACCGTCTGCAAGAGCAGCCATCTCGGCTTGCAGGTCGGCGACCAGGGTGAGTGAGGCAGCGTCCTGACCCCGGTCTGCGGATTGCAGGGCAGCCAGTTGATTACCCAGGATCTGTACATATTCCTTCCGTGCGCGCGGGCTGAGGTAGGCTTCCTCCTGGTCGGCGTATCGCCCCTGCGACTCCAACGCCAATAGCTCTCCATAGGCAGCCAGGTATATGTAGATATACTCGCCCAGGCCCATTTCCTCAGTCAGAAGGGCTGAATTACGGGCATCCATGAACTCCAGGAAAGTCGGAGCGGCACTGAACATGCTTTTCAAACTGTCGAAACCTTCAGAGATTTTCTGATCGGCGGACAGATTCGGGTCTGACTCGAGCGTTTCAAGCTTGATGACGTTATCCATTATGTTCTGGAAAATTCTGCAGTTATCCTGCACTGCCTCCCTCACCCGAATAAAACGCTCCAGCCGATCGGGCTGAATGATCCCGTCCGCCGGTGGTGTGTATTGGGTGGCCCAACCAAACCGGTCGCTCACGCTATGTTCCAGCTGCTTGGACTGCTGAATGGGTAAAATAAAGAACCAGGTTCCCGCCCCCAGAAAAAAGACAATCGTTGCGATCGTCAAGTAACGCCAACTGCGATGCTTGCTGTGGTACATATGAAATAGAGCCTGTACAGGGAAAGCTGATCGATAGCGTACTACAGGCACGCTAAAGGTTGATGGCCCGTTAGTCAGGGATGGGTGAATTAAATGCCTTGGGTCCTCAGCTCTGACCCCGCTAATTTTGTGTTCAAGTAACTAAATTGTTGCAGCAACAATATTTTTCAGTACTTTTATTGTCTTCAACTTTTTGTTAACCAGAACATCATCATTGATCTTGAGCACAATTCCCTTGATGAGATCAGTCGTGCTATTGATTTTCGTGATTTTTTTAAGGTGACCAAATTCTTTTGCTACAAGGCGACCTTTAATGGAGATTCTTTTCTGAGACTTCCCTCTGGCCAGTTCACTCCCCAGGTACTTTGAAATCCCCCTTGGTGAAATATCGTTAGTGGATAGAGAATGAATATAAAACTTCATCAAGCCCGGTACAAATTCAGTACTACCGCTAATTTCGATGCTTGCCAGGTTCAAAATATCCACCATATGTGCCGGAACGCGACTTTCCAGTGCTCGTCGTTGAGTTTGCAGTTGTTTTCTAACCACGGGCGTGGATTGATGAGGCAGAACAGCTACAGAATCACAACAATCACAGACGCCAACAAGAACGTTTTTTACAACTCCTTTACCATCACTAAATGGGACATCTCTCAATTTGTAAGTGACATCTTCAAATCGTCTGCATTGGTGACAGGCAGCTTTTTGAGTATCACCCACTTTTACAATTTTCATGACCCACCTCAATGATGAAAGCTGATAAACACACTATCAGGACCTAAAAAGTACCATTTGATATACCAGTGCCGACCTGAAGACGTAGTCCTGATCACGTGCACGTCAATATCTTTATCGAAATGATGAGGTGAACAGCAATAATCATTACCTGCTGACCGCCCTATGATCTGTGCAGCTTCTTTTACAGAAACCAAGCCAGTTGCAAATAAATTCTTGATGTCGATACTGCCGCGCTCTTCATGTAATACATGGCCGCTAACAAGGCAATCCAGCACCGTGGCTTTTGCTTCTTTGAAGCCCACTAGAAGCCACCATGTATTGTACGACAAATTACGTACAATACAAGAAGAAACCAATAATCCACATTCATGCTCTAATAAAAAGTATGAAAATAACGGGGAAAGAATAATTGGCTGGTGAATATGACACGAGACTAAGCTTGAATTAGCACAGCTTAATTTGGAATGGAGGAATTCAGCGATTGATTGTAGGAAAACTGCTCTTAGCAATATCTCCAGGCTTGATTCAAAAAGTCAGGACGCTCACAACTTTTCGTGTTTGAGGACATGGGTGTCTTCTTCCTTGTGTAATTTGCCCCCCCCACAACTAAGACAAAAACCGCGCCACGACCTCCTCGGCAACAATTCCAAATCCCCAGGCGGCAACGGGTAACAGCACGTAGAGGGCGATACGCGTGTAAGTGGATAGCGTAAAGGGCCATTCGGGCACATCAAGCACCATGCCCCGGTATGCGACCAGGTCTGCCATTCTGCCACTCGGCTGTCCGGCCTGTGCGCCCTGGAAAGAGACCTGTTGCTCCGCGATCTGACCATTGACCCAGCCGAGTGCCTCTTCCTTCGACTGGCAGATTCTCTTGTGCACGCCATGCACGGGGGCAAGCATGGCAAACGCGGTACCGATCAGCGTGAACCCGCCGAGGACCACCATCATCTGGCCAAAGCCCGTCTCTATCATCATCAGGCTCCAGATCGAAAGTGCACCGATAAGCAGCAGGGCATTGGTAAGCCCCAGTTGGGTGAAGGGAGAGAGTGGTGACAGATCGAGCAGATCAACCCTGGTCAGGGTCTTGGCTATACGCGACATGCGCACCGAAACACTGACAATGGTGTATATCAGCCACCAACCCCAGATTGACGTCAGCAGGCCGAGAATGCGGTGCCAGGCCACCTCCGGGCTCCAGGTTGCCGGGTTCCAGGGTGTGGGTGGCACGGGTGGCATGATGTAGGGTGGGACCAGGGCCAGCAAAAACCCGCCCAGGCCGATGAGAAGCAATCTGCGTTTACTCAGCCGGATCGACGCTGAAAGGGATGCGCATTCCTCAACCGTGCAATCCAGTGACTTTTGCAGCGCGAACACGGTGCGCCGGCCACTACGTAGCGCATGCAGCAAAGCCGCTGGCAGGTAACCGATAACGAGGCAGTGAACAATCGCGATACGGACATCACGCAATATGCCTTCGGAGACCTTGGCCAGCGGATCAAACTCACCCCCGATCAAAAGGCCGGACCAGCGCCCCATAACGGTCTCGATCAAAAACATGACCACAAGAAGCGATCCGCTGATGCCGAGCCCTAGCCACAGGGGCGATATCCTTTCTGTCATCCCGCGAAAAGTCATGCGGGAAGTTTTCAGACAATTGGAGTCAGAGTCAAGTGCCAGAGTAAATCTGTGGTTTAATAATTCACGGCGCCAAGCTGGCCTTAGCAATTGTTATTCGGGCTTAAATAACGATTGTTTACTTTGACCCTTGACTCTGTCCCCGCTAATTTTAGTGTGGCGCATTGGACTCCCGGTCGCGATGATCCGTTTCGTCGCCGCCACCAGTTCTTTTGTAATACCCGGCTCATGCGAGGAATGTCCCGAGTCCGGCGAAACCACGCAATCAAGCTCCGGCCAGGCCTGCCCCAGATCAATCATGTTTTTTACCGAGCAGATAATGTCATAACGCCCATGCACCGCGAAGGCGGGGATGTGACGGATACGCCCCACCCGGTCCAGCAACATTGAATCCGGTTCCGGCCGGACATTGCGAAAATAGTGCGCCTCCAATCGTGCAACCGCCCAGGCGGTATCGGCTTCAGCAAATTGACTGCTGAATTCCTCGTTTGGCAGCAAAGTGCAACAGGAGCCTTCATACACTGACCAGTGCCTGGCCGCCTCCAGCGCCAGTTCATGGTCATCGGAGGTCAGGCGCTTCCAGTAGGCTTCCAGCAAATCTCCACGTTCTTCCTCCGGAATGAATTCGGCGAAAGTATTCCACAGCTCAGGTTGCAACCAGCGCACGCGGTATAGCCACCAGTCGATTTCCTCGTCACGCAACATCCAAATTCCACGTATCGTGAGACTTTTGCAGCGTTGCGGATATGCCTGTGAGTAAAAAAGCGAGAGGGTGCTGCCGTAGGAGCCGCCAAATACGTGCCAGGATTTGATGCCCAGAATTTCGCGCAACTGTTCGATATCCCGCGTGGTATCGGCCATGGAATTGTTGCTGATGTCTCCGACCGGTGTTGAACGGCCGCTGCCGCGTTGGTCAAACAGCACGATACGAAAATGCTGCGGATCGAAGAAACGGCGGTCGATTTCGGTACAACCGGCGCCCGGGCCCCCATGTAAAAACAGGATGGGGTCGCCATCAGGGTTTCCGCATTGTTCATAGTAGAGTTCATGCGGTTCATCGACGCTCAATCTGCCGGTGTCATAGGGCTCGATCTGAGGATAAAAGTATTGATTGGCCATCATTTCTCCCAGCTTGTGAGGTGATTATCCGGCCCACTCTTCCGATTATGCCGATTAGTATTCACCATGCCTCTGTTCCTTAAGGTATTTCTTGAACCCCTTCACATGTCTCTGGCAACGGCTGCCAGGTCGCTGGTATCGGGTTATTAAAACAGATCAACTGCAGTGTTTTGCGGTGCTCTTCCTCAAGAATCTTATCAAGTTTGATCGCCAGCGCCTCGAACCCCGGGTCTTCAACGTAAGCCGCCATCGCGGGTTCGCGGAAAATGAAGTCGTCTCTTAATCCGGCATCTATCGCAGCACTGAGACTGGCCAGCATTCGTTCACGATCACCCTCCATGGCCGCGACCATCGCAGCACCGCGTAACATGAAAAAATCGTAAATACCGGCTTGTTTTCTCCGCTGGAAGTCCTGTTTCACCAATTCCAGGATCGATTCGGTACCGCTCACATCACCCGCTGCAAGTCGCCCATACGCCATCCTTGCGGTCGGCATGTTGGATGAGTTTCCGGCGTTTATAATGATGTACCCTCCCGTGGTCACGAGTAGTTCCTCGTATATCGACTGGGCGGCTGCCAGTTGCCCGGACATATGCAGCACATTTGCCAGATCGAGCCGGGCAGAACTGGCCCCTGAGTTGTTATCCAGACGCTGTTGGGCCTGGGCGGTGGCTTTGTTCCAACGTTGCTGAACAGCGTTGACCCACCACCGGGAGTTTGGGTCCACGCGCCTGGCTTCATCAAACTCGTTGACCGCAGCAAAATTGTTGGCTATACGATGCCGGATGAAACCATTATCCGGGTCAAGTCCATGGGCCTTCAAATACCACTTGCTACTCTCGGTCAATTTACCAAGGTAGTTTGCTGAAATCAGGGCTCGGACCGAGTAGCCGGTGCGACTGTTCAGCTTTTCCAGAGTATCTGCCACCTGCTCAGCCTCATCAAAACGACCGGTTCGTGCGAGCAGCCAGGCATAATTGCTACGTCCTACAATTGACAAGGGGTCAACCCTCATCATTTGTTCCATGGTTTCTGAGGCCTGGACCCACTGTCCTGTATTCAAAAACGCCACGTATAACCAATTGATCACATCTACATAACTGGGATTGAGTGCCAGTGCCTTTTTGCCATTTTCAAATGTGGATGGATAATCCAATTGGAACGTTGCCAGCAAGGCCCGGGCACCAAAAGCCTCGGCCAGATTTGGATCGAGCTCGAAGGCGCGATCCAGATGCGGTACAGCACGTTCTAACACTTCTTTCATACTGAGGTCGCCGTAACTGCCGCCGCCGCCGCCGTCTTTCAACAGCGTAATTGCAATGGCGAGTTGTGCATGCGATGGTGCGTAGTGCTCGTCAAGTTCCAATGAGTGCTCAAGCGCAGTAATGCCTTCTTCAATGGCGCTACGGCCACGTTGGTTTATGAGTTGCCGTCCTTTGAGGTAATACTCATAGGCCTGTGCACTTGCGGCGGCGGGAATGAATGGCAAGGACTTGGGGCCGTCCCCGGAATTCAACTGTAATTCGATTTTGAGCGCCGCACCTATAGAGGCCGAAATTTCATCCTGGATAGCAAAAATATCATCCAGTTCCCGGTCATAGGTTTTTGACCACAGCTGAAAGCCTGAGGAAGCATCAATCAATTGGGCCGTGATACGCAACCGATTACCTGCCTTGCGTACCGAGCCATCCAGTACGTGATTGACACCTAACTGCCTGGCGACATCTGAGATGTCACGGTTCTGCCCTTTGAACTGGAATGATGAAGTCCGTGCAGCCACTCGAAGCCCAGGGAACTGGGCCAATACATTCAGCAGTTCCTCTGAAATACCATCGGAGAAATATTCCTGGTCCGGGTCATTGGACATGTTGGCGAAGGCGAGGACTGCAATGGATTTACCGGCAGTCACTGACTTACCTGCCTTTGTAACCTGTTCGGTGACAGCTTCGGTCGTGTCCTGCACCAGTTCAGCGTCACGCGATGTATCCAACACGAACTTATCAAACGCGAAATACCCAAGCGCCAGTAACAATACGCCAATGATGGTGAAATCCAGTTTGCGACTGTTGACAGCCGGGGTGGATTCAGAGCGATCGACTTCTTTTTCTTTTTTCAGTCCGTCCGGTGTCAGTTCAAATGCCCAGGCAAAAAACAGGGTCAGGGGGAAGCCGAGAATCAGAAAAAATGCCAGCGCAGAATTAACCCAGCTCGGCAGAAGTAAGGCAGGGCCCAGGGTGTCGCCCACCTGCATTAAAAGCCAGGCAATAATGATGTAGGCAATGCTTGCCTTGAATACTTTTCGGCGTTTCAGTTCTTCTAAAAAAGACAAGTGCGAGCTTCTTTGTGGCCGTTATGACTGACAAGCATAATTGTTTAACCAATTAATACCAGAAAATTAATTGGGTCACCCATCAGAGTCCAACCCATTGCGGTGCCACGATCAGGATCTCCTGCAGGTGAGCGGGCAGGGCGTCAAATTTGTCCTTGTTAACCAGGCATGCACTCACTCCGCCATTCCTGGCGCTGCATCAACGGTTTGCATTTCATCAAGCTTTTGCAGGCGGTTGCAATTGGATCCATCCGAAAATCACCACAACCCACCGTAAAAGTGCGGCAGGTGTCCAACAGCGGTGGTAAGTTGTAAGCGACTCCCGAGGAGAATCATATGATTATTAAAACCTTTGTTTTGGCCACCTGCTGTGCATTGCTGATGGGCTGTACCGTGCCTTTACAAAAGCCCGATCTGACAGAGTTACAGCAACAGGTGGTAGACACAGAACAGGCTTTTGCCAAAACAATGGCAGATCGTGACTTCAACGCATTTATGTCGTTTCTATCGGCCGAGGCAATATTTTTCTCAGGGGAGACCCCGTTGCGTGGCAAGCAGCAGGTGGCAGATAGGTGGAAGGCTTATTATGAGCATGAGGCTGCCCCGTTTTCGTGGGAACCGGAACAGGTTGTGATACTGGAATCCGGCTCACTGGCGCTGAGTACGGGACCGGTGCGGGACCCTGAAGGTAAGCTGATAGCAACATTCACCTCGATTTGGCAACGTGGCCCGGACGGTAACTGGCGCATCATCTTCGACAAGGGGAACGAGGTCTGCGATTGCCCCGGCTAGAAAGTTTGTGATGCCGCCTAAATGCAGAGAAACAACCAGAGAAACAAGACACCCATCAAATTTCACTTTCAAGATAATAAAAAGCCATAGCCAATTTCCATCTCTCCAAGTTGTCAGCTAATCAAAATTTCCGTGATCTTGCCATTGCGCATAGCTTGATCTGCGCAAATGATGACATGGGTGTATTGCGCAAGGCCTGCCTTTAAAACGGTCTGAGCAAACCCTGTCTTAGCCTGAAAAAAGCTGCACGATAATCAATACCATACCAGCGATACCACCAAAATAAGCCAGCGATCGCAGAACTTTTACACCGGCTATATACAACACCGAATAGGCCAGACGACTGATTAAAAAGATCTCGGCACCCAGGACGCTTAACTCGCCCGTTCGGCCCAGGCTGTAGGCAATCAACACCAGGCAGGCAAATGGCAGCAGGCTTTCCGCCATATTCACGTACGCACGCTGTGCCCGACCGCCCCAGCCCTTTACTGCGGGAGTATCTTCGCGATTGCCTAAGCCCCAGGGCAGGCCATTTTGCATATCGGCCGCCAGTGCCCCTATCATTACTTGTCCAACATACAATATTGATGCCCACATAAGCATCGTCAACTCCATCGATGATTCATACATATTTCAGATCTCCTGTGAATATTGCACTTTACTCTGAACCCACTAGTTCAACCTCACTTCTACCCAGGCTCACGGAATTTAAGTGTCATGCGGTTGGACGCTCCAATTTCCAGCAACACGGCCAAAATTACTATCATGAATCTGGACATGGGGTTTCATCTTTATCGAGCTGGCTTGGGTTAACCTGTCCATTATAGCGCCCTGATTAAACTAAAAATGGGCCGTTTACCACTCAGCTCACTGCCGATATCCTATCCAATGGCGAATCTGGTCAGCCACGGGTGATGCATTGGAGCCTGTGTTAGACAAAACAACAATCGTATAACCGCTATCCGAAAACACGGAAAACTCTGCGTTGATGCCGGGCGCACCGCCATTGTGCCCGACATAACGCCGTCCATTAACACGCCTGTCCGCATACAAATAGGCGTAACCCTCGTTCGCCCCTTGCTTGACTTTGTAGGTCGTCATTTCTTCACGGTGCTGCTCGTCGATCAGGCTGCCATCGTACAGGGCCGTCGCAAACCTGAGCAGATCGTTGGCCGAAGCGTAGCCCCCACCCGCGGGACTGCCGATATAGCCCAGATCATTGGAGTTAGAGATGAGTTCAGTCGCGCCCGACTCATGTGGTACGAAGTAGCCAGTGGCCTTGCCGCTATTCGTTTCTACTTTATTGAAATGATCCGAATTATCCATACCTGCCGGCGCGTAGACCTGGGTTCGGATGTAGTCGTAAAAATCCTGCCCGGTCACTGCCTCGATGATCAAACCAAGCACCACCGGCCCGCAGTTGCTATAGAGGAATTCACTACCGGGCTCGAACCCCAGGGGTTCTTCCGCGAACAAGGCGGCAAAATCACTAACACTGCGCAGGCTATCTTTACGCTGCCGGTATGCGTCATTCCAATAGGAGCCCAGGCCGGAGGTATGGGTAAGCAGCTGGTGCACGGTGACCGCATCCCGCACCTTGGTATTGGGATAATCCGGCAAATATTTGCCGACCGTGTCGGTATACGCGAGCTTGTCCTGGGCAACCAGTTGGGCAATCGCGAGCCCGGTAAACATCTTGTTCATCGAGCCCAGGTTGATCGGCGTATCCAGCGTGTTTTCCAGGCCCTTCTCTTTATCGGCCAGCCCATAGGCCTGCGCGAACAGGATGTCTCCCTTTCGGGCCAGCAATACGCTGCCGGAAAAATCACCCGCAGCCGCGCGTTCACCAAGGTATTGCTCAAGCTTTGAAACGATCTGCGCTTCGACAAGACCTTTGTCGGTATCTTCAGGCGGTTGCGGCACTATTTGAATCGACATGCCGGCGACCTTGGAATCCGCCGAAAGATCCAGCGTAATTTCCATCCAATTGCCCTTCTGCGCGGACACCACAAAACCGATCCGCTGATCGCTGTTTCCGGTGATGCTGTGTATGCTGATCTCGCCGTTATCGGCGTAGACCATTTTCATAATCATGGCCAGGCCGTCCGGTCCCCGGCGCTCAATGAAATCCTGTGAAAATACGGACTCGTTCCGGACATTCCGGCCCTCACCCATATTCCAGTACGCAACAAAACGGCTGGCAGCTTGCTCGCTATCGGCAAAAACAGGCTGCAGCAGCGCAGCGGTCATCAATATGGCTATCAATAATTTTTTCATAGGAATACCATCGCCTGGTCAAAAGTACGCGTTATACGAATGGACGCCAATGCCCCCAATTTGGTCGCAAGCATCTGCCTGATCAGCAAATCAACAAAATAGCCGGCCCCATATTTATTCTAGGTTAATAGGCCATGCAAGCCTGGTAAAGCCCATTCACCGCCTCACTATCTTCCCCAAATTGGCAGCGTCACATTTGCATATGCTCAAAATACTTGCCCTTGTCGTGAAACAAACCCGGCACTTTTCCTGTCTGGTAACCATGGACAGTCTCATTTTTCACCTGTCTTCCAGGTAAATATCCGACCCTTGCGTTTGTGGTTTGCTCACCTACAAGGAAAATTGACATGCACAGAGTACTTCTGACACTGATTCTGGCTCTATCCGTACAACACAGTGATGCGCAAGAGGTAGCAGCACCTGCATTCACGCTGGCCAACGCCGCCGGTGAGCAAGTCACGCTGCCACGCGTCCACGATGGCGTGGATATCTACTTCTTCTGGGCTAGCTGGTGTCCCTATTGCAAAGCATTGATGCCCCATTTGCAGAGCATGCGTATCGAACGTGGTGATGATCTCACCATATACGCCCTGAATATCCGCGATGATGAAAACCCGCAACACTTCATGGCTGAACGCGGCTACGACTTTATCGTAATACCCGAAGCAGATTCAATTATGGAGCTGTATGGTGTGCACGCCACGCCGGGTCTGTTTGTGGTGGATGGCAAAGGCAGGATTCGTCTCAACCTGTACGAGATAATTTTTGCTGACGACAGCGAGTACAAAGCCTTGAGCCATGGGAAAAAGGCAGGACGCCGCGCACCCTACTGGTCAGCTGAAATTCGTCAGACAATCGACCAGATTTTGAGTGCATCCAAGGGTGACTGACCCGGCCCATCATTTTTCAAGTTCTGACAAACTTAAGTAGCAATTCAATATTGTGCTTATCGGCGGCACGAAGAGCTGCAATATATTCAGTTCGTGTTTTACTCGCGTCAATCAGGTTAACCCTGCCCCATGAAAAAGGGTTGAGCTCAAGGCCAACCAGAAGCAAATCGGTCGCTAACCGGGCATGACGACCATTTCCGTTTGGGTATGCGTGAATCCAAACAAGGCGGTGATGAAATCGTGCGGCAATTTCATCCGGCTCATAAGTGGCGTTATTAATCCAATAGCGGCAATCTTCCAGGAGTTGGCGAAGTTCTGTAGGAACACGGTATGCATCAATGCCTAAATTTTTGTTCGATTGACGGTGTTCCCCTGCCCAACGCCAGACTCTCCCGAACATGCGCTTGTGCAGATTGTCGAGAAACCGCTCGGAAAGGACATTCCGCTTTCGCAAAAATGCCCATTCTTCGGCATCCAGAATATTCGACTGTTCCGCCTCATTCAGTTCGTAGCGCAGTGTGATATAGGACGGAATCAGCTGTTCCAGTTCCTCTTCTGTTAGTGGAGTTGAGCCATCAATTACTTCCCCTAACGGATCAGTCATGAGTCATCCTCCCACAGTTCTGACCCCGCTTTATTGATTAGCCTCTCGCTAAGGCGTTTCAGTTGTTCTTCTTCATCTGACTTGTTTATGCTTTGTGCTTCGAGCGCCATGCTGTGGCGCGTCGATTGGAGTCGTTTCTCTGCAACGATATGCGCGCGTTCTTCTACCAGATCATTTAGAGGTTTTCTGGGTATCAAGGCATATACAACCTGGCAATCTAATGCCCGGGCAGCACGTTCGAGGCTATTCAGCGTTATTGAAGCATTTTTTTCGGCTTTCTCAATGGCAATGACTCGTGGCTGACTTACACCAATTCTCCGTGCAAGCTGGGCTGTCGTCATGCCTAGTGCTTCACGGATTGCTTTGATCCAACCGCGTGGAGGGCGCGTAATTGTATATGAATCCTTTAATAAATTCAGTCGCTTATCGAGTTGTCGGCGTGCTGAAGCACGGTCTTGTTTACGCATAAAAATAACCTATGTAGTATTATATACGCTAAATATATAACATAAATATTATTATAAAGCGATATATTAATAATATATAGATTATTAAATATACATTTAATAGAGCTTTGCGTGACTGACTCACACCAACGAGCCTCCGGAATACCCGGGGAGGTTCAGGCAGGTTATTTCGGATCGAGCACTGGTGGTTCATAAACCCAGAGAATCTGTCAGAAAAAGAGGATTCATACCCGAGTTTTAATCTTGAGAACTGTGGGCTCAGAGTCGAGTACCAGCGTGGACCGAAACCCACTCTGGCACTTGACTCTGGCCCCATTTATTCGATTTCAATCTAAAGGATTGTCTTTGGTGCTTTTAGTCCATACCATAGCGGGCTGATGTTGGTGGGTTTCCAGCTGACAGGCTACTTCATCAGTCAAACCTGATTTAACGACCTGGAATTAAGGATTAATCATGAATACCAGCAATATCCCTGTTCAGTCTGCTAAAACATTGGTTAAAGCCAGCATGGCCGCGGTAATTATTGCCGTGCTTGCATTGGTTTTCGTGATATTACCGGCGGAATACGACATCGACCCGACCGGTGTCGGACAAGCATTACAGTTGACTTCAATAGCGCAAGCCTCGGAGGTGACAATTGTTGAAGAAGTTGCCCTGCCCGAGCCATTAGTTCCAGAGCGCAGCGATACCGTCAGCATCGAGATCCCTGCACGCAAAGGCCTGGAATACAAGCTATTGATGGAAAAGTACGCTCACCTCGAGTACGAATGGAGCACCGATGGCGAGGCCTTATATTTTGATTTTCACGGTGAGCCCAAAGGCGATACCACTGGCTACTTTGAAAGTTTTGCCATCACCACCTCGGACAATATGAAGGGCTCTTTAACCACACCTTTTGCCGGCTCTCACGGCTGGTATTGGAAGAATGAAACCGATGACCCTGTCTTCGTGACCTTGTCCATTAAAGGAAATTACGTCATTAAACAATAGTCGAACTGGTACAGACATGCGACCCACTCTCCCGGCAACAAACCAATGAACCGGGACCAATCAAGGCCAATGCTGGCAGGTTATCTTTGTGCAATTGCTGCAACGATATTCTGGTCCGGCAATTTCATTATCGCGCGCGAACTTAACGATAGTGTTGCACCGGTAAGTCTCGCCTTTGGGCGCTGGCTGGTTGCGGTGTTGGTACTTTCTCCATTTGCGATCAAATCGCTGCTTACCGAATGGGCCTGTGTAAAAGAAAACCTGGCTTACCTGTCCATCACTGCCTTTACGGGCGTCACCTTATTTAATACCTTGTTATATATGGGAGGGCAGACCACCAGCGCATTAAACCTGGCGTTAATCTCAATTACATCACCCATCTTTATCGTTATTCTTGCGCGCATTTTATACGGTGAATTACTAACGTTTACCAAGACCGCGGGCATTTTCCTGGTGGTGGCCGGCGTCATCGCACTCATCACCCGCGGTCAGCCTTCAAGCCTTTTAAACCTGACTTTTTCGATCGGTGATGTGTGGATGCTGATCGGCGCGATAATTTTTGCAATTTACAGTATTTTGCTCATCAAAAAACCACCACAACTGGGTGTCTGGGCATTTCAGTTGAGCACATTCATATTGGGACTCATTTTCCTGCTGCCGTTTTTGGCCTGGGAATACGCAGTGGTGGGGCCGTCTGTTTTTGATGCCAACGCCATTTATTCGATACTTTACCTGGGCGTATTCGCATCGCTGTTTTCATTCGTATTATGGAACCAATCCATCCTGATGATCGGCGTATCAAAAGCCGGCATGGTCTACTACACCTTGCCGATTTCCAGCGGGCTGATGGCATGGTACTTTCTGGACGAGGATATCGGTTTATTGCATTTAGCCAGTGGTGTGCTAATTGTTTCGGGTATTGTTGTGGCGAATCATCAAAAAAAGGCAATGGTTGAGTAAGTTCTTTGAAAGCAAAATTGGGGTCAGCCCGCTGTGACTCCAATACTTAAGGCAGTTATCATGGAGTTGGTGGCTTCCTCCGAAATTAAGGAATGAGAATATGAATGAAAAAGTTGCGCTGGTTACTGGAGCCAGTTCTGGAATTGGTACTGCCGTGGCCTGCATGCTAGCAGACCATGGCTACCGCGTTATGGCAGCCGGGCGTGATGCCGGACGGACAGAAAAACTGCGGGAATATAGCCCGGGTATTGAAACCTGGACCGGGGACATCGGCTCTTCAGAGGCCTGCGCTGAACTGACTTCTCACTGTATTAAAAAACTGGGTCGACTGGATCTCCTGGTCAACAGTGCGGGAATCTACTTTACGGCAAATGCAGAAAGCACCAGCGATGAAATCTGGACTTCCACGATTGCCATCAACCTGAGCGCGGTGTTCTTTTTGTCCCGTGAGGCCATGCCGCACATTCGTGAGGCAAGAGGTGTCATCCTGAACATCGCATCCGATTGGGGTCTGGTCGGCGGGAAAGATGGCGTGGCCTATTGCGCCAGTAAGGGTGGGGTGGTGATGATGACCAGGGCGATGGCCCTTGATCATGCGCACGAAGGCATACGCATAAACGCGATTTGCCCGGGGGATGTTGAAACACCGATGTTGTATGGTGAAGGCGCAGCGCGCGGGGTGGTTGCAGACGAAGCACTGAGGCAGGCAGCTGAGCTGAGCCCGACCGGCAGGGTTACCAGCGCGACGGAAGTTGCGTCACTGGTGCTGTTTCTGGCCTCCGATGCAGCAGCGCAGATCAACGGTGCAGCCATACCTATTGATGGTGGAAATACAGCTTGAGAAAAAATGGGCCCATTTAGCCCTCTTTTTTTCCGCTCAACCACATCAACCACGCAATGGCCAAAACTCCAAGCAGGGCCAGGCTAGCCAGGAACATGAAATAACGCTGATGTCCGATCAGCACCGATGCACTATCGAGTATCCTGCCACCAATGGGTGCAAAAAATACGTCTGGCGTATAACCCACCAGTGAAATAAACCCGACGGTAGATCCGGTCAGGTATTTGGGTGTTTTGGACTCTTCCAGCAAGGCAAAATAGATACCCCGAAGTGCGAAAACAGCAAAATAACTGATGAGTAAATTTGCAAATATAATAGATGTCCAGGCGGCCGAAGGAATTGCGATCGCCAGGATGGCATAGGACAAAACGAGTATAAGGAATGTGATTGTTATGATTCTGCTGGCGCTATAACGATCCGCCACGACCCCGGCGAACACGGCACCCACGGGTCGTAAATAAGAGGCATAGGCCGTAAATTTGGCGGCGGCGACTTCGTCCATACCCAGCACCTGTACCGCGTACAGCGAATAATTATCGGACCCTTTAAAGCCACAATAGGCGCATACAATAACCAGCGCTTGTGCCCAGACTATCGGGCGCCGCATGACCGCTAACATCCCCGCTAATGGTCTGACAACTGACTCTTCTACATTCATGGACTTTGGCAAAACCAGCCAGATCAGGCAACCGGCGAATGCGGTGGCTGCTGAGTAAAGCAAAATGACTGCCCGAAAGCCCTCCTGTCTTTGGCTCTCGCTGATCAGGCTCATATCAGCAGGCATGTATAAACTCAATACCGCTACCGCAAACACGGCAAATGCGGCCGCCACCAGACCCCGGCCACCATCCAGAATGCCAAAGGCTTTACCCTGTGATTGTTTACCGCCCCATACACGTGTGGCACTGATCATCGCGGACCAGAACAACAGTATCGTGCTGACACCCCAGAAACCGTAAAGAAGTGCTAATTGGGTTTGTTCCGGAAAGGTAGCCATGTAAAGCCCCCCTGCCGCGGTAGCGAACAGCGAAAATGTCATCAGGGTACGGGGTGAATAATGGTCCGCGACCACGCCGCCCGGAAAATAGGCCAGCATGGCAGTAACGCCATAGACTGCGAACATATCACCCAACTGGGTATTTGAAAGTCCGAACACCTCGAGAAAGGTGGGACGAAAAAATCTTGTCGTGTGAAAAGGCAGGCCGAATATTAATTCACCCGCCAATACCAAGCTCATCATGAAAAGGAATCGACGCATGGATTGGGATTGTATAGAAAAATAATGGAGTAAGGAGAATGGCGGTGGTGAAGTGGGGCCTGGAATAATCGGGATCAGAGTGGACTAACCCGGATTTCCAGACCCCAAATATTAGAAGCGTGAAAGAAAACTCTTGTGTTTAGGGCGGGAACAGCGTACCGTGCGCGCGCTTGTTGGATACTCGCCTCGTAATTGTACTTGGCCGGATTCAGGCAGGTTGCAGATTGATTGCCCTCTCACTAAGTCTTCTCAGTTGTACAACTTCGGTTCCTCCTGTTATTGATTCTTTTGAAGTTCGTGGTTAGTCCGTATTTTTTCACATAGTTCAAAGGAATATTATTATGAATATAGGTACAGTTAAGTGGTTCAACGACGCGAAGGGTTTCGGATTCATCACGCCTGAAAGTGGCGAAAAAGATGTGTTCGTACATTTTTCTGCCATCCAGGCCGGTGGCTTCAAGTCCCTCGCCGAAGGACAGCGCGTCAGTTTTGACATAACCGCTGGTGACAAGGGCCCCAGTGCAGCAAACGTTGCAGAAGCCTGAGCGCTAGCGCTCTGATCTACCAGAAGACCCCGCCCATCGGCGGGGTTTTTTTTACCTTGAAAATAGATACTGGAGTCAGGGCCAAGTGCCAGAGTGCGTTTCGGTCTACGCCGGCTATTGATTCCGTTTCCGGGTAAAAAAGCCAGATTAATCCGCGCCCCTTTTTTGCTCAAGTATCATTGCCTTCCTTTCTTGATATGTGATGAAATATAATGTATTCCGGTTTGTACATTAGTTTTATGTGAGTAATCTCGTGGAATCAACAAGACCTGCATCAGCCTCTGTCCAACCCGCACCACTTAGCGGGTTACATCTTCTGCTAACTTATGAGTGCAACTACGAATGCGATCATTGTTTTGTTTGGGGTGGACCTTCGCAGACCGGCACCATGACGGTTGAGACCATTGAGCATATCCTGAAACAGGCTGAGGAACTCGGCACAATTGAATGGATATATTTCGAAGGTGGCGAACCATTTCTTTATTATGAACGACTGTGTAGCGGGGTTCGGCTGGCGAAGGAGTCCGGCTTCAGGGTGGGAATCGTCAGCAATGCCTTTTGGGCGAAATCTGAAAAAGAAGCCCTGACGTGGTTACAACCTTTTGCAGGTGTAATCGAAGATCTTTCGATCAGCAATGATGATTACCACGGTAGCGGGGAGTTACCACACTCCACACATATTGCCCGACAGGCCGCTGAGCAGTTGGGTATCCCGGTCGATTTCATCAGTGTTGCCGGGACTCAAGCGACAAATGCACAAGCTGTAACCGGTCAGATACCTGCTGGTGAGTCTGCCGTTTTATACCGTGGCCGGGCAGCTGAAAAGCTTGCAATGCGTGCCGAACCAGAGCCATGGACACAATTCAAAGAGTGTCCATGGGAGGAGCTGCGATATCCGGAACGGGTACATGTGGATGTTTTTGGAAATATGCACGTCTGCCAGGGTATTTCGATGGGCAACCTGCTTGAGAAGCCACTGACTGAAATCATGGCTGGCTATGACCCGGACAATCATCCAATTGTTGGCCCGTTACTTGCCGGTGGTCCAGCAGAATTGGTTGAGCGATACGATCTGCCCCACAAGCGAGGATACGCTGACGCCTGCCACCTTTGCTACGAATCCCGTTGTAAACTCAGAGAAAGATTCCCCGACGTTTTGACACCAGAGCAGATGTACGGAGTAAGTCGAGAGACCTGAGTTGCGGTCTCACCTCGGACTTATAAAGCTTCGTTGCAGACACCAGCGTGCTGAGCTTTCCATACCCATAATTACGCGGATCAAACTCAGGGGACTGCTTCGCGATTCTATTGCCCACAGTACCAAGAGCGGATGAGGATGGCCCCGCTAATCAAGGTTCATGAATATGCGCTTCACCCAGCTCGGAAAAGTTGAAAAGCTTGAATGCCCTTTCACCGTTGAAATCCAATACCCTTAAATCATCGGTTTCAAGCCAGTCGTTGATTACCGCTTTGTAGTGTCCACAATAGCGATCCTTGGCGAGTTCAAGAGGAACCTCATAAGCGACAAATTTGTCGATGCCCTTCAGTTGCAATGCTTCCAATAAGGCAGCTTCCTCAATAAATTTGTATGAGGTAAGAATCACCAGGGGGCCGCTACCCGTCATCAGTAAGAATGATTTCATTTCAATCTCCCGTTATGGAGAATCTTCACGACCGGAGAGAATCGTTTCACAAATCGATTCCCCATACTTATATTCTAGTACTGTTTTGTGTCCCGGGCAGAAAGAACCATGAGATCCATCAATTTTCACTACCTGCCCGTTTCAAAATTTGGGGTCAGAGTCAAGTACCAGGGTGGGTTTCAGTCTACTCTGGCACCTATAAAAATCATTACAGGAAATGTAGCAAGAAAAGTCAGTACCCCCACAGCTTTGCTTGTCCTATGATCTTCGAACTGGAAAGCATTCAAGTGATTCAATAAAACCAGCGTCGAACCGAGGTTTTTAACCCTGGATCTTCCTA